>Ga0180009_10001524_pt1 | contig 28286 bp, 22 predicted proteins | sample OS_PC_MetaG_FD_123537 | JGI IMG/M metagenome (GOLD analysis project Ga0180009, IMG submission 123537) | Groundwater microbial communities from the Aspo Hard Rock Laboratory (HRL) deep subsurface site, Sweden - OS_PC_MetaG | ecosystem: Environmental > Aquatic > Deep subsurface > Groundwater... | reverse complement strand
TTAAGCGCAATAAACTCCTCAATCATTCCGGCGCATTTTGGCAGCATGAAAGTTATGATCGTGTAATAAGAGATGAGGAATATCAGATAGAGATGTAGATCGAAGCGAAGCTTCGATTAAGCACAATGAGACTGAAAATAATAGAGTTTTTCGAAGCTCCGTTTATAACGATTTATCTGTAGAGCGAACAGGCTGTTCGCTTTACATGCTGACAGATATTCTCCAAACCTTAAAATGGTATACTTCGCTTAAGCGCAATAAACTATTTTTGATGTATCGTTGGTTGTAGGCGTATGGTCAAAACGTATTCCTCGCCAACCGTTTATTGTATCAGCAACGGTAAAAATTATTGTATCGGTTATTGTTCTATAATGCTTAAGTTGGAAAGTGACTTAGTTCTGGTTTTCTTGTTTTTTATGGCAGAAAATAACAAATGGCAAAGAACAAAATTCAAATAAATTCCAAATAGCAAATAACAATGTTCAAAACCTAGGGGGGATTGGTGATTGGAAATTGAGAATTGTGATTTATTTGTTATTTGTTTCTTGGTTTTTCCGGATTAGTGAGATTTGTGATTGTTTATTGAAGATTGTGATTTATCCCGACAAAATAATCGGGACAGGTTTTGAAATTTGGGTTTTGGTTTTTCCGGTTTATCCGGGTTGGGATTTTGCTTGATTAAGTACACCGCCTCTTCGATTTTGTACTTGTTTACGAAGCTCGAAAAATTAACACCGTAAACATGATTTATCACAAACAAGAGTTTTTTCTGCGGTATATGAACCTTTTTTGCAAACTGTTCTAATTTAAAATTAGGCTTAAGAAACGGCTTGTTCATCTTCATATATCTTTCTACTGTCTCTTTAATTTTGCTTTTTGTCTCTTCAGATATATGATTTGACTGCGGCGAATTAGATTGAGATTTCAACAGGGTATTTGCAGAATAAAGTAGTTTGTATTGAATTGTGGTTACAGCCTGCCTTGTAATTGTATATCCAATGAAATGAATAGTTATAATACCTGTTATTTGCTCAATGATTCTAATTATCTCATTATCAATAACCGGAAATGTTATACTTGCCGCCACTACAGTTTCATAAAATATCATCCCTGCGATGAACACAAAAATATAGTTGTAAATAAATGTTCTTTGATTGGGAATAGCCTTTTTCACTTTTATTAGTAAGTGGATACAAAACGCTAAATAAACAACAAACTGGGCATAGTAAATCGGAATAACCACAACCTGAAATATCCCGAACGGGGTGGAGAGATCGTGCTTAGCAGCTATATGTTTTAATAGAAAGTCAGTCTTTTCTTTTTCTTGCGCCGGAATATAAACGAAGAGTGTGAAGGCAAATATTACGAAAAATACAATCAGATGCGGGAGGAAAGATTTAGCTTTTTTAGCATGGTATAAATTCAATATTTCTGAAAGATGAAAAAATAAAATGGGATAAGTAAGAAACTTGAGAAATAAAGAGGGAAGAAATATTTGCTCAGACTATAAAATTCAAAAGAAAATAGCAGCTCAAACGATCACCAAAAAATAATTAGCCACAGTAATATCCTTAAAGTAATACGTTTCTGAAACTGAATTTTGTCAATGTTTGAAGTAAACACAATGACGAAAAGCGCCGATACAATAGATAATATGTTCAGCAATTCAAATGTAGTTGGCAATTCACATACCTTAAGATTTCCTTTATACAAATTTACCTTTTTTTTCAAAATTAGAGAGAGAAATGAAATAACTAAGAATTAAGAATTATTGTACGAGTTGGACTCTGTAAATTTTTTTGTGTAAATGAGTTTCGAATTAAAGAACATTTTCAAGTCCTTCTGCAATGATAATTGAAAGATGCGATAAAGCAATATTCCAACCCCAGTCGGGCAGGTTTTACTCGAGACCGCCGACGGTAAGCTCCGTTCGGTGGATTTTATCCCGATGTATATCGGGAACTCACTCGCTTCCGGTATTATTCTTCTTTAACCATTTACACAAGATTTTCTGCATTCCCTATTTCAGGTGGAATTAGCCGATTGAGTTTTTGTTTTTGGTCAGAAGTTAAAAATAATTGTCCAATTTTAAAGGAAGCATTCATCCAGCCGAATCCTTCGTGAGTTATATAATCAAACTCAGTTCCAACATTTCCGTACTCAGCAAATACTTTATGAGTACGTGAAACAACATCATATTTTTCCGGGATTGTTCCGTTATAATCGACTGCATTTTTTAAAATCATATAAAGCCATTTATATGCTAGTCGCTCTGCAACTTTATCGTAACCATAGTTTTTTAAACCCTCCCAAATTAGTATTTGATGCGGAGCCCAACCGTTGGGATAATCCCATTGCTTTTGCGGTCTTTCCTCATTTATAACCCCAACAGACTCTTTAGATGAACCGGCAACTCCACCAGCAAATTCTAAAATTGGCAATGCTTTTTTAACTAACAAATCTGCTTGTTTCTGCGTTGCCAGTTTTGCCCACAAAGGATAAAAAGTAGTGGCGCTTTCGAACCTCGTTTGGTTATTTGTTACAAAGTTATAATCAAAGAAATATCCTTTATCTTCATTCCACATTAATTTATTAATTAACGATTTTCTTTCATCCGCTTGGCTAAACCATGTTTCGCTGTTTTCAATTGTGCCGTCGTAAGAAATAAAATAGTTATCAAATTCATTTTTTATGGCTTCGGCAATATCAAATTCGTATTTATAAAGCAATGAATTTAGGTCAACAGTATTTAAGTTAGCGCTAATTTTATCGAGGCGGTATGAAGTATCATGGCCCGACTCTCTGATACTTCTATCATGTTTTATAAATTCTTCAATCTCCGGTTCAATATTTTCCCTCTTCAAATATCTTTTATGGTATTCTCTTATAGAGAGCCCGGCTTTCTCCGCAAAAGGTTTCAAAATTGAATCAAAATGTGTGAGTTCGGTTTCCGGAGCCAAACCAATACCAGTTCCGAAATAACGGTTCAATTTGGTTGGAGTTAATTTATGTTCACTCATCCAAACGGTTTTATATTCTTTTATTGAAGAGATTAATAAAACTTTAAGCCACTCTTTGCTTTCGGAATTTTTCGGCAAACATTTGTATACTTCCAATGCAAGCGAAGTTAAAAACGGCGGCTGAGAGCGTGTAAGATAATATGTTCTGTTCGCGTTTAGGATTTGCTTATAATGGTTGATCTCGTAAACAAAATTATCAGCCATCGCTTTAGCAAGGTTAACTTTCCCGTCAATTATTAATCCGAGGGATTCAAAGTAACTGTCCCAACCGTACATTTCGTTGAATCTTCCGCCGGGCACAACAAACGGAACACCTTCAATTTCATTATTATCATTTTTTTTCAATGCTAGAGATAGCACTCCCGGTTTATTATTTATACTATAGACATATTCTGGAGTTATTTTTTCCGGAAGCTTTACAACGGTAATGTTTATTTCTTTTATATTTTCAGAAATATTTTTAAAATATTTATAAGCTGTTTCGTCGCCAAAAGGCACGTATAAATAATGGTTATTTGATTCTGCTTTTGAATCGATCATCATTTTCTTGATTCCAGATGCATCTATTTTCCTAGTAAGCCCTTCCCAATAGTAATCTTTTATCATTCTATTAATTCTATCTAGAGGTTCTTCAAATATTTTTTCTATATCTATTTCAGTTATCTCACTGCCGTTTTCTTTTGCTAAGACCAATTCCTGCAATAAGTTGGATAAATAATAAGTGCCTTTTATTTCAATTGTGCTGCCTTCAAGAGTCACAACAGCAAATTTTTTCGGACCTTTATCTTCAACTGTAATTTTATTGTCGTTGTCTGTATCTTCCTGCTTAAGCAAGTTTTGTAAATTTTCTTCAATATTTAGAACAAGTTTCATAATAGAATTCTTACATATAATGCTTATAAGGTGTGATGCTCAATCCCAAATTTATCGGATAATTTTTTGTAAGGTATTAATGTGAAAGCCAATAAAGCGATGGGAATCATAGGAAAATAAAAAGCGTTGTGAACGCTGAAATTTTGGGAGAAATATCCTATTATCATTGAGCCTGATGTTCCGCCTAAGGCTGAAAAAATTATAATAAGTCCAGTCATTGAGCTTTGTTTTCCCCTTTCAAGTTTGCTGAGAACTATAGAACAAATTGTAGGATAAATTGGACCAAGAAAGAATCCAACCATAGAAAATATAAAAGCAAGCGGTGGGGCTTGATACCAGTTTTCATGCCCTGTTGTTGTAAAATCTATTGTCTGAATTAATATTATAAAAGTGAGTAAAAACGCTCCGACAAGATAAACCAATTGTATTCCCAACCAAGAAAACCGTTTTGATAAATATCCAGCTAAAAATCTGCTCAATGCAATTGAACCCGCGTAAATACTTAAGAACGAAGCGGATTGAGCTTGAGATAAATTAAATATTTCTCTGTTAAAAGTTGGCAGCCACGTTCCGAAACTTTGTTCAATCATCACATACAAAAATGCGCAAATTATAAATACCCAAACCATGGGATATTTTAATAAAGCAAACATTTTTAAAAAACTCGAGTCTTTTGCTTCTTCTTTTACAACGCTTTCGTCAATTTCTGTAAAAATCATTAATACCAACGATAATGCGGTCAAAATCGCAATAACCCAATAAGTATTATTCCAATGACTAAAGCTGATCATTACAGAAAAGATTAAAGGACCGGTAAGTGAACCTGTCATGAATACACCTTCCAGCGTATTCATAAAACCTGTATGTTCCTTCTGACTTTTAGTAATTAAACCTACGGTAGAATATACAGAAACCTTCATTAGCGCAAAGCTTGAGCCGGTAATTGCGTATAATAATGGAGCCGACCAATATTCAGTAATTGAAGCAATAAGAATGCATCCGAATGTGAGCGCTATAAGACCGTAAATCATTGTTCTGCGATATCCGAATTTTGGGACTAACGAGGCAAGGGCAAATGAAACAACCATAATCGAAAGATCTTTAAAGGCTTCCAAAGTTCCGGCGGTAAGTCTGCTTACATTATAATCTTCTATTACTTGTGCAATTACAATTCCGACTGTATTTAAGAGAATAGCTAATACGAAATAACTTAAGAAAAGAGAAACTTTGATTTTCAATTTTGACATATTGATAAATCCCTTGGATAACAACAAATTTAAATATTATCTACGAACAAACGGTAGTTTTGTGAACTGATTTAACTCAATAAATAATTTTAACCCAAATTCGTATTCCCGATAAATCGGGAAGACAAATCGACTAACATTTTCTAAGAACTTGAAAACTGTACAATAGTAAGAAATACTTTTGCCGAAGGCATGGATTCCCAGCTATAAGTCGGGGATAATTTCATCAGTTCCATATATTTGTGCCAATTATTGGATAACATCACATTTTCTAATGAACAATCTGGGTTTAATAAAAGGAACCCGGTATATTTATACCGGGTTCTAAAGTCAACAAATCAGAAGTTAACACCGACTGAAAATCTTACGGAACGACCTAAAATAGGACGACCGTTTTTAGAACTAGGATCACGCGGATCACCTTCTGTTAAGCCCTCGGAGTTAGTTAAGTTATCCCCGTTAAGATTAAACGTTAGACCACTTGATGTAGATACATCAAGCCCAATATCTAGTTTTGAATAAGCATCCAACTGATATGAATTATCTCTGTCATTCCAACGTGCCCCAACATATCTAAGTGCACCATATATTGACGCGGCAATATTGTTGCTTAGCTGAAAATTATAACTTGGTGCAAGACGCAATTGCAAGTCAGGCTGACGCCAGATTTTTTTTCCTACTACCTTTGGATCACTCGATTCTGTTATTTCTCCATTCTGAAAAGTTCCTATAAGATTTACTTTGAATGCATCTTTGCGTAACCCCGCATCTATTTCGGCTCCAAATGTTCGTGTTTTTAAAAGCGCTGCTGCTCTTGCAGCGCCTACATCACCATCATATACTTCAACCGTGTTTAAGAAACCCGTGATAAATAAACTATAGAGTTCTTGATCAATTTTAACTCCCAGCTCAAATTGATTGAATAGATTTGGCTCTAATGTTCCTTTTACAGATAGTGAGGTACTTCCTGTATCTTCTTCTTTCAGTTTATAACCAACACCCTCTCTAATTTGGTCGAACATCGGGAATAAAGAACCTTTTGACCCTCGCACGAAGACCCCTAAATTATTATTCACCGCATAGTTAATAGCGCCTGTTCCAGACCAATCTGTTCCATCCAGATTAGCTATCTTATCTGTTATACCATCCGGAACGACGTGATCCAATGTAAAATTAAGGTTAAAGAAATTATAACGGGCGCCAAGATCTAATCTTATTTTGTCTGTTATCTGCCACGAATCGCCGGCATAAATAGCAAACGTTCTTGCATCTCCCGCCTCATTAAGACCATAGTTCCAGCTACCACCATTGAATACCCTTTCCCCTTTATCATTATATCCCCAGCTACCACTTATACTATCTGCTGTTGCACTACCACCCACTAAAACATCACCATTGGCTACATTCTCGACTCCTATATGATTCCCAAGCGTCCAAAAATCTTGCGAAGACCAGAACGATTGATATGCGCCGACAGTGATTTTATGATTAGCAACTTCATTTGTTAAGCTTATATCGTTAGTAACAGATTCAAGCTGCTTTTCTACCACCCAAGATCCATAACTTTGAACATAACCCGAGGTAAGGGTTTTGCCGCCGACTGTTTTTATAGAACCGGTTCCTAGTTTTGCTGATAAATCCGATACATTCATCGGGCTTCCATTTGGCACTAATCCAAGAGTATTAGCCTCCCCTGAAGTGTAAGTGAGATTATCGCGAACTGTCCAGCCTCCGCCCAAGTTATAGTCAAAATTCAATCCGCTTACAATTCCTTTCCATCCGCGGCCGTTTGAAAAATCAAATTGTCTTTCATCCCCTTTTGCATTTATTTGCAAAATTCGAAAGCGTGTAGCATTTCCAAGCGGTGAAAAGGTACCCAGATCGTTACCTGTTCCTAAAGCCATAGGTAAAATCCATTGACCATAGTCATTAGTAAGCCTTGCAAATCCATTTACAACTCCTTTGTCAAAAACTTTTGTAAGTTGTACTGTAATTTGTTGTCCTCTTTCTGAATTAAATTCAGTATTTCTTATACCTGGTGAAGTTCTTAAATAACCTCCAACCATATAATAAAACTTTTCTGAAATAGGACCGCTTAAAACAGCATCCAATCTTTGTTGACTATAATCTGAAGTGGTGTACTTAACCCTTCCTTGAGTTTGATTTGTTCCCTTTTTTAGATTAAAATTTGTAGTTAAACCCGCCTCACCGTTAGAATATACCGAGCTTGGTCCGCCTCTCAATGCTTCTGTTAACGCTACAGTTTCGTCAATGCGGAATATACTGCTTTGCTCAAAGAACGAAAGCGTTTGAGTGCCATAAATAGGAGCTCCATTGATGGACATAGTTACAAAAGGGGCATCACCCGAAGAGGGCAAACCTCTCACGAAAATATTTGCGCCCGCTACACCACCCGAACTTTCAGACCATACGCCGGGAACTAAGTCTAATGCTGCAGCCGTGCTCATCGGTGCTAATTGTTCAAGCTCTGCCGCAGAAATTGTAGTAATTGCAAAACTTGCATCTTTCTTTCTTATTCCTGAACCGCCAGCTGTACCGGTAATCACCACTCCTTCCATTTGCAAAACATCTTCAGCAAGTGTAAAGTTTTGCGTTGTCGTTTTACCGGCAGTTACACCTACCTCTGCTTTACTTTCGCGATAACCTATTACAGTAACACGAAGAGTATAATTCCCCTCGGGAATCTTTTCTACCGTATAGTTACCGCTAATATCCGCCGCAGCTCCCATAGTTGTACCCGCCAGAATAACATTCGCGTAAGGAAGCGGAGCTCCTTTTGCGTCTGTGACTTTTCCGGTAATACTGCCTGTATTTTGGGCGACCAGCAGAGCCGGAAAAAGCAAAAGAATTAAAATAACCTTTTGCATTTTTTTGTAATTGTTTTTAATCATATAGCTGCTCCTTGTTATTATGAGAAATAATTTATATGCGGTAAGTTTTAGAACAATATCGATACTAAGTGCTTTAGAAAGTCAATATACATGCCAACCCAGAAAAATACGATACTGATGCGCTAAATAATTTTGGCAGTTAAAACACAACGTTTTATATTTTGTTGTTTTATATAGTTTTAGAAGGAATGACAGCCGAAGAAGTATAAATATTTAAGCAAGTTTACAAGACAAACGCATCTTTTATTGTTATCTATTTTACAGCATTGTTGTCAATTTGATAATTTTTTTTGTCTATTTTAAACCAAGTTCTTTGCATAAACGATGAAAATTTGAACGTGCTATGCCGAGTTTGTTTGCCGTTTCGGCATCTGTTCTGCTGTTTTTACGAACGAATTGTACGAATCTTCTCCTGAACTCGAGCTCAGCTTCTTTAAGATGTGGAACTTCTTCTTTTGAATAGATCGGTAACGCAAAACCTCCGAAAGCACCTTGATTTTTTATGCCAAGCGCAGCTTCAACTTCATCAACCCCAATAGCGCTTGTACCCATTAATACTAATCTTTGTACGACATTTTTCAACTGCCGTACGTTGCCGGGCCAATGAAAGTCTGTTAAAAACCTGCACCCCTCTTCCGTATTTTCCGGCGTATAAACGTGAAACTCATTACATGATTTTTCTATAAAATTATTAAACAGGCATACTATATCTTCCTTTCTTTCTCTTAAAGGAGGCAGATGAATATTTAAAATATTGAGCCTGTAATACAGGTCTTCCCTAAACTGCCGCTCATGCATTAATACTTCTAAGTTTTTATTTGTTGCTGCAATTACTCTTACGTTTACACCGTAACTTTTCTTTCTACCAATTTTATCTATTTCTCCATTTTCAAGAACTCTCAACAACTTAGCCTGGGCCAACAAAGGGAGTTCGCTTATTTCATCAAGGAAAAACGTACCTCCGTTGGCTTGTTCAAATAGCCCGGCTTTCTCTTCTTTTGCATCGGTAAATGCTCCTTTCTCGTAACCGAAAAGTTCGCTTTCAATTAAATCGTTAGGAATTGCCGGACAGTTTACCGTTACAAAATTTTCATATTTTCTTTGACTGAAATAATGAATATTTCGCGCGACTAGCTCCTTACCGGTTCCCGACTCCCCGATTATGAGTACGTTTGCATCGGTAGCAGCATAAGTTTCTATAGTACGTTTAATAGATTTCATTGCAGAAGATTCGCCGATTAACGAATAACGATTTATCGCTTTTTGAATATTATTCTCCAGCTTCGATTGTGAATTTGTGTGCTCTTTTTTTAAAACCTCTTTCTCTATTTCGAGTTTTCTTTTTTCGTATGCGTTTTTAATTGCGAGTACAAAATCGGTTGGCTGATAAATATAATCCAGATCGGTCGGGTTTTTAGTACCAAACCACGACGCACCGCTTTCAATCAACTGAGTTGCAAATTGCAGATCTGTTTGATTAATAGTCATCTTGGTGATAACGATTACCTGCAGAGTGCTATCGACTTTCTTTATGTCTTCAATAAGTTCTTCGCCGCGAAGCCCACCAGAGATTTGGTAGTCGAGAATAACAACATCGAACAAATGTTTGTTGCTTTTAATCAGCTTCAGCGTATCTTTCCCAGATGAAACAATGTCTTTAATGCAGATTATTTCTTCAAAAGGTTTTAAAGTAGTCTGAATTCTTTGTACATCGAACTCTTCGTCTTCTACTATCAAGATATTAATTTTGTTATTGGTCATATATTTTTCAGTTATGTGGAATTTGAATAATTACTACTGCGCCTTTACCGCTGTTATATGCGTCAATTTTTATTCCGCATCTTTTACAATTTTCATATGCAATATAACAACCATATCCTGAATTTTGAATTTTACTTTTAGTGGTTACTTTTTCCATGAATAATATTTTTATTCCGTTCTCACTTGTTTCCAAGACTTCCTTCATAAAGCCTACCCCGTTATCTTCAATTGTAACATTCGTAATTTTTTCCAAAGGAGAGTAACTTGTTTTTATGGAAATAATTGTATCATGATCTTTATTATGATCAATACAATTTTGAATCAGAGGTTCCAATATTTCCCAAATCACATATTCATTAATATGAAGCACCGGTATATTGGAGTCAAGTTCAAGTTCAAAGCGGTATTGTTCGCTTTCCTTATAAACTCGTTTAAAAATATTTTTTATGATGAATTGAATTACTGCGTTTAGATCAGTATTAAAACTAACGTTTCGTATAATATTAACAGGCGGATTAAAGTTTTTCATATCGTAAATAACTCGTCCTACCAAATTAGCATATTTAACGATCTGTGTTTTTATCGATTCAAAATTTGATTCGGTAAGATTTGATATATCCTGTTTTATAAAACCCATAATTTTTTCCGCTTTATGCTGGGCATGATAAATTCTTTTCGTAAACAGCGCTTCTTTTTGCTCTTCGATCTTTTGCGTAAGCTGCTTTTCCCTCTGCTGATAAAGCTCGAACTGCATTTGATCCATTTCCCGCACAAGAAAAGTAGTGATAAGAAACATCAAAAGAATACTGAATAATATTAACGCGGAAAAAAGAGCGCCCGTTTGATCGGACGAACTTGTTATAACCTTCATAATATCTGTAAAGTCGGGGATTATTTTCATGTAAACCGCACCAATAACTTCCCCCTTTACCGAAAATGGGACAAGTACATGAAACACCTGAGTGTTTTCTTTTTTATTCAACACGGTTTCATTTTTAAATAAACTTTCCTTCAATTCGATAAAAAGCTCTTTCGCTTTTACCCTATATGAATTATTTCTATTTTCTACCAAATGATTCATAACAACATAATTATAAAGCGTCCGACCGTCGTCGATATCAAAAATTTTATCCCCGTCAGAAAACAAAAGACAGATATCTTCGATGTTTTTTTGAAGCCTCTGCTGCGTCAAAATGAAATCAAGAGCTTCGACTACCGAGGAAGAATTGGATTCGGCGGTCAAAGATAAATTACTGCTCTGCATCAACAGTTCAAGAGAAGTAGTTGTTAAATCGGCGATTCTTTCAGCCGTGTCCCAGCGGTAAATATCTATGGATTTTCCGATTAGATTTTTTGTTGTCCGTGTATTTATGTACGATAATGTAATTTGCGATATAGTTATAATTACGATAAGTATAATGAAATGATAGAAATCAAACTTATATTTTTTTATTCGATTTAAATAACTCATAACGCCGCCATATTTTAATTTTCATTTTGTAATGCTGCATTTAAAATAGAATTGATTTGTGCCTGCGCAGATTTAAGAGCCTCTTGAACGGTTAATTCTTTTTTTAATGCTTTATTTAAATACAACGATAAGACATCGGAGATTTTGGTATAATTATCATCTGAAGGTCTATGCAAACCGTTTTCTATAATTTGCTTAAACTCACCCAGTCTTGGGTATTTTTTAATCAGTTCATTATTATTGTAAAAGGATTTTATAATCGGGAGATATGATCCCGTATTAAAATTTAATTCTTGTATCTCTTGTGAGACAACGAATTTTATAAAAGTAACAGCCTCCTTTTTTACCGAAGAAAAACGTGAAAGGATAAAATTCCATCCGCCGATTGTCGAAGTGGAATATCCGTTTGAGCCTTTTGGCAAAGCCGCTTCGCCCAATAAATTTAGCTTGTTCGTAGTTTTGGATACTAGGTTAGAATATTTTAATGTTGTGGGCCATCCCCTAAAAAAAGGGATGTTGTTTTCTAATGCATATTCATATGATTTGCTTTCATCAAATTTCGCTACATCCTTTGGAGTTATTTTATATTTATAAATAAGATCAACAAGCTTTTGAGCGCTCGCTATGGTTTGAGAATTATAAACATCAAATTTCCCGTTGGCGTAAATGCCGCCGCCTTCTATCCCGAGAATTTCAATATAATTACATATTAATCCTTCGTAAGCGTCACCCTGGAATACATAAAGATATTTGTTCCGAAAGCTTTCTTTTAACTTGATTAGATCATTCCATGAAATACCTTCTTTTAATTTTTCTTTGACCTCGGATGCGTTGTCTAGTTTTTCAATTAAATCTTTTCTATAGTATAAAACGCCAACATCAATAAAAAAAGGTATAGCAAACATGGTATCGTTATAAACACAAGTATTTAATGCCTGCGGAAGAAGTTTTTCTAACTCATTCGCGGAAAAATAGCTTTCCAAAGGCTCTGCCCATTTTGCAAATCTCGGTATCCATATTTGGTCGACGGCGAACAGATCTATTCGGCTGTTCCTGCTGCGAAGTGTAAGCGCTATTAATTCTTTCCTTTTATTGGTGGTAAATTTTTCAGTCGGTATGTCTACGGGTATTACTTCAATTTCACCTTTATATTTTTCATTGAATATTTTAATAAGCTCCGTATGAGCTTTTGTAATATTATCGGCAAAATAGACCTTCGCAACTTTTTCGTTAGTTATGAAGTCATTCTGAAAAGGGAATAAATAAAATACCACAGAAATTATTATTGCGACGAGAATTATAAAGTAGATCAGCCAGTTCGGAATGTTGCCGCTTGATGAATGAGGAACGGAATTGTAAATATTTTTAAACGGATTCATATTTTCACTTTTTTTTAACTTGCAACCAATATGCCAATGTAACAATATAGCATTTATTCAAGCCTATTTCATGATAAATGAACTACACCGAAGGGATTAGTGCATAACTAAATTTAATTCAAGCTTGTTTGAGTCTACTCCAAAAAGCAAATAAACCGTTAAAACGGTTAAAAGGAACACAACTGAGTCAAAATTAACCCACGACTTAAGTCGTGGGTTAATAACAACTTAGAGAATTGACGAACCGTTTCAACGGTTTTCAATTCTTTCTCAAAATTGAATTAAAAACCTTTTTGTAGTAGACTCTTGTTTTGAATATTGTATAATGAGCTGATGCGAGGCTTCAAGTGCAAAAACGGAAGTGCAATTTCAATTAGTGAAAACAATTGTATTGGAGCGAACGATAGAATTTTTTGATCGGCTTCTCATCACGGAACTTTGCCTTAAAAATACCAGAGAAGAAACAAAAAGGAGAACATTAAGGCAAAGAAAAAAAATCAATTTAGTTAAAAGTTAATTATTTTTAAGAAATTAAGAATAACTGAAACTATCTATTAAATATTTACTAATTTTGTCCGAATCCTTTTGAAGACATACAATGTAAAATATATTATTTTATTCCGCAGACTGAATAAATTTTCTGCGATTAGGTTATAGTTTCTTGAAATGTTCATAAACAAGATCAATTATGAGAATAGTAAAAATTTTGACCAATGCGTTTGTTATTATTTCCGGCACAATAACCTTCATGATAATGGTTATCATCGCTGTAATCAAAATTTACGACCTCACATTAAACGATTCAAAACGAAGTCATCAGTTGCAGCAAATGGAAATGGCAAAAGCTGCGGGAAATGGGATAAGCACTCATTTAGACCATATCGTGAAAGACATGCACTTACTTACAGATTTTGAAGGAATTCAAGACCTCGAACCAAGTTCAGTAAGTACAAACGTGAATCATTTATTCAATCATTATGATCGAGAAGATGTCTTATCCATTTTTATCGCAGATTCGGATGCAAATTTGATTCATATTGAAGGAGATTCATTACCGGATTGGATAATGCCTTTATTAAAGAAGCAGATAGACAATTCTCGATATGTTAATGATTGGAATAATTGCTGGTACTCACTTGTTGATCATAAAGATCAAGATGATTTTGCCGGAGGAATGGTATTTATAATGGTTATTCCAATTCTTCCTGAATTAGATGCTGAAAATAAATCAAATAAGCAGATCGCTGGATTTGTATGCTATTTAGTCAGTTTTGATAATCTCGTTGATAAGTTTATTGCACCCTTAAATCTCAGTAATCATGATTTTGCATGGATATTAGATGGCAGAAGCAGATTGATCTTCCATCCAAATCATGAAGAGATGCTACTTCGAAATACTAAGGATATAGACTCGGGCTGCATTTCTTGTCATTCATCTTTTGATGTGCAGAATAGAATGGTATCCGGCGAAGGATCTTTTGCTGAATACAATATTGGTACCGAACCGACAAAAATAATGGCTTATTATCCAATTGATTTAATAAATGAAAAATGGGTAGTGGCAATTTCTACTTTTCTACCAGAGGTAACCTCAAATCTTCGTGGAAAATTCCAACTGTTTTTTATACTCGGTGTTTTTATTTTAATTGCAATATCATCTTATGGATTGTCATTGTATTACGTTAATTCTAAAAGAATTAGAGCTGAAGAGGCTCAACGTCAATCTGAAAAGATGCAGAAGTTGCAGGAACAGCTTAATCAAGCTTCTAAACTAGCTTCAATTGGAGAATTAGTTGATACGGTTGCGCACGAGTTAAATACACCGGCGGGAATTATTGCAGCCCAGGCAGACGCAATACTACTTCAATTAGAAAACCCCGATTTATTTTCTGAAGAATTGAGTGTGATCAAAAATCAAACAAGAAGAATTAGCAAGTATACCCGCAGCCTCCTTAGTTATTCCAAAAGAATTCCATTCCATCCAGAGCTGGTAAAGGTAAATGAAATTATTGATGAGTGCGTTTATTTACTGATGCACCGTTTTCGTGCGCATAATATTTCTATCATAAAAAATTATCAGGATGATTTACCAGAACTGCGTCTAGATTTGGGACAGATAGAACAGGTTTTCGTTAACCTTTTAAACAATGCTGTTGATGCCATTAAATATTCGGGAGAGATAATAATTAATGTAAGTATAGCTGTTAAAAATTCATCTTTAATAAACTATACTACTATAGAGGGTTTAAACATTTCTATATCTGATAACGGTCACGGGATAAAATCAGATGTAATCGATCAAATTTTTGAACCTTTTTACAGCTCAAAAATACCTACTAAGGGATCCGGTCTTGGACTTTCCATTACTAAAGCTATTATTCAGCGACATGGAGGGAAAATTGAGGTTACAAGTAGTTCGAGTAAAGGCACGACCTTTAGAATCTTTCTTCCATATAACTTCAAACAGGATATTTGAAATATGAACGCTACCGCAAAAATACTTATTGTAGATGATGAACCGGAAATGCTTAGTGGGTGCGCAAAAATTATTAGATCCTTGGGATATCAGCCTTTTCCGATACAAGATGGTTCCCTCGCAATAAAACTCATCAAAGAAGATGAATTTGATATTATTTTATGCGATCTATTGATGCCAGAAATTGACGGTATGCAGGTATTAAAGGCTATTCAAACTTACGCACCGCTCACACCGGTAATAGTTTTTACCGCATACGGTACAATTGACCGCGTTGTTAATGCGCTGAAGATTGGGGCATTTGATTTTATCGAAAAACCATTTGAAACGGACTACTTAAAAGTTGTATTACAAAAAGGATTAGAACAAAGAAATCTCTTCCTTGAACGTGCTAATTTAATTCACTTATTGGAAGACAAATACAGCTTTGAAAATATTATTGGGCAAAGCCCTGCAATGCGTAGAGTTTTTGAGATGGTGGAAAGCGTTGCACAATCAGATGCAAATGTTCTAATCACAGGTGAAAGTGGTACCGGAAAAGAATTGATCGCCCGAAGTATTCATGCACGAAGCAAGCGCCGAACAAAATCATTTGTTCCAGTAAATTGCGGTGCATTCCCCGAAAATTTATTTGAAGCAGAGCTGTTTGGATACGAGAAAGGGGCATTTACTGGAGCTACCCAGAACAAGATTGGATTATTAGAATTTGCTACAAATGGAACTTTCTTTTTGGATGAAGTCTGTGAATTTCCGTTAAATTTACAAACAAAACTATTGCGTGTTCTTCAGGACCAACAATTGCGCCACCTTGGAGGAAATGAACTAATACAAACCAATGTAAGATTAATATCTGCAACCAACCGCAACATGCAGCAAGCACTCTCTAATGGAATTATGAGAGAAGATTTTTATTATAGATTGAACGTAATTAATATTGAAATGCCCCCTTTGCGTGAAAGAAAGGAAGATATAAGTTTGCTGGCAAAATTTTTGTTCCAGAAAATTCTTAAATCATCACCCAAAATAATTACTGATATTGACAATGATGTAATTCTGCTATTGGAAAAATATAACTGGCCCGGAAATGTTCGTGAATTGGAAAATGTGATTGAGAGAGCCGTTACATTAGCGAAAGGTGATCGAATTACTACAAACGAGTTACCAGCAGAAATAAATACTGAGAATGATTCAACAATTACATTTAATAATTTATCACTTCAAGAAGCGAAGAAAAAAACAATATCCGAATTAGAAAGAAAATATCTGATTAATCTGTTAAAAAAGCATAAAGGAATTGTAACAAAAATTGCCGATGAGGCAGGTATGACAAGGAGAAATATTCATCGCATCCTTAATAATCATAAGATTGATCCAAATTCATGGCGTTAGTATTAACATCAATTAGTGAGTCCACTGCAAAAAGGCTATTTATTCAATTTTGAGAGAGAATATTAAACCGTTAAAACGGTTCGCAAATTCTCTAAGTTGTTATTAACCCACGACTTAAGTCGTGGGTTAATTTCGAATCAGTTATGCTTCTTTTAACGGTTTATTTGCTTTTGGGAGTAGACTCATTAGCATTTAATCACATACTATTTTCATTAAACTGAATTACAACAAATCTCGTTATCATTTATTTCCGGAAAAATTAAATTTCTCGTTACTCATGGTAAATGAGTGAGACATTGAATTCACACGATACCTTCAGTTGTCACACCTCTATAACTTTATAGATAACAACAAGTTACGCTAATGCGGATAATATAACGGGAAGTTCATTTCTCATTTTCCCCAATTTTTATTTAATATAATTTCAAATTATATGAAGTATATTTTAATAGCATTATTGCGATAACAGACAATAAAGGAGATAATAGTCTAATTATATAGTCTTGCATTAAAATATTTTTATAATTGGCACATTTTTTGGTAGTGGTTTTACAACGCATTAAGTAAGGTTGAGAAAAAATGCAATATGGAATAGTAATAAGTCAGGATTCGGAAATTATAACTTTATGTGAAAATGTTGGTAAAGAAATAGGCTTGAAAATTATCTTCAGACATGACCTTGCTAATTTTATACTCTGTCTCCAAGAAAATAATTTTCATGTAGCAGTTTTTGATTTTAACGATTTGGATAATAATAATGTCGAATGGGTGAAAGTAATAAAAAAAATGCGACCAAAGATTCCACTAATAGTGTTTACTAAGGAATCAATTAAAATAACAGGTAGTAAAATGTACGAAGAAGGTCTTTTCTATAATTGTATTAAACCTGTCCACAAGGACTTATTACGTAGTGTTCTGTCTGCTGCTATAACTTCATATTCGGGATGAAATATATGTTATTAAAAAATATAGGTAATGATATAAAAATTATTGAAAATATGTATTTATATCCCTCATATTACTACTTTCGTGATAATTCTAAGTTGATTAAAAACTTCCCGTCACAAATAAATTCCGGTGAAAGTATTCAAATCATTAATAATCGGTTGAGAAATCACAAATCTTATAATTTATAAAATAATAAAGGAAAAGTTATGAAAAATGTATTTACAGTGTTTTTATTCTCCACCCTTTGTTTCAGTTTAGTCGCTTTTGGTCAGACCTTAAATGTAACACCTGGTACGTCAGTATTAGACGGAGTTGTCTCTCCTGGTGAGTGGACTTCTGCCCCGCTGGTTACTAACGTAGGTGTTACGTTGAATGCAATGGCTGACGGACAATATTTATATGTCTCAGCATCTTGGGTTGATGGAACAGAAAATATTCAAAAAAACGAATGGTCATTTGACGGTTCTGCGTGGTCTAAGTCAGGTAATGAAGATCGTGTTGCTTTTATATGGGACATGGGATTAAACGGCAGCGACGGAGCCAGTTGTGCAACTATGTGCCATGGAGACGGATTTATGAGCACAAATAATGGCACAGTAGATGTTTGGCACTGGAAAGCAGCCAGAGGAAATGCATTGGGTTTCACAGATGATAAATATTTTAACAATGTACTAGGTGGTGACGGCGGCAGGCATGGTGATCCGGGAACGAGCGCATATAGTGATAATGCTGATGACGGTTCAGGATTTCCATCTTTTATGGCAAGCGGAGATCCAGGCGCAAATACTAGTTTCTTAGCAAAAGACGCTGCAACTCTTGCAGCTTTTGATCCATTTGATATTATATCACCTCATAAATATGCAGAAGCAGTTGCATTTGATAACGGCGCTGCATTCTCTTCCGGTGATGTTATACCCGGATATGTTCTTCGCAATCCGGCTGGAGATAGAGCATCGGTTCAATCTGCCGGAAAATATGAGAACGGAGTTTGGACAGTTGAGTTCAGAAGACCTTATACCGGCAGTGATTATGATTTTGAAGTTGTACCCGGTTCTTCTGTAGAATTTACTCACGAGATTTTCGATAACACAGGTAGTGGTCATCCAAATGATGGAATGGATGCGACCCTTTATACTTTGAACTTTTCTGTAATTACTGATGTTGACGATCAGTTATTTACAGATATCCCAAATTCATTCGAGCTAAATCAAAATTATCCGAACCCATTTAATCCGAGTACAATAATATCTTTTTCCTTACCGATGGAAGGTATAACTACATTAAAGATTTATGATGTACTTGGAAGAGAAATTATTACTCTAGTAGACGAATTTAAAAATGCTGGAGTTTATACTTATGAATTTAATGCGGGTAATCTATCGAGTGGTATTTATATTTATAGCCTACAATCATCAGATATAAGAATGACTAAAAAAATGTTACTAATTAAATAGTGTCAATTACCTTTATACAAAAAGATAATTCCTCGAAGTGATAGCTTTGAGGGATTATCTTGATTGTTCAAATTATGGGGAAAAATTGAAATGCATCAGATGCTTAAAGAACATAGATTATTTAAAGAATGCACCGACCAAGAATTAGGTGAGATTGACAATATCTGCCAAAAAATAACATTCAAGGAAAATGAAATTATTTTTAAAGCGAAAGGCTCTGCTAAGTATTTGTATTTAATTAGTGAAGGTGCTGTAGAACTTCTATTCGAAGTAAAATATTATAATGCTTCACAAAATATAACTCTTGATAGAAAAACTAAAGGAGATGTTTTCGGATGGTCTGCACTAACCAAGCCAAATATCTATACACTTTCAGCCCGGGCAGCGCAAAATTCTGATCTATTGAGGATAAACGAAAAAGACATTAATGAATTATGTGCAAAAAATGACCATTTGGGATATATACTTATGAAAAACATCTCTGAAATTATAGGTGAGAGGTTTGAACTAATTCAAAAAATATTGATTTATGAGGTTCAACAAAATCTTAAGGATAAGGAACAATAACATTTTATAAAAGTGAGAGACCTATATGGAGAATGAAGATGACTAAGTTATTTTTGATTAAACTGGTATTTATTGGCGCAATTACTCTATCTGTTCAAGCGCAGGAAAAGAATGATAGTGTTACATACAGTTATGTAGGCACTAAAGCGTGTAAGAAGTGTCACATAAAGCAGTATAAATCATGGAACAAAACAAAAATGTCTAAGGTGTATGATCTTTTAAAACCTGGTGAAAGAGCAGAAGCTAAGAAAAAAGTTGGACTGGATCCTGAGAAGGATTATACTAAAGATACTGAATGTCTTCCATGTCATACTACCGGATACGGTAAACCAGGTGGTTTTGTCAGTTTCGAAGAAACACCAGAACTCGTAGGAGTAAATTGTGAAATGTGTCATGGTGCCGGTAGCGAGTACACGAAAGATCATTATATGTCTTTAAAGAATAAAGAATACAAACTTTCCGAAGTACTTAAAGTCGGCCTCATCAGCCCGCCTACTGTTGAGACTTGTACTTCACTGTGTCATAATAATAAGAGTCCATTTTTTAAATCTTTTGACTTTGCAACTAGAAAAGATGAGGACACACACAAACATTTACCATCAAAATATAACCATAAATGATACTTCCCTAACTAATAGTGAATAAGATGGGGAAAAATGATAAATATTGCTTCACGAATAATAAGGATCATCCTTTATGCGGGATCTAATAAAAAAATATTTCAAACTATTAATAATTTCTCTTTTTGTAATAAGTGTATTAATATTCTGGGCAGCATCTGGAGCAAATCCAACCAATATTCAACCCATTGCATACAATCACAAACTTCATATTGAATCAGTAGAATTAATCTGTAGTGATTGCCATATTTATGTGGAATCAATGCCATCAGCCACAATTCCAAACATCTCAATATGCGAAGAGTGTCATTCTGATGATCCTATAACTGATTCACCTGAGGAACTTAAGCTAATTAAATATATTGTGGAGGAAGAGCAAATACCGTGGCAGCAGATTTACTCAGTTCCCGATCACGTTTATTTTTCACACCGAAGGCATGTTTCAATAGGTGAGTTGGATTGTTCTGAATGCCATGGGCATGTTGAGGAAATGACTGAGCCGATATCTTATCCGGCTTGGCTACCTTCAATGGATAATTGTATAGCCTGCCATAATGAACTGAAAATTACAAAGGACTGTTTATCATGTCATATGTAAATTTTTTTTATGAGCAATATTTAGGAGTAATCTGTGGAGATTAAAAGAAGAGATTTTCTTAAACTACTTGGTGGAATTTCAGGTGCGGTAGCTTTTAGTGCATACGGGTGTAACCAGATAATTGATATTCCTGAGAGATTAATTGAAATGGCAAAAAAAGGTGCCGGTATTGAATCATGGAAAAATACAATTTGCGGTCAATGCCCCGGTGGCTGCGGAATTAGTGTTAGGCTTATTGACGGAATCCCTGTTTATATTAAAGGTAATCCAATATATCCGGTAAATCAAGGTGGAATGTGTCCTTCGGGTCATAGTGCTTTAGAAGTCCTGTATAATCCTGATAGAATAAAAGAACCAATGAAACGGATCGGTCTTCCAGGAAGCGGGAAATGGGAATCAATTAGTTGGGATGAAGCACTGCAAATAATATCTGATTATATGATTAAGCAAAGAGAAAATAATAAATCTCATCAGGTTGTATTTATAGATGGCAGTGAGCAAAATAGCTTGATGAAAGAACATATCAGTCATTTTATGAAAGCATACGGCTCACCGAATTATTATCAGTATCCATCTGTAAAAAATAGTTCAGTCCCCTTTCAGTTGCTTCAAGGAATTGAGCAAATTCCATCCTACGATTTTTTTAACACAAAATATATACTCAGTTTCGGCTCAAATTTCCTCGAAGAAGGATACTCTCCTATCTACTACTCAAAAATGTACGCTCATCTTAGAGAGGAAACCGAGGCGAGACGTGCACGTTTCATTCAGATAGATTCTAGAATGAGTCTCACTGCCGCAAACGCAGACCGTTGGATGCCAATACGACCAGGAACATATGGTGCTCTTGCGCTTGGCGTAGCTTACGTACTTATTCGCGAAGAATTATATGATAAGCAATTTGTTAACAAATATACTTTTGGTTTTGAAGATTGGACTGATAAAAATGGGCAAACTCATCTTGGATTTAAAAGTAATGTGTTAGGAAACTATTATCCGGAACAGGTTTCTGAAATTACCGGCGTACAGAGTGAAACAATACTTGAAATTGCAAGAGAATTAGGTATTAACAAACCATCTTTAGTTTTGGGTGATCAAGGTAGTGCGGATAATACAAATAGTACATTTTCACAAATGGCAGTTTATTCTTTAAATGCTCTGTTAGGAAATTTTAATAACGAAAGCGGATTAAGTTTCACCGATCAACCGCCTCTAGCTGAATTACCTGAAGTTAAAGTAGATAAGCTAGCTACAATAGGAAACAAACAGCCTCCAATTGGGCTTTCGCAAAACAGTGCTTTTCCTTTTACAAATTTTTCAGTAGATTCTTTTATCGAAAATGTTTTAGCAGATGACCCATATCCGGTTAGCGCATTATTTTTATACAAGGGAAATCCTCTGTTTAATGCATTGAATCATCATGATTTTGCCGAAGCACTGAAGAAAATTCCTCTTGTAGTGAGTTTCGACTCATTCCTAACCGAAACAAGCGAATACGCTGACATTATTTTACCGGATCATACTTTCCTGGAAAAGTGGGATGAAATATCTAATATTCCTTCAGTAGGATTTACTCATGTTGGAATTCAGCAGCCGGTTATAGAGCCGTTATTTAATACTAGAAATTCCGCTGAAGTTTTAGTCGATTTAGGAAATCTGATCGGAGAATCTGTTTCCAATGCCTTGCCATTTGAAAATTATGAACAAGAAATAAAATTCCGTGTCGAGAAGATTTACAGGTCGGGAAAAGGCGCAATTATATCAGAGGGGTTGAAAGGATCGTGGTTAGAGTTCCTGCATCAAAGAGGATGGCAGGAAGGAGAATATAATTCTTTTAATGAGTTCTGGGAATTATTAACCAGGAATGGCGGATGGTGGAATCCTATCAAACAGAAAAAGTATATTAAGAATTTATTTAAAACTCCATCGGGGAAATTCGAATTCTATTCTCAATTACTAAAAAAGAAAATAGATCAGATAGTTCTGAGCAGGGGTGAAGATACACCTCAAAATCGAGAACTCTTAATTAATTCACTAAATATTTCCGCACGTGGAGATAAAATTTTTCTACCCCATCATGAAGAGGTTCCGGTTGATGAAGGTATTCCGCTTTATCTTACAACTTACAAGTTACTAACCAACCGGAACGGGCAGTCTTCCAATCAACCCATGATGCAGGAAATGTTCGGTTATACAAATCGTAAATATTGGAGTTCGTGGGGAGAGATTCACCCGAAAACAGCAGCACAGAACGGTATTTCAGATGGTGATTGGATGTGGATTGAATCCTCTGTTGGAAATATTAAAGTCCAGGCAAAAGTTCATCCGTGTGTAATGCGTGATGTTGTCGCCGTCCCATTTGGGTTGGGTCATACATCTTACGGCAGATTTGCAAAAGGATATGGAATAAATCCTTATTCTATTGTGAAGAACAAGTATGATGTGATAAACGGAAACTCGGCACCTCAGGCAACTAGAGTAAAAATTTCACGGGCAACTTAAGGAGTAAAAAAGAATGCCAAAATGGGCAATGGTTATTGATCTTGATAAATGTACCGGTTGTGGTGATTGTATGGCTGCATGCAAACTGGAGAATAATATCGCAATTGTTAGCCCTGAAGAAGCTAATGTAGGGCGTGTGATGTTCTGGATGGACATGATAACTACTTATGAAGGTGAATATCCGAACATTAAAGTTAAACGAATTCCTAAACCCTGTTTTCACTGTGATAATCCTCCTTGTACAAGAGTCTGTCCGGTTTATGCTACTTATAAGAATGATGAAGGATTAGTCGGACAAATTTATCATCGTTGTATTGGATGCCGTTATTGTATGGTAGCATGTCCCTATACCGCTAAGGTTTTTAATTGGTACGAACCTAAATGGCCGGATGAATTTAAATCATGTTTAAATCCGGATGTTTCTTTACGGATGGTAGGAGTAGTTGAGAAGTGCTCATTTTGTGCCCATCGTTTGATAAAAGTTAAAGAAAATGCCGATATGGAAGAGAGGGAAATTTATGATGGAGAATACTCTCCTGCTTGCGGAGAAAGCTGTCCCACTAATGCAATCTATTTTGGAGATATTGACAACAAAGAAAGCCAAGTTTATAAACTTTCACAAAGTTCTCGTTCCTACCGGGAAATGGAAAATTTGGGAACTGAACCAAAAGTTATTTATCTATCCAAAAGGGAGTAAATATGCCAAAGAATAAACAGTTGGATTTCGGGCAGGATGCAGCGCTATATCGACCTATTTATGAAACCGGGAAAGGTTTTTATATTACTGTTTGTGTCTTGCTGGCAGTTTACCTCTGGGCTCTATACTTGTATATAACTCAAGTTTATTACGGGTTGGGTGTTACCGGTATGAATCAACCTATCACCTGGGGATTTTATATTGTAAATTTTGTATTCTTTATTGGGATCAGCCATGCGGGCACATTGATTTCAGCAATTCTACGCCTTTCAAAGGCTGAATGGCGCAGACCTATCACCAGAATGGCGGAAGTGATTACGGCAATCGTTCTCGCAATTGGTGGTTTACATCCAATTCTCGATCTTGGTCGTCCGGATCGAATGCTCAACCTTTTGTCTGATGGTAGATTGCAATCCCCTCTATTGTGGGATGTAACAAGCATTACAGCTTATTTCACAGCAAGCACAATATATCTCTATCTACCAATGATTCCTGACATTGCTAAATTGCGTGATAGAGGAACAAAATTGAAATGGTTCTACAATTTTTTATCGTGGGGATGGCAGGGAACGGCGCATCAAGTAAAAGTACTAAACCGCGCAATAAACATATTAATGGTAATGGTTATTCCAATCGCAATTTCAGTCCATACGGTCATATCGTATATATTTTCGATGACGCTTCAGCCAGGATGGCATAGTACTATTTTTGGTCCATATTTTGTTGTTGGTGCAATATTTTCTGGAATTGCAGCTTTACTTATTGTAATGATTGTTTTTAGGAAAGTGTATCACTTAGAAGAATATCTAAAAGAAATTCACTTTCAATATTTGAGCACTCTTCTTCTGATTATGTCATTGCTTTGGTTTTACTTTACTTTTTCAGAGTTCCTTACTGGAATTTTTGGATCACAAACACACGAATTGCATATTATCGCATATAAATTTACAGGTGTTTATGCTCCATTTTTCTGGGGTATGGTTATTTGTAATTTTGTAATTCCTGTAATAATTTTAAGTTTTAAAAAGTTTAAAACGATTACTGGAATTATGATAGTATCCATATCGGTTGTTATTGGAATGTGGTTGGAAAGGTTAAATATTGTTGTTCCATCATTGGCTAATCCGAGAATGGATTTACCATTGGGAATTTATATACCATCACTAGTTGAGTGGGCTTTATTTATAGGCGGTATAGCTGTTTTTATGCTGGGATTTACCATGTTCGCCAAGTTTTTCCCGCTTATTTCAATCTGGGAAATAGAAGAGGGTCGAAAAGAAAGCATAAAAGATGTTGAAAAGCGTCTCCGAAGCTATCTACCCGGCAAGGAGACATAAAACACTATGAGAGATTATTTTATTCAATTTTAAATGTATGAGCAAAAATAAACATATAAATTGTTTAAGGAGCTATCTTTATGCACGCAAAAACAACATATATAGCACAAGTATTAAGTATTTCACTAATTTGGATATTTGTAATTGCAATTGCAATTTGGATTATCAATCTACTATTAATTTCTATTGAACTTAAAGATGTTCCGGGTGCATCTATTGGAATTAGTATTATTGTAATTCCGGTTTTTTTCGTATTAGCAGGTATTCTTACTTATGTGTTTATAGGTCTTCATAAAGAGGAAAAAAAAATTATAAAATCCTCCCAGGAGTAATAAAATGAAATTTTTAGTACAATTAATTTTGGTAGTTTCTATTGGGGCAGGTTGTATGCTGGCGCAGGAAATCAAACTTCCTTCCAACCCATTAAAAGGGCGTATTGTCTTTGAGGAAAAAGGGTGCATTAAATGCCATTCAATCAGCGGGTTCGGAGGAAACATTGCCCCGGATTTGAGTAGAGAACACTACTATGGAAGTTTTTTAGAATTGGCTTCAATTATTTGGAATCACATTCCTAAAATGAACAGAAAGTATAGAGAATTAAAATTAAAAAGACCCAGTTTCTCTCAAAGCGAGATGCTTAATTTAATTGGATTCATTTACTACTTGAGATATTTGGGAGAACCCGGAAGTGTTTCGAACGGACGAAAATTGTTAAGTGATAAAGGATGTATCGTTTGTCATGACGTAGCTGGTTCCGGCAGAAAAAAAGGACCTGATTTCGACCAGCTCCAACAATTTGCTTCACCTCTTTATATGGTTCAAGCTATGTGGAATCATGGGCCTGCTATGCAGGAAGAAATGAGAGAACTTGGAATGAAATATCCGTCTCTAAACGGTCACGATATAGTTGATATTACAAGCTACATTCAACAGGCAACTATTGGAAATATTGAGATTAGAATGGCGCCCGGTAATCCGGTAAATGGAGAAAAGGTTTTTAAGAAGAAGCAATGTCATAATTGTCATTCCATCGATAAAAAAGGTGATGCAATTGGAACAGATTTAAATACTATTGATCTACAGAAAAGTGTGACTGAGATTGCAGGTTCAATGTGGAATCACAGCCCGGTAATGATAGATTATATGAAATCGGAATCTATAACTTGGCCGGAATTCAAAGGAAATGAAATGTCGGATCTAATTGCTTATCTTTACTTTTTAGGTTTTGAAGATGAACCGGGAGATGCAACTAACGGAGAAAAATTTTTTGTAGATAAAGGATGTATAGGCTGTCATGAAGCAGAAGTAGGTATTGGGCCGGAGTTATCAAAAATGAAGCGGTTCAACTCACCAATTCGAATGATTCAGTTGATGTGGAATCATGCAGATCGCATGGACGACCTGCTCGAAATTAAAAATGAAGAATGGCCGATAGTTAGCACCAAAGAAATGCAGGATTTATATGCATTTTTAAGAAACGTCACTAAACAAAAATGAGGTAGCAAATGTGTAAAAAAAAGATTAGTCTATTTTATATAGTTTCTCTCATTTCTGTGAGCTTAATAGTAACTAATTCCTACCAGATTTATGCTGTTGATTCAGGGCAAGAATCTACAGAAGATCAATGTATTATATGCCATACAGAAATAGATTATATGCCGGACGATTTCCAGGAATACGATATCCACTCATCAGAAGGGCTTTCCTGTACAGGTTGTCATGGAGGTGATTCTTCCGCTACTGAGGAAGAAGATGCAATGAGCGCCGCAAACGGATTTGTGGGTTCCCCGGATAAAAAAGATATTCCTAAATTGTGCGGTAGGTGCCATTCTAATATTGAATTTATGAGAGTCTTCCAGCCACGTATCGCAACCGACCAGGTAACACAATATTATACTAGTACTCATGGTGAAAAGCTTTTAAAGGGAGATGATAAGGTTGCGGTTTGTACTAATTGCCATTCAACTCATGCTATTTTGCCCGCCACCGATCCCCGCTCAACCATCTATCCTTTAAATGTGCCCAAAACGTGCAGAAAATGTCATAGTAACGCTGTTTATATGAAGGGAAGGAATATTCCTACAAATCAATACGAGATTTATTCAAGAAGCGTTCATGGAGAAGCATTATTGAAACATAGAGATATCGGAGCTCCGGCTTGTAACGATTGCCATGGAAACCATGGCGCAACGCCTCCAGGTATAACGTCGGTAACTCATCTTTGCGGTAGCTGTCATGTAAACAACCTTGAGTTTTTTAGAAAAACTTTAATGGCTCGTGCGTTTGAAGAGTTGGATTTTCACGGATGTGAACAATGCCACGGTTATCATTCTGTTCAGAGAGCTGAAATTGATTTCGTTGGCGTAGGTCAATCTTCATTCTGTTTAAAATGTCATGACGAAGGTGATGCCGGTTATGAGGCTGCAGGCAAAATGAGATCTCATTTAGCTGATTTGGTTTCTCTTTATGATTCAACGAACGCGCAGATGCTAAAGGTAAGAATAAAAGGGATGAATGATATTGACATAGGTTACTTGTTGCAAGACGCCAAACAAAGTATAATTCTATCAAGAACAATGGTGCATACATTCGACCCTATCCAAGTACATGCCCAAACACGTCAAGGAATAGAACATCTTGAAAAAGCTCTTGATTTAGCTGAAGCTGAAATCGATGAATACTATTATAGAAGAATCGGGTTTGTTTATTCATCCATTGCGTTTGTCATATTGGGCCTTGGTATTTTTCTTAAAATTAGGACTAATAAAAAACAATAATTACAAGAAGAGATTATCTTTTTTTATAGTTCAGTTTCCAGAATAGCAGCCATCCGAATTTTTACGTATATCGTGATGAAATTTACACGGTTACAGTAATTGCAATTGAAATAGCTGCGAATAAATCGAAAACTGTATTGTTGAGTCCACTCTGAAAAGTCATATTGTTATTAACCCCACGTTTTAACGTGGGGATAACAAGCTAAAAACAAACTTTCCCAAACGGGTTTTAACCCGTTTGGGGTTTTTCGGAGTGGA
>Ga0180009_10001523_pt1 | contig 28305 bp, 18 predicted proteins | sample OS_PC_MetaG_FD_123537 | JGI IMG/M metagenome (GOLD analysis project Ga0180009, IMG submission 123537) | Groundwater microbial communities from the Aspo Hard Rock Laboratory (HRL) deep subsurface site, Sweden - OS_PC_MetaG | ecosystem: Environmental > Aquatic > Deep subsurface > Groundwater... | reverse complement strand
TGTGTTGTGACCTTCTACTTCACTACCACATACGATCAGATAACGTATATTGGGATTGGCTACAATATTGCAGACGATCTTTTCAATCCCTATATTTTCTGTCTGCAACGTTCCTGATAAGGCCGCGCCAGTCTCAATTGTTACCTTTACTAGATTCTCAATCTCATTAGGAATGGCCTGAACTTCGGGAGGCATAGCTCCATAAGGTGCATTCAGCAAAACTACAACAGCCACCGGCGAGTAGTCGTTACCACGAAGGTAACATCCCTTCTCGGGAGGATAGGTAGAAGATGGTTGTATCTTTAACATTATACCTCTTTTTGATCTTAAAATACAAAAGCCTCCAAGGAAGTATAAAAATCCCTCTGAGGCTTCATTCTAGGCACTTTTTGTAAAATCTCCTCATAACTCACTCCAAAGGTTGCAAGTTATTTTATTGTGTTACTTATGGATAAGTCAAAATGGGTGATATTTAGAATAATTACGAACTGAATCATAATATTTGTCTATTGTCAAGTGAAAACTCATTCTGGTACGATGGAAAAAGATTTTGTGAAAATGAATATAAAATAATATTGGCGAGAATAGTTCCAATTTTGGTCTATATATGTTTGATTCTTTAATCCATAGACTGTTCCTTACACCCATCAAGTGGCCATACCTTATTTGTCTGATTCTAGTTTTAGGAACCTCCTGTTATATCTTCTACCCTAGGATCGAAAATTTTTTTGTATTCTATCCTGAATCCTCGTTTGATCATAGCCCTAAAGATCTTCATCTGGTCTATAAAGATGTCTATTTCCGTACCGGGGATGGGAAGACTTTACACGGGTGGTTTTTCCCACTCAAGGAAGAGTTGCCCGTTATACTGTTCTTTCACGGAAACGCAGGAAATATATCACACCGACTGGATAACATCATGTTGCTCCTGAAACAGAAGCTTCAGGTCTTTATCTTTGATTACAGGGGATTTGGCAAAAGCGTAGGAAGACCTTCCGAAAGGGGTGTGTACCTTGATGGGATTGCAGCTTATGACTATCTGGTTCAGAAAGAGAATATCCCACAGAGCCAAATCATTCTTTTCGGGCGTTCCCTCGGGGCAGCCATTGCAACAGAGGTTGCGCTGAACAGAAACATAAGATCCCTCATTCTAGAAAGCGCCTTTACATCCACCAAAGAGATGGCAAGGTCCATGTTCTTTTTTCGTCTGTTTTCATATGTGGTACCTGCCAACTATAATAATCTGGAGAAAATTTCCCACATCAGGGTCCCAAAGCTTATTATCCACGGAGATGAAGATAGGCTCGTGCCTTTCTCAATGGGTCAGAAGCTATTCAATGCTTCGAAAGAGCCAAAGTATTTTTTCAAGATAAAAGGGGCAGGACATAATGACACATATCTTGTCGGCATGGAGAGATACTTTCAAACGATTACGAAATTCACAAAGGATTCAAAGATCTGATGTTTGATACTCGAAACTTGAAACCCTGGCCCAGACCTGATTCTTCAAGTGGTGCTGAAAAAAAGGGAGATCCGATAAGCAAGCAGTCGTGGTTCTCTGAATAACCAAATGTAGTCGCACCAGGGCGGGCTTGAGGACATATTGCCATTTCTTGGGATTATCGAGTTTCCAGTTTCAAATTTCCAGTTTCTCCAAGCAGAAACTTAACACAAAATATAAAATCTTTGCTTATGAAGAAGGCTAGATCTCGTTTTTTCAAGACTAATAGTTTTTCCCCAGTTCAGCCCCTCTCAAACATGCAGCCTTCACGGCTTCATGAATAATACTCTCCAACCCCTTTTCTTTAAAAACGGCCAGAGCTGCTGCGGTTGTTCCTCCCGGGGATGTCACCATCTCCCTCAATTGTGAGAGTGACTTTTCAGATTCACTGGCCAGATGCGCAGCACCAAGAACGGTCTCCATCACCAAAATAAGGGATGTCTCCTTATCAAGACCTAACCTCTCTCCTGCATCCACCAGGCATTCCATCACTTTAAAGACATAGCCGGGCCCGCTTCCTGAGAGGGCCGTTACGGCATCCATCATCTCCTCCGGAACAATCACCGTTTTTCCAACAGCCTCAAAGATAGTCTTGGCTATATCCATATGCTCTGTTGTAGCATGTTGGCCCGATGCAAGGGCGCTTACCCCCTTTTGAATAAGAGCGGGCGTGTTAGGCATAACACGGATAAGGGGTATCTCACGGTCGAGAATGGACTGGATCATCTTTAGGGGTATACCGGCCGCGATGGAGATAATCAGGTTGACATCCTTTATCTCTCCTTTCACCCCTTCCAAAACTTCTCTGATTGACTGGGGTTTAACTGCCAAAACCACGTTCTGGCATTCACCCACAAGATCCTTGTTTGAAGCATAGACCTTCAATCCAAACTGCTCTGATATCTTTCTTAATTGTTCCTCATCCTTATCCGAAGCCATTAACTGATCTGAATGATAAAGCCCGCTTTTAATAAGACCCTTTACCAGGGCCGTAGCCATATTGCCCGAACCGATAAATCCTAGCTTTTCGATCTTCATGTTCATAAAAACTCCTTTCTAAAGCGCATATGGTGATAGATTATTATTCTGAGTCATAAATTGAAATAAAAAAAGTAACTGTCTAGCACTTTTCAAATATTGAGGGGGTCCGGATCAAATAGCTTTTCAATTCTAAACTTTTTAAAAAATGAGAAATTGGTGAAATATCATTAAATTTTGCTTCATAAAACTTGACGACCCCTTTTTTTTCTGATAGGAAAAATCTGCCAATTTAACGAAACAGATTGAGAATATTTTTCACTAACTATAAATAAACCACTACAAGGAGGATAGAGAACATGGCTTACAATGCAGTTAAGATGAAGGATTGGCAGATTTCCGAAGCTGCCGAGAAAAACATGCCTACCCCGGATGAATGGCAGGAAAAATTGGGGCTGGAAAAGGATGAGCTCATTCCTTACGGGCGACTGGCGAGGCTCGACTTCATGAAGATCATGAAACGCCTTGAGAAGAAGAAGGACGGAAAGTATATCGAGGTGACGGCCATTACTCCTACCCCATTGGGAGAAGGGAAGAGCACAACCGCCATGGGTCTGATTGAGGGCATGGGCAAGCTTGGTCTGAACGTGGGGGGTTGTATTCGCCAACCGTCAGGCGGTCCCACCATGAACATCAAGGGAACGGCTGCCGGTGGCGGAAATTCACTCCTTATTCCCATGACAGAATTCTCCATGGGCCTGACCGGAGATATCAACGATATTGTGAACGCCCACAATCTGGCCATGGTGGCTTTAACGGCCCGTATGCAGCATGAGAGAAACTACAACGACGAGCAGCTCAAAAGATTAACCAGGATGAAAAGACTGGATGTTGATCCCTCCCGTGTGGAGATGGGTTGGATCCTGGACTTCTGTGCTCAAAGCCTGAGAAATATCATTATAGGCATGGGTGGCAGGATGGATGGCTTCACCATGCAGTCCAAATTCGGTATAGCCGTTTCATCGGAACTCATGGCCATTCTATCAATCATCATGGATCTGGCAGACTTGAGAAAACGCCTCAATGAAATCACCGTAGCCTTTGATAAAAGCGGAAAAGCCATAACCACCGGTGACCTGGAAGTGGGTGGTGCCATGACCGCCTGGATGCGCAACACCATCAACCCCACCCTCATGAGTACCGTTGAATACCAGCCCTGTATGGTCCATGCAGGTCCGTTTGCCAATATCGCCGTGGGTCAATCATCCATTATTGCTGACCGTGTTGGCCTCAAGCTCTTTGACTACCATGTCACAGAAAGCGGGTTCGGAGCAGACATCGGGTTTGAAAAATTCTGGAATGTCAAATGCCGTTACAGTGGTCTGAAACCCCACGTGTCTGTCCTGACCACCACCATCCGCGCACTCAAGATGCACGGCGGAGGGCCCAAAGTTGTTGCCGGTATACCCCTCGATCCTTCCTATACCAAAGAGAATCTGAAACTTCTGGAAAATGGTATACCCAACATGGTTCATCACATCCAGACCATCCGCAAGGCAGGGATCAATCCTGTGGTCTGCATCAATGCCTTCCATACGGATACCAAGCAAGAGATCGCCTTGGTCCGTAAATACGCTGAGAAAGCGGGAGCACGATGTGCTACGTCCACTCACTGGGCAGATGGAGGAGATGGAGCCGTAGAATTTGCCGAAGCCGTAAAAGAGGCCTGCAACGATAAGACACGTTTCAAATTCCTCTATCCCATAGAAACGAAGCTCCGTGACAGGGTGGAAAAGATCGCAAAAGTTGTCTATGGTGCCAAAGGTGTTGCATGGACACCTGAAGCAGAGGCCAAGGCCAAGATGCTTGAGAACGATCCCAAATTTAAAGATTATACCACCATGATGGTCAAGACCCATCTGAGTCTCACCCATGATCCGGCTGTAAAAGGTGTACCCAAGGGCTGGACACTGCCCATCAGAGACGTGTTGATCTATTCCGGTGCCAAGTTCCTCTGTCCCTGTGCCGGAACCATCAGCCTGATGCCAGGAACCAGTTCTGATCCGGCTTTCCGCCGTGTTGATGTGGATGTGAAGACAGGCAAGGTGAAAGGACTGTTCTAAGAAAAATCCTTAACAACCCATAAATATACATAAAAAAAGAGGGCTCTTTTTCAGCCCTCTTTTTTTGTTCATCCTGGGAATAAAGACTTCATATTGTGGTGAGGAAAAAGGTGCCGTCAGGTTCACGGATGACCTTTAATCCGAACATGGTGATGGTCTGGACCAGTGGCCGGCCAAAAAAGAGATCCATCTCTTCTAACTTTAAGCCCAGTTTCTCAGAGACAAAGGGCCTCAGGTGATAATCAAACCTTAGAAGCTCAAGAATCTCCTCCACTGCCTTTTCACCTTCATCTTTTATCAGTATCACGTATTTCTCAACGGCCAGGTAGCTGCATCGCCTCTCATGCTCTTGGATCATCCCCAAGAGTACCCTGTCCTCAATGATATCTTCCCTTCCTGGCTTTGGCCCTCTGTAAACCTTCATGAATTCACTGGTATCCCAGCATTTTAATGCAGAACATTGAGCTGGTCTCTTTTCATAGATGGTGCAGGCTTTACCCTCGTCATCATAAAAGATGCATCCCCCTTTTTCTCCGTCCCCTTCCCTTATCTTGATGAGTTCTCTGGGTGAAGCTTGAAGTCCATCACTTATATTATCGTGGACAATCTCCCCTTTTCTTATGGTGTAAAGATCCTCTTTTCTGATGAAGTCGCTCTTTATGAGGGGGAGGTCTTGAACCTGCAAGGTTGGGCTTGCCTTAAGGCAGCATTCTCCGCATCGGATACAATGGTCTCTTTCTGTCGTCATATCTCATTTTCCAGCACCAAACAGAAAGGACTATTCTCTATGGATAAGAATAGTCCTTTCTATAAGATGCAAAATAAGAGTGTGTTCAACCCTTTCCAGCAGATAAAACTACCCGACTTTCAATACAAGTCCCGTACCGGTATCCCCGGCAGCGCAGCCGCCCCAGAGCAGATAACCCCCACCTGCCATCGCCACCTCTTCAATCCCTTCGATGATGCAGCGTCCGGCTGTTGGACCCTGGGGATGTCCAAAAATCATAGAACACCCATAGTTGTTGAAACCATTGACATCAATATCCATCTGCTGTGCCAGGTAGAGATCATTAACCGCAAAAGGATTGTGGGTCTTAACGGCTTTAACGTCATTGATGGTGATACCGGCATTATCAAGGGCCATCTTAACCGCCGGTACCACTGCCATGGCCATATACCCCTTCTTTGCCCTGGCAAAGCCGTAAGATACGACCTGAACCTCTATACCCGGATCGGCACTCAGCTCTTTCGCCTTCTCTCTACCCGTAACAATCACAGCGCAGTTACCATCGGCTGGATGAGTTTGTGAACCAAAGGTATGAACGCCATCCGGTAGAACGGGTCTCAGTCCGGCCAGACCTTCCTTGGTACTTGGCGTAACCCCTTCGTCCTCCTCCACCAACAAGGTCTTCTTTCTGGAAACCGCAACCTCCACAGGGAACATATAGCGTTTCTGAAAAGCGCGATCATCGGCCAGAGATTCTGTATACTGTTCATACCTCCTCAAGGTCACGGCATCGCACTGTTCCCTTGCGATGCCGGCCTCTTTGGCCACATTTTCGGCCGTCTGGATCATGGCCCCCTTTGCCCAGGGGTCCCGGTTGAAGTTATCCATTAACCAATTTTCTGATTGTACCTCCGCGCCGGGTCCGTTGGGATTGGGCCAGATGGTATGAGGCCCGTTGGAACATCTGTCAGTCATCATGGTATATACATTTTCATAAAGTCCGTTCTCTATCCCCAAAGCTGCCTGATAGATACAGGTGGTGGAAGTGGTACAGGCCTGGCTGATGGTCATTCCTGGAATCCCTTCAGCACCCATGAGGGCCGCAGCCCATGGACTCCCATAAAACCATTGGGGCTGGCCTATGGTGATGCCCAGAAAGATATAATCAAATATCTTAGGGTCCCAGCCCTTTTCAGCCAGCCATCTCTTGGATGTGTTTGCTGCCAGTATAAGTGAGTGCTCATTGGCCATACTCCCCTGCCATCTGCAAAAGGGGGTACTGTAATAGCCTCTGTAAGGTATAAAAGCTTTTGTCAACATCGCATCATCCTCCTAAACATAGAATTGTTACTGAATTTTTGACCATAACCTCAATAAACCGGGATCAAGAGTTTATTTGACAACCATTCACCGTGGTCTGTCCGTGGCGAAACACAGGTATCACTATATAATTGGCACCGGAAAATCAAGCCCATTCATTGAGCATCACTCCACTTTCCATACTGCTCCCTGAGAATGCGGTGCAGTATCTTTCCCGTTGGCGTTCTTGGCATCTCCTCATCCTTAACAAAATCGACGGTTTTGGGCCGCTTGAATCCCGCCAGTTTATCCCGAGCAAAGTCAATGATCTCTTTTGCCATCTCTTCACCAGGCTCATACCCCTCATTAAGCACCACCACGGCCTTAACGGCCTCACCCCATTTTTCGTCGGGGACCCCGATGACAGCTATATCCTTTATGGAATCATGTGCCCCGACGGCGCTTTCCACCTCAGAAGGATAAACATTTTCCCCCCCGGTGATAATCATATTGGCCTTCCTGTCCACAAGCACATAGTAGCCATCTTCATCCCGTTTTACCATGTCTCCTGCCGAAGACCATCCACCATCAAAGGCCTCTTTCGTCTTCTCAGGCTCCTTCAGATACTGTGTAAACATCATGGGAGTGCGATAGAAGAGTTCCCCCACCTCTCCATCCGGGACCTCTTTTCTATTTTCATCCAAGATTCTGATGCGATCGGTGCCGAATATCTCTTTTCCGATGGACCCCAGCTTCTTGAATTGGTCCTCTGGCCTGAGTAGTGTCACAAGCCCGCCTTCCGTGCTACCATAAGCCTCCCACAGTTCGGCATTCTTGAAATAATCCATAATAGCCATTTTCAGATCTTTTCTAGCTGGAGCCGAGGATATCAAAAGCTGTCTTATGGAGGAGACATCGATACTGTTTTTCACATCATCCGGCAGGGCCAACAGCATGATATAATGGGTGGGAACCAATGAGGTAAATGTGATCTGGTATTTTTCAATGGTCTTGAGGAGGTCCTCCGGATCAAAACTGACCATATTGTAAACGAATACCGGGGCTGATACCAGGGTATAGGCAAAGGAGTAAAATATGGAATTGATATGGCACATGGGCATGACCATCATAACCTTATCGGTGGGACGGACACCCATGTTGATGTTGTTTAGGTTGTACTGGGCCATGTTACTCTCATGGGTTCTCATTGCCCCTTTGGGCCGACCCGTAGTCCCCGATGTGTACATAATGGTCCAGAAATCATTCCCATCCACCATAACATCCGGCTCATGGGGCGAGGACTCGGACAGCCAATCTTCATAACCGATATACCCGTCGGGAGCAGGTCCGTCTCCCAGATAGACATAGGCATCTTCGGGGACAGGCAGCTTGTCCTTGATGCCGTTAATGATATCCACAAAAGGTGCCTCTACGATGAAGCCTTTACATTCTGAGTGATTGACGATGTATTCGATCTCAGGCCCTGCCAACCTGAACATGATGGGAACCACGGTCTGACCGCCTTTTGCAGAACCGGCGTATATATCCATCCATTCACCCCGGTTGTAGGCTATGACGGCAAATGTATCTTTCTGGCCCACGCCTGATCCCTTCAGACCGTTGGCCAGACGACAGGATCTTTCATTCCAATCTTTAAAGGAATATTGGTTGTTTTTATCCTGCCACCCCAATTTTTCCGGGTAATTGATGGCATTCATCTTTAAGACGGTACCAACATGCATCCATTTACTTGTCACCATATTAAGCACCTCCTTCTATATTAAGTTAACCCTATTGTTGCATTAGATATGACACTAAATCGATGCTGTCTCGAAGAAACACCTTGCGGTCATTGGCTGATCCTTGATACTGGCCCTGTTGAATTTCCCGAAGGGAACCCTATTCAACAGGGCTGGTTTCTGGATACCGGATGTTTATGGATTCCACTCCTGATGGCATGCAGTTTATCAAGCATCGAGCATCCAGCATCCAGCGTCGGCCCAGTAAAGTCAACTGTCCCAAGCATATCTGCAATGGCAGTTTAATCGATTTTATGCATTGTTAGGGTCAACTTACCACTCCCTCTTGCTCCATGGCATAAAGAGCCGCCCCCACAGCGCCTGTCAACTGGGGATATTCGGGGATCAATATTTCACGTTGAGTTATCTTTTCAAGCATCTCTCCCAGATAAGGATTGTGAGCCACCACGCCACCTGTTATGACCACCCTTTCGGATAGAGAATCCATCTCAAGTATTCTTTTTATCACCGACAAGAAAAGCCCCTTCACAATATCCGGAACCTTTTTCCCTTGCCTGATCTTCTCCAGTACCTCCGTTGCTGAAAACACAGTGCAATAACTACCCAATTCCACCACATTCTCGGATGCCCGAGCCAGAGAGTCCATCTCTTCAAGAGGAATGTCGAGTCGTGAGGACATCTCCTCAAGAAAAGCCCCGGTTCCTGCGGCACACTTTCGATTCATCTTGAAACTCAGGCGCCTACCCTGCTCATCCAACTTGATAATCTTGTTATCCTGCCCACCAATATCAATAATGGTCATGGCCATTGGAAAATAATGATAGCAGCCTTTGGCATGACACCCGATCTCCGTTCTCTTCTCATTACTGAACCCGACATTCTTCCTTCCGTATCCCGTGGAAACGCTCCTCACCATGTCCTTTTGGGTGGCATGGGCCATATCCAGAGCTGATAACAGGGAGCTCTGAGCTGTTTGCGCAAAATCGGTCCCCGATTTATTGACCGAGTGTCCAATCAATCTCTTATGGGAGTCGAGAATAGCCACCTTAGTACGGGATGCACCCACATCCACACCTACAAATAGATGATTACTCATAGTTGATGGCCTATTATCTCTCCTCTAGCTGCTCAATAAACGCCTCGATATTGGTTTTGGCCTGCTCCTCGGAATAACATCTTAGATCATTGAGGTCTCCGTTGATGGTTAGGGTGGGGATGTTTAATCTCTCGCTCAACCTTTCGGGCATACCGTAACGGTTATTGGAGTTGTTGGGGCAGGTCTTGGCATCGTGAAAGATAAGGCCATCCAATCTAAAGAGATCATGACAGTCTTTAATGTATTGTTCCTTATAATGCTCGTCCCTGACAATAAAGAGTTCCGTATATGCCAGGGCCATGCTTTCAAAGGGCTCATCCGGGTCGAGCTGATCGAATATCCAGCTATTGCAATAGGTTGAGGCCACGACACAGGATTTGAGGGAGGCAAACTGTTGGGACAACGCCCTTAGCTTACCCCAGATGGGCATCCCTTCCCAGTACAGCCGGTGCTTTTCTCCATCAACGGCACCGATCCTGGCTTTTATTCTTTCCTCAAGTTCCGGCAAGAGAAGTTCATAGTAATCTACACTCTCTTTGACACCGCGAGCCACTACCGCCGGCCCCATATGAATGGTGGCATCAAAAAAAGTCCAGGGTGAGGGAACGGCAGTGGCCGATTCAAGACATGCCCTCCATATCTGGGAAGTTCGTCTCGATAACCCCACCGCCTCTTTAAAACGATCCATATCAAATCTTTCACCACCAACCTCTTCCAGTGGAGGCACCAGATCTTTTATCTGATTGGCGATATCCTTGATCTGATAATCCCTTATATGACCTATATCCCTGTGGGTATGTATGCCTATAAGCGGCACCTTATACTCCCTCGAATACCAGGCAAACCAGTCTTGAACATCCCTGCACTGGTTTGTGTTGAAAACCAACACATCGGGTCTGGGGACGGACTCAATATTATAGGCCTTTGTCAGAGGGGTCTTTTTCTGAAGAAATGACCCGATATCACTGGTCAGATAGGAACAGATATCCGGGGAATAACCGATGGCATTCGTGTAAGGTATCAGATCTGGGGCCATCCGGGTTGAACCGAGCATGGCACCATGATTCTCTGGAAAATAGACTAAAAACCCCATCCCCCTCAAAAGTTCGGCAGGCCCTACACTGGTACACCAGGCAATCTTTCTAGATCCGGTTTTTGCAGCTTCATCCAATTCATAGAAGTGATCTGCCATCACCCTCTTCAAGGTGTTAGTGGTTCTAAATTCCTTCCTTACAATCTCATTCTCATCAGGCATTCGATCCTCTTTATCATTGACTATTTTTTATTGAAAATTGAAAATTTGAGACATATTGTTTTTTTGGTCAATCGCCAATCTAAAATCTTCAATCAAAAAATCAATCCATAGCATTGGATACCATCTCCGTAATATCCATAATCTTTATCTTACCCCTCTCCTTTTTGGGAATGGCCTTGGACCCTTTTCTTAGATTATCCTTACAGGCAGCACAACCCGACACAATGATCTCCGCCCCCACAGCCAGGGCGTCACGCACTCTTTCAGCGGCCATATCCACTGCCATCTCAGGATTGTTGGCCTGAACACCTCCGCCACCCCCACAACACCGAGCTTGAAGCCTGTTCCTTGCCATCTCCACATATTCGAGTCCCGGGATGCCCTTCAAAATATCTCTTGGCTCCTCAAAGATCTGAAAAGCCCTTCCAAGATCACATGGATCATGGTAGGTCACCTTCTTGCCCAGCTCACCTTTGAATCTGATCCTTCCCTCATCAATCAATTTCTCCAGGTAATGGATGGAGTGATACACCTCAACCCCAAAATCCCCAATCCCCGGATAGATCTTCTTGAAGGCCTTGTAACATCCTGCGCATGGAGTCACCAGCTCCCTGGCTCCAGTCTTTTTGATCTGTTCCATCAGATTCTTTGCGTGGGATTCGAAATCACCGGATCCCATGAGATATAAGGGAAAACCGCAACAGTTCTCTCCTACGGAAAGAGTGGTGAAATCCACTCCCGCAGCTTCAAGGGGTTTTAGGAGGCTGGGAACCATCTTCATGTCCAGATAACTTGGGACACATCCCATGAAAAGCAGGGTCTCAGCCTCGGCTTTAAGCTCACCCTTTTTGGCTTTCTCCCTCAGGGGCAAAGGATAGATCTCAATCCTATCCTCCTTTGAACTGGCATAAACATTACCTGTTTTAATGATGTTATCACGCACGCCCATAACGGGTTCGGGAACAAAACCGGCCGCATATAGTTTTTTACGCATCCCTTCCACAATCTCGTCCACCTTGATACGGGCCGGGCAGAAGTAGGTGCAGGCCTGGCAGGTGGTACAACTGTAAAAGGCCGCCGCCAGTTCATTTGACGGTTCTATTGAACCGTTCATGAAGTAAAAGGCCAGTGCGTTTCTGCCTCTCGCGTTCCTTGACTCCTTATGGGTAACACTGAAAGTGGGACATCCCAGTCTGCAGAATCCGCAATGAATGCAGGCAAGGACCTCATTATCAACCTCTTCCCCGTATGATCGGAGCACTTCGGGATGATCAAGCAGGGGCTGAAAAGCAAAATAGTCATAGATATCCGCCGGCTTCTCCGTTATTTGAAGCCCCATCTTACCCGGATTTAAAATGTTGTCCGGATCTAATGCCTGCTTGACTTTCCTCATGACGTCCATGGCAGGACCCAGCTGACGTTCCATATGGGGGACTCGAGACAGGCCCGTCCCATGTTCCGCACTCAAGGTCCCTTTCATCTCAATGGCGGTCTCCACCAGTTCTTGCACTGCCTGCTTTAGGCGACCCCATTCGTCTCTGTTCCTCACATCACAGACAAAGGTGGTATGCACATTGCCGTCCCCCACGTGACCGAATGTGGTAATGAGTAGGTTGTATTTTTTAGAGATCGCCTGTGCGCGGCGAATGGTCTCCGGGATCTTGGTTGATGGAACACCCAGATCCTCAGCGATGGGCACCAAACGGTTTCCTGGCTTGATTCGCGAGAGGGTTGGCACCAGACTGCCCCTTGCCCTCATCATCTCTTCTCTTCTGACAGGATCATCGGACCATTCAAATTCTTGCACCTTGTATCTCCTGCAGATCTCTTCGATCCTCTGCATATCCCGGATCACAACCTCTTTCATACCATCCGCCTCCATGATGAGAAGGGCCTCTATCCGGCTGACATCCCGGCCCAAGGCCTTCTCAACAACCTTCAGGCTGAACTTGTCCATAATCTCACAGCCAGCCAGCTTGATACCTGAGGTGATCACTTGGGTCACTGCATCGCCGGCAGCATTGAGGTCCCCGAAGATGGCCAAAGCCAGGGCCCCGTACTCTGGTTTGAGTTCCAATTTTACGGTGACCTCCGTAATGATTCCGAGTGTCCCCTCGGCAGCAGAGAACAGGTGAGTGAGATCATAGCCCAGAGAGGTCTTCGGGGCGATGGTTCCTGTATGAATAATCGTTCCGTCTGCGAGGACTACCTTGAGGTCTTTTATGTAATCACGGGTTGTCCCGTATTTGACCGCCCTGTGTCCGCTGGCATTTGTGGAAACCATCCCACCAATGGTGGCGATGACCTCGCTACCCGGATTGGGAGGGAACATCAGGCCTTCTTTGGCCAGTGTATTGTTTAACTGCATACAGACGACACCCGGTTCGACCCGGGCATAAAAGTCTGATTTGTTGATTTCAAGGATCTGATTCATCAGGTGAAGATCCAGCAAGAGACCCCCCTTCACCGGTAAGACGGCACCGGTCACACTTGTGCCGGATCCGCGTGGTGTCACAGGGATTTTTTCCCTGCAAGCAAGCTTCATAATGGCCGATATCTGTTCGGTTGACTTGGGAAAGATCACTGCATCGGGGATCCCTTGATGAACAGACATATCCCTTGAATAGCATAGACATTCAACAGGATCGTCATGGAGATTTTCAGGTCCTACAATTTTAGCTATTTCAGCAAAAATATCCATATTTTAACCTCCTCCACCCCTGGGAAGACAAAGAAAATGAAGACAAAAGATAATCATTTTTTGTGGCTACTATTTAGCTACAAAGTAACTATAATAGATGGGAACTCCCGTTGTCAAGATGAAATAGGGACGCAGTCATGATACTGAAATGGTGCCCCTGAGGAAATGAGAGGTCAAAGTTTTGGGGTATTAATTGACTAAAAAGTTATTGATTATAGGAGTCTGGTTTCTGGAGAACTTGGAGTCTTTGCGACAATAATGCTGGAAAACCTTTCCAATTTGTAATCTTCCAGTAAGGTTTATGAAATCTTTGGGCTTTATAATAATTCCGCACCCCATCATCCGGGACCGTTTTGTCAAATGTGTGTCGTTTTTCTTTTTACGTCTGTGCCTCAGAGTCATTTTTGCTACAAAGGTTCAATATCATCGAGCAAGCGTGGTAATGCGACGGCACGGATCTTTTTGTCCATCATGTAAGTATTGTCCTTTATTTCACGTCTTCGAAGAATCATGTGCGGAAATTACATTGAAAAACCGGTTCTGTTAACCGGATTTTCAATGTTTTACTTGGCTGTAAGATTCTCCCTATATCATTATTACCTTGTGGGATGCCGGCGCCCAACACATTTCTTTTTAAAAAAAGATCGTTTTGTCAAATATGTTGGCTTGACCCTGTTGTTTTACACAGGTTTTTTATAAATCACTAACCATTAGTTACGACATTCAACCATCCCCCCTAAATCTCTAACAAAAATGATGAGCAATGAAGCAAAATATTTCATCAAATTCAAGGATTTCCCCAAACCCCCTGATTTCCCTGATACTCTCTTATCACAGGTTTGGGTGTGGCTGTGATCTCTATCAGATATCACAGGTCATGATTCCAGGTTTTTCATATATCACTAACCATTAGTCACGACAGTCAACCGTCCTTTAAATCTCCATCAAAAATGATGGGCAATGAAACAAAATAATTCATCAAATTCAAGGATGTCCCCTATCACGACCATGATAAGATCTGATGCTTTATGAAACAGATTGCTCCATCAATAACCTTATTCACTCCAAAGATTATTTTATTTTAGGCCCAGCAAATCACCTACCTTTATACACCGTGAAAACTCTTTAAAGAATTTTTCAATCTCAGGATCCTCCTCAATGAATCCTATGATTTCAGAACTTCTCTTTTTACGCTCATTCTTGGATAATGATTGGTCTTGTAAGACTTTCCAATAATCGTCCAATAATGAATAAGACCCTATTGAGCCTTTCTTGAAATCTTCAAATATCTTCGTGTTTGGTTTGCAAATCTTAGTTAGCCTATCAACAAACTTATCGTATGTTTTTAGTTCATTAAAAACTTCCCTTACATCAGGATGCAGATCCGACTTCCATTCTTTATCGACTTTAGGGAGCGACCAATCAACATTTTCAATTAACTTTGAGGCTACAAGGAGACCTGATAGAGATAAAACCCAAGTTTTGTAAGCTTCTTTCTTTGTAAATTTGAGGAAGCCATAATCACGAAGGGTATTTGCTGCGAAACGCGTATTGGTGAAACAGCGCATAACTCCTGTCTTCGTTTTCTTGAAATCTACAGTCTCTAAACTATCCCATACTGTTTTGATGAAACTATCAATGATGTCATAAACCTTATATCGGCCACGATTGTGTCGAAAAAATAAAAACAATAGCAATTTAGGTTGAAATCTTATTGGCGCAGTCCCACTCCCACTATCTTTCAATATTTTTGGTGATGAAAAATGTATCCCGCTTTGATCAATATCCAATCTACCTTGAATAAATCTTTCCATAGGCAGATTATTGTCGAGATACTTATTCTCTATACGCAAGATTTCCAAAATCCTTTCGACCAAATCAATCTTTGAACTTATGTCATCATGGCTTATTGAAAAACCACTCAGACTCACATATTTTTGAATGATTTTTAAAAGGCTGTTGGAGATGCTTTTTCTATCATTAGAATCCATGCAAAACACTCACATTATAACCTACTGATGATTCAGTCGACAAGATCTGCCTCTTGCAAAGGCTCTATGACAGCATTCCTGAGTTTGTTTTTATCAAAGCCCTCTTCACTCTCCGCATCTATACTCACAGTCACCTTGCCTGCCATATCTGCAAGATTTGCTATAGCCTGCCATGCAGTATAAAGCTGCTCCCTATCAGCACTAAAGGTGATATTGACTCTCTTTTCCTCCTCGGATGGTTCAGGTCCTGGGGGCTCTGGGCCTGTTGGTTCTGGTCCTGGAGGCTGTGGCCCAAGCGGCTCAGGTCCTGGTCCCGGAGGCTCTGTTGGTTTGGCAATTGGAATGGCATCGGGCATCATGATAAAACCCATATCCAGATCAACTTCGTCCTCAGCAACCATCTTTTCATAGGCCACTTTCGACTCACTAACCTGGTACTTGCCGTCTTCACCGAGTTGGGGAGTGGGGCCGGCGTAATAACCAAATGCGCCTTCCCGGACACCTCTGGCAATAGCCTTTTGGATTATTTCTGATGACGTTAGCCTTGTAAATCCTGGAAAAGAATAGAAACCATCAACCAGTTCAGTTGTTTTCTTGCCCATAATAGGTGGCTCACCTTCGCCAAGATTAAAGAGATTTACTATTTTCCCTGGGTTGAGGGTAGCAAACACTTTCGGCTGAATAATAGTCAGTAGTTCCATAACCCTTTCATGGATCATGGCCTGCTTATTGTCATTGAGCGTTATTTGCAAAGGTCTGCCTCCGGGAGAAACTGTCTCTATATCTATTCCACCATTTTCGAACTTTGGCAGCCAGACTTCAGTGTAAAGTTTCAGGAAAGCTGATTCAACGGCGGCCTTTTCAGTGTCACCCCTTTCCTTCAGTTGCTTTTTCTGTTCATTTGTCAAATTATGTTCCCTGGCCTTCTTGTTCACCTGTTCAATGGCAATTAAATAGCGAACGGCTCGACGTAAGATGCCAACCTGATCTCTATCCGGCACACCCAATGCGAGGCCGTTGCGGTATTTTCGAGGCTTATCCCCATACATCCCCAAAAGGTCTTTTGCCTCGTCTTCTCTTTCCTTTTTTGGCTTGTCAGCTAATTCAATAGGTAGATAGGCCACTAAAAACGAAGGATCTTGATTTGGAATAGATGTCGATTTGGATGGCCAGATGATGGCAGTGCGGTGCCCGGCTAATCGTTCTTCTAACATTTCTTTTATGCGGTCGGTTACCCTTTTTTCATTTCGAGCCACATTATCGGCTTCCTGGTCCACTAAGAGGGTGATATTCGGATCCTTCTTAAAACAGTAACGTACACCGTCGAAATGAAGATACAGACACTGGTCTTTTAGTTCCTTCAAACAGGCAAGAGCTGTGGTACTATCCAGGTCCGGCCCCACACAGGCAAACAAAAGGTCCGCCTCTGCAACGCCCGGAGGCAGTGTCTCATCCTCTTTGCCAGTTTCTCGCTTCAATCCTCCGAAAGAATACATAAGAATAGCTGTGGCCAATCTGGTAGCCGGTCTCTTGCCAGTTTCAGCCGGATGCTCTTTGGCCCGTCTATCATCAATTCTTCTGGCTCTGGCGTTTGCCCCAATGAGATCATGCTCCAATACGGGTTGAAAATCCTCCTTCTGTCCAACCTCCTTAAAAAATGCAAGCCGAACTTCAGAATCATGCATTGGGACATCTCCAGGCCCGAGCACTGATTTGCTTTTCCCCTCCCGATGTGTTGCCCTCAGGCAGGCAGCCAAAAAACGCAGTGCGCCTCTTGTTCTTTGAAATTCGGGAATGGCAGCCCAGCGCTCGCGCATGAGGTCGATCAAAGCAGGATGAAAGGGATAGGCGGCACGCACCCTGTCCCGTAGGGCAATACCTTCTTCTTCGGCCTGCTGAGCTTCTGCCTGTGTTTTTGCGTAGGCCCTTTTCATTAGTGTGATGATTTCCTGGTATGTGGATGCAGCCGGTGTTGCATCCGTCTCATCAGGAATTTTAGCTAACAAACGTCGTTGAATCACATGAAGAACCTCATCCATCTCGACCGGTTCCCTGCGCTGGTCCTTCCTGGCTGCAAGATGATCGATTGTTTTCAGGAGATTTACGTATTCTAACGATTCACGCTTGCTGGATTGCAGAGAAAATACCATGGCTGTATTGGTTGTATTTCCTACAGCAACCGTGAGTCTTTGAACGAAAGTCAATGTTTCATCCCGAAGGGTAGTTTGCTCGACTTTTATACCCCCAGCACTGATTAAATAATTGAGCACCTCATCAAGGAGGATCATATTGGGACCATCTTTCAACAGAGCCAATATCTCATCCGCACCTGGAGCGACTCTTGCTTCATCCTGCTGTCGAAAATGCTCATACCCTTCTTTCCCCCCAAGTGACCAGGCTATCCAGCCCCACATGGTACGTGCGCGAAAATTTTCCCCGGGAACAGTTTTGCCTTTTGTGGCATCAAAAAACTGTCCGTCAAATACCGCTACCCGGCTTTTCTTGCATTCAGGCAGTGATTTCCCTTCTGGGATTACATTTAAGGCGGGCCGCTTTTGGGTGGCATGATATAGGGCCGCAAGGGTATGTGATTTTCCACCACCAAAAGGAGTCAGCAACTTCAGTACCCGTGCACCTTTTCCTCCCGAAATTCTGGAAAGGACATCCTCTAAAAGTAAACGTAATCCTTTAGTGATGTATGATGCCCGAAAGAAATTCTCAGGATCCTTGTAAACCACCGGAACGTTTGGTTCACCATCAGCCAAAGGACCTAAATCAAGCGCAAAGATATCCTCTGAAAAATCTTCAGAAATGACATCCGGGTGCAAAGAAACCACTTCTACCCATGGTTTGATATTGGTAGGGCTCATATTTTTTTCTCCTGCGATAAAATTGCGGCCAGGCCCTGATTAAGAGAGTATCCCCGTATCGTCTTTTGCCTTAATCGTGTCATAAAGTTCCCTTATGCTCTCTTTCAACAGGGGTAGGTCACCTTTAACGGTTTCCCATACCGTTGAATAACTAACGCCAAAATACTCGTGGATCAGTTTATCACGCATCCCCGCCATAGACTTCCAGGCAGTTTCAGAAGATATTTCTTTGATATGATCCGGAATATTTTTTGCGGCCTCTCCAATAATCTCCAAGTTCCTCACAACCGCATCTTTTGTCTTGTCATCCTGTAAGAATTGCTCATACGTGATGTTTTGGCAGTACTTCTCTATTTTCTCTATTGAGTCCACAATATCCTTGATAAAGGGTAAAGGGCTTTTGTGTCTCTCAGACATAGACTATTGTCTCCATAACATAAGGTTTTATGAGCGGTTTCAATGCATCCTCAGTGACAAGATCGACCTTTGCTTCAAGCTTATCTGAAAGGTAATTTTCAAGCTCGATAAATCTGAAAAAACCGACAGGCTTTTCGAATTGCACAAGCAGGTCAACATCGCTGTCCGCTCTTATCTGATCCCGCGAGTATGAGCCGAAAAGCCCGCATTTAACCACGCCGTATTCTCTCTTCAGGAGAGGTAACTCTTTGGTAAGGATTTCCATTATTTCTTCTTTTGTTTTCATTTACTTTCCCTCTTTAAAGCGACCTAAAAAAGGCGACGCTGACCTCTCTCTTCCGCCTTTTTCTGTAAGGGTGAGACACCTGCATCCTCAATAACACTTTTCCAGTTAGCCGTCAGTTTTGCCAGGGCAGATAACTCGGCATGAGGTGATATGTCCCCTAGTTCTCCGCCTTTAAGGGCCGGACCAGCAAGTGCCTGGGCCACCAGGCGCATTTGCTCCCTGTTTGGCTGAGACTCCTGTAAAAATGCTGGCAACTCGCCTGGCCTGTTCTCCATAAGCCAAAGGGTCCTGTGGAGGGCATCAACCATAGGAGATGGTTGCCCATCTTCCATCATCTGTCCCAATTTTTTATCAGATCCACGGTCCGAAAAATCTGTTAACTTGTATTTGCCCTTTTTCTTTTCGAGCAATGCCCTTGCCCCAGTGGATATTCCATTGGGGCCATCCAGCTCAACATGGGTGCCATTGGCAAAAACAATTGCTTCCCCTGCATCAAGAACTGTGTATTTGTAAGTATATCGCCAGAGGATATAGAAACGGGTAGCAGCATCAACGCCTGCCAAGCTGAATTGGCCACTGTTGGCTCCGACTTCCTTGGAAAGACGCTTTAGAATAGTTTCTAAAACTATTGTTTCAACTTCAGCTAAAAACCTTTCTGTAGGTACTTCTTCTCCATTTGCATACTCTACCCGTGCAAAGCGGGTAAAAGCACGAAGTCCTGCCCCCACTGCCGCAATAACCAGGTCCGCACCTGAAATACCCATCTCCCAGAGGGTGTCAACTCGCTCAAGGACAATTTTTCGTAATTCAGGGCGAATTTCATTTTCGTAAGAACCAATTCTCGACCCATCGGATTTTCGAGTAACTAAAAAGATGCTGGAGGCGAGTGCGGCCGTATTTTGAGCAAGCAGGCGCCCTGGCTTTTCTGTATTTAAAGGCCATGCCTCTGTTACTGCAAAGCCGGCAGATCGTAATGAATCAACAAGGGTTGACCACCCTAGCGTTGTTTTATGAGCATAAACCACGGACATATATCCGCCTGGCTTGAGCACTCGATGGGCCTCAGCAAAGGACTCGGCCATCATTGTTTCATAAGCACGTTTAGCTTTTTCTTTGTCCCTACCATGTCGGGTTGCATCTGCAATAATTTCATTCTTTTTCGGAGTTGTGACGCTCGCGAAATGATCGGGGTAAAGATGTCCAATGGTTCGTTTAAGCCAGACAAAGAAAAAATCTGATAGAATTGCATATCCTATATTGTCATAATAAGGCGGATCTGTGATTACGACATCAATGGTAGCATCTGCCCATGGCAAGCTTGTGGCTGAACCTCTTTTCACTATAGCCGCAGTTGTCATCTCAGCATCACGTAAACCAGCGGGCAAATCTTCTAATCCTGAAACCCAACTAGCCCCATCAGGGTTAAAGGGATTAGTCTCAGCATAATCTACCACCATCGGCAAGGCTTGGCGACCGAAGGTATGAACTACTCCCCTTCCACCGGTATAATTGAAAACGCAAAGGCTAGAATTAAAATCTGCAAGTCGATCTACAATTGCCGCCAGAAAAGTCATTAATGCCTTCAATCTTTTAGATTTTACTTTATATTGAGACATTTCAATCTCTACTTCATGCACTTTAGCAACAAAGGTCAGCATGCACAGCATTTGCCGAGGGTTGAAAAGATCGACCCATGTAGTTAAACCATAGGGGCGACAATTCCCACCACCGCCAATTATATATTCAGGAGTCGGCTCATTTGGAACTGTGAGTCCAGCACGTGTGTTTAAAGTATTTATTCTTGTTTGGATGAGCTCGTCATTAGGTATGAAACGCTTTAAATCATCGACTGAAAGATAAACCTTGCCTTTACTCCCTGGTCGAGTGCAGGCTATTACCATCATTTGTTGAGATAAGCGTCCCATTTGCCCTTCGCTCTTCACGTAGGCATTATCGGCTACAGTCCCACAAAAAGGACAGGTCGCATTAGCACCTTTTGAACCAAGTGACGGATCAAAACCAAGCGCTTTTTCATTTGTTGTTTCAATAACCTCAAAACAGGGCCGGTTTTGCCCCTTTGGCGTTATGATCTTTGACGCGACATACCGATTTTTTTTCTTGCAAAGCCACGTCTGTCTTAACAGTGGGACTACTGCACCACAACTTGGGTTTTTGCACCTCACCGTCCTCGTCCATAGATATGCCACTGGGGTCAAATAACCACGGGGAGGGCCATTGTTTACACCAGCCCACTCCTCTAAAGCATTTGCTTTCCCCCCCTTTTCCACCCAATGGCCTTTCTTGAATTCAATCTCCGGCCTTTCACCTTTAAATTCAGGATCGGGAATCGGAGGATAAAGATCCCCAATTTTCTCGCGTACTTTTTCAAGAACCCAGTTCCCCCAATACCTCACCTCATCTGCAAGCCCGCCCCAGGTTTTTACACCTTTTTTATTTTTAGGACCAGTCATGCCCCTCTCATTCGGGTTAGGTTTGCCATATTTTTGCGGGTAGACAAGGGTACAGAGTTCAATAATGTGGGCAACGGGGTTCAATTCCAGCGCATAAGCTTCACAGCCCAACCTCAGTGCTTCAAGCGGTATTGCTCCACCGCCTGCAAACATGTCCAAAACTTTGGGCCTTGGGGCACGGCCTTGCTCTATGTCCTCAATCGTTATCTTTTCGCCAGTCTCCCTGGTCAATCTTTCAGCGTGTGCCTCAAGGATATGACGTTCCGCCTCTTTGATGACCTGCGGGTTACCAGGATATTTGCAAAGTCGTTCTAAGAATTTTGCGGCATTCGCACGGCCAAGACTTTTACGTTTTTCAGGGGGTCCATTTTTCGGACGAAACTGGTCAGCCGGGACAAGGGCACCATACACCGCCGCACGGCAGGCAACCAGCGGCCGCCTCGCCCACCAGAGATGAAGAGTTGAAATATGGCCTTTGCGGACAGATTTTTCCCGTGAGGCTTCTTTTGAAATAGCTTTGATTGGAAGGTAGTCTTCTATAAGTCTGCGATCTTTGTTCATTCTGTTCTTTTCTTTCTTGGAATCGTGATAAGAACTTCAAAATTTCTAAGGTCAATGCCAATATCATTCCCAGTTGCCTCTTTTATGAGACGAATCATACGCCTTATGCCACTCCCTGCCCTGGTTACAAGTCCCGCATCGGAAAGGCGAGCATAAATATGGGGATTTCTTACGACGTGAATTCCTGCCCGCATCGCCTCTTCATCAACCGTATTCGGAGCCTTGCCAGGAGTGTGGATTTCAATACGATCATCCAGAATGAACAGGCGGATCGGTCCATGCACTGTGTAATCTCTATGGGCAACGGCGTTGATTAAAGCTTCTCTCAAAGCTTCCTCTGGTAGTTCAGGTTTTGCTTCCGGTGAAAAGCCTTTGATTTTGTGTGGAATCGGGAGATGAAGCTTCAAAAACTGCTGTACCTGGTCAATAATATCCAAAAGTCGCCCCGTGATTTCTTTCATGTCTGAAGGTTCTATCGAAACATCTATTCCCGGGATACGCGCTGCATTTATCTGGGCATAGGGAAGATGCTGCTGAGGTTTTCTCCCGAATAAGATTATTCCTGCAATCGTGGGGTGCTCCCCTGAAAGTAATCGCCAGTTCCGAAGAAGCCGTTTTGGATCAAGGGCAAGGTCTCTTTGTTCTGTCATTTCAAGAAACCCTTCAAAGACATCAAGATCGAGATCCGATAAGCTCAGACGAGGCAGAGGCGTTTCATCGTAGTAAAGACTCTCCGTTGCTTGAAAGAGGCGAAGCAGTTCTTCCCTTGATGCCTGGCGGCATCCTGATGTAGTACGTACGTAGTACTTGCCCGCATTTGTTCGGTAAGGTCTCTGATCACCTTTTGGGATATTGACGATAACCACCTTTTTACCATCAACATCGAGCTGTTCCTGAACAACTGTGAGAGGGGGTTCACAATGCTGGAACGCAATATCATCGACTTTATTAAAGAGCCAATCAGGATCATCAACTCCGACAATGCGCCTGTCTTTAGCAACCCCAAAAATTAGTTGACCTCCGTCAGTGTTGGCAAAACAAACAAGGTCCTTAGCCAATTCACGATCTGATTCAAATCTTTCCTTAAAGTCCGTGTGAAGGCCTTCCCATATGACTATTCGCTCTTTCAACTCGGATAGGTTCATGATACTTGCAATCCTCCATATTTTTCTGCTCGCCTCTTGAAAGCCTCGTCGCCTCCCTCCATAATCGTTTTAATTACTGTTCTTATAGATAAGTTATCAATGGATGCACGTCCTACGATATATCCATGACCTTCTTGAGCTTCAAGTGCGAGCACAAGTTCTGCATCGCCTATCACAGGAATGTTAGCGTTATGTGTGGCCGTAATAATTTGGCGCCGCCTACCATTTTTTAGCCCCTTTTGATTCCTCAAAATCTGAACAATGTCATCATAGACGAATCGGTTATCAAGGTCATCCTCAGGCTGATCTAAGACAAGCACACGGCCTTCAAGAGCAAACAACAAAAGCAAAATTGCTGTGGCACGTTGACCCACCGAAAGACGTTCAAGAGAGCGAGGAGTACCATCTACCATTAGACGTACCCTGAGTGCATCGGCTGGTATTATCGTCTCAAGTTCAAAAAGCCGAGACTCATCGTGGCTTATCCATTTAATCAATCGATTTGCCATTCCTGATGTCAGATTGAACTGCTCTTGGACTTCATCAGACCCTACCCTTACCGCCTCGGCAAGAGCTATACCATCCGTTGCTTCCGGGTCAACGAGTCGATCAATGGCATCCTTCGATACTCCCGAACCTTTCAATATTGATGAGAGTTGTTTCCTGTATTCCTCTTTCTGCCCCTTGAATTCAACTTCGAGTAAGAGTCGACTCTGAAGGATTTCCTCAATTTCATTGGCCTTCTCTCTGCGAAGCTGATGCTCTCGATGCCTTTGATCTCTGACATTTGAAACCAGTTGTTGCCGCTTTTCCAAACATTCTTTGAGTTTCGCCTCCGTCCGATCCAGATCTTCAATAAGTGGAATCAAAGAAGATTGTTCCTCCTTCAATTTCAAAAACCTATCAGGGTCAAGAGCTTCTGTCTGTGCCTCTTGTTTAATTCGGCTGATTTCTTTTTCAAGGGATTGGAGCACTTCTTTCCAACTTTTTTCAAGCTCCTGGATATTCTTCTCAGCAGAGTCGAAAAGGGAAATACCTTTATCAAATAATGTTGTTAGGCCCACTTGAAGATTTTCGATAACCTTTGCAGCACTTTCCAGAATTGTCCTTTGTTTGCTCTGCCCCCGCATTAGGTTACGATGGGATGTTTCCAATGGAAAAATCAGGTCTTCCCTAAAATCGTGCCAATCGACACGTGCTTTCCTTAAGGCGCCAGCGGCGCCCTTTAACAGCTGTTCGTCGCTACGAAGGTCAGTAGCGTCTTTTAACTTTTCTGTAGCACCATGTTTTTCGTATATCCCGATTTCATGATCTATTGCCTTAAGACGCTGGCGATATTCCTCGCGTTTAGTTAGTTTTTTGTAACAATCCAATATCTCTCGCGCATTGCCTCTGAGTTTTTCTATAGCTTCGCGAACATCAACTGCACGTCGGCGGGCTTCCTCACCGATTAATTCATCAAGGAGGACAAGCCGATACTCTTCACTTTGAGAAACGGCATAGATCTCACGCTGCCCAAAAATCATTGGGCCACCGTTGGGGCCAAGAAGCTCAGAAGGACTAATCGCAACGGCCTTTTGTGAGTCAATTTCAACAACACGTGGGGGCTCTCCTAATACTCTGCTTATCTGGTATTTGCGAATTTGGCCGTTTCCAAGAGGTCTTACTAAGCCAATCTCGACTTTCCCACCGCTGCCGAGTGCATGGCGCACCAACTCTTCCCGATAAGACTGATCAGAGTAGGATTCGATTGCAAATGCGTAGCGAAGAGTTTCTATAATAGCAGACTTCCCTGCACCTCGTCCTCCGATAAGTACGTTAAGATCTTCATTCCAATTGATGCTGAGGTTTCCGAGAAACCCAGAGCCCGAAACTAATATATTTTTGATTCTTGCATGGTTCGGTGGCGGAACCGACCCGATAGTCACTCTGGTTTCTGGATCATGGAGAGCAAGACGCAGGGCGCCTAGATCGTTTGCGCTTAACTTGATAAAGGTAGATCGTTCACCACCATCCGATAGCCCTTTTGTGCCGATATCTTCAATGCGCTTCGGATCAGAAAATTCAACAAAGGCCAGGTAATCCAAAAAGCCGGAAGGCAAAACATTAGTTGATCGAAGCTTCCTTATTTCTGCCTCTGGACAATGTTCAATGGCATCTGGCCTCATTTCCTTAAGGAGCAAGGCCGCATCCTCTGTTTTGAGACTTTTAAACAAGCCATTAATCTGATTTGGATGAGGCGGGATCAGTAGGCATCCGAACTTACCTCGAAGAGATTTGAATACGTCTGCCAGACTCATTTTTGGATCAATGTCGCGATGCAACCCTCGGCTGTCAAACAAGGGCTCCGAAGGATCTTTGTCAAACGACCGGAGGAAAGTATTCAAACCCTTTAGATCCGTGTCCTCTGGAAAAATCGCCAATATGTGTAGGCCATATTTCCCGGCCATTTTAAAAGACATTTCGGCGCCAGGCAGTATCGTGATTCCCAGAAGTCCAGCCTTCTCTGCAATCGGCTCAAACCAATCTGAACGTACGCCGTTATAATCGGTAATAGCGCCAATAGAAATTTTTTGTGAATCAAGCTGTTTAAGATATTTGCCAATAACTTTCGAACATCCTTCTTCACTCTCAACATCTGAACCATCTGGATATGTAAATGAATTTACACCAGGGCTATGCAGATGAAGGTCAACACGTTTCCAAGTTGCCCCATCTTGAGAAACCTCAAAATCGGCTCTAAAAGGTTCTTTAATAGCCTTTCTCTCAGCCTCGATAGTTGTCATGGTACCCCCAAGATTACTATTATAGATTGAAAAAATTAATTCATATCACATAATGATTTTGGTATCCTTAATATGTTTCCATTTATGGCCCAAAATCATGTCATGCTTGTAGGACTATCTATGGTTTTTTAGAAATGTTGTGCAATCAATACCATATAGAAATTTAATAACGTTTATTAAACTTCTTCTCGGAAAAATAAATACCTTCAACAATCCTCAAAATAGCCTGAACAAACCTGAAGAATGCATCACCGTAAGAATCGTTCTCAATCGGAACAATAAGTTCCCCCTCCCGGTCCTGGACACTAAATACAGAGAGCGCATTTGTAATAATCTTTTGTCTGGTTCCTCGCTGAAGATCCTTCTCGTCTAAATCATAGGTCAAATGCATATACGTATGCCCTTCATCTGAGAGTATCCATCCTCCATTCCCTGCCTGTGCGTCGCCTGTCTGCCGTCCCGACGGAACAGGCAGGCACGCAGACAGGTCTTTTTTCAGAACAATTGCGAGATGGTCTCCATCCTCAAACATAAAAGGGGTAAAAACACGAAATCGATCTACGCCCTCAGTTGAGATTCTCAGCTTTTCACAAACCTTATCGCGGAAATCCTGTTCAATTCTTTCCAAGTTCATGACTTATATCTCCTCAAAGAGTGATCTCTGTGTTCCGGAGGGAATCTCAAATCCACAATCGTTAATTATACAGGAAATAGCCTGATGAAAGTCTGAAAATCGGTTCGTTCGTTCAGCATAGGTATCTTCCCTGGCACCCATCTGCTGATATCGCTCAGTGGCTTGATGAATGTGGTAATCGTAAAATGTTCCCCCCTCTATTGGATTAGTATGCTCATGGCTTTTCCCGTTATATCGTCGCAAACGAAAGAGTATATTGGACTGCGGTGGTCTATGAACCAGAATAATTGAGAAATCTAATGGGTTAACAAGACTCTGCCTTAGAATGAGACGAAAGTCGTTTCCATCCTGGCCTTTAATGTCTATCTCGCGTTCCTTATGCCCTCTTTTTGGTCGGACCTGAATTTTAGCATGGTAAACGGCAGGGAGCGATTTTTTCTCTTTCACCAGACGTTCAATATCATGGTCAGAAAGAATATCAACCATCTTTCTCCTTTAACTCCTTTCATCCATCTGAACAATTGATTCAGCTGGAATTTCGAAAAACCTTGCAGTAACGACCTCCCGCTTGACATGGTCCAGTTTCTGTGCCGGATTTTGGATTCTAATGGGTTCAGTATCCGGGTTTTCGAGAGGGTCCCAGGCCACGTAAAGCCAATAGGTCTCGCCTAATTGGGTCGCCTTATACCACTCATTTGTGGTTAACCGAATCGGCTGGCCTCTTTTCCTTCCTTTAACCTCTATACGGCGAACCCCAGTCATTGGGTCGCGGTATCCTGTGTGAGGGTCGGCCTGGGCTAAGCTTCGTATATCAAATCCTATCTTAAGGTGTCCAACCCTTTCACATTCCCGGCCCTGAGTCGTTTCATATTTGATTACAATGTCCTCGGCAGCCAGTTCGATTTTCCGTCTCAATTCGGGATCAATTTCCCTGTCAATTTCCATTACTTGGGGTTCTATGGCTTCGGCAGAATTAAATACCAATGCGCTCGCTATGTGTTTTATAGGGCCGTGGCGGGCTATGCTGAGTCTGTCGAGGCCGGCTAACCGTTCATTCTTCATCCGTTCCAGGTCTGTTAGATCGTTTTCCGCCCTCTGACGGGCCAAAGCCACTTCCGGCGAATCTTTTTCCCGGGCCTTTAGGTGCATTACCCTGTCTTGTGCCGCATGAATCCTGACAGTGAATGATTTTTCGAGATATTCTCGACAAACAGCAGCAAAATGTTCCCGTTCTTGCTGGCACTGCTTGCGCCGATCCATCTGGTATGAGGTTTTTAAAAAGTCAGCAGCCGGTTTTGGGTCAATAGTCTGAATACCTGAGGGAGAATTTTGATGTGAAGGAAGGTCAAGCAGGCAATCAGCAGGGATAACTGAAAACTTGTACTCCATATCAGTGGATTCTGTCAGTTCCTCCCGAATGGCCACCACCTCTCCGTACAATGGCTGTGGCTTACCTTTGGTGTCCATTCCGCGAATAGTCATCTCAAAAAAGTGAAACATGTAAGGGTAGTCTGCCATTGCATCGATGAAAGCTCCGGTGTGACCTAAAAGAGAGGACAACTTTTCATTCAATTTTTCATCAACAGAAGCATAAAGAGGATGACCAGGTCCTAATAAAACAGAGTCAAGATGCTGGTCCATGTCAAGATGCTCTTTATGGAAAGTGATCTTGCGATAAATTGACTCCGGTTTTCCTAAGCGGCG
>Ga0180009_10001522_pt1 | contig 28306 bp, 23 predicted proteins | sample OS_PC_MetaG_FD_123537 | JGI IMG/M metagenome (GOLD analysis project Ga0180009, IMG submission 123537) | Groundwater microbial communities from the Aspo Hard Rock Laboratory (HRL) deep subsurface site, Sweden - OS_PC_MetaG | ecosystem: Environmental > Aquatic > Deep subsurface > Groundwater... | reverse complement strand
TTTTCATCTTCCTGTTGGATTGGACTTTGACGGAATGCCGGGGACTCAGGCATTTGATACCACCACTATCATGTGGGGCAAATCATGTCAGGCATCCCTCGCCTGAGCTACAGAGTTGATCACGCAGCGCTCCAACGCCTGAGTCAGGAGCGCCTGGGCCGTACCGTACTTGTCTCCGACCATACCCAATGGAGCACCCGACAGAAAAAGCTTGCTCAAGTCCTTGAGATCGGCGAAACTCTCGGGCAAAAAGGGTAATACACCACCAAACAACCTAACTGTCTGAATTTTCTATGGTCGCGCCTTGGCCTAAGAACATAAACCGGAAACTCAGGCTAGTTTATAATTATTTTCCTCATAAATAGAGGATATTTATATGATAAAAGAAGTGGATATTTCCATTCCCCCAGACTTTATTAAAAACTACGATTTCATTAAGAAACAAGCCTCTAAAAAGCTTAAGCTAAATTTTAACGAAATCAATTCAATAGCTATTCTAAAGAGGTCTATTGATTCTCGCAAAAAGCCAGTCTTTCATTTAAGAATAAAAGCGTTTGTAAATGAAGATCCCCAAACCGATAAAATTAAGTTTAATTTCCAACCTGTTAAATCTGACAAGAAAGTAATAATTGTTGGTAGTGGTCCAGCCGGACTATTTGCTGCTTTGCGTGCAATAGAATTAGGAATTAAACCAATTGTACTTGAGAGAGGTAAGGATGTTAGGAATAGAAGATTTGATTTAAAATCTATTATGCAACACGGTAAAGTTGATTCTGATTCAAATTATTGTTTTGGAGAAGGAGGAGCTGGTACCTATAGTGATGGAAAACTTTATACTCGGTCAAACAAGAGAGGAAACGTTAAAAGAATTATTGATCTTCTAATTTATCATGGAGCAAATGCCGAAATTGGAATTGATGCGCATCCGCATATTGGATCAAATAAATTGCCTAAAATTATTCAAACAATCAGAGAAACTTTAATAAAGTGTAATGGAGAAATTCATTTTAACTCAAGAGTGACTGATTTTATAATTACAGAAAATAAAGCCAAGGGTGTAATTGTTAATGAATCAACTGAAGTAATTGGTGACGCTTTAATTGTAGCAACCGGACATTCAGCAAGAGATATTTACGACATTTTTAAGAATAGAAAACTTAAAGTTGAAGCAAAACCTTTTGCAATGGGTGTAAGAATTGAACATCCTCAAGCTCTGATTGATTCAATTCAATATCATTCTAAAATTAGGCATGAAAATTTACCTGCATCAAATTACAGCTTAGCTTGTCAGGTTGAGAAGAAAGGAGTATATTCATTCTGCATGTGTCCGGGCGGAATTATTATTCCGGCTTCCACAGATCAAAATGAACTTGTGCTAAATGGAATGTCAGTATCAAAAAGAAATTCTCCTTTTGCTAATTCCGGATTAGTAGTTGAAGTGAATGAGAACGATTGGAAAAAATATAAAGAGTATGGAAGTTTCGCTGGGCTTATGTACCAACAAGAGTTAGAAAAAATAGCATATTATGCCGGAGGAAGTAATCAAATTGCACCGGCACAAAGAATAACTGATTTTACTAAGAATAAGATCTCCCAAACTTTACCATCTACATCTTACATACCCGGAATTAAATCTTCGCCACTGCATGAAATATTGCCAAAGACAATGGTGGAAATTCTTAGAAAATCTTTGTTTGTATTTAACAAAAAAATGAAAGGTTACTATACTGATGAAGCACAAATATTGGCTGTGGAATCTCGAACGAGTTCTCCAATAAGAATACCAAGAGATAGAGAGACTTTAATGCATGTTGAAGTAGAAGGATTATTCCCAGCAGGAGAGGGAGCTGGTTATGCGGGCGGAATAGTTTCTGCAGCAATTGATGGTGAAAGATGTGCTGAACAAGCTTTCAATTATGTAAAAAAGGGTATTTTATGAGTCAATAATTTCTGATGTATTATTTCTGATTTTCTTTAAGGGTTCAGACTGGCCGGGTGAACATGTCTATTTCGAAGTGCCAATAAGATACTTTCAATTCACAAACTGTGGACATTGTTTGGTCATTGGTGTAGCCTGACCTCATATGATCGGCAGAGGGTGTCTGCGTTAAATCCATACGGCTGAACCCGATCGGGTCTGTGAGGAATAGGATCGGAGAAATCGCATCTTCTCCGTGAGTTGGATATCAGAAAATATTAGCAGCTTCTCGTGATCAGAAAGTGGGGGGCATATGAATTACAAGGACGAGCACCGGCTTTTCTGTGGACATCTGATTTGCAGAATATGCATTACCTATCTGGATCTTCCTGCTGATGGGGAGTGATTTTCTGAAGTTCTTTTGGAGTTTGGCGATAAATATCATCATCCTGTTTCTGGATAGGAGTCAACCTCGTCTAAAGCAGACAGGTTGATACCATCTCACCATCGGCGGCGAACAATAACCGTGGATTGGCTCAGGGCAGAATCAGTTGTCCCCAGCCCGGCACATCCGTTATCGGGGCAGTGGTTGAAGGATCTGCCTTCATTGGCGCAGCCCTGACAGCCTTTGAGTAACCCACTCAAAACCCGCAGTAAGATCATTGGTGGTGCATTTGAATGTTCTACAGTGAGTGCATCTGATGGAGGAAGGCCCGTTATGACACTGCAAATTGCGCTTGTGTTCTCCATTCTGGGAGTAGCGATAGTTTTACTCGTCACTGAGCGGATACCGATGGAAGTGGTCGCATTGCTGGTGCTTGGCAGTGTAGCGCTCACCGGGTTAGTTAGTCCTGCTGAAGCGTTGTCAGGTTTCAGCAATCCGGCCGTCGTGACGGTATGGGCGGTTTTCATTCTGAGTGGTGCTCTTACCCGTACAGGGGTGGGGGATATCATTGGCCGCTATGTATTGCGCCTTGCAGGCCGTCGCGAACTATCTATTGTTGTGATCATTATGCTTAGCGCCGGTGTCATGTCGGCCTTCATGAACAATGTGGCCGTGGCTGCACTGATGCTGCCAGTGGTCATGGATATTACCCGTCATACGCGTCATCCCCCCTCAAGACTGTTGATGCCCTTGGCGTACGGCTCTTTACTGGGGGGACTCACAACAATGATCGGGACTCCCCCCAATATCCTGGTGAGCATTGCGCTCCGTGATAACGGTCTTACGCCGTTCAAGCTTTTCGATTATACTCCCATAGGTGTTACCGTCATGGTGGCTGGTGTAGCTTTTGTTGCCCTGATCGGCCGTCACCTGCTGCCTTTGAGAGATGTTGCAATAGAATCTTCGACTTCAGGCCATTTGAATTTGAGAGAACAGTACGAGTTGCGAGAACGGATGTTTGTCATGCGTGTGCCGACGGATTCGGTCCTTGTGGGCAAAACGCTGATTGAGAGCCGGATGGGTTCAGCCCTGGGTCTGCATGTGCTGGGTATTATCCGAGACGGCCGAACACAACTGGCTCCGGACCCATCGGCAGTCCTGGAGGCTGGAGACCGCTTAATTGTGGAAGGCCGGCTCGAACGGATGAACGAACTAGGGAGCTGGCGCCAGCTGGTGCTCGAAGAAGTCCCTGTTAGTGTTGAAGGTCTCTTCTCAAAGGACATTGATATTGCAGAAATCTCGTTAGCAACCGACTCAATTCTTGAGAGCAAAACATTGGATGAAATAGGCTTTCGCAATCGCTTCGGAGTCAACGTGTTGGCCATCCTCCGCGAAGGAAAACCGAGACGAAGCAATCTGCGCGACGAGGTCCTGAAGGCGAATGATACGCTGTTGGTTCAAGGTCGACTCGAAGGGCTGGAAGCTTTGAAAGGCAACCCCGGCTTTACAGGTTCCAGGGCCATCCCTAGATCCCGACTGACTGATGTATATCGCCTACGCGAAAGGCTCCTGGCGATGCGGGTAACACCGGTATCCGTACTGATTGGCAAAACGCTGAAGGAAAGCCGACTGGGTGACGCTCTGGGCATGAGCGTGCTTTGTGTCATTCGGGGGGATACCACCCTTCCGATGCCAGGACCAGATGAACCCTTACGGGCTGGGGACCTTCTGATCGTGCTTGGCAGATTGGAGGATATGTTGATTCTGAGAGGACTTGAAGGGCTTCATACCGAACAAGAGGACCTGCCGGATATAGAAGAACTTGAGTCAGCGCGAGTCGGACTTGTGGAGGCCGTACTTTCACCCCATACCACGTTGGCTGGCAAGACGTTACGCCAGCTCCACTTTCGAGAAAAATACGGCTTGAGCGTGATGGCCATATGGCGTGAAGGAAATGCATACCGTTCTAACCTTCGAGACATGGCCATTCGTTTTGGAGATGCATTGCTGTTATATGGCCCTCGTGACAAGTTATCTGTTCTGGGACGCGAACCTGACTATTTGGTACTGACTCAAGAGGCCCAGGAATCCCCTCGCTTGGAAAAAGCAACGGTGGCCACGCTGATTATGGCGGGTGTCCTCTTGCCAGTCGTTCTTGGTTTGGCGCCTATCTATATTGTTGCTGTTGTGGGAGCAGCATTAATGGTATTATCTCGCTGCTTGACTATGCAAGAAGCCTACCAGTTCATTGAGTGGAAGGCCGTGTTTCTTATTGCTGGTATGCTGCCCTTGGGCACTGCACTCGATCAGACAGGTGCTGCCAAGCTCTTGGCCGAGGGTGTTGTTACCATGGTTGGCCCGTTCGGGCCACTCGCTGTAATGGGAGGCATTGTGGCGCTAACCTTTCTGGCAACCTGTTTCATTCCCACGGCCGCACTTGTTGTACTGATGGCGCCGATTGCGCTAAGCACTTCCGCCAACATGGGAACGTCGCCACACGCCTTGATGATGGCCATAGCGATGGCTGCTTCGGCCAGTTTTATGACCCCCATATCCCATCCCGCCAACCTTTTAGTAATGGGACCAGGCGGTTACCGATTCATCGACTATCTCAAAGTAGGGTTGCCTCTCACTCTGGTGGTCATGGCTGTTCTGCTGGTTGTGCTGCCATACCTTTGGCCTTTTTCTCTCTAAGGAGGCCAAAAACAGATCTGAACCGCTAACAAGAATGCCCATCCGCTGAAAATCCAATTTCTTTAAGAATTGGACTGACGAGAAGCCAATCACCGCTAGTCAGGATGAGGCCATCGAGAACCTGGCCCGATACATCATCCGGGCCTCCTTCTCCCAGGAGAGGATAACATGAAAAATGCCAGAGCTAAAATTTCCGGTTAATGAGGGTTTTTCGTAAATTCTCAATAAGCCCGGGCTGAATCTAAAAAAATCCCCCTCGATCCCCCTTTGCAAAAGGGGGAAGCAGTCGAGCTGCCCGGACTTATTGAGAACTTACGGTTTTTCTTGACAAATTGGTTGAAGCGTAGAGTGCGTTTGTTGTAGTATCCAGGCAGAAGGGTATGAATTATGAAATCAACAGGTCATAACTTGATCATGTCGGCATTATATAATGGGAGAAAAGGCGATCGGCCTCCAGCAGGAAACCCGACCTCCATCGTCTGCCAGGATCTCATGGATGCCTGTGGGGTTTCATTTCCCCAGGCCCATCTAAATGCTAATGCCATGGCTGATCTGGCCCTTGCGGGTCATGAAATTCTGGGCTTTGACACTGTAATGCCGGAATACAGTGTGCATCAAGAATCGGCAGCCCTTGGATGCGATGTAAATTGGGGTGATCGTGACACTATGCCGGACGGCAAGTCTTTCCCCTGTGCTGATTTTTCCGATATTGAAATACCTGAAAATATCCTTGAAAAACCCTCCATGCGTGTGGTTCTGGATGCCCTTTCCATCCTTAGACGCAGCGTTGGGGACAAAGCGGCAATCATGGGCAAGGTTATGGGCCCATGGACCCTGTCTTACCATATGGCTGGCACGCAAAACTTTCTATTACAGATTGGGATGGGTGAGAATGAGAAGGTTATCAAAATGATGCGCCAGTTGATGCCGGTAACCATCGCTTTTGCTAACGCCCAATTCCAGGCAGGAGCAGACGTTGTCTGCCTTGCTGACCACGTGACAGGAGATCTTGCAAGCCCGAAACACTACCAGGAACTTCTTCTGCCTCTTCACAAAGAGATCACTCCACAGATCGGGGGACCTCTCATCCTCCATGTCTGCGGTAACTGCAACGATCGCCTTGATCTCCTTGCAGAGGCAGGATTCGAGGCCTACCACTTTGAATGGCAGATGGACGCTAAGACAGTCGTTAAAAAGGTGGGGCATCTAATGTCCCTTGCTGGATGTATAAACAACGCCCAGGTGCTCTACCAGGGGACACCTGATGATGCCTATACGCAGGCCCGTTATGCCATCGATGCCGGGGTCAACATCATAGGGCCGGAATGTGCTATACCGTTGGCCACGCCTTTGGAAAACTTGAAAGCAATTGTTACGGCCGTTCGGGAAGGATATTAGCCGTCTATTATAGATCACGATCTTAATATTTGTGTCGAGTTTTTGTAATACCACGTGATTACTAATAGTTAACATATGATACTGGATGCTGGTCTCTGGATACTGGATAGAAGAGTAATGCTTCTTTTATTTACCCAGCATCAAGCAACCAGTATCTCTTCGACTCAAGCAATCGATTACTATTTTCCTAAACTCGTCGGTTTGAGGCGGAGCTTCGGTAGTTTTACAATAAGGGAGGATAAGGTTAATGAGCAATGATCTAAGACAGATTAAAGATGTTATTATTGGTGGAAAACACAAAGAGATAGAAGATTTAGTCAAGGCAGCGATCAAGAAGGAAGAGGTAAGCCTGGATTCAATAATAAACGATGCCATGATTGCCGCAATGGATATTGTGGGCCAGAAATTTGCCGACGGTGAGATATTTGTTCCGGAGATGCTCGTCTCTGCCATGACCATGAAAAAGGGGTTAAATATCATAAAGCCTCTTTTGCAGGGTGATGCAAGGGAATCAAAAGGAACAATAATCATATGCACGGTAAAAGGCGATATGCACGATATTGGAAAAAACCTTGTCACCATGATGTTGGAAGGGGCTGGATTCAATGTTGTCGACCTGGGAGTGGACTTGAGCGTTGAAAAGGTTATTGAACAGGTGGAACAGGTAAAGCCGGAGATACTCGGACTCTCTGCGCTTTTAACTACCACAATGCCTGAGATGAAAAAGGTCATTGAGGCACTGGAAAAAAAAGGATTGCGAAACAACGTAAAAGTGATCGTAGGAGGTGCCCCGGTAGATGCCGCCTTTGCGCAAAAGATCGGCGCTGATGGCTACGGGGATGATGCCACAGAGGCCGTTAGGCAGGCCAGAAGGCTCATTGCAGGGAACTGAATCCTGCTTTTTGAAATGCGTAGCGCTTTGGGAGTACAAACCTTGACACATTGGGGGGTTCCCCCACACAGGTCACAGTGATAAGCATTCTCACCAAATACCGTCAAGGCATCGAAAGGACATCGTTCCGCCCTTTTTCTATCCCAGATGAATCTCTTTTTCTCAAACCCCTCCCTGACCTCTTCCCCATTCAGGCATTTCATCTCTTTGCACTGATTACAAAGAATGGGGATATTTTGACTTGAATCAAGATCATCCTTCTGGATACGAATGGCCGATTTTTCCGTATTTATCACTCCTAAGTGGAAGAGAGAACACACCATTTCGCAGAGATGACAGCCGCTGCACTTTTTCTTATCAACCTTGATTCTCATCTATCAATTTCAAGTCTTTTCAGAGTAGTCCTTTTTGGAACACCATTCTGGTTCCAGCCATGGAGCCGATAGTATTCATCCAGCATTTTGTCAAACTCCTCCCGCAAAATGACTTCCCCCCTGGCAGGCCCTTCCGGGACAGGTTCACTGAAATACCTTTCGGGAAGGGTATCCTCATGACGTGAGAAGCCATCTTTGATCAACATCATTCTTTCCAGGGTATAGATCCTTTCTCCAATGGTCTTTAGGTCCTTTGCCCTAAGGTTGAGACCGGTGGACAGGGAAATTAACCTGGAAAATTGCCTGTATTGGAGAGCGTGAGGGCTTGAAAAAACAGTGAGGAAACGGCAGACACCCAGGGCATCAGAGACCGCATTTAGGAGTTCATGCCACCAGACCATCCTTCCCTTCCCCGAGTAGGAGGAAAAATTATTGTTGACCGAACCTCCGTAAATCTTCTTCAGGACTTCCTCGGGAAGCCCCAGGATGTCCAGGGACGGACGGCTCCTCATGTGGCAGGCCCCCCTGGTGGACGTGGCCATACCAAGGGCGAAGCTTTTTGCGAGCCTTTCGTCGGTCATCTCGATAGGAAAATTTTTTACTTCGAGGAGGTAATCATGAGAAGGTTCACCGAAGACCTTTTTTGCAAACGGGCCTTCTGCTAAAATATCTCCGAAGTCTTTTCTATTTGCAATCAGGTGGATAAGTTCTATGACAGAATCTCCATCTCCCCAGACCAATGGGAGCCCTGTCCTTTCCTGATCAATAATACCCCTTTGGTATAGTTCCATTGCCCAGGCGATATACGACCCTGTTGAAATAGTGTCAAGGCCATAGTGGTTGCACAGTTCAACAGCGTAAATGATATTCTCAAGATCAAGATTTCCCAGTTTGGTCCCAAATGAACCTATGGAGGCATACTCCGGCCCCTCCCCTTTTGTCCCTTTATACCTGCCTTCTTCTATGGAAAATCGATGGCGACAGTGGGCAGGACAAGCAAAACAGGAAAGCATGCCAGTGGAATAGGGTTCCAATGCCTCGGCCTCCAAATGGTGACCTCGATCGCCGACCGTAGTTAATTGATTATTGCGGACGCTCAAAATGCCCATGGCATTGGCGTATTTAAAGAGGAGCGGAGTACCGAATTTCCCAAGGGCCTGGGCCCATTTTGTCTCCATTAATTTCTTCAGGGTGTTGAGATAATACCTCAAATACTTCTCCGGCTCTGAAATCCTGATATCCAGAGTCCCCCTGACTGCCACTGCCTTGAGATTCTTTGAACCCATAACAGCGCCCATCCCGGTTCTCCCGGCAGCATTTTTCATACCAGAACGGATGGCGGCATATCTTACCAGGTTCTCACCGGCCACTCCGATACAGGCGACCCGGACTTTTTCATCCCCCAACTCGATACGAATTCTTTTCTGTGTTTCAACCGTATCAAGGCCTTTCAGCTTTTGAGCATCGCGAATCTCTATCTCGCCGTTTCTAATCAAGAGATATACCGGATTTTTACTCTTGCCTGTAATTACCAGATGGCTCAGTCCTGCTTTGACCAGTTCAGCCCCGAACTCACCACCCATACTGGAGTCTCCAAGATGGCCTGATTCCGGTGATTTGGCGGTGATATTGATGCGGGAGCCAAAACCGAGAGTACCTGTAAGGAGTCCGGCCCCAAAGATGAGCGGGTTTTCCGGGGAAAATGGATCCAGACTGGAAGAGTAGTACCTGGAAAGGAGATACATATTTATCCCCCTCCCACCCAGAAATTTCCCCCGAAGATCTAAAGATAAAGGGGTAATCTCGATGGAACCATCTCGGAGGTCAATGAAGGCTATCTTTCTATCTAAAACCATCCTGGGCTTAAGACCTACAGTAATTTCTGGAAGAAACGCTCCCACCGGGGAAGGTAGTATTCATCAGGTTTAAGTGATATCACCACGGCGGTGGCACGGCCCACAATCTGTTTGCGCTCAACAAATCCAAAAAATCGGGAATCCGCGCTGTTGTCCCGATTATCACCCATTAAAAAATAGTGTCTTTCCGTAACGATCACCGGGGCAAATGAACGAAAGGATGGTCGCGTAGGTGTAATCATCACCGGATGTGTTTGTCCCGCAATAATTTCACCAAAAAAGAGGTGATTCAATTGCTCGTGAGGTTCGATCTGGTTAATAATTTTTCGATCGAGTGTTTCATACTCCGCGGCTTTTCCATTGATCAAAAGCTGGTTGTTCAGCATTGCGATTGCGTCTCCCGGAACACCCACAATGCGTTTGACCAGGCGCTTACCATCTGCTGGTGAAAAGAAGACTACTATGTCTCCTCGTTTCGGATCATCCCAGCTCGCCAGGTGCCAGGTTGTGTAAGGAAATTTCAGATCATAAGCCAGTTTGTTCACAAAAATACGGTCTCCTTCTAAAATGGTCGGTTTCATTGATCCGGTAGGGACATCATTCCAATCCGCTATGGCTGACTTAAAAGATGTCGCGATCAACAGGGCGATAACTATACTACATCCCCACCCCCGCCAAAACAGTGATAACCTTTTCTTCCATTTATTGAACATGGGTATCTCCTTAAATTTCAAATTTCGAAACAATTTACGTGAACTATTTCTTCTTTTCTAATACCCCCTGCTAAAATCAACTATATATTTGAGTGGTTTTTTGTCCACAAACCGACGATAATTTTCAGCGAAAATTTTAACAATATCCTCTGGAAAACTGAATCCTGAATTATGGGGAGTAATTAAGACATTTGGCAATGCCCAAAGAGGACTCTCTTCAGGGAGAGGTTCCTCTTCAAACACGTCCAATACAGCTCCGCGAATGAGCTGTTCCTGCAATGCCCGAACCAGTGCCCTCTCCGAGATTACATTTCCCCTGCCTATACTGATCAGTATGGCGGATCTCTTCATGGCATGAAAGGCGTCATAATCAAAGAAATGAATAGTGTCAGGAGTACTGGGAACGGTGATCACAATATAATCCGGATTAGACAGAAATTTCTTGAAGTCCGATTGGGTAAAAATGCGATCGATTTCTGGCACCTCTTCATAGGAGCGCTTATAGCCCCAGACCTTCATTCCAAAATGCTTAGCAGTTTGGCCGATATGTCGACCAATAGAACCAAGACCGCAAATACCAAGAAGTTTGCCCTTAAGGCTTTCATACGGTATTTTTTTCCAGACCCTCTCCTTTTGATTATCGTAAACTTCAAAAATATGCCTTTCCAAGGCGAGGATATAGGCAAAAACGTATTCACTCATTAGAGGCCCGAATACGCCCTTCACACCGGTAAGGATATAATCAGTTCGCTGAGGAGGACTGACGAGAGTTTCCACACCTGCTAATGTGGATTGTACCCATTGCAATCTCTTTGCTGCTCCCAAAACATTTGCAATGCGAGCCGGTTCTCCCAAAATAATATTGCAATATTCAACACACTTCTTAGCCTTTACAATAGAATCGCAAACTATTAACTCAAGATCAATAAAATCAAACCTTTTAATCAACTCAGCATATCGCGTTGGATCCCTGGATAAGATTAGGAGCCTGTTTTTATGCGTCATATCTTTTACCCTATTACCTTCAGGAAATTATCCGCAGGTTCATCATTAAAAATGACATTCGTTCGTATCGCTGTAGTTATGTTCCTATTTTCTGTGACAGATTAGCCCGAAGATTATCTGTTTTGCAAGAAGAATACAGTAAAAGCACCGATTGTGTGTGTTAATATGAATCTGGAACCAAAAGGTATGGAGGGTAAAGATATTTTATTGACCCCCACCCGTCTTTTTCCTACAATGCCCGCGAAAAAAAAGATGGCCTGAAAACAGAATAGAGGAGGAACTTTATGAAGAATGCGATTGTAGTTTTTGTGGGCCTGCTGCTTTTATTACTTGTGGCTGTCTCTCAAGGGTTTCCAGGAGAAGTGCGCAGTAAGACTTTCACCCAAGGAGAGATCAAGGTGATGGAAGAGTCAAAAGCCATAATACATACAGATTTTGGTGACATAACCCTGAGATTTTTCCCAAAACTGGCACCGAATCATGTAAACAGTTTTATGGAATTGGCAAAGAAGGGCTTTTATGATGGAACCATTTTTCACAGGGTTATTCCTGGCTTTGTGATACAGGGAGGAGACCCCAATTCAAGGAGCCACGAAAAAGCCCGGCATGGCACAGGTGGTCCAGGTTATGGCTTGAAAGCGGAATTCAGTTCCAAGCTCCATAAAAGGGGAATCTTGTCAATGGCAAGGTCTTCGCACCCGGATAGCGCCGGTTCACAGTTTTTTATCTGTGTTTCCGATGTCCCTTCGTTAGATGAAAAATACACCGTCTTTGGTGAGGTAACCAAAGGAATGGATGTGGTCGATAAGATCGTTTCCCTGCCAAGAGACGGCAGGGATAATCCCCTTGAGAGAGTTGAGATAAAGGTGGAGATCATTCTAATTAGCCTTTAACGTAATCCCAATTATCTTGCACTTATGATGAACGCTATTGGGCAGCTCATTTTACCTATTTTGGATTGTACGCCTGTGCAAGCTTACAACTAAACCTGTCCTCGCAGATCCGAGAACAGTAAAATTCTCTCATTATAAACCCATATTTTTCAATAAAATCACTAATAGCTTCATTTCTATCTTCTATTTGCTGGAACCATTTGTGTTGATCTACATGACGCTCTATTATATCTATTTGAGCATCTAATATATCCCTTATGCGTTTACATTCATTGAGCATATATCATTCCACCTTCGAATTTTTGGCATATTACGATTATATTTTCTAACCTTCAACATAATTTTATGGGTTGCCACTAAAGGCATAAGCACTTGAACTCATAACGGAACTATGTAAAGATCAAGGACCCTATGCAGATTATGAGGCAGATTAGGTGTTACGAACCCATCTGTCATAAAAACTTCATAAGTGTTACGGAGGGCCAGTAATAACATGGCTACTGGAGCTTGCGGAATAAACTGTGACGTTTGCGGGTTGCGTGTTCTGGGGATCTGCTCCACGTGCGGACCGGGCAGAAGCCGGGAGGCCCAAAACAAGGCTGCCGCACAAGAGAAGATTCTCGGTGCGCCATGCCCCATCCTTGCATGTGCCCTAAAAAAACATATTGAGTACTGTTTAAGGGATTGTGACAGGTTCCCGTGTGACGAATTCGGAACAGGACCTTATCCTTTCAGCCAGGGATTTTTGAACATGCAGGAAAGGCGACGCAATGAAGCACCTCCGGCAAAGACCCCATCCGGCGATGTCTTCAAGGTGCCTGCCGAGTACTGGGAAGACCTTGGGCAGTGTGATATTGAAACGATCTGTGCGAATGCCGGGGCTAAAAACTATCCCCATGTGGGGTTGCTCCTTCCGTTTTTGAAGGAATATCTCCTGGTTGATATGCAAAACCGCTCAGTGTGTCGTCAGGGCCATGGCCAATGGGAACGCATTGACAATCCCCTTCTGGAATTGGTCTGTCTCGTGTATTTACTCAATGCGGGGCCTGAACCCATAAGCCAGAAAATGGTCAGTGTCCAGGAACTTAAAAGCGCTCATTTCTTCACGGGGCCCCACGAACTAAAGGTCAAGCCCCTGTTGAAGCTGTACGGAAATGATCTTGATGGTTTCAAAAAAGCGGCAGGAGATCTTGGAGGTGAAAGCCTTGATTTGGCCGATGCTGCGTATAAATTCCTGGTCTTCCCAAAGGTGCCCCTTTACTACCTGTTTTGGGCGGGAGACGACGAGTTCGATCCACGCCTTTCCATCCTGTTTGACCGATCTATCGAGCATCACCTTGCTGCAGATGCTATTTGGGGACTTGTAAGCCTGGTCTCAGAGGTTCTAACTGAGGCGGCCAGATGACTGATTTCGTAACTGGTATTTATTTGACAGGATAACCCCGCCATGCGCGGGGCAGGCATGGATTTACTTGTTTTTTTTATTCCTGTAAATCCTTTAAATATCCTGATAGACCGTTCCTTGCTATATGGGTAAGTGATTGAGTTAAATCTTTCTATTATAGTTTGGTTAAACCCGACCCCCGATTGATTTGAAATTTTTAGATACTCATTTCACATTTAAAAAAACCCCAAAGAGATTTATCTTAATTCCGTATTGGGGATTTATCCTTAGGGCTTAATACCAGGATATCTTATTTGATTTACGGGACTATTACAATAAGATCTTGTTTATGACTTAAAAATAGATTCTTGTTTATCCATGCCTGCCCCGCGGAACGCGGGGTTATCCTGTCTAAAAAAGAGATACCCGAATAGTAACCTTATTCCTTAATATTACTTTTGGAAAGGCGCTGAATCAGATTCTTGGCAAAGCTCTTTAAGAAAAGAAGCTGTACGGTTTCCGAAGATCTGTCCAGCAGGGTAGCACTTATTTCCATCAGAATGCAGTCTGTTTCAGCCAAAACTGTTGCTGCCCGTGCCTGACCACTCAAATAGGCCATCTCACCAAAGCATTCACCCCTGGAGATCGCAGCGATATTCTTATTATTTTTCTGAACCACCGCCTTGCCACTAAGGAGAATGAAAAATGAATCTTTAATTTCCCCTTCCGCCACCATTGCCTCGCCTCTTAGGACCTTGAACACACTGCTTGATTTCAAGACCTCTTTGACCTGATCTTTAGTAAAATTCTCAAAAAAAGACACGCTATTTACATAGTCAAAGACATCTTCAGCCTTGGTGCTTTTCGTGGTCTCCCGTAGTCCTCTCAGAGCCACCCTCAGATCGTAGGCCAAATCCTCACAAGTCTGATAACGCTGGTTGGGATCCTTGGCAAGAGCCTTGTTGGTTATCTTGACTAATATTTCAGGCAATTCGGGGCGGATCTTTTCCATAGGAATCGGTTCTTCCCTGATGATCTTATACATAATAGAAAGATAATCCATTCCCGGGAATGCCATTTCCCCGGTAAGAAGCTCATACAAGACACAGCCCAGGGAAAAGATATCGGTTCTATTTTCCACTGGCTTTTGTCTTATCTGTTCCGGAGACATATAACTGGGCGAGCCAACAATGCCTTTTGAAGCTATCTGTTCCGATTTAATCTGGGCTATACCAAAATCAGTTATTTTAATATGTCCTGATTTTTTGAGCATTATATTGAGCGGTTTAATATCTCTATGAATCACTCCCATTTTGTGAGCATGATCAAGTGCCTTACATGCAATAAATATGACCTCCACAACGTTGCTCATGGGTAATAGCTGGTTCTTCTTGCAAAATGTTTTGAGCGTGGGGCCATCAATATATTCCATTGCCATGTAACAAAAATCTTTATGCATGCCAGCATCGTAAATGGAGACGATATTGGGATGCATAAGTCTTCCAGCCGACTGGGCCTCGATAAAGAATCTCTCGCGATATTTCTCAGCCTTTTCTTCGCCGACATCAGCAGCAGGCCGGGAAATCTTAATACCCACATTTCTTTTAATATAGGGGTCCCTGCCGAGATAAACTAAACCCATGCTGCCCTGCCCTATTTGACTTACGATCTCATATCGTCCAATTGTCTTTATGTCTGAAAGATCGGTAAGGAATTGGGTATCAACAGGGCCGGGGCCTTCGCCTTTTCCCAGAAATTTAATTTTCAACCAACTGGTCAAAGAATGTTCTTTGGCCTTTGGCTTGCTCTTTTTTTCCTTATCTGCCAAACTGGATTCCTTATATCTATATCGAAAATTAATTGAATTATACACTTTAAAACCTTTTTTTTCAACTTATGGAAAAGAATTATCGCATAAAGAAACATGGAAAAATTATTCTCAAAAGCAGGCGTTGGAACCATTGAAAACAGCACAAGATGGTGTTGATGCCAGCAGGACGGATATCAAACGGGCCCGCAAAAGGGCGGCGATCTCGGTTTGCATCAACATCATACTGGCCTTTGGCCTTTACCAGCTTCGCTCCGGAATGAGGCTTCATTCCATTGCCCTGGAGGCCGATGCCAGGGACTATCTTGCAGGCGGGCTCTCCACGGCTGTGGTCGTAATGAGCTTGATAGGCGCATATTTTGGCTTGCGCTTAGATCGATGGGCTGCCGGGGCGGTTTCTGTCTTTGTTTTCTGGTCGGGTGGGCAGTTGCTCTTGCGTGCAGTGCGTGACCTGATGAAGGAGGCTGGTGTGGAGCTTATTCTGGCCAAAGATCCGGCCAGCACAGAAGAAGTATAAATGTAACAATAGATCCCATCTTTGGCAAATCTTGAATCGTAATACCGGGAGTTTTCTTTTGACAGCCCTCAAGGGGTATGGTAAACGGGTTTCGGTAAATTTGACTTTACAGTTTGGAGGTACATAATGTTTGAGATTTTAAAACGCCAGGAAATGGCCGATGGCACGGTCGTCCTAAATGAGATCAGCGCGCCCCTGATCGCCAAAAAGGCGAAACCGGGGCAGTTTGTCATCTTGAAAGCCAATGAAACCGGGGAGCGCATTCCACTCACCATGGCTGAAACCGACCCAAAAAAAGGCATCGTTACGATAATATATCAGATTGTCGGAAAAACCACGGCCCTGTTCAAGTCCCTTCAGGTGGGGGATAAGTTCCAGGATGTGATTGGCCCTTTGGGCAAAGCCACTCACCTTGAGAAAGTGGGAACCGTGGTCTGCGTGGGAGGAGGTACGGGCGTTGCCGTCATGCATCCCATTACGCGTGGACTCAAGGAGGTCGGCAACAATGTAATTGCCATTATTGGCGCAAGGACCAAGGATCTTCTGATCCTGGAGGACAAAATGGCAGCAGCCTCCCACGAATTACATGTGTGCACGGATGACGGATCTTACGGCCATCACGGGTTCGTGACCGATGTGCTCAAGGAGGTCCTGGAGAAGGAAGATGTAAAACTCGTGGTGGGAATCGGGCCTGTGCCAATGATGAAATTCGTGTGCAAGGTTACTGAACAATTCAAGGTCAAAACCCTTGTTGGCCTTAATGCCATAATGGTGGACGGGACCGGTATGTGTGGTTGCTGCCGTGTGAGTGTAGGAGGAAAGACCCAGTTTGCCTGTGTAGATGGCCCTGAATTTGACGGGCATGAAGTTGACTTTGAAGAGTTAATGCAGCGCCTTCAGGCCTATACAGCGGAAGAGGCCACTGCCTATGAGAAATATAAGGGCGAATGTAAGCTGGCTTAGGAGGCTGTCCGAATTCATCACTCCAGATTCCCGGCCCAGGTAGAAACTTTATTCGTTAATTATTTTCAGACTTTTACAGCAACATTTATTAATGATTTTGGATAGGTTTGATGGAGGATAGTATGGCAGAAAAAAAAGTTAAAAAAGAAAAAATTCCCAGACAACCACTGCCGGAACAGGAGCCTGACATTAGAAGACGGAATTTTGATGAGGTTCCGTTCGGGTATTCCAAGGAATTGGCCATGAAGGAGGCTGAAAGATGCCTTGAATGCAAGAAGCCCACATGTGTTCCAGGATGCCCAGTATCTATAGATATCCCAGCATTTATAAAACTCATCAAGGAAGGTGAATTCACCAAATCCATTCGCAAAATATGGGAAAAAAACGGCCTTCCGGCTGTGTGCGGCAGGGTTTGTCCGCAAGAAGACCAATGTGAGGGCGTATGTATCCTCGCCAAGAAAGGAGAACCGGTAGCCATTGGTAATCTGGAGCGTTTTGTTGCCGACCTCGAGCGCGAGCATGGTACTGGGGAACTGCCCCCAAAGGCCATGACCACTGGAAAACGGGTGGCTGTAGTAGGATCCGGTCCATCAGGGTTGACCGTAGCCGGAGACCTAACTCTCAAGGGCCATGACGTGACAATATTCGAGGCCTTTCACAAGCCCGGGGGTGTCCTTGTATATGGTATTCCCGAATTCAGACTTCCCAAAGAGATTGTTTTTTCAGAAGTGAATTTCCTTGAACGGCTTGGCGCAAAACTGGAATGTAACACAGTAGTGGGGCGGATCGTATCCATAGATGAACTTTTTGAACAGGGATATGATGCCGTCTACGTTGGCGTAGGCGCCGGTCTGCCGCGTTTTATGAACATACCGGGTGAAAACCTCATAGGTATCTACTCAGCCAATGAGTACCTGACCAGGTCCAATCTTATGAAGGCGTATCTATTTCCCGAATATGACACCCCCATTGCCAAGGGCAAAAACGTCGCCGTGTTCGGGGCCGGAAATGTAGCTATGGATTCGGCACGGACCGCCATGCGTCTGGGTGCAGACGTGGTGCGAATCATTTACCGTCGTTCCCGTGAGGAAATGCCTGCTCGAGCCGCTGAAATCCATCATGCAGAAGAGGAAGGCATTGAATTCTACCTCCTGACCGCACCGACCAAGTTCATAGGAGATGAAAATGGCCGCGTAACGGGAATGGAGTGCCTTAAGATGGAATTGGGGGAACCGGATGAATCCGGACGGCGCCGTCCGGTACCTATCAAGGGCTCTGAATTTAAATTAGAATGTGACCTGGCTGTTATTGCGGTAGGCGCAGGGTCAAATCCTCTTTTAACCCAGTCCACAGAAGGGTTGGAACTGAACAGGTGGGGTTATATCATTACGGACCCTGAGACAGGCAAGACCACCAAAAAAGGCGTCTGGGCCGGTGGAGATATTGTAACCGGTTCAGCCACGGTAATCCTGGCCATGGGGGCAGGGAGGGCGGCCTCCGATTCCATACATCAGTACCTTACATGGGGGTGGTAATTTAGCCCTTTTGTGACCTAAAATAGGCAATTCAGGGAATAGGGGAGATTCTATATCGCCCCTATTTCCATTTATTAGCAACGGGTTGTGCTCCTGCCTTTTAGTTTAGCTCTTCGTATATTTTCACTCAAACGGGATGCCCTGTTTCCTATATAACGCTCGTAATTCTAAGATACTGTGGCTTTGGTCTAAACTAACGATCTCCGTTTTCAAAAAATACAGAGAACCGCGGGCATCTATTTCAGTGGAGAAATAAAAAGTAAAAATTTTCAAACAGTTAGTTTCCAATTTTTGCAGAGATTATATACGATCGGAAAGCGCCTTATGGCAAGAGCATAGACCGGCGAATTGAATTGGGCAGAAGCGAAAAATGCTATATGTTGTAATGGCCTAAACACCGGGGTTTACCTGTTAATTGTCATTCGGGTTCCATATATGTAAGGCATACCACAACATCTTGTATAAAACTTTTCTCAGTGCCATTTTGCTGCTTTTCTTTTAAGTCGGAGTCTACTTCAGAGACAGATTGGAGCATCGCGCACCGAAAACAATGATAACCCCCCGGCCTAATCTCCTCAGCACAATCACTGCAAATTGGGGCACTGCAGTTGAGGCAGATGTATTCTGCTTTTCGATCTGGGTGTTGTTTACACTGTGTTTAGGGAAATAATCCTCCTTAAAGGGTTATTTCGTACCTGCTTTAGATAAGAAAAAAATAGCCATTGAAGTTTCCCACTATTCATAAACCATAGATTTAACTAGAGAGCAAAATAGATGCCACCATTTTCAGCAGTATAGATCATTTTTTAATTTACTGATAAATTTATTGAATTGAATTAAGGATTATCCCGGTGAACAGGCTTAGGTTCAATTTGAACTGTTCAAAATGGACCATATGGAAGGTTTTGTTTGGCTTTTTTATGTCCGACTTGCGAAGCGACCTGGCGGGGCGGGTAAGGTTATTCTATCTGAAAAATGCCGACAAAAAAGCAGAGCCTAATGAACCTGCCCCATATTGACTGAAACATAAAAATGCCACCATCCGGACGCAATGGACTTGTTTATGATAATCATATTCTAAGCATTCCCACTCATCTTAAATTCAAAATTTCGTCCCTTCTCTTCGATTTCAGCAACATTGCAAGAGAATGCATTTCGTCTGTGAACGAAAAGGGATTTACTAAAAGTTCTTGTCAATTTTTGTCAATTTTTGTCAATAGTTGTTCAAGAGAAGCAACCTTCCCATTTCCAAATATTTTTAAAAGCCCAAAACCCCAATTCATGACCAGCATACGTTGTTAATTCAAGCAGTTACATACAAAAGACAACTTTCTTTTTTCATGATACGCACATAACTGATGGCACCAGATTTGCATTATAGTTCAGAAACAAATAATTCACTCGTATTACTCAAGTTTTCTAAATAATTGCCGATACCATACTTGTGGGGCTTGCTCCAAGTCACCGCACTTATGAACCCGTTAAGGCCTAACAACCTTTTTGTTGAAAAACCATCAGTGTCAGGAGAACAAAGATCTATGAAAAGGTCTATGAGATTAGCCGTAAAAGCAAAATGGGGCGAGATCGAAAAGATCAGAAATAAGAGCTCCAGGTTTCTGGAGTCCCATGGCTTGACAAGTGATTCAGTTCAGGCGCTTACAATGGTGATCAGTGAGCTAATTGAGAATAGCATGAAATACGGCAAATTCACGCCGCAAAAAAATAAAGTGACTGTAGATATTCATGTTGATGAGGATATAGTCATAGCTGAAATAATCAATCCAATTGATGAAACAGCTTATAAGCACCTAAAGGAATTGGATAAAACGATCCAATGGATTAGAGGATATCAAGACCCGTTCCAAGCCTATGCTGAAAGATTAAAAACAGTTTCCAAAAAACCGCTGAGTGACGAAGAAAGTGGTTTAGGCCTTACTAGAATAGCCTACGAAGGGAAGGCGATTCTTGATTTTTTTCTGGGTGAAGATGATCTTTTGAACGTATCAGCCGTCGCAAATTTCTAACTGATTATTGGAGATGATAATGGGAAAAAGAGAATCATTTGTTAGTAATCTATTGAGAATAGAGGTGCAGGAAGATAATGACTCCATCGTTGCTTACTGGAGCGGGAAGAGCGTAGATCGTAATCCTGGAAAATTCATTACGCCCATTCTTGTAGGTCTTCTTAACAAGAGTAGCGACCTCAAAAAGCAGATCATCCTGGACTTCCAGCAGTTGGATTACATGAATTCTTCTACCATCACGCCTGTTATCAAAATCCTGGAAAGAGCCAAGAGAGGTAAAGCCCAGGTTACTGTCCTCTACAAAAAACTATTGAAATGGCAAGATCTCAGTTTTTCGGCGTTAGAAATATTCCAAACCAGAGATAAGAGAGTAGAAATTAAGGGGTTGCAATAAGAAATGTATCAAAAACCTTTTGAAATAAAGGCCAGTTTGGTAGATGAAAATAGAGAAATCCCGATCGATGCCAAATATAGCTCGAAATATTCTCTTTTGATTCGGTTTTTGAATGGAAACAGCTATAACGGTGGGACAGAATTCTCCAAATTAATTATTCGGTTGAATGGAGACTCTTTTGATCTGGGGCAGTGTCGCATTTTATCCGAACCCAATATCGACGGCTATACTGGGCGGTTAATCTTCACCAATGATATTTACGACCTTGAAAGCCTGATGCTCAATAACAAGGTGGTGAAATTACAGAACGCCTTTCTCAATCTGCCGCTTATTCTGGCCCATAAACACGAGATCAGGCAATCATTCAAGAATTATACCGCCAACCTAACCTATGATTTAACCGTTTACAAAAATCTCTTTGATGGCATGGATTCAGAATACGCCGGGGAACCAGAACATATAAGGAATTCCCTTCAGGAGGCCATTATTAATACAGAAGGCAGAAAGTTCATGAGCTTTCTAAATGATAAGTTGCTGGAACTTGAGGGAATCGTTGAGGGTTTTAGTAAACAGGAGCACGGGCGTCATGGGTTCTATTTTAGAAAACAACTTTGGAGTATCATCCTCTCCGCTCCATTTATGGCTCGGACGAATCTTAAGCCACGGGGCTATGCGGGCGACTCGGAAATGATGACGATGCTGTATTCGAATGATTATCAGGGTGACTCTACTTTTTCTAAGCTGATGCATAAGCATCCAGTTGAACACCCAGCGGCCCAAGCCGTCAGAAATAGGCGACACGTCATTGCAAGAATGCTTCGTGAAATGAAAGACGCTTGGCACGAACTTGCTTCCGAAAAACTACGAATATTATCCGTTGCCTGTGGGCCTGCGCGAGAAATCCAAGACATCCTGTTGTCTCCAGATGATTGTAAAAAATTGCATTTCACTTTCCTTGATCAAGATCGACACGCCCTATATGAGGCGGCTAAGATGATAAATGAAACTGAAAAAAATCTGGACACTAAAATAGAAGCTCACTACCTGGATGAGTCTGTACGCACCATGCTAGCTACCCCCCGACTAACAAATGAATGGGGACAATTCCATTTCATTTACTCTCTGGGGCTTTTTGACTATCTTACGCCTCCTGTCGCATCGGCGGTGTTTGGGAAGCTTTATCAGTTGCTGAGGCCGGGAGGTGAGATGGTGCTTGGGAATTTCCATGCTTCAAATCCCAGCAAACACTACATGGAGTACTGGCTGGACTGGGTCCTCTACTATCGGAAGGAGAAAGATCTGAAGAATCTGTTAAGAAATATACCTTCAGCCAAATCTGATGTGTTTTTCGATGACACAGGGGTTCAAATATTCCTTCATGTAAAGAAAATAGGCAATGATTGAGGATACTATTAATACCTTGTGTTCTTAGTAGAAGGTGGAAATTTCTTAGGAAGGTGTAATCAACTCAAGTCGAGGTGACTATTTTTGGACATATAACTCTTTCACCGCTTGATATAGTGTAAAATGAAACAAAGGATTCTGATACCAGAATGTCGTATGGAATTCCTCCAAGGGCGGACAATATCGAAGGAATGAATCAGTGAAGAGCAAGGGTAGCAATAAGCCGGCAGAATTCAGTTTTGATGAGCATGACTTTCCACGGTATCTGGAAAATATTATTCACGAGTGGTCGAAGACCCTAACTACTTTAGTCTATACACTCGTCCCAGCCTTCTTTCTGCTTGATTACTTCACAATGCCCAATGAACTTTTGCCGCGCTTTGGGGTCTACAGGCTGATTTCTACGCTCATTTGCCTGGCACAGTATTTTGTAATTCGTAATACCAAGCCCGGCAACTCGTCTTACTATCACGGATATTTCGTTTCAATAAATGTAGGGGGGGTCATCGCATTAATGACCGTTGATCTCGGTGGCTTCAATTCCAGCTATTATGCTGGCTTGAACCTTGTAATAATAGGGGTCAATTTGCTCCTTCCATGGAGAGCTTTCCATTCCGCCATAAACAGTCTTATCATTATCGCAATGTATTTCATCTTCAATACCATGGCAGGCCTGGATTATTCCGCCCCTGTCCTTACCAATAATCTGTTCTTTCTAAGCTCAACTGCCATTATCGCAGTTAGTATTAACCTTGTGAAACATAAGCTTGTTAAAAAGGAGTTTTTTCTGCTCGTTGAGCTAAAAAAAGCGCGAGATGCCCTGTGGAGTGAAATGGAGCTTGCCAAGCGTATACAGACTGCACTTCTGCCGGACGGTGAAAAGATACGTGGCTATGAAATTGCAGCTGCGATGTTTCCAGCCAAGGAAGTGGGTGGGGATTATTATGACATTATTGAAACTCCCAAAGGCGATAAATGGGTGACCATTGGGGATGTCTCTGGCCATGGGGTTGATTCAGGGCTGATCATGATGATGGCGCAGACCAGTATCAGCGCGATGGTAGGGAATTGTTCAGAATGTCAGCCATCAGAAGTTCTTAGACGGGTAAATCATGTCATTAAAGAGAATATTGCAAGACTGGGCTCCGACCATTACATGACAATGATGGCAATCCACCTTAACGAATCCCAATTTACAGTGGCCGGAAAACACCAGGATATAATCATTTACAGGTCTGCACTGAATAAAACCGAAGTCATTTCTACAAATGGAACTTGGTTAGGAATTACCGACAACATTGAGGAATACCTAACTGATTATACTGTAAAGATAGAATATGGGGATATTGTATTACTATTCACAGACGGAATTACAGAAGCAGCTAACAAAGACGGTGAAATGTACGGACAGGAACGTCTCGAGCAGTCGTTCAATCAATATGCCGATTTGCCGGTTGATAGACTATGCGATAAGATAGTGGAAGATGTTAAAGATTTTCAAGAAGAGCAATTCGATGATATGACGTTGGTCGTCATTAAAAAATGTCCACCCAACTACTGAAATCGATCCCAATAGAATTCAAAGCTTTAGGAGCACTGCCAAGTGGCATTTCTATACCCAGGTTCTGATGAGATCAAGGTAAATCTAATTACCTTATCATTTCCGAGAGAACTCGAAGAAGCTTTCCTGGAAGACTATTTTCAAAAATCCCTTAGACATGTGCGCATAGCCCTGCTTCTTGCCATATTTTTCTACGGTATTTTTGGGATCCTGGATGCATGGATTGCTCCAGATGTGAAGGAAAAGCTCTGGTTCATCCGTTATGTTGTTTTTGTTCCCTTTGCATTTGCTGTTTTCCTGTTCTCATTCTCCAGTCACTTTAAGAACTTCATGCAAATATGTCTCGCGTCAGTCATATTAGTGGCTGGATTCGGTATTATTGAAATGATCTTGATTGCCCCCTATCCAGGGAATTATTCATACTATGCCGGTCTGATTCTTGTATTCATGTTCGGGTATGCCTTTTTCAAACTCAGATTCATCTACGCAACTATCGCGGGGTGGATGATCGTGGTTGCTTACGAATGGGCTGCCATTTGGTTGAACCAGACCCCAATCCCAGTTTTACTCAACAACAACTTCTTTTTTCTCACTGGCAACATAATCGGGATGTTTGCGTGCTATTCTATCGAGTTCTATTCACGGAAGGACTTTGTGCAGACACGTTTGTTGGAAGCCAAAGAGAGAAAGGTCAAGGCAGCCAATCGGGAGCTGGAAAAAAGGGTGGAAGAACGTACAGTGCAATTGGTGGATGCAAACAAGGAATTGAGACAGGAGGTAGCAGAGCGCAAGCGGGCGGAAGAGGCCGCCCGGGAAAGTGGGCAGCGGTTTAGACACCTAAGCGAAAATTCTCCTGAGATCATCTACACTTTGGGATACGACGGCGCCTTTACTTACGTCAATCCTGTATGGGAGAAAATTTTGGGACATAAGGTAGCCGAAGTTACGGGCAAATATTTCATAGACTTTGTCCCTGAGGAAGATGCCAAAAAATATGTCCGGTTGTTCAAACGAATTCGGAATAAGAAGGAAACGCTGATGGACGTGACTGGGACCTTTATTCATAAGGACGGATCGGTCCGCCTTTTTAATCTTAGTGGCGCGGCGAACCTTGATTCAGAGGGCAAGGTAACAGGTATGGTTGGGCTTCTTAAGGACATTACGGAACAACAGAGGCTCCAAACACAACTGCAGCAATCGCAAAAGATGGAGGCTGTGGGGACGCTGGCAGGCGGTATAGCCCATGATTTTAACAATATCCTTTCAGCGATTATTGGGTATTCGGAGCTGACGCTCCTGGAGGTCCCTGGGGGGACTAAAGTGCAACAGAATCTGACGGAAGTTTTGAGGGCATCTCAACGGGCAAAGGACCTTGTGAAACAGATTCTTTCTTTCAGCAGACAGAACGAAGAAAAACTGAAACTGGTGGAGGTTAAGGTAATCATAAAAGAAGCCTTAAAGTTGCTAAGGGCTTCTCTGCCTGCCACCATTGAGATCCGCCAGCAGATAGACCCAAATGCTGGAATTATTGAGGCAGACCCCACCCAGATCCACCAGTTAATGATGAATCTTTGTACGAATTCAGCCGCTGCCATGTGTGAGGAAGGGGGTTTGTTAGAGATTAGTCTCATGAAAGTGGATATAGATGCTCTCAGCACGACGATGTATTTAGACATCGAGCCAGGGTCCTATCTTAGACTCAGTGTGTACGATACCGGCGATGGAATGACTCCAGAGGTGTTGGAAAGAGTTTTTGATCCCTACTTTACCACCAAGGAGAAGGGTAAAGGGACTGGACTCGGATTGGCAGTGGTTCACGGAATCGTGAAACGTCATCGAGGTGGAATCACAGTTGAGACGGCACCCGGAAAAGGGACTGCCTTCCACATTTATTTTCCGAGAGTTCAGCAAGAAATCGAGGCAGTAGAAACGGCAGAGGTTCAATCCCTTCCCAGGGGGCATGAATGCATTCTTTTGGTCGATGATGAGGAGGATCTGATTGAGATAGGAGCGCAAATGCTCTCCCATTTGGGGTATGAGGTTGCAACAAGATCGGACGGTGCCGAAGCCCTGGAAGCATTCCGAGCACAACCAGAGCGGTTTGATCTGGTTATTACCGATATGACCATGCCAAATTTGACTGGAGATAGGCTAGCAAAAGAACTTATCAAGATCCGTCCGGATATCCCAATCATACTTTGCACAGGATTTAGTGAAAGAATTTCTGAGCAAAAGGCAAAGGAAATAGGTATTAGGGAGTTCAGCATGAAGCCCTTTGTCATGCGCGATCTTGCTGAGACCACTCGCAGAGTGCTAGGCAGAGAGAACTGAAGCAATAATTTCGTGTCTGCAAGTATAGAATTTACTTCGAGATTCGTAACTTATTTCTTCTGACAGAAATGTGCAAGACTTGGCTTTGATTAGTAGTACAACTTGCCATAGATTTTACAGATGCCCTACCCGATTTTATTGAAGATTAAAGAGTAAAACATGAAATATCAAGTAATTATAGATTTCATGCAGTAACCCTAATTTGTCCAAGATTGAAGAATGCTGCTATTTTTGTGGAGAAATAAAAAGTCAAAATTTTCAAACATTTAGTTTCCAATTTTTACAGAGATTATATACGATCGGAAAGCGCCTTATGAAAAGTGTCCTTCATTCCTCGGGAGTCTAGTAAATCTCTCAAAATCTTGTGAAGCACTGGGCCTGCGCAATTTAATTAACCCTCACCGTTGACATAAAACCTTCCTGTCCGTATTATGCCATCGTCGAAACTAGTTCAATTCTTAAGAAAGTCCATTTTGACCTTGAAGGAGACGAGAGATGGATGAACACCAGATGGTTTGGAATGAAAAGGTTGCCAAGGACATAATCAAGAATTTGGAGAAGCGACGTATGGAGGGCAGCTATTCCCCTACCGCCGCTCAAGCCAAAGACGAAATCGTGGAGATGATTTCCCAAGGGGCTACGGTCTTTCGTTGGATCTATGACGGCGGTAGGCATGGACCTTTGGGAGAAGATAATTAAGTTACCTGGAGTTGAGGTCATTAACCCCTACCAACCTGGGCTCTCCCCGGAGGAGAGTCTCGGACTCAGGCGTAAAGGCATGACAGCCGATGTGATGATCGCCAGTTCTAACGCCATCACCCTGGACGGCAAGTTGGTCAACCTTGATGGCATGGGCAACCGGGTAGCTGCTATGACATTCGGGCCTAAGAAAGTCATCCTGGTGGTGGGTATGAATAAGGTGGCTCCGGACCTGGACTCGGCCATGGCTCGGGTCAAGCACTACGCGGGACCAGTCAACGCCATTCGCCTGGGGCTCAACAACCCTTGTGTGGAGACCGGACTGTGTGCCGATTGTAAGTCGCCCCAGCGTATCTGCAACATGTGGAGCATCATTGAAGGCCACATGATCAAAGGCCGCATCCACGTAAAATTGGTGGGTGAAAACCTGGGTTACTAGATCAAGGGAGAACCTTCATGAAAAGATCAATAGGCGCAAGAACTTTTGTGCTTCCCACTCCCGTCTGGGTTGTGGGGGCGTATGACGAGGAAGGAAAACCTAATGTAATGACTGCCGCTTGAGCAGGAATTTGCTGTTCCAAACCTCCTTGTGTCGGTATCTCCCTCAGAAAGGCAACCTATACCTATGGCAATATCATGGGCCGAAAAGTTTTTACGGTGAATGTTCCTGCCCTAACCCTTCGGTTGAGGAGGGGATATGGACTTAATCTCCAAATTAAGCCCTCATCAGGACAAAGTACAATGCCCGGGTGTGGGCATTTGCATTTTACGGGCAAGTGGAGGATTTTCTAATGGTCAAAAAGCCGGCCTACCAAGAACTGGAACAAAGGGTTAAGAAGTTGGAAAAGGAAATCGTTGAACGGAAGCACACGGAGGAGAAGATATCACAACTTAGTGAGATTTTTGCTGATCTAGGGCCAGATCCCAAGAAGAACATCAATACCATTGTTAAACGTACTTGTGAAATATTGGAAGGAATCGGCTCTCTTTATAATCGACTCGATAATGAAGAGAAATCATTATTTGTCTGGTCAGCACATAATCTTCCTTCCGATTTTGATCGTGAAGACTCTCCTCATGGTCATATCTGTTATGAGGCAACAATTAAAGGGAAAGATAAGCCGGTAATTCTTGAGGATTTAGAAGGTACAACATATGAGGAATCTGACCCGAATGTTAAGAAATACCATCTGAAATCATATCTTGGTTTTCCCGTTTCATTAACAGGCAAAGCGATAGGTTCACTTTGTATAGTTGACGTGAAAAAGAGAAGGTTTACCCCAGCAGAAATACAAATCATTTCTACGTTAGCAAAAGCGGTGTCTCTTGAAGAAGAGCGCATAAGGGCAGAGGAGGCGTTGCGAGAAAGTGAAAAGAAATATCGTGATTTGGTGGAGAGGGTAACGAATGTAGGGATTTTAGTTGCTCAGGATGGGAAGCTTGTATTTACTAATACCGTGATCTCGGACATTTTAGGTTACACCAAAGAAGAGTTAACCTCTCATCCGAATCCTTTCGAATTCATTCATCCAGACGAT
>Ga0180009_10001521_pt1 | contig 28314 bp, 40 predicted proteins | sample OS_PC_MetaG_FD_123537 | JGI IMG/M metagenome (GOLD analysis project Ga0180009, IMG submission 123537) | Groundwater microbial communities from the Aspo Hard Rock Laboratory (HRL) deep subsurface site, Sweden - OS_PC_MetaG | ecosystem: Environmental > Aquatic > Deep subsurface > Groundwater... | reverse complement strand
CTCTGCCGACTATCGTTTTGTCACTCGATCGAAACTCGCTGTAATTCCTTGCGGACATTTGCCAAAATTTTTCTAATGTGCCTCAAACCCCAGCCTGTCTTAACTCGATAATATAAAATTGTTACTCTTTGGGGCGTTTGAGCCTCCTTCGGAAAGCTCATAACTAAAAGTCCCAAGCGAGGTCGAAGTCCAGGGACGTCTTTTCGAAAGCCTGCCAGCCAGAAAGATATTATAGACTATTACATTTTCTCAGGAGCGCTGACGCCCAAAAGATTGAGCCCGCTTGCTAAGATGTTTTTGACAGCGTGTATAAGAACAATCCTTGCCTCGGTAAGAGGCTTATCATCTGTAACTATGCGATAAGCGTTGTAATAGGAATGGAAAAAGCCTGCTAGGTCCTGAAGATATGCCAGAAGCATATATGGCTCCAGATTTACAGCCGCTGCCTCGATTATCTTAGGATAATGCACCAGAGTTTTTATTAAATCTACCTCCTGTTGTTTATCCAGAAGCGCCAGATTATCAAGGTTTGGTTTTGTGTTTTCAGAAAATTCTATTATGCTGGAAATCCTTGCGTGGGCGTACTGTATGTAATAAACAGGATTGTCCAGCGTCTTGGCCTTTGCAAGCGCCAGGTCAAAATCAAGATGGGATTCCGTCCTCCTCATAATAAAAAAGAACCTGGCAGCGTCTCTGCCAACCTCGTCTATAATCTCGGCCAGAGTTACGAACTCCCCTTCTCTTGTAGACATCTTGGTAGGTTTTCCCTCCCTGTAAAGCGTAACAAGTTGAGCTATGAGTATAAACAATCTTTCTTTATCGTAACCGAGCGCCTGACAGGCCGCTTTTATTCGGCTTATATATCCATGATGGTCTGGCCCCCAGATATTTATTATCTTCTCATATCCTTTTTCAAATTTCTCCTTATGATAAGCTATGTCAGGCGTAACATATGTATACGAGCCGTCATTTTTTATAACAACCCTGTCCTTATCGTCTCCAAAATCAGTTGATCTGAACCACGTGGCACCGTCTTTTTGGTACAAAAACTCTTTGTCCTTTAAAATCTCCAAGGCCTTTTCTATTTTTCCTGATTTCGTAAGGGACTTCTGGCTATACCACACATCAAAATGAACTCCAAAATCTTCCAGGTCTTTTGTTATTGTGCTCATTATCTCTTTAGTCGCATAGTCCATAAAAAAATCATCAGATAAAGACGCGGAACTCGTTTGCGTTCGCTCCGTTACTCCGCTATCTTTTAATTTCTGAGCTATCTCATAAATATAACCGCCCTTATAGCCATTCTCCGGAAATTCTGATTTCTCACCTACTATCTCCATAAACCTGGCCTTAAGTGATTTTCCAAGGGCCTGTATCTGCACACCTTCATCATTTATATAGTATTCTTTGATAACATTATAGCCGCAGAACTTCAAAATCCTGGCAAGAGAATCTCCTATAGCTGCTTGCCTTCCATGAGCTACCGTTAAGGGGCCGGTGGGATTTGCGCTTACAAATTCTATCTGCGCCTTCTTAGACTTGCCCAGAGAAGAGCTTCCAAATTCAACGCCTTCTTCGATAATATCTTCAAGGACGCCTATAACTGCCTTATTTGAAATATAAAAATTTATAAATCCCGGTTTTTCAACTTTTACATCCTGGATAATATCTGATTTTTCAATATGTTTAATAATGCCTGCTGCTATGTCGAGAGGAGCTTTTCTTAGCTCTCTTGATAATCTCATTGCTATATTGCTGGAGAAATCCCCGAACCTCTTCTCTTTCGGGACCTCTAGCGAAAGGTCTTCAACAGCATTAATTGATATTTCAGAAAATGCTTTTTTTACAGCTTCTTTTATGGCTATTATTAGATCTATCTCTATCTTGATCATAAAACAGGTGGGGTTGTTTATCAGGCTTTTTTGGTTTTATATTTTTTCTTGCTCAGTATTTTTAAAAAAATCTTCACTATGTTAGGGTCGAATTGAGTGCCTGCGCCTTCTGATAATTCTTGCCTGATTTTTTTAGAAGACAGCGCCTTCCTGTAGGGCCTGTCTGAAACCATTGATTCGTACGCATCCACAATAGAAAGTATCCTGGCTCCCAAAGGAATCTTTTCTTTCTTTAATTTGGAGGGGTATCCTTTGCCGTCATATCTCTCGTGATGATGCAATATGATAGGCGCAAGATCGTCCAGAAATCCTATCTGTTCTACAATCCCGGAACCAACTACAGGGTGCATAGCCATGATCTTCCATTCATCCTTGGTAAGTTTGGCCGGCTTCCTCAATATACCTACATCTATCCCTATCTTGCCTATATCATGCAGAAGCCCAGCGTATTTCAATACCTCTTTTTGATTATCAGGGAATCTAAGAACCTGCGCAATATTCAGGCAATGTTCCATTACGCGCTCAGAATGTCCGAATGTCTGGCTGTCTTTGGCGTCTATGATATTTGAAAGCGTCCTTATAGTATTCAGATAGCCTGTTTGCGCCTGTTCAAAAAGCCTGGCATTTTCGATAGCTATGGCAGCCTGACTGGCAAACATTGTTAATAATTGTACATCTTCAGGCGTATATTTGTAGACCTTCGTATTATAAATACTCAAAACGCCTATAATCTTATCTTTTTGCACTAAAGGAACAGTCACCAGAGACTTAAGCCCTTTTTGCATTGCATAATATGGGTACTTATATTTTTTTTCTTTTCTTAGGTCGTTTATAATATAAGGCCTGCTGTTTTTTACAACCCTGCCCGCAATACTTTCGCCTACCCTGAGGCTTTTTTTAATTTTTTGAAACTTTTTATTGGCAAAACCGTAAGAAGAACGCAATAAAAGTTCATGTCCTGATTTATCTAACAATCTCAGGGAACAAGCAGATACGTTCATTATAGTCGCTGCTTTTTTTGTTATAAGTGCGAGGACTTCATCTAGATGAAGGGTTGAAGTTATGAATTTGCCAACTTCATAAAGCGCGGAAAATTCTTTTATCTTCTTGTTGAGGTTTTCTTTGAGCGAGTTTTTTTCTTTTTGTGGCATAAATTGACTCTAGGGGCATATCTCCACAGATCTTCCAAATTATAAAACTTCCTCACATCTGTGTAAAATATATGAGCTACAACGTCATGGGCATCTACAAGCACCCATAGGCCTTCTCGGTAGCCTTCTATCTTAGATGTGGATTCTTCTTTTTTGGAAAGGCCTGCTTCTATATTCTCTGCTATTGTCTGGCACCGCTTTGTTGAAGATGCGTTCGCTATGACAAAAAAATCCGTAATACTGGACACCTTCCTCATGTCCAATATCACAATATCCTCTGCTAACTTTGCCTTCGCAAGTTCCGCAACAAGCAGCGCTTTTTCTTTGGATCTCACAAATCGATATGCTTTTATTTATTGCCCATGATACAAAACATGCTTGTACCGCAAACAGGACATTTGCCCTTCATCGCTTTTCTTTTGTTCTTCATTATAACTTCTTTTGCGTCCTTCATTTCTTTCTTAGCTTTGCATTTCACACAATAACCTTGTGCCATTTGCACCCTCCTTTTTTAATAATACGATGCCGTTGATTTAAACTAGATAACTTTAGCATACTAAACGAGAATTGTCAAATATTATTGCGTTTTAAGCAATTGGCCCTCTATATATTTAGCAAATATTTCCTGGGTTTTTACGTATACAATTTATGTCTAGCTATATATGCCTTCACCTTAGCCGGTATTAGGCTTTTTACTGATTTTGATTCTATTCGATTGCGTATATCGCTGGATGATATATCCTTTGCGTTTATATTCAATAAGATAAAGTCGTCGGGTTTTCTTTTTACTTTAAATCCAGGCCTTTCTACGATTACAAATTTACAAAGGGTGAATATTTCTTTCAGGTTTTTCCATTTATCCAGCTCTTTTAATGAATCAGAGCCTGTTATAAAGAAAAGTTCTGCCTTAGCGCCGTATTTTTTTCTAAGGCGTCTCAAGGTTTCTACTGAATATGATCTGCCCATCCTTTTTATCTCCATATCAGATATCTTGAACTTTTTATTAGCCTGGATAGCGAGCTTAAGCATGTTGAATCTATGCTTTGCAGTAGTGACCCGGATACCTTTTTTATGCGGGGGAAGATAAGTCGGTATGAAAATTACCTTATCAAGGCGCAGTTTAGCGCATGTCTTTTCCGCAAGGTAAACATGCCCATTATGTACAGGATCAAACGTCCCGCCTAAAATACCTATTCTCATAGTGAATGTATTGCTTTATTGTGTATAGCTTCGGATACTTCGCAGATTATCTCTGAAAGCGTTGGATGAGCATGGATTACGCTTGCCAGCTTCTCGGAAGTTATGCCAAACTGGACGCATACCGAAATCTCTGCTATAAGTTCTGTTGCATGCGGCCCGATTATCTGGCAGCCTAAAATCTTATCGCTCTTATTATCAACCATGAGCTTTATAAAGCCGTCTGTTTCACCCAAGACATGGGATTTTCCAATAGCGCCAAATAAGAATTTCCTGGTCTTTACATCCATGCCTTTATTCTTTGCAGTTTTTTCATTTAATCCTACACTCGCAATCTCAGGGTGGGTAAAAATACAACTTGGGACAACGCTATAATCTATGGGATAGCTATTCCCACGCATGCCTTCTACAGCGGAAATGCCTTCTTTTGAAGCTAAATGAGCCAATAGCATCCCACCTTTTATATCGCCTGCTGCATAAATATTCTTGATATTGGTCCTAAAAGATTCATCTACTTTGAGCCAGCCTTTATTGCTCTCTATCCCTAAGTTTTCAATGCCAAGGCCTTTTGAATTGGGCGAGCGGCCTACAGAAATGAGAGCTTTGTCGCCCTTATCTATTTTATCAATCTTTGTATTAGTTAATATTTTTATGCCTCTTTTTTTGAAAATTTGCTCTATTTTACGGGCTATTTCCTCGTCTTCGTTAGGTAATAGCTGTGGCATTGCCTCAATTATTGTTATCTCTGAACCGAAAGACCTGAATATGGATGCAAATTCGCACCCTATTACTCCGCCGCCTACTATTATAAGACTTTTCGGTATGATTTTTAATTCTAGTATATCAGTGCTGGATAGAATATCAGTATGGTCAAAAGGTAGCCCTGAAAGCTCAAAAGGAATTGAGCCTGCTGCTATGAGAATATTTTTAGCTTCTATTTCTAAATCGCCTGCTTTTATGCGCCCAGTATCTTTTATTTCCGCTTTTTCTTTTATTATCTCAAGCTTTCTCGCTTTTAAAAGCATTTCTATGCCGGACGAAAGTTTTTTTACAATAGATTCTTTTCTTTCATACACCCTTGAGAAATCCAAGTCGAAACCTTTTACATTAACCCCAAACTCAGATGCGCGCTCTATGTTATACAGGACATTAGCTGATGCTGAAAGAGCTTTGGTGGGAATGCATCCCCAATTCAGGCACACCCCGCCTATCTTGTCTTTCTCAAATATACAGGTTTTAAGGCCAAGTTGAGCTGCTCTAATGCCTGCCACATAACCGCACGGCCCTGAACCAATTATCGCTAAATCGTATTTATTCATTTAATTATTCCTATCCTAACTTTACAATTCGTGCCAGGCACCATTTGTAAAGTTAGCGGTTGCTTTATTAGAGGATATGAGTGATGCCTTCGCGAATTTGACGAGCAGATTCTTTAAAAGCTTGTTTTTCTTTTTCGGTAAGCTCTATCTCCACTATCTTATCAACGCCCGAAACGCCTAAAATCGCAGGAACTCCTATATAAATATCTTTTTCACTATACTGGCCTTCCAGATAAGCGCTTACGCACATGGTCTTCTTCTCATTTTTTATTATGGCTTTTAGCATAAAAAATACAGACGCTGATGGGGCAAAATATGCGCTTCCTGTGCCAAGATGCCTTACTATCTCTGCTCCACGATTTCTGGTAAGCTCAGAGGTTTCAGAAAATAGTTCTTCAGAAATATTTTCTGACCTGTTTATCGGAACCATGGTATCTCCGTGGCTACCCATCATTAAAACATTATCCTGGTCTATATTCTGATTTCTTACCCTTAAAGCATTTGTAAATCTTGCGCTATCCAAGACGCCTGCCATGCCAATAACCTTCTTTGGATCAAAACCAGTGGTTTTCATAACAAGATAGCTCATTACGTCCAAAGGATTTGTGACCACTATGACTATAGACGATGGGCAGTATTTTTTAACCTGGCTAGATACTTCTTTTGTTATAGCTGAATTTTTTTTCAGGAGATCGTCGCGGGACATGCCAGGCTTTCTTGCCAGGCCAGCTGTGATGACTACTATATCCGAGCCTTTCATGTCCTCAAAATTCTCTGTGCCGATTATATTAGCCGAGGAATTAACTAGAGGTCTTACGTCAGAAATATCCAGCGCCTTGCCTTTTGCCATGCCCGGCACTATGTCAACTAATACTACATCTGCCAGGTCAGCGTCTATAACCCTGGACGCCACCATTGCTCCGACATTTCCTGCGCCTATAACTGCAATTTTTAAATGCATTGTCACCTTTGAATTTTGTAAGTTGACACTCTGACAATGTTACGGTGTCAACTTACAAAATTTACCAAGGAATTAATGTGTAGTTTTCAACCTTGCAATAATGGCATCTGCCATCTCGCTGGTGCCGACAGCAGATGAATCATTGCGATCTTTCTTTAGATCGTAAGTAACATACTTACCTTCTGCTATAATTTCGCTCGTGGCTTTTTCAAGCATGTCAGCCGCTTTTTCTTCACGCAAATAACGCAACATCAGCACCCCGGAAAGTATCATTGCAGTGGGATTTACTTTGTTAAGGCTCGTATATTTGGGCGCGCTACCGTGCACTGCCTCAAATAACGCCATGCTGTCGCCTATATTAGCGCCAGGCGCAATGCCTAAGCCGCCGATAAGGCCCGCGCAAAGGTCAGACAATATATCTCCATATAGATTCGGCAACACAAGGACATCATAAAGCTCAGGTTTCTGGACAAGCTGCATGCACATATTGTCAACAATCCTGTCTTCAAACTCTATCCTGCCTTTATATTCTTCAGCTACTTCTCTCGCGCATTTTAAAAAAAGGCCGTCTGTTTCCTTCATGATATTTGCCTTATGGACAGCTGTGACTTTACGTCTATTATTTTTAACAGCGTAATCAAAAGCAAATTTTACTATCCTCTTGGACGCGCTTATGGAAATAGGCTTTATGCCTATCGCAGAATCTGTTTTTATTGAAATACCGCTTTGTTCTTCGAGATATTTTATTAAATCATCAGTTCTTCTAAGTCCCTGGCTAAATTCTATGCCAGCGTATAGATCTTCTGTGTTCTCTCTCACTATCACAAGGTCTATATCTATGTATCTCGTTTTTACGCCTTTTATCAATTTACACGGCCTTACGCACGCATATAAATCAAGGGCCTTTCTAAGCTGAACATTTACTGACCTGAAACCCTTTCCGATAGGCGTTATTATAGGTCCTTTTATGGCAACCTTGTTCTTTCTTATCGAATCCAGAACCTGGCCAGGCAAAACTATTCCGTATCTAGCAATAGCCTCTTCCCCGGCTATCTGCTCTTCCCACGTTATTTTTACGCCCGTGGCGTCTATGCATCTTTTAGCGGCAAGGCTGACTTCCCTGCCTATTCCATCGCCTGGAATCAAAGTAACTTTATGACTCAATTTTCAACTCCCCGTATTTTTTATAGTAATTCACTATGCCGTCTATTTTTACAAGGTCTTTCTGAAACCTAGTAAATGGTTTTATATGCAGGATATATTGTTTATCTGGGCCTACAACAATACCTTTTTCAATATCCACTTCTATCGCGTCTTCTTTTTTTATCTTAGCAGTGTTGCATTCTATTAAAGGCAGCCCTAGATTAAACGCATTCCTGTAAAATATCCTCGCAAAGCTTTTAGCAAGCACTGCATGGCATCCTGCATATTTAAGGGCCATGGGCGCCTGTTCTCTTGAAGAGCCGCAGCCAAAATTAGTCCCAGCTATTACGAAAAATTTATCCTTACCAGCTTTCTTGTAAAATTCAGGGTCCATATCTTCAAATATATGCCTGGCAAGCTGGTTTGGGTCTGTTATGGAAAATTTATACCTGCCGGATATTATCAGATCTGTATTAATATCATTGCCAAATTTATATGAAATGCCTTTCATGCAAACCTCTTATAGATTTCTAACTTCATCCGGATTCTTAATATACGTCTTAAAAATATCTTCTGCTATAATACCTTTTTGGTAAAGTGTTTTTAAAGATTTATCCATTGTATGCATACCATACTGTCCGCCTGTCTGTATATGTGTAAGAAGCTGTTCTGTTTCATGTTCGCGGATAAGATTTCTTATTGCATTTGTAGCTATCATTACTTCTGTCGCAATAACCCTGCCGGGCCTGTCTTTTCTAGGCAATAACTGCTGTGAAATAACTCCCTGCAAAGTAGTTGAAAGCTGGATCTTTATCTGCTCTTGCTGGTAGGGCGGAAAAACATCTATAATCCTATCTATTGTCTGAGATGCATCCGGAGTATGTAATGTTGCCAGCACGAGATGCCCTGTTTCTGCAGCTGTTAGAACAGTGGAAATTGTCTCAATATCCCTCATTTCACCGACTATTATTACATTAGGATCCTGCCTTAACGCGTGAATCAATGCGCTTGCGAAAGACCTGGTATCAGCATAGACTTCTCTCTGTTTAATTACACTGCGCTTATTAATATGCACATATTCTATAGGGTCTTCTACCACTATAATTATTGCCTGGCGCTCTGTATTTATAAGATCTAACATTGCAGCAAGTGTTGTAGTTTTACCAACTCCTGTGGGGCCTGTAATAAGGACCAGGCCCTGATTTTTACGGCAAAGATCTGCCACTACAGGCGGTAGCCCCAGATCCGTGATAGTTCTTATATTCAATGACACCAGCCTGAACGCAGCCTCAACACTTCCTCTCTGCATGTGCACATTAACTCTGAATCTATTCAACCCAGGAACATCTAGAGAAAGATCCAGTTCTAGGTCTCTCTCAAAAACCGCCTTTTGTCTATCGTCCATTATGCTGTACACAAGACGTTTACAATATTCCTTATCCAGCTTTGGAAAATTTAAAGGTATTAGTTTTCCGTCTACCCTGACAATAGGCGCTGAGTCTACAGTGATGTGAAGATCTGATGCATTTTTTTCAACGGCAGTTTTTAAAAGATCTCTTATATCCATAATTAATGTCCTTTATTTGTAGGGGCGGGTTTAAAACCCGCCCCTATTTGATGTATTTCCTCGGATCCGTTATCTTTCCCTCAATTGCGGATGCTGCTACAGTAGCAGGAGAACCAAGATAAATAAATGCGTCTGGATTACCCATTCTTCCTTTAAAATTCCTATTGGCAGTTGAAATACATACTTCGCCATAAGATAGAACGCCATTATGAGTTCCCACGCAAGGCCCGCAACCAGGCGCAACCACGCATGCGCCTGCTCTTACAAATTCTGTTATCATGCCTTTTTCCATCGCTTTCTGAAAAATATCTTTTGAAGCAGGCGCTATTATCATCTTCACATTTTCGTTTATCTTTTTATTCTTCAAAATAAAATAAGCTATTGCCAGGTCTTCTAATCTCCCGTTTGTGCAGGTCCCTAAAAATGCCTGGTCAATTTTCGTACGTTTTAACTTATTTATCGGCACAACATTGTCTACAGTATGAGGCACTGCTATCTGCGGCGCAATCTTACTTACATCAAATTCCAGCGCCTCAGAATACACAGCATCTTTATCGCTTTTCAATCCATGCCCTATGTCATCTGCCCTATGTCCTATGCCTTTTGCCCCATGCAACCTCAACCATTTATATGTTTTTTCATCTGGCTTAATCAGGCCGGCTTTTGCTCCCATTTCAATCGCCATATTAGTTATAGTGAAACGGCCATCCATGCTCAAGCTATTTATATATTCTCCCTGGAATTCAATTGCCTTATATGTGGCATAATTAGCCCCTAATTCCCCTATTATATAAAGTATCACATCTTTTGAATAGACACCTTTTCTGGCTTTGCCATTGAGGGTTATCTTTATGGTTTCAGGCACCTTAAACCAGTTTTTTCCAGTTGCAAGTGCTATTGCGACATCAGTAGACCCCATGCCTGTTGAAAAAACTCCAAGCGCTCCGTAAGTGCATGTATGTGAATCAGCCCCCACTACCAGGCTGCCAGGCATAACAAGCCCTGATTCTGGTATAACCTGATGGCACACGCCGCAACCGATATCGAATATTTTCAAATCGTGCTCTTTCGCAAAATTACGCATCTTTTTATGCACCTCGGAAACCCCGATATTCGGACTTGGGGCGCTATGGTCTATAACCATGCGGAATTTATCTTTATTGAAAACTCTTTTTGCTCCCAGATTTCTGAATGCGTCAATAACAAGCATGCTGGTTCCATCCTGGCCAAAACAAAAATCTATATTTGCGACCACTACGTCTCCAGCCTTTGCGTTCTTATTGCTATGAGAGTTGAATATTTTTTCTGTTATCGTTTTACCCATTTTTATTAAACCATTCTTCTATTCTATCTATTCCTTTTTTAATATTTTCCATACTGGTTGCAAAACTTAATCTTATGTGGCTGTCGGAACCAAAGACCTTGCCAGGGACAACAGCTACCTTTGTCTCATCCAGCAACTTATCAGTAACTTCCATGCTGGATAATCCCTTTTTATGTATCCTGCAGAAAACATAAAAAGCTCCTTCAGGCTTCAAACAGGAAAGCCCTTTTATTTTATTTATCCTATTTACTATATAATCCCTTCTTTTCTCAAATTCATTTCTCATATTGTCTACAATAGCCGTATCTTTATTCCTAAGCGCCTCTAAGGCTGCCATCTGACTTATAGAAGCAGGGTTTGATGTGGAGTGGCTCTGTATATTTTTAATAGCTGCTACAAGCTCATTATTAGATGTGGCAAGATATCCTATCCTCCAGCCAGTCATTGCAAAACTTTTAGAAACGCCATTAACCACAATGGTGTTTTTAAAAATATCTTCACCCAGAGCTGCTATAGATATATGAGAATTGCCGTCAAAGATAATCTTTTCATAAATCTCGTCGCTGATAATGAGAATTCCTTTACTAGCCGCTATCTTACCTAGCTCCATTAATTCTTTTTTTGCGTAAATAGACCCTGTAGGGTTTGACGGGCTATTTATGATAAGGATCTTTGTATTCTTTGTGATAACTTTCTTTAGATCAGATGCTGATATCCTGAATCCTGAAGAATCATCGGTTTCAATGAAAACAGGCTTTGCTTCTGCGAGATTCACCATCTCAGGATAGCTCAACCAGTAAGGAGACGGTATAATCACCTCATCACCTTTTTCGCATACCGCCTGTATTATATTGTAGAGTGAATGCTTCGCTCCGCAGGATACAACTATTTGGGAAGGACTGTAGACAAGGCCGTTGTCTTTTTGGAATTTGTCACATATTGCATTTTTTAGTTCATCTGTACCTGATTCAGCAGTATATTTTGTAAAACCCTGCTGAATAGATTTTATTGCGGCCAGTTTTATGTAGTCTGGTGTGTCAAAATCAGGTTCGCCTGAGCCAAAGCTTACAACGTCTATGTCTGAGCTTTTCATCTTCTTGGCTTTGGCTGTGATTGCAAGAGTTAATGACGGGGAAACACTTTTTGCGCGCGAAGAAAGTCTCATGTAGTATAATGTGGGGTTAGGCAGGCCTACGAAAAGACGCTCGGACGCCCCAGCGTGGCGTCCTTCGCTCCGCGCCGATTCTCGCTCGTCCTGTGCAGGCTGGGACCTGAGGCACATTAGAAAAATTTTGGCAAATGTCCGCAAGGGATTACAGCGAGTTTCGATCAGTTGACAAAACGATAGTCGACACAGAAACGAGCTGTAAACCGTAGCGGACGGCAAAATTATTTCGTGCCGAATGGTCCCAGCCTGCACAGGACACCGTGCCCGCTCGAATCGGCGAGGCTTTTCTTTAGGCCTGTCTAACCCCTTTTATTTTAAAATATTACTTAATCCCCTTTTCGTCCAAAGAATTTCTTGAAGAATCCGGGTCTTCCTATTGGTTTTTCAGGCTTCTTAGGATGCGGCGTTTCTTTTTTGTGTTCTTCTTTCCTGTACTCTTCTTTCTTTGGCTCAGACGAAACAATCTTCTCCTCTTTTTCAACCTTAGCTTCAAGCGCTGGAGCAGCAGGTTTTTTTTCTTTTTTCTCAGTTTTCTTTTTATGCTCAGGAGGTTTTGGTTTTTCAACAAATTCAAGTATGGCCATTTGCGCATTATCTCCGCGCCTTTTTTCAGTCAGCATAACTCTTGTATAACCGCCTTTCCTATCCTTAAATAAAGGCGCAAGCTCATTAAAAAGCATGGCAACTAATTTCCTGTCTCCGAGAATAGCATAAGCGCTACGCTGGTTAGTTACTGTTTTTTCTTTTCCGAGAGTTATGAGTTTATCAGCCAAGCGAGAGGTCTCTTTTGCCTTTGTTTTTGTTGTAGCGATGCTCTTATTGATAATAAGCCCTGTAACCAGGCTTTTAAGAGTTGCTTTGTAATGACTCCTCTGTCTTCCAAATCTTACGCTGTGTTTACGGTGTCTCATCTTGAAGCCTTTTCTTTCGGCATCTCCATTCCTAATGAAAGATCCATATCTTTGAGTATTTCTGTTATTTCCTGAAGAGACTTTTTACCAAAATTCCTATACTGAAGCATTTCCTGCTCTGTTTTTGTGACAAGTTCTCCTATAGTCTTTATGCGCGCCTCTCTTAGGCAATTACCGCTTCTTACAGAAAGCTCGAGTTCTGAAACAGGGAGTTTTAATTTTTCCAGCATTTCCTTGTTTTCCTGAGTGCTCTCTTCTTGCACTTCGTCTTCCACGACAATTTGGCCGAATTTTATAAACACCTCAAGGTGTTTATGCAATATATGCGATGCGTACAGGATAGCGTCTTTCGGCTCCATGCTGCCGTTTGTCCATATCTCCAATATTAATTTGTCATAATCCGTGATCTGGCCAACCCTGGTATTTTCCACGTGATAACTTACCCTTCTTACAGGAGCAAATATGGAATCCACAGGTATTGCGCCTATTACCTGGCCTTCTTTTTTATTTCTTTCCGAAGGTACAAATCCTCTGCCCCTGCCGATCTCAAGCTCCATATTAAAGCTTGTATCCTTTGTAAGAGTCGCTATATGCAGGTCCGGGTTTATTATTTCTATTGTCTCATCAGCTACTATATTTTTTGCTGTAACCTCGCCTTTTTTAGTAGCCTTTAAACGCAGTATCTTCGGATTGCGAGTTTCTGATTTAAGAAATAGCTGTTTTATATTTAAAATAATCTGCGGGACATCTTCCAATATTCCCGGTATTGTAGAAAATTCATGCAATACGCCGTCTATTTTTACAGAGGTAACCGCTGTACCCTCAATAGAAGATATGAGAATACGCCTCAAAGAATTCCCTATTGTGGATCCAAAGCCTCTTTCAAACGGTTCTGCGATAAATTTTCCATATGTCCTAGAATAACTAGTCTCATCGCACTCTAATCTTTTAGGCATCTCGAACGTCTTCCAGCTTATCCCCATTTATTACCCCCTTTAATGAGCACTTCAGTTACGTCATCCTTTGGATGACGTAACTGAATCTTCTATGAGTTACTTTTTTGTTTGTGCGAATTAATCCTTGCCATTTTGCGTAGTACATTAAAATAACTGGCTTCTAGTCCGTTCAAATCCTCCGCAAAATAGCAAGGATAAGTTCGGACTTATAAGTTACGTCAATTAAAAATTGACGTAACTTATGTCCTCACTTATTTCGAATACAATTCAACTATCAGCTGCTCTTTTATGTCAGCTGCTATATCGTTTCTTTCAGGAAGCCTTACAACCTTTGCGCTAAAGCCGACTTTATCCGTTTCTATCCAGTTTGAACAAGGTCTGTCTTTTAATTTCTCAGCAGATTCTTTAACCCTTTTTATGGTTTTTTCTTTTGGTTTTATAGCTACAATATCGCCTGTTTTTACTGAATAAGACGGTATGTCCACTTTTTTATTATTCACAAGTACGTGGCCATGCATCACCATCTGTCTTGCCTCAGGCCTTGAGGAAACAAACGAGGACCTGAATATAACATTGTCCAGTCTTCTCTCTAAAAGTTCCAGAAGCTTTGAGCCTGTAACGCCTTTTGAACGACTGGCTGTTTGAAAATATTTTCTAAACTGGCGCTCCAGTATTCCGTATATCTTTTTCACCTTCTGCTTTTCTTTTAATTGCATGCCGTAATTTGAAAGCTTTATCCTTTGGCCTTTTCCATGTTGTCCTGGGGCATAGCTTCTTTTATCAAAACCGCATTTATCAGTATAACATCTCTGGCCTTTTAAAAAAAGCTTGGCGCCCTGTCTTCTACATACCCTGCATGATGATCCTGTATATCTTGCCATATTTAGACCCTTCTCCTTTTCGGCGGCCTGCAGCCATTATGCGGAATAGGCGTTACATCCTTTATGGCGCTTATACGCAATCCCGCTGCCTGTATAGCCCTTATTGCCGCTTCTCTGCCTGAACCAGGGCCTTTTACAAAAACCTCCACATCTTTAAGGCCATGCTCAATAGCCTTTTTTGCAGCGTCGCTAGCAGTCACCTGCGCTGCAAAAGGCGTTGATTTCTTAGAGCCTGTAAAACCTACAGACCCGCAGCTGGCCCACACTATTGCATTACCCTGCCTATCAGTTATAGTAACTATTGTATTATTGAAAGTTGCTAGAACATGGACTATTCCACTGGAAATATTTTTAACATTTTTTTTCTTCGCTATCTTAGACTTTTCTGTCATATTATTTGCTCTCCTTGCTCTGATTTCCTGCTGTCGGTTTGGTGGCTTTTCTTGTCACACCCACTGTCTTTCTAGGGCCTTTTCTAGTTCTTGCGTTTGTCCTGGTTCTCTGGCCTCTTACAGGCAAAGACCTTCTATGCCTGTAGCCCCTATACGAACTAATATCTATGAGTCTTTTTATATTCTGAGAAATCTCTCTTCTTAAGTCTCCTTCAACTTTATATTCCTTTTGAATAATAGCAGCTACCCTGGAAACCTCATCTTCTTTCATATCCTTTGCCCTGGTGTCAGGATTTACGCCTGCCTGCTTTAATATCTTGTTTGAAAGAGGCCTTCCTATGCCGTAAATATAGGTTAAAGCTACCTCTATGCGTTTCTCTTTTGGTAAATCAATACCTGCAATCCTCGCCATCTTTTCTCCTTTAACCTTTTAAGCTATAAGTCAGCCTTGTCTTTGTTTATGTTTAGAGTTTGAACAAATTATTCTCACAACGCCTTTACGCTTTATAATCTTACACCTATCGCATATAACTTTTACCGAAGCCTTTACTTTCATTAATGAACACTTGATTTATGATATCTTTAGATACCATAAATCAACCTCCTGTTAGTTGTTTCTATGTTTGTGCGAATTATTTTGCCCTATACGTAATTCTTCCTTTTGTCAGGTCATAAGGCGAAAGCTCCATCTTTACCTTATCTCCCGGCAGAATCTTTATAAAATTCATTCTCATTTTTCCTGAAACATGCGCAAGTACTTTGTGGCCATTTTCCAATTCAACTCTAAACATTGCGTTTGGCAATGATTCTACTACAGTACCCTCAACCTCTATTGCCTCTTCTTTAGACATTTTAGTTATTTCTGTGTTTGTGCGAACTTATGTTAATATCTTTGCTTCTTCTGCTGTAACCGCCACAGTATGTTCAAAATGAGCTGATAATAATCTATCTTTTGTAACAGCTGTCCAGCCATCGCTTAAGATTTCTACTTCGTATTCCCCTTCATTTATCATGGGCTCTATTGCCAGAACCATTCCGCTTTTTAATCTGGGGCCTGTGCCCTGCTTGCCAAAATTAGGCACCTCTGGGTCTTCATGCAGATTTTTACCTATGCCATGGCCAACAAACCCTCTGACTACCCCATAGCCATGCGACTCTGCGAACTTTTGTATTGCATTTGAAATATCAAAGAGCCTGTTGCCTTCTATGGCCTTTTCTATTCCGAGGTACAAGGCCTTTTCTGTAACCTCTATAAGAGAGCGTGCCTTTTGACTAACTTTATCTCCAACAGGTATCGTAAGTGCGCTATCTGCGTAATACCCATTCTTTTCAATGCCTACATCTATGCTTAATATATCTCCGGGAGAAAGAGCTGTGTCTCCTGGAATACCATGCACTACCTGTTCGTTTAAGGAAGTGCATATAACTCCCGGAAATCCCCTATACCCAAGAAACGCAGACCTGGCATGAGATTTTTTTATTATCTCAGTTGCCTTTCTTCCAAGATCAGCAGTAGTTACTCCGGGTCTTGCTGCGTATTTAAGTTCCCCTAGAATCAGTTTAACTATTTTTCCTGCTTCAGATATAAGCTCAAGCTCATTTTCTGACTTTATTTCTATCATCTGCTTCGCAGGTGTTTAATATCTCTGATAACTCGCTGTAAACCTTTGGGGCTTCCAGGTCGCCTGAAACCTCTTTAAGTATCCCTTGAGTTTTATAATAATCTATAAGTTCTTTTGTTTGGCTATCGTAAACTTCCAGCCTCTTTTTTATAGTCTCTTCGCTGTCGTCTTTTCTCTGATAAAGCTCTGAACCGCACTTGTCGCATACGCCCTGTTTTTTTGGAGGCATGTTTGTTATATGATAACTTGCGCCGCATCTAGAGCAAAGCCTTCTGCCTGTGAGCCTCAAAATAACAGTCTTTATGCTGGTCTTAAAATATACAACCATGTCTATCGGCAGTTTAAGTTTATTTAATTCTCTGTCCAGATTATTTGCCTGATAGACGGTCCTGGGAAAACCGTCCAGGATAAAATCCTCTTGGCTTCGCGCATTCTTTATGGTATCAAGCATCATCTCTATCACAATATCGTCTGGGACAAGCTCTCCATTATCCATGAAGGCCTTTGCTTTTTTGCCTATAAAGGTCCCATTTTTTACATTCTCTCTTAAAATATCTCCCGTGGAAAGATGTAAAAATCCTTTTTTATCCGCAAGCATAATTGCCTGAGTTCCTTTACCTGCTCCCGGAGGCCCTAATAAAACTATTCGCATATCGCCTCTATAATTCAAAAGTAAATTAGTTTAACTATCTTCTTCCTCTGATTTTTCCCTTCTTCAAGAAGCCTTCGTAATGCCTCATTAAAAGCTGAGATTCCACTGCTCTCATCGTGTCAAGCATGACGCCTACTACTATCAAAAGCGCTGTGCCTCCGAAGAAACTTGCTATGAGATACGGTATCTTAAGCCATGCGCCAAGCATATCAGGAAAAACAGCTATAAACGCTAGAAATATTGCGCCTGGAAGCGTAATCCTCGTCATTATAAAATCAAAATATTCCGCAGTAGGCCTGCCCGGTCTCACGCCAGGCACAAATCCTCCGTATTTCTTCATATTATCAGCCACATCCGCGGGATTAAATGTAATAGCTGTATAAAAATAAGCAAAGAATATAATCAACACGCTATAAAGAACAGTATATAAAACTTGGCCTCTCATCAAGGCTTCCGCGAATTTCTGAAGGCCCGGATTAGGTATAAAACCTGCTACTGTTGCAGGGAAAAGTATTATTGACTGCGCAAAAATTATAGGTATAACCCCTGCTTGATTTACTCTTAAAGGTATGTAAGTGCTCTGGCCGCCATATACTTTTCTGCCAACTATCCTTTTAGCATACTGCACAGGTATTTTTCTTTGGCCCTGAGTGATCAATATAACAGCTACTACTACAGCAACTCCAATTATTGACATAAAAACAAGCGTAAAAAACGGATATTTGATTACGCTTTTTTGAGGAACAAATATTAATGTAAAAACTTGCTGTAAAGCTGTAGGCAGCCTTGAGATTATACCTGCTGTTATAACAAGAGAGATGCCGTTGCCTATCCCATGTTCCTGAATTTGTTCTCCGACCCACATTATAAAGGCAGTGCCTGTAGTAAGAGTGATAACTGTCAAGAATCTAAAACCCCATCCAGGATGATCTACAATCTGTAAGCCCTGGAATCTGGCAGGGTTTTCAAGCCACATGCTTATAAAAAATGCCTGGATAACAGCAAGCACTATTGTACCGTAACGTGTATATTGTATCATCTTGCGTCTGCCGCCCTCGCCCTCCTTTGAAAGCTTCTCAAGGTAAGGCACTACAGTGACAAGAAGCTGCAATATGATAGAAGCTGATATATAAGGCATTATACCAAGCGCGAATATAGTAAGACGCGTTAAGGCGCCTCCTGAAAACATATCCATAATGCCAAAAAGTCCGCCGCCAGTCGACCTGGCTACATTATTAAAGAACTGGATTAATCTAGCGCCGTTTACGCCTGGCGTGGGTATATAAGCGCCGATCCTATAAATCGCCAACAATAAAAGCGTGATAAATAGTTTTTTTCTAAGATCAGGTATCTTGAAAGAGTTTGCAAACGCTTGTAGCATATAATTGATAATTTAAACTATTTTTACTGCTTAATGATCTCGCACTTTCCGCCTACTGCCTTGATTTTCTCTTCTGCTGATTTTGAAAACGCGTGAGCCTTTATATGCACAGGGACCTTTATTTCTCCTTTACCTAGTATCTTCAAATAATTAACAACCCCTTTTATTATTCCTTTTTCTTTTAATAATTCAGACGTTATTAGGGCCTCTTTTTTTAGTTTTGAAAGTGCTTCAAGATTTACAATCGAGTATCCTGCTCTTGGCCTTCTCCTGAATCCTCTCTTGGGCAATTTTCTTATCAATGGCATCTGCCCGCCTTCAAAACCAGGAGATCTTCCAGCACCAGAACGAGACATCTGACCTTTATGGCCTCTTGTGGAAGTCTTGCCATGGCCTGAACCAGGGCCTCTGCCTACAATCTTTCTTCTTTTTCTGGCGCCTATCGCAGGCCTTAGATCTTGTATCTTCATGCTCCACTCTCTGACATGTCGCGTTCCAGCCTTAATCTCTTTAAGCCCTCTATAGTTGCCTTTGTGACATTTATTGGATTCGCAGAGCCAAGCGATTTAGTGAGTATATCTTTTATTCCGGCTGCATCGCATATGGCACGTACACACCCTCCTGCGATAACGCCTGTTCCTTCGAACGCTGGTTTCAAAAGGACCTTTGCAGCTCCAAAATGCCCTATAATCTCATGGGGTATTGTCTGGCCTCTTACAGGAACTTTGAAGAAATTCTTCTTTGCGTTGGAAAGCCCCTTTCTTATTGCGCTTGCAACATCATTAGCCTTTCCATAACCGCATCCAACTGTGCCATTGCCGTTTCCAACAGCAATGAGTGCAGTGAATGAGAACCTTTTTCCGCCTTTCACAACCTTTGAAACCCTGTTTATGGTTATCACTTTTTCTATATACTGCTCTTCCTGAGCTGCGTCAAGCTTACTCATTAATCTCTCTTTTGCCCGAACTTTCTCCGCCATCATATCTCCTTTATAAATCTCAACGTTTGTCTTTTATCAGAACTTTAAACCTGCTTCTCTTGCTCCATCCGCAAGAGCCTTTATTCTGCCATGATACAGATAACCGCCTCTATCGAACACGATTTTCTGAATATCTTTTTTAGATGCCTCTCTTGCTATATACGCGCCCATTTTTTTAGCAGATTCCACATTTCCGCCTTTGACCCCGAATTCCTTCTTAAAAGAATCATCTTTAGTGGAAAGTGAAAGTATAGTATGGCCCGCTATATCGTCTATAAACTGAACGCACAGATTGCTAAGGCTTCTATGAACAATAAGTCTGGGAATCTCTTTCGTGCCGGACATTTTTTTGCGTATTCTGTAATGCCTTTTTATTCTTCCTAATTCTGATTGGCTTCGAATTTTTCTTTTCATATTAATGAGTACTTAATTTACGGAACGAACACAGTGAGTGAACATAAGTTAATGTGCGAATTAATCCTTGCCATTTTGCGTAGTACATTAAAATAACTGGCTTCTAGTGCGTTCAAATCCCCCGCAAAATGGCAAGGATAAGTTCGGCCAAATGACTTACGTCGTCCTTCGGACTCCGTAAGTCATGGCCTCACTTATTTTTCTGTGCCGCCTACTGCTTTACCTGCTTTCTTTCTAACGAACTCGCCTAAATATCTTATGCCCCTGCCTTTATAAGGCTCAGGCTCAAAAAATGACCTTATCTTAGCAGCCACTTCTCCGACCTTTGCTTTATCAATACCTTCTATTATGACATGAGCTGGTTTTGGAGGCGTCTTTATTGTTATGCCATCAGGTATAATGTAAACTACCGGATGTGAAAAGCCTAAATGTAAAGTAAGTTTCTTTCCTTCTGCTTGAGCGCGATAACCAACGCCCACTATCTCAAGAGTTTTTACATAGCCTTCGCTAACGCCTTTAACCATATTGTTTATACAAGCCCTGGCCAAGCCGTGCATAGCAAATGCAGATTTATCTTCTTTTAATCTTTTAACAATAATATTAGAATTATCTATTTGCGCTTCTATATTAGAAGACAAACTCCAATCCAATTTACCTTTCGGACCCTCTACGAAAACCTTCCCAGAATCTATTGTAACCTTCACCTTATCCGGAATCTTTATAGGTTTTTTGCCTATTAATGACATCGATATCTGCCTCTATGGTTACCAAACGTAACAGAGCACTTCTCCGCCTGCTTGCATTTCAGTCGCCTGCGTATCTGTCACAATGCCCCTGGATGTAGATAAAATAGCTATGCCCAATCCTCCGAAAACCTTAGGAAGCCTATCCTTTTTTACGTAAACCCTGAGGCTTGGCTTAGATATTCTCGCAAGGCCTTTTATAACAGGCTCTCCGTTACTTGTAAACTTTAAATAAACCCTCAATGAGCCTTGCTTTTTATCATCTATAAATTTAAAGTCTTTTATAAATTTCTCTCTCTTTAATATGTTTAATATATCTTCAGATATCTTAGAAAAAGGTATATCAACCTTTATTTTTTTTGCCCTGCTTCCATTTCTGATTACTGTCAATGCATTGCTTATCGGATCTGTTAAATTCATGTATTTTAACTCCTCACTTACCAACTTGCCTTTGTTACGCCCGGTATGTTTCCGGCCGACGCCATTTCTCTGAAGCATAAACGGCAAATCTGGAATTTTCTAGAATATGCGCGTGGCCTACCGCACAATTTGCATCTATTGTATTTTCTTACTTTGAACTTAGGTTCCTTTTTTTGTTTTGCTATCAAACATTCTTTTGCCATTAATGAACACTTGATTTATAGTATCTTTAGATACCATAAATCAACCTCCGTTTAGTTATTTCTATGTTTGTGCGAATTAATCCTTGCCATTTTGCGTAGTACATTAAAATAACTGGCTTCTAGTCCGTTCAAATCCCCCGCAAAATGGCAAGGATAAGTTATGTCCTCACTTATTTTTCCTTGTTTGCAAACGGCATGCCAAACAACTTCAGCAATTCATGCGATTCTTCTTTAGACCTTGATTTTATATTCATTATAATATCCATACCCTGTATCTTTTGAACCTTATCAACGTCTATTTCAGGGAATATTGATACTTCCTTTATCCCAATAGAATAATTGCCTTTCTCGTCAAAAGAATCAGGAGACGTGCCTCTAAAATCCCTGATTCTAGGCAAAGCCATATTTAAAAACCTGTCTAGAAACTCATACAGCCTGTTTCCTCTTAATGTAACCTTGCAGCCTACAGGAAGGCCTTTTCTTATTTTAAAGTTTGCTATTGCCTTCTTTGCCCTTGTTATAACAGGTTTTTGTCCAGCGATAGCCGCCATATCTGCCACCCCCTGTTCAACAAACTTTATATCCTGGCTGCCTAAGCCTATCCCCATATTTAGAACTATCTTTTGAAACATGGGGGCCTGCATAGCATTTTTATAACCAAACTTTTTGGATAACGCTGGAATTATAACTTTTCTGTAATGTTCCAATAGTCTTGGTGTCATACGATTTCCTTGCACTTTTTGCAAATTCTTACTTTTGTCCCGTCTGAAAGTTTGTTAAAACCGATCCTCGTAGCCCTGGAACATTTCTGGCATATGATCATTAAATTCGAAACGCTTATGAGACTTTCTTTATGTACAATACCACCTTGCTGCTGGTCATTGCTTTGCCTGCGGCTGTGTTTTTTGACCATATTAATGCCCTGAACTAGCGCCTTCATTTTTTTTGGTAAAATAGTAAGCACTTTACCGGTTTTACCATTATCCCGACCTGCTAATATTTTCACTATATCGTTCTTCTTTATATTTGCCATATTAACACCTATATTACCTCAGGAGCTAAAGATATTATTTTCATAAAATTTTTATCTCTCAGCTCTCTTGCAACAGGCCCAAAAATCCTAGTACCTCTAGGGTTAAGCTGCGCGTCTATTATAACTATTGCATTAGAATCAAATCTTAGATATGAACCGTCAGGCCTCCTGAGAGAATTAACACTTCTCACTATAACCGCCTTAACAACCTCGCCTGATTTCACTATTCCATCAGGAGACGCTTCCTTTATATTAGCCGTTATTATGTCGCCTACTTCTGCAAGCATTCTACCTTGTCTGCCGATTACACCAATACACGAAGCTTTTTTTGCCCCTGTATTATCCGCTACGTCTAATATTGTTCGCATCCGAATCATTTCAATACCTCTATCAACCGCCATCTTTTGTTTTTGGACAGCGGCCTTGTCTCTTCAATGCTTACCTTATCCCCAACCTTTGCTTCTTTTTTTTCATCGTGCGCCATAACCTTGGTGGATTTAGCCATAACGCGGTTATAAACAGGATGCTTACTAGATCTGTCTATTCTGACCACGATAGTCTTTTCCATTGAATCGCTCACAACTATCCCAACCTTATGTTTGCGCTTTGATCTTGCTTCCATGTTATTTATCCTTCCTCTGCTTCATCTCGCTCAAAACAGTCAATATCCTTGCTATATCTCGTCTTGCTATTTTTATGCCGCTCGGTTTTTCTATGCGGCCGGTCTCTTTTTGTGAAATCATTTCAAAAAGAGATTTCTTAAGAGCCACTATTTTATCTTCTAATTCCTGTCTTGACAGGGTTCTTAAATCAGCCACGTTTAACATCTCTAACCTCAGCGTTTTTTTCTTGTAACAAATCTTGTCCTGAACGGCATCTTAGACGCTGCAAATCTCATTGATTCTTTTGCTATCTCTTCCGCAACGCCACCCAGTTCAAAAACAATCCTTCCTCTTTTAACCACGCTAACCCAATACAAAGGCATTCCCTTGCCTTTTCCCATTCTTGTCTCAGCTGGTTTCTTCGTAACTGACTTATCCGGAAAAGCCCTTATCCAAAGTTTGCCTGTCCCTTTTAAGCTTCTCATCACGCAAACCCTGCACGATTCTATCTGAATATTTGTAAGCCATCCATTATCCAGGGCTTGTAAACCATACTCACCAAAAGAAATATCAGAACCTTTAAAAGAAACCCCCTTGCGCCTTCCTCTCTGATATTTTCTAAATTTTACCCTTTTTGGCATTAACATATATGCAATGTCGCCTTTGAATTTTGCCAGTCGCTTCGCAAACTAGATGGGCAAAATTGGTTAAGGAATTGATGCCTCGCTGCTATCTTTACTTTTTTGTTCTCTGTTCTCAGGTTTCCGGTTTCTCTTTACAAGCACCTCGCCAAGACATATCCACACTTTAACGCCTATCAAGCCATACATGGTATGCGCTTCGCTGAATCCATAATCTATATCTGCCTTTATGGTCTGTAAAGGTACTTTACCTTCCATATATTTTTCTGCCCTTGCTATTTCAGCTCCATCCAGTCTGCCTGCACAACGGATCTTTATTCCCTGAGCCCCTGTTGTCATGGCCTGCTGCATAGCTTTTTTCATCGCCCTCCTGAATCCTATCCTTTTCTCCATCTGGAACGCAATATTTTCCGCTACAAGTTGAGCGCAGATAGCAGGTTCTTTTATTTCCTTTATGTCGATTTGCAATTCCTTATCAACTATCTCCTTAAGATCGTCCCTGAGCCTGTCTATCTCAGCGCCTTTTCTTCCTATTATTACGCCAGGTCTGCCGCTATGTATTATTATCCTGACCCTGTTCGAAGCCCTTTCTATCTCTATCTTAGAAACAGCTGCCTGCATTAAATTCTTTTTTATATGCTTTCTTATTTTAGCGTCCTCTACAAGAAGCTTGCCAAAATCCTTGTTCTTCGCAAACCACCTGGAATTCCAATCTCTTATATAACCTAATCTGAAACTATATGGATGTACTTTTTGTCCCAAGGTTAATTCTCCTTCTTTTTGTTTTCTTTTTTCACCTTATGGTCTTTAGTCTGTGCTCTTTGGTCTGCGATTTTTAATTCGCGATCTTCGACCTTTACTTTTTTAATCTTTCCTGCTTTCTCCGTCTCTATGGCAACCTTTTTTTCATAAACCTTAATTTTATCCAGTTCAAGTATAATATGTGTTGTCCTGTGTAAAATTTCTGTAGCGCGGCCCATTGAAGCAGCCCTGAATCTTTTAATCAAAGGCCCCTGGTCTGCCTTAATAAGAGAAATATACAGGCTTGATGCAGGTACATGAAAACGTTTATCTGCGCTATCCACAGCTGATTTTAATACCCTTTTTATATAGAGGCAAGGCCTTTTGCTTAGATTATTTAAAAGGGCTTCTGCCTTTACAACGTTCATACCTCTTACTAAATCCATGACTTTTCTGGTTTTACGCGTTGAAATCCTTATGTATTTCGCACTAGCTTTTGTAATCATTAATGAGCGCATCGCTTACGGCATCTGAAAGATGCCGTAAGCGATGCTCCTTTTAGTTATTTCTATGTTGCGCGAATTAATCCTTGCCATTTTGCGTAGTACATTAAAATAGCTGGCTTCCAGTACGTTCAAATCCCCCGCAAAATGGCAAGGATAAGTTCGGCCAAATGACTTACGTCGTCCTGTGGACTCCGTAAATCATAGTCTCACTTATGTTTTATCCATTGACTGCTCTGTATGAGAACCGTGCCTCTTAAATATCCTTGTAGGAGAAAATTCGCCAAGCTTATGGCCAACCATGTTCTCTGTTATAAAAACAGGTATAAATTTCTTGCCGTTATAAATCGATATAGTCGCCCCTACAAAATCAGGGGTTATGGTTGAACGGCGAGACCATGTTTTTATAGGTTTTCTGTCGCCTTTTGCCTGCAGTTCCTTTACAACATTTAATAATTTTTCGTCTACAAATGGACCTTTATTTAACGACCTACTCATTTTTCTCCTCTTTTTACCCTGTAACTACTGCGCTTTTTCTCCTCTTAACTATATACTTATCTGACTGTTTTCTCTTTCTGGTCTTGAATCCTTTTGATAGCATTCCCCACGGAGAACACGGATGCCTTCCACCTGAAGCCTTGCCTTCTCCTCCGCCCATTGGATGATCAACAGGGTTCATTGCCACTCCTCTTACTCTGGGCATACGGCCAAGCCATCTTGACCTTCCTGCCTTACCCAGAGAAATAGCATCGTGGTCTATATTACCTAACTGCCCTATTGTAGCCATGCAATCCAGGCTTACAAGCCTCACTTCTCCTGAAGGCAATTTGACATGCGCGTATAAATTTTCCTTTGCTAGTATTTGCGCATAAGAACCTGCGGATCTCACAATCTTTCCGCCTGTACCTTTTTTTAATTCCAGATTATGCATAGGAATGCCAGGCGGTATATGTATGAGCGCCATGGCGTTTCCAGGCTTTATTTCTGTTTCGGACATGCTTGAAATAACAGTGTCACCGACATTTAATCCGTTCGGCCATAGTATATAGCTTTTGTCATTATCTTCATATTTAATCAACGCTATTCTTGAAGATCTGTTAGGATCGTATTCAATAGATATGACCTCTCCTAGTTTATCAAACTTGTTTCTCTTGAAGTCTATGATTCTGTATCTTTTCTTATGGCCTCCACCTATCCATCTGGACGTAACCCTGCCTTGAAAATTTCTGCCGCCCGTTCTCTTTATAGGTTCTGTTAAAGATTTTTCAGGCTTATGCCTGGTAATCTCTTTGAAATCAGAAAGAGCCGTCCATCGTAATCCCGGCGATCTCGGTTTATATTGTTTTATACCCATATTTCCCTTTCAAGACCAGGTCTTGAACATAGTTATTACTGTGATCAAGACCTGGTCTTGATCATGTAGTTGCTATAGCTATTTTATCGCCCTGCTTGAGTGTAACAACCGCTTTTTTCCAATCAGGGGTTTTACCTTCTTTATATCTTACGCGTTTCCACTTGCCTTGCACCTTAAGAGTGTTTACTTTCTTAACCGTAACATTATAAATCTCTTCTACCGCCTGTCTTATCTGAATTTTGTTTGCGTCGTTAGCTACATGAAAAATATACTTATTTTCAGCCATCATCCCGGAACCTTTTTCAGTCCTCGCTATATGTTTTATTATATCGTATGGTGTATTCAATGTATAGTTACCTCTGAATTTTGTCCCGACTTAATTCGTCGGGACAAAATTGGTTAAGGAATTATTAACTGCCCCGGCATAAGCTTTACTTCTTTAACCTTCTCACAATAGCGTCGTGCGTTTCCTTTGAAAACAGGATCTTTGAATTTGACAGCACATCATATGCATTAAAATCAATGGAGCGTTTTATTGTCACATTCTTTATGTTTCTGCAGCTCTTTACAATATTCTCATTGGCATCTCGGTATAAAAATAGCACCTTATCCCCGTATGTCTTTAGCGATACGAGGAGCTTTGCGATCTCGCTTGTCTTTGGCTGTTTCAATTCAGGGTCTTTTTCAAGGACAAATATTTCATTATCTTTTACTTTCGCGCTGAGGCTTGATATAAGAGCGATTCTCTTTGTCTTCTTAGGCATATCGTAACCAAAATCCCTTGGAAGCGGGCCAAATATGGTGCCGCCATGTCTCCATAGAGGCGATCTTATAGAGCCTGACCTTGCCCTTCCTGTTCCTTTCTGTCTCCATGGTTTTTTACCCCCGCCCCTGACAAGCCCTTTTGTCTTTGTGCTAGCATTACCCTGCCTGCTATTAGCCCTGTACATAAGCATGATTTCATGAAGAAGCGGCTTATTGACATTTGCATTAAACACATTGGGATCAAGTTTGAATTTATCAATCTTTTTGCCCAAAAGGCTGTAAACATCAAACTCTGGTATTTCGTTATTTTCAATCTTTTTTTTCTTTATCTTTGTCATATTACTTTTTCTTTGCGCTCTTTATCTCCAGGTATCCGTTCCTGCAGCCTGGCACAGCTCCCTTTATAAGCAATATATTCTTTTCTTTCAACACCTTTATTACCTGGAGACTTTGTATGGTTATTCTTTCATTGCCCATATGGCCTGGAAATCTCTTTCCTTTCTGGACATTCTTGCGGCATCCTTTTCCGCCTGCCTGAGAGCCTATGCCTCCTGGGGCGCGATGAAACATGGATCCATGGCCTCCCGGACCGCCTTTAAAATGATGGCGCTTTACAACTCCTTGAAATCCTCTTCCTATAGAAGTCCCTGCTATATCTACAAAATCTTTTTCTTTAAAGATATCCACCGTTAGCTGCTGCCCAATGTTTACCTTATCCTTGGCGTCAAAAGATATCTCTCTTACAAATACGCTGGGTTTCTGGTTTATTTTCTTATAGAACCCTAATTGAGGCTTCGGGATATTTTTTTCTTTCTTTTCTCCAAAACCCAACCTTACTTTCTTCTCAGAAACATTTAGCACAGTGCAAGGCCCAGCTTCAATAACAGTGACCGCTATAGACACGCCTTCATCACTGAAAATTTGAGTCATTCCTATTTTTTTTCCTAAGAGGCCTATCATTTTATTTTTATTTTATCTCCACATCGACACCTGCCGGCAAATCTAGTTTTCTCAATGCGTCTATTGTCTTTGCGGTAGGACTTACGATATCTATCAACCTTTTGTGAGTCTTCATCTGAAACTGTTCTCTGGACTTTTTATCTACATGAGGAGATCTTAATACTGTAAAGATCTCTCTTTTTGTAGGCAGCGGGATTGGGCCTGACACCATTGCGCCTGTCCGCTTTGCAGTATCTACTATTTCCAGGGCAGACTGATCTATAAGTTTATGGTCATATCCCTGCAGCTTTATACGAATCCTTTGTTCTTGTGCCATTACGCTATAATCTCCGACACAACCCCTGCGCCTACTGTATGTCCGCCTTCACGAATTGCAAAGCGGAGCTCTTTTTCCATGGCAATAGGGATTATGAGTTCTCCTTCTAAGTCAACGTTATCT
>Ga0180009_10001520_pt1 | contig 28316 bp, 23 predicted proteins | sample OS_PC_MetaG_FD_123537 | JGI IMG/M metagenome (GOLD analysis project Ga0180009, IMG submission 123537) | Groundwater microbial communities from the Aspo Hard Rock Laboratory (HRL) deep subsurface site, Sweden - OS_PC_MetaG | ecosystem: Environmental > Aquatic > Deep subsurface > Groundwater... | reverse complement strand
CATAACCTATGAAATCATTAAGAAAGTGGTTCAAAAGTATAAGGTCAACCTGATTATTCTGGATATCAATGACATTTACAGCACGGATCCAAAATACCTGGAAAAAGCATCCAGCCAGGCAGACCTCATGGCACTTCTCCGAGGGGACATGCCGGGGGTGAAACCTGTTGAAATTAAACGGGCCCTTGATCGCTTGCTCCGGGTTCGGCAGTCTGTCGATAACATTGAATATCTTCAGTCTCTGGGAATCAGTGTGGACTACAATTGTGTGGATGTCACAGATGCAAAAGCCGTAAAGGCGGCTGTGGATAAGTATGATAAAATAGATGGGGTCTTTCATGCCGCAGGTATGGAGATGAGCCAGTTTATTGCTAAAAAAGAACTCTGGTCCTTTGAACTGGTAGTGGATGTCAAGGTCAAAGGCATGCAAAATCTGCTGGCAGCCTTTGAAAACAGAGAATATAAATACTTTTTTACATTTTCATCCGTCACCGCCCGGTTTGGAAACGAAGGGCAGGCAGATTATACAGCTGCCAATGATTTTCTAGGAAAAACCTTGTTCCATCAAAAACAGCTGCATCCTGAAAGAACTTATAAGGTCTATGCATGGACAGCCTGGGGCGGTGTTGGTATGGCCACTAACCCGACAGTGAAACGGGTGTTGGAGGAAAGGGGGATCCAGTTTCTTCCCATGGAGCAGGGGGTCAAATTCTTTATGGCAGATCTTCTGGATAAGACGGAATCTGAAATGGTATTTTCCGGGCTTGATTATTCCTTTGACAAGGACGGTCTTCTGGGAGATCCGGGAGATCAAGAATTTCCGTTCCTGGATGTCCCGGTGGAAAAAACCCCTTCCGGCATAACCTATTCACGGGTACTGGATATTGAAAGGGATGTTTTCCTCCATGACCATACCATGGAAGATGTGCCGCTTTTCCTTGGCTCCACAGGGATTGAAACCATGGCGGAAGTTGCAAAATCACTGTCCAGCGACACGCCTTGTTTTGTTGAATTGACCCAGTTTCAGATTCCTTACGGGATTAAGCTTTTAAAGGGACGTCCAAAAGAACTTCTGATTTCAGGAGACAAGGATCAGGATGGCCTTTTTAACTGTCGGATAACCTCTGTTTTCAAGAATCCCAAAGGGGTTGTCATGGGGGATCCAAAACTTCACTATGAAGGTAAATACAGGTTCCAAGAAAAACCTTTAAAGGCAAAAAAGATCAAACTGCCGGAATTCAGCCCGGTCTCCTTTGAAGGAGATCTTGAAACCCTGGTATATAATCCCAAGCGATTGTTCATGTTCGGTCTTTTTAACACCATCACAAATATAAACTCCTTTGATGGTAAAACCTTGATTACAACAGTTCAGGACAAAAGCCGGAAAGTTTTTTTCAAAGGGGTGAAAGATCCTGCCTTTGTGGCGGCCCCAATTCTCGTGGATGCCATGTTCCAGACCGGCGGCCTGCTTGAGTTTTTTACCAGTTCAAGGACAGTGTTGCCGTATAAGATCAAGTCCTTGAAATTTTACAGGGATGTTCAAAAAAACACCCAATATTTTTGCATCACTCAAAAAAAGGCCTCGGGCAAGGAAACCAATACCTATGATCTGAAACTGGTTGATAAAGACGGTATGGTTTTTATTGAAGTAGACAGTTTTGAAATGGTGAAGCTTAACCGTCTTGACCCTGAAGACCAGATCAATGATCTGGTGAAGTTTACCTATTCAGGTAAAAAACAGGCATCAACCGTCGGCTAAATTAAAAAACGACCACCTCTGTCCCAGATACCGGTCAGAGGTGGATGTATCCTGCAAGAAATGATTTTTATAATCAGACATTTTATGTCTGATTATAAAAAGACAATAGGACTTATCAGACACATTATGTCTTTTTTTATTTCTTGAACTTTTTTTTATCCAGCCCATATCGATTTAATAACCGGTTCATCTGGCGGGTGGTAATTCCTGCCTTTTGGGCGGAAAGGTTGATTTTTCCATGGGTGAGTTCTAAAAGAGAAATAAGATAGGATCGCTCAAAGACCTCAATGGCAATCTGTCTTGCCTGGGCAAGAGAAGAAGTATTTTTGCCTGACAGGGTTTCATCCTTTGTGTGCAAGACCATTTCAGGGGGGAAATTTTCGGGTGTCAGAACACAAGAGCGTTCAAGTATATAAGCTCTTTCAAGGATGTTTTCAAGTTCACGAATATTCCCGGGCCAGTCATACTGTTTGAACCCCGCAGCCACGGAAGGATGGAGGTCGTGAATGCCTTTGCCGTATTTTGCATTCAAATTTTTTAAAAACATATCAGTCAGGTTCGACAGGTCTTCAAGCCGGTCTCTGAGCAGCGGAATTTCGATGGGAAAAATGTTGAGCCGGTAAAACAGGTCTTTACGGAAGGTGTTTTTTTTCACCAGTTCAGCCAGATCTGCATTGGTGGCCGCAATGATCCTTGTGTCTGCCTTTAACAGTGAATTACCCCCGATTCGGCTGAAGGTTCCATCCTGCAGGACCTGTAAAAGCTTGATCTGGGCAGAAGCCGTAATAGTACCGATTTCATCAAGGAAAATAGTCCCCCCCCGGGCCATTTCAAACTTACCGGGTTTTCTTCGATCCGCACCAGTAAAAGCGCCTTTTTCATGTCCGAAAAGTTCGCTTTCAATCAGCGTATCAGGGATGGCACCGCAATGGACCGCGATAAACGGCTGTTCGGATCGTTGACTGTGCAGGTGGACAAGCCTTGCCAGAAGTCCTTTTCCTGTCCCGGTATCACCGAGCAGCAATACGGTTGCAATGGTGGGTGATACAGAACGGATATTTTCATAAATATTTTTCATCCTTGGGTTTTTGGATCGGATGATTTCAAGCCATTCTGTTTTCCAGAAATGATCCCGCAGATAATCCAGTTCAAAAGCCTTTGCAAGGGTTTTGTCCACGGAAGTCAGTAACAGACCGATCTCCTTTTCTTCAATGGGAAGGGTAAGATATCCGGCAGCACCTTGGTTTACAGCCTTTACAGCTTTTTGGATTTCTTTTCTGGAACAGAGGACAACAAACTGGACAAAGGGATTTATTTTTGTAAAAGGATTTTTTAAAAAGCTGAATGAATGGATTTCCAAATTCTGTTCCAGAAGAGTGATATCTGCGATGATCATGTCAAAAGGAGAACGGCTGTGCAATGTTATTGCTGTCTCAAGATCCGACCCCTGTTTCACTGTACAGGTCTTGGAAAGCACTTTTGAAATCAGGTCAAAATCATTTGTCCGGGTGGATAAAACCAGGATATCTTTCATAGCAGTTTTTTATAATAAGCGTGTATAAGATCCTTCCTTAACCAAAGAAAGCAGGCTGTAAATTTTATAGTTCTAAATATCAGCAACAGGGTCTGGTGTCAATATAAACCCTTGAATATAAACATCGGCTACGTCTATACCTTCCGGCCAACAGTAAAAAGAATTATGCCACATGGTTTGGTTTGCAAAGAAAAAAATTGGCGCACACCTTTGGGGGTGCGCCGGCTCAAGGCTGTTGTTTTTATTCGAAAAGCCCTGATTTTTCTTTTTTCTTGTTTTGTTTATCCTTTTTACGTTCTTTCATGGTTTTTGCCGGTTTCTTTTTTTCATCTTTTTTAGTGGATTTTTCTTTTGACATTTAAGCCTCCTGATTTGGATTAAGGTGGGTGGACATACCCCAAGTTATGGTATGGTTCTATGGTTATGTATCATGGATCTGAAACTGAGTAATGTTAATTGTTTTTAAGTTGCCGTTCATTGTCACGTTTCCTGAAAGGGTTACGGGTTTTCTTAAAAAATTCATCAGGGTTTGGGCCATTGCATTGTTTGCAATAAAAAATTTGTCCTCATCAAATGTTAAAACAGCAATGCTCAGTATTTTGCCATTCTCATTCCATTCTGAAGGAATAATAAGGCCGTTGATTATGGTCTGTGAAGTTTCCATACCCTAATCCAGCATGCAAATGGTGCGCCAGAGTGATCAACGGCAGAACGTATATCAAAAACTTTTTGTTTATAGTTGCCATTGCCTGCAATACCGATAAAAAGAGGAGGCTTGGCATTCTTATTGCTAGTGACATGTCAGGGAGTGGCAGGAGGTCAAAAACAGGACATCCTTTGACCGCATAAGCTTTATCAGGGGCCCGCAAGGTGATCACTTTGACGGCCATGATGAGGAGAACCTGCCCTGTATGCCATTTGATTGGCATGGATTGTTTAACTATTTTAATGATGGTGTTGAAAGGAGTGTGTCATGGATACACAACAGCTTGAATTCTTTAGAAACACGTTAAATAATCTCTTAGAGGAATTGCTGAATCAATCCTGGAAAACGGTTTCGGAACTGGTGATGGACCAGGATAGAGAAATTGAATCCTTTGCTGAGACTTCTATTCACATGAGCCGGACATTGAACTTAAGATTGAGGAGCCGTGAAAGCCATCTGATTAAGAAGATCAAGGAAGCTTTGGAAAGAATTGATGACGGTACCTATGGATGCTGCGATATCTGTGGGGAAAGTATTTCAATAAAACGGCTCACGGCAAGACCGGTGACATCAAAGTGCATTGAATGCAAGGAAATGGAAGAACAAATGGAATCTCAAATTTCCTGACCTCAGTTCAATTATTCCGGGGTTTGAAACTGGATTTATCAAGCCCCAGTTTTTTCATTTTGCCATACAATCCCCGGGGGTGAATTCCGGCAATTTGTGCTGCTTTTCCAACCTTGCCGCCAACTTTTTCAAGAATCAGTTCAAGATATTTTTTTTCAACATAATCGAGTACCTGGTCTTTGACTTCGGATAGGGTATGGTTTTTCCAGGAGCTCATGTCCAGGCCGTTGACATTTTGAAGGTTGTTCGATTCTAAAAGATTCCCTTGAAAGGTGCTGGGAAGATCGTTAAGTGAGATCGTGTCGGATTTGCATAAAATAATGGCCCTTTCAATCACATTTATCAACTCTCTTATATTTCCGGGCCAGCCGTAATGACACAAGGCTTCCATGGCGATTCGTGAAAACCTGTGGATTTCACGGCCGATTTTTTTATTGTACACATTTAAAAAATGGTTGGCCAGGACAGGGATATCCTCTTGTCGTTTTCTTAAAGGGGGCAGGGTAAGGGTGATCACGCCGAGCCGATAATAAAGATCCTGGCGGAAATTGCCCTTTGAAATTTCTTGTTCAAGATCCTTGTTGGTTGCGGCAATCACTCTTACATCCACCCAGATAGGGGTTTCACCGCCTACGGGTGCAAATTCAAAATCCTGGAGCACGCGGAGCAGTTTGGACTGCATGTGCATGGGCATCTCTCCGATTTCATCCAGAAAAATCGTCCCCCCGTGGGCCAGTTCAAACGCGCCCCTGCGGGAGCGGACAGCACCGGTAAAAGCTCCCTGTTCATGGCCGAACAGCTCGCTTTCCATGAGCTGTTCGGGAATGGCGGCCATATTAATGGCGATAAAAGGGCCTTGAGATCGGTGGCTTTCACCATGAATGGCCTTGGACAGGTGTTCTTTCCCAACGCCGGTTTCTCCGAGAAGCAGCAGGGTGGAGTCGGTTGTAACGATCTGTTGAACCTCGTCAAGGAACATCTGCATCTCTTCACTGTTTGAAATGAAATCACTCAGTTTGGGCTTGATTCTTCCCCGCTGGTCAAACCGGTCGATAAAATAAAATTGACGTCTGGATTCAAGGGTGCTTTCAATGGCTTCAATAAGGCTGTCCAGTGAGATACCGGCGTACAGAACTACATCAGCTCCCGATGCCAGAAGGTTTGCATGCTCTTCCGAGGATTCCCGGTCATGCAGGATAATGGTGGTCGGCTTTTCAGGCAGGTTGTTGAGCATGCCCACGCTGGATTCAATCGGTTTTGGAATCAGGGATTTGCTCACCACAAAGACATCGGCACAGCTGCGCACCAGATCCTGCCAGGGAGACTTTTGCCTGCCGCACATTTTTAACTGCACATCAAAATTTGATAATCGTTTTTCAAGATCAGCGTATAGTTTTTTGTCTTTAACAGCACAGACAACTCTTATCAGCATTTGGAAGTTTCCTTTTCAGTAAAAAATTACCATATTTGTGCAGACACATGCTGTATTTATACGGTATAATTTCAGAAAGGCCAAGGTTAAAATATGAAATGGTAATTTTTAAGATTTCATATCGCCTGCTTAACGCTATTGTTAAGCGTTTTCGGTAAATTTATACTCCTAATTTTATTATTGGTAAATATATACCGTAAATGGATGTGTATTTAAAAAAGCAATTCAAATATAACCATTTGATTTAATTCAAGATAGTTTTTATTTTAAAAAAAAATCCAACCCGGCACACGATATGCTTATGACGAGATAAATGCATAACGCCTGCCAGGCAAGGTTTTATAGATGGGCAGGAAAACCTTAAAGGTGAAATAATGGAAAGGGAAAGCAAATGAACACTTCATCTGTAGTAAAACCAAAAACAGCGCCTGAAGTATGGGGCATTGCATCCGCCATTGATATCTATGACTGCGACCCTGTCAAGATCAGGGATGCCGAGCTGATCAAACGGTTTGTTGTTGAATTGTGCGATCTGATTGAGATGAAACGGTTTGGAGAAACCCAGGTGGTCCATTTTGGCGAAGATGAAAAGGTCGCCGGGTTTTCAATGGTTCAGTTGATTGAAACTTCCCTTATTTCAGCGCATTTCGCAAATTTAACCCATACGGTATATCTTGATGTGTTCAGTTGCAAAGCATATGATTCTGAAAAAGTCAGAGTCTTTGCGCAAAAATATTTTGGCGGCTCCTTTTCTTCTTTAAATGTAACCTTAAGGCATTAGGTGTTATTATGAAGATTTCAATATACCAAGACCCTGACGAATGCAGGTTTATATGGGAAAAAATGTGGCCGGTCAAAGGATTTTTTGATCTCTGGCAGGTCCGGTCGTGTTTTCATGACGTATATTCTCGACCTTTAAGTTTTCATGTGATCGAGGAGAACAGAAAAGCGGTTGGATTCCTGGCCCTGTGCTGGAATGAAGAAGAAAAAAAATACGTACAGTTTCCCGGGGAAAGCTGGCATGGGAAAACCTGGCTGGAGCAGAACAGGATTATTGCCGCAAGTCCTGAAATTTTGGAAAATCTTCTGGAGTCGGTTCCAGGCTCTCTTCACCTTCGATATCTGACTCAGAATTCTTTATCAGGTATATCCGATAGAATGAAGACCGATGAACTGGGATACATTTTTTTCCCGGGAATGTATGATTTTTCCTTTGAGAATTACTGGCAGTCTTTTTCAGGAAAGTTCAGGAAGAAATTCAAAGCAGAACAAAAAAAACTGGAAGATCGAAAGATCACCTTCAGGTTCAACCGGCCCGAAGATCTTGACACCATGTTCCGGATGAATATGGCATCCTTTGGGAAAGAGTCTTATTTCAGTGATCCCAGGTTTTTAAAGGCCTTTGAAAACCTGGCCTCCTTTCTGGCAAAATTAGGAATGTTAAGGATTACAACGCTGCTCATAGACGGCACTATCGCAGCTGTGGATATGGGCGCCTTGTTCAAACAGTCCTACACGCTTCTGGCCGGTGGAACAAATCCGGATTTCCCTGGTGTTGCCAAGCTTATCAATCTGCATCATATGGACTGGTCCTGTCATCAGCAGATAGAGACAGTTGATTTTCTTTGCGGTGATTTTAACTGGAAAGAACGGTTCCATCTGACACCCGTGCCGCTGTACGAGCTTCGGTTGGAAAAGAATATGTCGTGTTCCAGAGCATATAAAGAAATGGCCTGCGCATAATTGCAGCACCATAATCAAGACAGGCACCACTTTAAAATTCCGTGGAACAAGGCGTCATAAAATACTGGATAAATATTTTTTTTCAGGTTGAAACCGCCCCTTGACGGATATCAAAAGCTTATTATCTTCAGCACTAATGGTCAAAGGATGCTTTTTTCGCATACGGCCATTGCCTCAACCCTTTTTTACAGGAGTTTTTTGTGACGCTGCCGTGTATGAGTTGCGCCCGGATCGGAACTTCATGTTGTAAAAACTATCAGATCAGTCTGACAACAGGAGATATTCAACGCATATCCGAAGTCCTGGGGCATACGGATTTTTTTACTTTTGAACCCCCGGTTTTAGAAGAGATTGAACCGGGTTATGACCCCAACTGGCTATCTTTGATCATGGGATCCCAAGGAATGGTCCGGGTCTTAAAAAGAACCGAGCAAAGAAACTGTGCCTTGCTGACAAAAAACGGGTGTAGCCTTCCCTATGACTGTCGTCCCCTGATTTGCAGGCTTTATCCCTATACCTATACAGAACAAGGTATTCTTGGGATCGATCAGGCCTGCCCCATTTCACAGGGAAAAGACTGGGGACCTGTTCTTGATCAGCTGGATATGCCGGAAAACAAGGCAAAACAATGGCTGGCACTCCTCTATGCGGAAGTCAGAGAGGAGATTGCCCTGCGTCACGGGGTTGCCTGACAGGCTATCGCATGTAATATTTTTAATTGGCTATGTGGCAATCGATTTTTATTGCAACGACCCGACGGTTACAGGGCAAGGGGCTTTTGGGATAAATAAGTGATTTGCTGAAAAAGCACTATGATCTTCTTCAGATGACCTCATTAATTTGGGAAAACGTGCCTAAAAGGTCCAAATTTCATGATAAATAATTCGGCAAAAAAGATGACCAGAATTTAGGTAGTAACAGTTATTTAATGATCAAAAACCTTATTTTTCAAGACATCACTGCTGTAACCACCCATAAAGGCAGCACCGTTATTATACCATTCAGGGGTGGTGGCAGTCAGCCCCATAGGATCTGTGTAGAGCAAAGGATTATTTAATACAATAATCCTTTAGAGCTGTTTTGGCCCTATAGCTCAACCCCAACAATATCAACCGTTTCCGCCGATATTCAAAAATTGTAAAAGAGCAAAATTCAACAAAAAATCAAATCATCATACTGATAGTCCCACCAGATATTTAAACTTTTCATACCGCATTCGAACCTTTTTATAAAGTGAATAAATTGAATAATCTTATTTGTTTTGTTAAAGCCACTTATGATAGTTTTTTTTAAAAAAAATAAAAAAAAATCATCATATTGTATCGATAAGAGTTTATTCTGTGTTATAATAACTTCAATAAACTAAAGATGGAGGATATTCAAATGCCGTTTTCAGAAAAACTGTCAAAAATGAGAAACGATAAAGGGTTAACCCAACAACAATTAGCCGCCATGATCGGCGTGGGCATTGCCCAGGTAAGACGATATGAAAAAGGCAATTCATCTCCCACATTGGAAGTGATTAAAAATATTGCCAGAACCCTTGGCATATCTGCTGATGAACTTCTTTTTGATAAAGGTGAGGGCGTTGCAGACAAGAGAATCATGGATAAAAAACTGCTTGAACAGTTTGAGATGGTTTCTAAGCTCAAACCCCATGATAAAGAGGCCATTATGACCATTATCGACAGTGTGATTATAAAAAGCAGACTTGAAGAAGTCATGCCGGGCCAGTCCGATGCCGCATGGACCAACCAGATGCGCAAGGTGGTCAAAGAGTTTCGCAGCAATGCCAAAGATTACACCGCAGATGAAATAGACGACATTGTGGATGAAGCCGTACAGGCCGTCAGAGCAGAAGAATCCGGTAGCAACGTTGGAGTGTAAGTTTAAAGCCGTCATAGATACCAACCTGCTGGTATCGGGTCTGTTCAGCAAAAACACGATATCATCCGCGCTCCAGGACCACTGGATCAACATTGATTTTATCCTGGTTACCTCCATTGATATTATTAAAGAGGTCAACAGGGTATTGCACTACCCCAGGATACAACAAAGATTTGCGCCCAAGGATGAGAATATCAAACGGTTTTTTCGACTGATATTCCGCAAGGCCATCATTACCAAAGACCGGTATAAAACAGACAGATTAACCAGCGATCCCACAGATAACAAGTTCCTGGCCTGTGCCCTGGAAGGACAGGCCGATTATATCCTGTCCCGTGATCCTCACCTAAGAAACCTCAAGCATTACCAGGGCATCCAGATCATTGACGCCACTACTTTTGTCAATAAAATCAAGTAAGCGTCAAGGGCAGACTTGATAATCATATAAAGAGCTTGGCATAGCCACCATTTCGAAAAAAGCAGTTAAAAGAAAAAAGGTGACACCTCCCTAACCATAGCAGCAAATGCTATAGTACCAGTGCGCCCGAGCGCAACAACATTAATGGATTTAGGAGGTGTCATATGCAAATGTATGCTGGAATCGATTTACATTCAAGTAATAATTACATTGGTATTATTGACGAGCAGGACAAAAGGATATTCGGTAAACGCATGGACAATCATTTGCCTGCTGTACTATCAGTCATAGAACCCTTTAAAAAAGAATTAAAAGCGATTGTGATTGAATCAACCTACAATTGGTATTGGCTGGTGGATGGCCTACAGGATTACGGGTACAAAGTACATCTGGCCAATCCTTCAGCCATCAAGCAATATGAAGGATTAAAATACACTGATGACAAGTGGGATTCATTCTGGCTTGCACATATGAAACGATTAAACATATTGCCTGAGGGATATATTTATCCAAAAGAATATCGATCATTGAGAGACTTATTACGCCGAAGGATGTTATTTGTACAACAACGGACATCCAATATCTTGAGTCTGCAAAGTATGATCACCAGAAATCTTGGTATTCGGCTGTCCGGCAAAGCGATCAAAAAATTAAAAGCAGAGGATGCCAGCCAGATGTTTAACTCAAATTTAGCGTTTATGGCATCGAATCATATCGGCATAATCCATTTTTTGAATAAGACCATAAAGAACATTGAAAAAGAAGTGATTTCTCAGGTCAAATTAAAAAAAGGATTTAATATGCTACGGACCATACCCGGAATCGGAGAGATCCTTGCCCTTACCATCATGCTTGAAGTCGGTGATATTAAACGATTTGCCAAGGTGGGCTGCTTTTCATCTTATTGTCGTTGTGTGAAAAGTGAACGAATATCAAATGGTAAGAAAAAGGGTAAAAACAATAATAAAAACAATAATAAATATTTGGCCTGGGCGTATGTAGAGGCGGCGAACTTTGCCATCAGATTCAGTTTAGAGGCTCAAAAATTTTATCAGCGTAAAAAAGCCAAAAGAAATAATATTGTTGCAACTAAAGCACTGAGTAACAAGATTTGCCGGGCATCATACTATATCATGCGGGATCATATCCCGTTTGATGAAGCCAGGCTTTTTGGCTGATCCTGGTTGTAGCAGATAACCGGTAGAGGGGTTGGAATCAAACCATCAGACTTGATTGGGATCTGCTACAACCAATTTTAAAAAACAATACCAGGTTTTTATATTCTGATTCGCCTATACCGTGAGCCTGTATGGGGTTGGTTAATAACCACAAGATTTGAAAACAAACAATTAGCCACGGTATGGTACTGAAGATTTTCTGGGGTCCGGATGGACCAGGGGCCGTGTAATAAGCAATGTGCTAATACACATCAGCCTTGAACCCGATGGGTGACTGGTGCGGATCAGTATGATCCGCCAATCCACAAGATGAAATAACAGGCGTGAAAAAGGCATAAAAACCGGATGCAGAAAAAATATAGGTAACAAGGTCAAGAAAAAAGGGAGACTTTTTTCATGGGGGAGGTATTTTTTCTCTTGACCTGCTCTTTAATGGGTGACCCCTTTATGCTATATCCCATCTATCAAATAATAAAATCCATTTTGTTTGATTTTATATGGGATAACCTCTTCACTGATTAATTTTCCGACTTTATCAAATACTTTAAATTCAATAATCGAGGGTTCTTTTTTTCTTCGTTCTTTTCGGCATTCGACCCAAGCCACTTCAAGCTTTTTTGCTTCAACCGAATTCTTTTGATAAGAAGCACAAGGATTCTTTCTAAAATCTTGATCGGTTATACTAAAATTATTTCCCATTTTATTTGATTTAATAGATATTATCAATGAGGTAGCATAAGTGTTGGATGGGATTTCAAAATTAAGAGTGTATAAATTTCTTGCTAATGAATACTGTACTGGAATCGTCTTGTTCAAGAATAAATCTTTTAATTTAATTTTTGTTCTTTTTATAACATTAATATTATCTATGCTTTCTAAAGAGATATATTCATAACGATGAAAGCTTGGAGCGCATCCTACAATGGTAAATAAAAGAAAAAGAATTAATAAAACGTATTCATTTTTTTTATGCTGGACAAGTTTCAAAAACATTTTCTCCTCAATTATTGTTTAAAATATTTTTCAGGAATTATTTTATTGGCACCAATAAAGCCACTCATATCCACATTTATTTTACCACCTGTTGCTCTAATTATACTTACAGTAAAGCTGTTTGAATTTTGGCCATCCATGATACCCGGAAACAAATCATAATCTAAGGTGTTTTTACGGAAATTTTTTTCTGCTTGCTTTAAAATTCCCATATATTTTTTAGCAGTTACATTTTTAGGTGGAATAACTATACCCACAGTATAGTTGAACTGAGGTTGATCAGATGGACGTAGGTCTTTACCCTCTCCGCTTCTCAAGATGCCTGTATCAGGTCCAGCACTAATCCAAGATGAATCCCCTCTTTTGTTTTTATATTCGATGGCAGTGTGAGTTGGTCCTACTATCCCAATATCATGTCCGGTAATATATATGGTATCTTTCTTCCTTTTATAAAACGCTTTCTCAATCTGATCGGATATTTTTTTTACTGAGTATTCATTGTTATGTAATGATTGTGATGCACTAATTAAATCATAGCTTGTACCTGTTCCAGTGGCATCGGCAACAAGAACAGATTCACCAGTAAATGAAGATCCTCTACCCAATCTATTATTTGATTTTTGTTCTACTAGTACACCGAGATCGAGTGAGGGTGAGGAAGATTTGTAAGAAGAAGTACTAATAGAATAATCAGCTTCTGGAACATACGCCTTGTAAGTTTGCGCTGGTGCTTGATATGATGGTGCAGGAGCAGAATAAGCCTGCGGCACATAATTCATCCGATTTGTATGATCAACTCTATTAATATCACTTAATGCATTAATTCTATCCCTTGCCATCAACCCATCCGGATCGGTAAACCTTAGAGGATTATTTAAGACATAAGCATACAGATTCAACCCATCCACATACCCTGCCGGGTCTTTCTGAATGAACCGCCTCAGAGTTGGAGAATACATAGCCGCAGGGGTTGCCGATTGCTGGGCCTGCGGCTGTGATATCAGTGCCCTGATTGTCAAAGATCGTCATGACACCATACGATGAATCGTCATAAGATTCAACCATAATACCGGAAGCAACCGTGGCAGCCCTGATGTTATGATGCTGGGCTTTGATGTGGCATTCAGGAAAAATGAAAGCGGGATGCGGGTATCTATCCTGATTATATTTTGAAGCAGATGTTTAAAGACAAATGATTTTGTGGTATCAGATCAGTATCTGATTGCCAATAAAGTGGTGTTTGACTTTTAAGTCCGTTGCTGTTTCCAATTTAAAAAAGGGAAGAAGATGATTAAAAAACACGTTTTTTTCATTATGATCCTGGCAGTTGTTTTTTTGTTATCCGGTTGCATCACAAAGGAAGAGCAAAAAGAAAAATCAACTGTAAAAAACGCACCTGTCAAAGAGAGGCAGTATCTTACGATCACAGTGGAAGACCCCCAGTCTGTCCGTGAAAAAGAACTCACACGGATGCAGATCACAGGGAAAATTCAAGCCGTTATTCAGGCAGAAGACAAACAGATAGAACACGTCATCCAGGCCCTGCAATTTGATAAAAAATTGAACATAACATGGAGCCATTCCCCAGATGGCAAAAACCACCATTTTTTAATCAATAATGTTACCAGAGCTAAACTGCCGTCCAGTGTTCAAATTTTATGGGATGGTAAAAGCGTTCATGCAGAACAAAAAGGTAAAAAAGAGTTTGAAATACCGTCCCTTGAAACCTTTATACCGGTTTCGGCAAAATCCATTGATGATGGGGAGCAGGGGATACAGGTCACTTTCAGTGATCCGTTGAATTTGTATCAAAATTTGAACGGTCTGATCCGGGTTGATGAAAAAAATGGGCTCAAGTTCGAAATAAGCGGCAATACCATAAGGGTTTACAGCAAAAGTCCTTTTTCAAGGCAACACGTTTTGTCTGTTGAACCGGGAATTAAAAATGCTGCAGGATATCAGCTTGAACACCAAAAAAAATTCAATATTGATTTTGAGGAACGGCTGCCCCAGGTTCGGTTTGTCGGTAAGGGGAGTATTGTTCCGGCTGTGGGTTTGATGGGACCTAAAATTTCAATCCCCATAGAAGCCATAAACTTAAAGGCTGTTGTTGTGGAAGCACTGGCGATAAAAGATGATAATTTACCCCAGTTTTTCCAGGTGAACGATTTTGACTCAGATGAGGAGCTCAGGCGGGTGGGCAGGGTCGTGTGGCGAAAAACCATTGATCTTGTTTCTGATGAAAATAAGCCAAACCAGTGGCTCAGATATGGGCTGGACCTGACGCCTTTGATGCAAAAAAACCAGGCAGGGATGTTCAGACTGCGCCTTTCCTTCAGACACGAGCATATCCTTTATCCTTGTCCTGTTTTAAGTGATAAATTTAAAGATCATGAAAATTCTTTAGAAACGCCTTTATCAGATCTGAATGCAGACGATGAAATTGAACCCAGCAACTGGGATTCATTTCCGGATAATTATAATTGGTCCGAGTATTACAGTCAGAAGAAAAATCCGTGTCATCCTTCCTATTATATGGTCTGGGGCCAGCATGATATTTCTGCCTCAAAGAATATTATCATTTCCGATATCGGGCTTGTGGCAAAAGCAGGTGATGACAACACTTTTTTTATTGCTGCCACCAATTTGAATTCTACCCGGCCTGAAGAAAAAGTTGTGCTTGAACTGCTGAACTATCAACAGGATGTTGTTGCTTCAGGTGTGACGGATGAACAGGGGATGGCAAAAATTATCTGCCCTAAAAAACCGTTTCTGATTGTTGCAAAAAAGAATTCTCACAAAGGGTATCTTAAAGTAGATGACGGTTCTTCGCTTTCAGTTAGCCATTTTGATGCAGGCGGCAAAAAAAGCAAAAAGGGCCTGAAAGGATTTATCTATGGTGAACGAGGGGTTTGGCGGCCGGGAGATGATATCTATTTGACCTTCATCCTTTTTGATGAGCAAAAAAAAATCCCCAAAGATCATCCAATAAAAATGGAGCTGATCAATCCAAAGGGTCAGATCATAAAGACAGTTACGGTTAAAGAATCAAAAAACGGGTTTTATTGTTTTAAGACAAGAACCGGGCCGGATGCACCCACAGGCAATTGGAGGGTAAAAATCCATGTTGGTGGTGCTGTCTTTGAAAAACGATTGAAAATCGAGATGGTTAAACCCAATCGCCTGAAAATTGGATTCAATCTTGATTATAATTTGCCCGAGGTTGACGCACTTACCTATGGTGATGTTTTTGGGACCCTTTCTTCAGAGTGGCTCCATGGGGCCATTGCCAAAAATCTTAAAGCAGATGTGGAACTGGCTCTCACATCTGCTCAAACCGGTTTTCCTGGATATGAACCCTTCTGCTTTGATGATCCGGTAAGAAGCTTTGGTTCTGAAGCGCAATCTGTTTTTAACGGGACCCTGAATGACAAAGGTATTTCAAAGTTTCATACGTCTGTTTTAAAATCATCGGCTTCTCCGGGGATGCTTACTGCCAATTTCAGGACGCGGGTGTTTGAGCCGGGTGGCGGATTCAGCATTGATCATTTTAACATACCGTTTCATCCCTATAACCGCTATGTCGGTGTAAAACTGCCTGAAGGGGATAAGGCAAGGGGGATGTTGTTAACCGATACGGATCATATCACTGACATTGTTATGGTGAATGAAAAAGGCATGCCGGTTCCTTTTGGAAAGGCTGCCATTGAAATTTATAAGATTAAATGGCGCTGGTGGTGGGAAAAAGGAAGTGAAGTGATCGCCGACTATGTCGGTACATCCTCCTATCAAAAAGTTTCTGAAGGGATCGTTGATATTGTAAACGGCCGCGCGCAATGGCATTTTATGATCAAATATCCTTCATGGGGGCGGTATTTGATCCGTGTCACAGATGTGAGTGATCAAGGGTCAAGTATTGAAAAGGACACCCATATTGCCGGTAAAATTTTTTATGCCGACTGGCCGGGATGGGCAGGACGAGGAGGGAAGGAAAGCCCGGAAGGGGCCTCGGTCTTGAATTTTTCTTCAGATAAGGAAACCTACAGGGTTGGTGAAGATGTGACATTAACGATTCCTGCAGCCTTAACCGGCAGGGCGCTTGTCAGCCTGGAATCCGGAAGCAATATCCTTTTGGCCCAGTGGATTGAAGCAAAAAATCAGGATATAAAGTTCACCTTTACGGCAACCCCTCAAATGGCGCCCAATATTTATGCGGCTGTAACACTTGTCCAGCCTTACAGCCATCCTGGAAATGATCTGCCGGTCCGCAGGTATGGCGTGATACCCATACCCATTGTTAATCCAGATTCCAGACTGAAACCGGTCATTCAATGCAGTGATGAGTTTAAACCTGAAACAGATGTTACCATTAAAATTTTGGAGCAATCCGGGGAACCCATGACATATACGCTTGCAGTTGTTGACGATGGGTTGCTGGGCCTGACCCGTTTTGCAACACCGGATCCATGGGAGGATTTTTATGCCAAGCAGGCCCTTGGCATAAAAACATGGGATCTTTTTGATAGTGTGGCCGGCGCATATGGCGGAGCGCTTGAAAAAATTCTTGCCATTGGTGGCGACGACGCTTTTGGCACCAAAGGTAAAAAAAGAAGTAACCGGTTCCCGCCAATGGTGAGATTCATAGGGCCTTTTGAACTGGCACCCAATGGCGTAAACGCCCATACACTGTCCATTCCCCAATATATAGGTCAGGTAAGGGTGATGGCCGTGGCAGGACATGAAGAAGCCTTTGGATCTGCCCAGAAAGAAGTCAAGGTAAAGGCCCCTCTGATGGTGCAAGGGACTTTACCAAGGGTGGTGGCGACCCTTGAAACAGTAGATCTGCCGATCTCTGTTTTTTGTCTTGATGACCAGATTAAAACCGTCAAGGTAATCGTTAAACCAATGGGTCGTATCGCTGTTGAAAATGAAGATCAGATGTCATTGGTTTTTAAGGAAATAGGCGATAAAATTATTTCCTTTAAAATAAAGGCCGGCAGCACGCCCGGTCCGGCCGGCATCATTATTGAGGCTTTTTCCGGCAGCATCCGTGCCACTCAACGTATTGATTTTAACATCAGGTCCCCCTTGGTAAGACAGGTGCAGACCTTGGATCCAGGACCTTTTAAAGCAGGTAAGTTACGCACACAGATTGATCTTCCGGGAATACCGGGAACAGCAAAGGCCTTGCTGGAGGTGTCTCGAATTCCTCCCATAAATCTTGGAAAACGACTGGACAGTCTGATCCAGTATCCCCATGGATGTGCGGAACAGGTCATTTCCCAATTGTTTCCCCAGCTTTTTCTGAAGTCTTTTTTAAGCTTATCTTTGGAAAAAGAAAAGGAAATAGAGCAGAATATCAAAGCAGGCATCGACAGAATTATAGCCTTTCAAAAAATTGATGGTGGATTTGCCTATTGGCCGTTAAATGATGAAGCAGATCCCTTTGTGACAAGTTATGCCGGTCACTTTCTGCTTTTAGCTGAGAAACTGGGGTATCTGATTTCCGGCAATGTCTTAACCCAATGGAAACACTGGCAGGCCAAACAGGCCCATGCCTGGATGACCGGGCATAAGAGTGGTGAATTGATGCAGGCGTACCGGCTTTTTACCCTGGCAGTTGCAAATGACGTACAATTGGGTGCCATGAACCGTTTAAGAGAATCCGGTCATCTGTCTGATGTTGCTAAAACCAGGCTTGCTGCTGCATATCAACTTGCAGGGCAACCCGAAGCAGCCTTTGATTTGACTCAGGACATTTCCATGGAAATGGATGAATACCTTGCGCCGGGATCAACCTATGGCAATGAAATCAGGGATAAGGCCATGATTCTGGAGTCCTTATTGATCGTGAACAAAAAACAGGCCCTAGGTCCGATCATGGATGAAATCTCAGAAATTCTGGCGTCAGATAAATGGTTAAGCACTCAGTCGACTGCCTATTGCCTGATTGCCATGGCACAGGCCTATGACCTTTTAAATGAAAACCAGGTCACCTCTTTTTCATATGCCTGGAATAAAAATCAGATGATTCATATGGAATCCAAGGCGCCTGTTGTACAGATTTTGCTGCCGCAAACTAAAGACAACCGGGCGACGCTGGTCATGGCTGCAGCGCCTGAACAACCGATTTTTTTAAGGATTATGGTTGACAGTATTCCATTGATGGGACAACAAGAATCCAGTGCATCGGGAATTTTTATGACCGTGGCATATTCAACACTAAACGGGCTTGCTATTGATCCTGAAATCTTGACCCATGGCACGGATCTGACAGCCAGGGTTTCAATAAAAAACATTGGCACCACCGGCACTTATAAAGACCTGGCCCTGACCTACAGGGTTCCCAGCGGATGGGAGATTATCAATAAGCGCCTTGATTTTTTGGATGCAAAAAACAGCAAGTTTGATCATCTTGATTTCAGGGATGACCGGGTCAACACTTATTTCGACCTGAAACCCGGACAAACCAAGACGTTCAGCCTGGAACTCAATGCGAGCTACCTGGGACGATTTTTTCTGCCGGCAACAATTGTTGAGGCCATGTATGATGCATCAATCAATGCCGTTGAAAAAGGCAGATGGGTAAACATTGTCAAAGATACAACCAGACAATAAATTATGGAACCAGGGGGTGAAACCAAGGACGGTTAAACTTTTTGCCGGAGCCTGCATACTGGTTCTGATGGGGGTGGCTGGTTTCGGGTTCTGGTTTTCTTCAAAAGCCTGTCTTTTCGATAGTCCCTGGTCCTGTGTTCTTTTTGACCGAAACCAGGCGCTTTTAGGCGCCTCAATTGCTTCGGACGAACAATGGCGGTTTCCCCCGGCAAACAGGCTGCCGCAAAAATATGTCACAGCATTGCTCATTTTTGAAGACAAACGGTTTTATTCCCATTCTGGTGTTGATGTGGCAGCACTTTTAAGGGCAGTAAAACAAAATATCATTGCAGCAAAAGTAGTCAGTGGCGCCAGTACCATCACCATGCAGGTTATTCGCCTGTCCCGTCAGAATCAAAAAAGGACTTTTAAAGAAAAAATTATCGAGATGGCTCATGCCCTGCGTCTTGAACATCAGGCAAGTAAAACGCAGATCCTTTCACTATACGCTGCCCATGCCCCTTTCGGCGGGAACATCATCGGCCTTGAAGCAGCAGCCTGGCGGTACTTTGGAAGAGATGCCCATCAATTGTCCTGGGCCCAGAGTGCCCTGCTTGCCGTATTGCCGAACAGTCCCGGCCTGATCCATCCCGGCAGTCGCAGGAAAAGGTTGAAAATGAAAAGGGATCAGCTCCTTTTGCGCCTTAAAAACAACGGCCTGATGGAGGATACAACCTATCGCCTGGCCACGGCTGAACCCATTCCCCCAAAACCGGTTCCCTTGCCCATGCTGGCCCCCCATCTTCTTGAACGGGTTAAATCAATGAAACTTGCACCTGGGGTTAAAATTATCACAACCCTGGATAAAAGAATTCAAACAAGGGCTCAAAGAATTGTTCAAAGACATGCTGACGGTCTTTCTCAAAACGGGATTCACAATTCAGCCGCACTGATTGCAGAGGTGAAAACCGGAAAGGTTGTCGCTTATATCGGCAATAGTGCCCCATTGTTTTCCAAAGATCATGCCGGTTTTGTTGATTTGATCCTTGCAAAAAGAAGCACGGGAAGCATTTTAAAGCCCTTGCTGTATGCCGGTATGCTGGATAGCGGTGACATTCTTCCTCAAACCCTTGTTCCCGATATCCCCACAAGAATTGGAGGGTTTTCCCCGAAAAATTTTAATAGGACCTATCTGGGAGCGGTTCCTGCATCAATCGCCCTTGCAAGATCTTTGAATGTTCCTGCGGTCCGCATGCTCCATGACTATGATATCAGCCGGTTTTACAGGCTGCTCAAAAAATTCGGCATGACCACCCTCCATCGTAATGCAGAGGATTACGGGTTATCGCTTATTCTGGGAGGCGCTGAGACAACGCTGTGGGAGATGACATCCATATACGCTTCAATCGGCCGGGCCCTGCTGGATGATTCTGTCTATGGGATGATCAAACACAATAAGCCCCTGTGGTTCATTCAATCCCAAGAGAGGTTGGCCCAGACACTTCCTGTCAGCAAAGGCGCCTGCTTTCAAACTTTTGACGCCCTGCTGAATGTTGTAAGGCCTGGGTTGGATGGGGCCTGGCTTAATTTTGAATCTTCCCAAAAGATTGCATTTAAAACCGGAACCAGTTATGGTTTCAAAGATGCGTGGGCCATTGGGGTTACGCAGGATTTTGTTGTGGGTGTCTGGGCCGGCAATGCCGATGGGGAAGGCCGGCCGGGACTAACCGGCATTGATGCTGCCGCACCCATTCTGTTTGAACTTTTTGGAATTCTGGATACAGGAACATGGTTTACGCCACCAGGAAATGAACTGACCTTGATCCGTGTCTGTGCCAAAAGCGGCTATCGTGCAGGGCAATATTGTGTGGATACCAAAGAAGGCCAGGTGCTGTCTGCCGGCTTGAAATCCAGTCCCTGTCCCTATTGCAGGCTTGTGCATTATGATCTTTCAGAAAAGTGGCAGGTTCATGGGGAATGTGAACTAATTTCACAGATAAAGGCTGCAAAACAATTTGTTTTACCGCCTGTTATGGAATGGTTCTATAAAAGATTTCATTCTGACTACCGTCTTTTGCCCCCTTTCAGGGAAGACTGTAACAAAGAAAAAAGCAATAAGAATATGAGCCTGGCGCTGATTTATCCACAGGACAGGGCCAAAATTTATATCCCGCTTGTCAAGGACAACGAAAGGGGAAGGGTTGTGTTCAGGGCCGCACACCGTGAAACCGATGCAACCCTCTTCTGGCACCTTGATGATGCGTATGTGGGCGCAACAAGGAAACTTCATAATTTTGCCGTTCAACCGTCTTTTGGCGAGCATGTTTTGACCCTTGTTGATCCTTCCGGTGCCAGTGTTCAGGCCAGATTCACCATTTTAAAAAAAGAATAAAGGAAAACTGATGCAATGAAAGAAGTTACCATAAATATCAGCAAGGATTTCAGCAGATATATCGGCGGCAGGGAAAAAAGGATTGCCAAATTTTCAGGAGAAGAATTCAGGATACAGTTTCTGGAAAAAAACTTTGATCTGTATGACAAAATCAATATTGAGCTGGACGGCACCCTGGGATATCCCTGGGATTTTTTAGATGAAACATTTGGTGTCATGGCAAGACGGCACGGCAAAGAAAAATTTTGGCAAAAGTTTAATTTGATTTCCGCCAATACCTATGTCACCGAAAAAATAACCTATATTGTAGATCATTCAATACAACAGGATCAGCAATGAGGGATCACTTGTTTTTCGGCAGGGTCTTTATCATCAGTTTGTTGATGGTCTCCACATAGTCCAGGTTCCGGCAGGGCTTTGACAGATGATCAATGTTCGGGTCTTTTTGCTTTAGTTCTTTTATGGACTCGAGAAATTCAATGTTCCCTGAAATAAAGAGGATGGGAATAGTGGTGTTTTTTTGTCTCACATAATGATAGACATCCATTCCGTTTAATTTGCCCGGGAGCAGGTAATCCAGACTGATAAAATCATAGGGATTTCGATCAAACAGATCTATGGCCACCTGCCCGTTGGTGGCAAGTCCTACCTTATGGTTGAAAGGGGGACCTGTCAGGACCCTGTACTGCACATCTGATATGGCCTGTTCATCTTCCACAAGCAGAATATATTTTCCGGTCTGGGGAAGCGAAACTCGGATTAGTTTTTTTTCTTTTTTAGTCAATTCCTTTTCAAGAACAGGCAGACGTACAGTAAAACTTGTCCCTGATCCGGGCTTGGATTGAACCGTGATGCTCCCCTTGTGCTGCTCGATATATTTTTTTACGTTGGACATGCCATATCCGGTTCCCTTGATGGTACGGTCATAGGCGTTGATGATATCCCGTTGACCTTTCAGGGTAAATGAAGGCTCGAAGATGTTTTCCATGTGCTCATCAGGGATGCCGCAGCCGTTATCCTCAATGTCAAAACAGATCCAATTGTCTAAACTGTAAGTGCGTACCCATATTCTCGGGGATGGGGTGAGGCTGGTGGCATGGATTGAATTCTGGATCAGGTTCACCAGGGCATGCTCTATCATTCCCGGGTCAGCAAGCACTTCAGGTACGCCTGGTTTATCATCCTTGATCAATTCAATACCTTCCAGGTCTCTTTTTAAAAGCGTGAGCACCAGATCTATTTTTTCATTGATCTTGAAATAGTCCTGTTTGGGCTCCTGATCCTTGGCAAAAGCCACCAGGTTCTTTGTCAGATTTTTTCCCCGAACAGTCTGCTCATATATCAGCTCAAGGGTTTTGTACATATCCGGATCATTGCAATTGATCATGGAAAGCTGGGCATTTCCCATTATCACACCCAGCACATTATTAAAATCATGGGCCATTTTACCGGCAAGCTGTCCCACCATTGCATGTTTTGTTTGATCTGCCGTAACCTTCTGGGCCGCTTGTTTTTCTTTTTCTGCTTTTATGCGATCCGTAATATCCCGAAGAGCGGTAATCCGTATGCTTTTTCCCTCCTGCCGGAGCATCCGGGCCTGAATTTCACACGGAAAGGTGGTTCCGTCCTTTCGAAGGGCCAGGGATTGATAGGCCTCTTTAGACCCTGACAGCATTCTTTGAATGACGGTTTCCCTGTAATCCGGATGAATCCAGTCGGTCCCGAACCGGCCAATGGCCTCAATATCCGAATACCCGAACATTTTTTGTGCACTCATGTTCTGACCTACACAGATGCCTTTTTCAGACAGGAAGATGGCTTCAAAAGTGGCATCAGACAATTGCTTGTATTGCTTTTTGCTTTCCTTTAGCTGTCTTTCCATTTGTTTGCGCAATGTAATATCTGTAACAATCCCTTCCATTGCCGCTGGCTGCCCCTTTTCATCAAGGATCAGTACAGCTCTCTGGTTCAGCCATTTTTCCTCTCCAGACCTGTGGAGGATCTTGTATTCGTAAAACGGGGGAATAGTGCCGGATACCATATTATCCCAGTGTTTTTGGACATAGTCGTTAAAGTCAGGATGAATCGCATCTCTGAACAGAAACGGGGACCTGTATATTTCTTCAGGCGTATAGCCGAATATTTTTTTTACAGCCGGACTGACGTATTCATACACACCCTCGGGAAGGCGCAGCCGGTATATCATGTCAACCGCATTATCTGCCAGTCTGCGGTATTTTTCCTCACTTTTTTTAAAGGCGGCTTCAGCCAGTTTCAGGTCGGTCACATCCCGGCTCACACCTTCTACGCCAAGGATATTGCCGTGTTCATCCCTGTAAAACTGGGCATTGGTTGATGCCCACCAGATGGATTTGTCTTTTCGTTGCAGCCGTGCCTCAAAATTTTTTACAGAACCGGTTTTGGATAAAAGTTCAAGAAACGTATTCCTCTCTGCCGGCACGGCATAAACTTCTTCAGCCATTTTCATACCAAGGGCTTCTTTTACCGTGTATCCTGACAGCCGGTAAACCGATGGTGAGATAAAGACAATGACCCCGCTCATATCTGTTCGGTAGATAAGGTCTGGTGAGTTGTCCACAGCTTCCCTGTATTTGACAAGGTCCTGTTCCATCTGTTTGTGTTTCGTGATATCAAAAAAGCTTACCAGGCTGCCCGTGATATTGCCCTGGCTGTCCTTTATTGAATTGCCGAAAACCTCAAGAAGGATCTTGGACCCGTCCGGGTGAAGGACCACCATGTCGTCAATATGATGATTTTCCCCGAAAAGGCCTTTAACAATGGGCATCTGGTCTTTGGGATACAGCTCATCAGTGCCGGATTTGTAGGCATTGTATACTTGGGCAAGGCTGTCTTTATCTGCATGATTCATAATCCCTTTGCCCAAAAGTTCTGTGGCGCATTTGTTGGCAAGCAGGGGTTTGCCGGATGGGGCTGCCACCATGAATACACCGACCTGAAGATTGTCCATCAGCGTGTTCAACAGCTGGTTCTGGGATTTAATGATTTTTTCTGCCTGCTTTAGTTTGGCAGTTTGAATTTTAAGAGCCTTAACTTGTTTCTCTAATTGTTCATAGGTTGGTTTTTTATTCATTTTTAAGGCCTTGTAGCATCAGAAATACAGTGAAAACCCGAAGAATTAGAATTTATTATAGTGTGACGCGATAGTACCTGGATGTCAAGAAAAGAATCCAGAAAAAATTTTGTTTTTTTTTAAAAAAAACATCCAAAGGGTTACCGTATAAGCCTGGGCAGCATGGCGGCTTCCAGGAGTTTTCGTTGAGATTCAAAGCCGTCAGGGGTTCTATCCTGTGCAAAGCATATTTCATCTCCAAAGGTTAATGTGACGATTGAAAAAGGTTTGGGAAGCATGAATCTGTCCCAGGAATTAAAAAACCAGGCCTGTTCCGCATGGGTATAAATCGGCACTACCACTGCATTCGCCTCTTGTGCCATTTTAATGACCCCGGCCTTGACGATGCCCATTGGTCCTTGCGGGCCGTCAATGATATGCGCACCGAATCCATAGGTTAAAAGATGATCGATCATCTCGCCCATGGCCTTTTTTCCTCCCCTTGAGGAAGATCCCCTGAGGGTGTGCCATCCGGTTCTGTTGGCCACGCCGGCAATCAGGTCGCCGTCTTTGCTCTGGCTGATCATGAGGCCGGGATGAAATTTTGAGTAGGTCTTAAAATGCCGGATGGCAGAGAAAAACTGCTGGTGCCAGGCGCAAAGAAGGATCGGTCGGCCCTGTTTCAGCAATGTCTGCCATTTTTTTTCGTTGACGATCTTAAATCGGAAGGTCAGGCTGTAAAGCCGGATAAGGTAATAGGCAAAAAGAATAAAGGGTCGGGTGTAAATGAGAAACTTTAATTTTTTAAACATGCAGGCTCTCAAAAAATCATTTAAATTTATAGCACTTTAACAAGTTCTTCGGAGAACACAACCTGTTTTTGAAAAATATCATGTTCTGCTATCTTTATCATTCGCCCCAAAATCTGCCAGGTCACAGTTGTTTTTCATTCTAAAGTGTGATTATAGTACAAGCCATCTATAATAATTATTCTTGATTTGAATTAAATTTTTGGAGGTCAAAATGGAGCTTGCAACCATAACCATTGAAAATCCGGATGAACTCAATTTTATCCTGGGCCATTCACATTTTATTAAAACTGTTGAAGATATCCATGAGGCCATTGTCTGCACTGTCCCAGGTGCAAAATTTGGTGTTGCCTTTTGTGAGGCATCCATGGAGTGCCTGGTACGGTACAGTGGAACAGACGAGGACCTGATCGATTTGGCCAAAAAAAATGCATATGCGCTTTCAGCCGGTCATTCCTTTATAATATTCATGAAAGACATGTTCCCCATCAATATTCTCAATACCATTAAAAATATCCCGGAAGTTGCCAGGATTCATTGCGCAACGGCAAATCCCGTACAGGTTATCCTGGCCCAGACCGATCAGGGCAAAGGAATTCTCGGCGTTATTGATGGGTTTTCATCCAAGGGGATTGAAACCCAGGAGGATATTGAAAAAAGAAAAGGATTCTTAAGAATGATCGGATATAAAGCGTAAATCTTAAGAACCCTTTTCTTCTGTCCGTCTTATGACTAAAAGCAGATAATTTTTTTAGTCTCCGTCCAGCATCCTGCCAAGGCCGCCAAGGATCGAGCCTTCTCCCTTGCTTTTGCCGCCCGCTGACGGGGCGTGCTGGATGATTCGGTCTGCCAGTCTTGAGAACGGCAGGCTCTGGAGGTAAATTGTGCCATGTCCGCTCAAGGTTGCAAGGAACAGACCCTCTCCGCCAAAAAACATGGATTTCAGGTTTCCGGCTCTTTGGATATCATAATCAATACCAGGGCTGAACCCCACAATGCAGCCGGTATCCACTCGAATGGTTTCCCCTTGCAGTCGTTTTTCAACAATGGTGCCGCCGGCATGAACAAAGGCCATGCCATCGCCCAAAAGACGTTGGAGAATAAAGCCTTCCCCTCCGAAAAATCCAGCGCCGAGTTTTTTGCTGAAGGCAATGGTAACCTTTGTTCCCAGGGCGGCACACAAAAAAGCATCCTTCTGACAGATCAGTTCCCCATCAATTTTTGCCATATCCACAGGAATGATTTTTCCGGGATAGGGGGCGCTGAAAGCAACTCTTTTTTTCCCCTGTCCCTGGTTGGTAAAATGGGTCATGAACAAGGATTCTCCTGTCATCGCCCGTTTTCCGGCATCAAATAATTTGCCCATAAATCCGCGATCCGGCTGGGAGCCGTCCCCCATCTTGGCCTCAAAAGAAATCCCGTCTTCCATCCAGTTCATGGCCCCGGCTTCAGCAATGATAGTTTCACCTGGATCAAGCTCTACTTCTACGGTCTGAAGATCATTTCCAAATATCTCATAATCCACTTCATGGCATTTCATATTTACCTCCAAATAATTTAAGTTTTAATTGTTCAAACAGGCTTAAGATTTTTTATACACTTTTTTTGGGAAATTGTATAACAGGTTTGTCAGCAATTTGTTTCATCTTATCCTTTTTTGATATAAGACAGATCAGAAACGAAAAATAAATAACAATCATATCGGTTATGGTTTGGAGGCCAAATGAAATCCATTACATTTGAAAACAGGGTTGCCGTTGTAACAGGTTCAGGAGAAGGGATTGGACGAGAATATGCTCTGGATCTGGCAAAAAGAGGGGCATGCGTCGTGGTCAATGATATCGGCAGGGGACCGGATCAGGGACGGACGGCAGACAGGGTGGTGGAAGAGATAAAAAAAGCCGGCGGCAGAGCGGTTTCAAGTGTTGATTCCGTATCCACCCTGGCCGGTGGCCGGCAGATTATTGATACGGCCATGGATCATTTCGGGAAAGTGGATATATTGATCAACAATGCCGGGATATTGCGGGACCGGACATTTATGAAAATGACGGAACAGGAATGGGACGAGGTTATTGCCGTTCATTTGAAAGGCGCTTTTTGTGTAACCCAGCCTGCTGTAAAAAGAATGAAGGAGAACAATTATGGACGGATTGTCTTTACCGCATCCTCCTCGGGCATGTATGGTAATTTTGGCCAGTCAAATTACGGTGCGGCAAAAATGGGGGTGATCGGCATCATGAATACTTTAAAACTTGAAATCGCAAGGTTTGATATTAAAGTGAATACCGTAGCGCCCAATGCCGCAACCAGCATGACAAAAGGCGTTTTCACCGATGAGGTGACCAGAAGAATCAAGCCTGAATTTAACACCCCAATGGTAACCTGGTTGTGCTCTGAAGAGAATCAGGATTCCGGGATGATTTTTACCATGAGTGCCGGATGGTTTGCCCGTTCTGCAATGGTCTCGGGTAAGGGCGTTTGCATCGGAGACACCAAAAGAGCGATTACGGCCGAAGAAGTGAAAGAAAGTTTTGACCGGATAAAAAGTCTTGAAAAAGCACTTCCCTATGAGCACTGCGGTGAGATTTACAGCCTGGGAAGACCCCTGACAGGCAGGTAGAAAGGCCCTATATCCATCACCTTTGCCCATGGTTAATCATGTTGGTATCATGGTTGCCGGCATCCTTACGGCCACAACATTTCCGGTTGCACAGATTTTGTTATTTGCTGTCACGCTTGCTTCAATCACCACTTTTTTTGGAGTCACTTCAAGAATCTTGCCGCGGATTTCAAGTTCTGATCCCAAAGGGGTTGGTGCCAGAAAATCCACTTTTAAGGATGCTGTAACAAACCTAAGGGCCGGCATGGTATCCATGTTTCTGCCTTCCTTGCGGTAAGATGCGGCAGCAGCTGTCCCGGTACAGTGGCAATCAATTAAAGAGGCGATCAATCCGCCGTATACAAAGCCGGGAATGGCCATATGGTGTTCTGTGGGTAAAAAATTTGCAACGCTTTGTTCTCCATCCCAATAGCTTTTTATCTGCAATCCTTTATCATTCAATCTGCCGCAACCGTAACAATGACTGAAATCATCCGGGTAATAATCCTGGAATGCTTTTTGTGTCATCTTTATTTCTCCTTTTAGAT
>Ga0180009_10001519_pt1 | contig 28316 bp, 19 predicted proteins | sample OS_PC_MetaG_FD_123537 | JGI IMG/M metagenome (GOLD analysis project Ga0180009, IMG submission 123537) | Groundwater microbial communities from the Aspo Hard Rock Laboratory (HRL) deep subsurface site, Sweden - OS_PC_MetaG | ecosystem: Environmental > Aquatic > Deep subsurface > Groundwater... | reverse complement strand
TGCAGCTTTTTGACCAGCCGGGCGACACGGGCGCCCAGCTTTTCGGCATTCTGCAGAGTCCCGGCATCCGGGGCACCCACGCAGGCTACGCCGTAATGGCCGGTGGCGTTCATCGGATCGCCGACAATGATCATCCCGTAAATCAGCATGGTTTGTATAATGGACATCATGGTAGTTTCCTTGCCGCCGGAGGCATCGCCGCCGGTGGCAAAGGCGGCGCCTACTTTATCTTCCATTTTCCTGCGCACGCCGACAAAATCGTCAAAAATCTTTTTCAGTTCCGCCGCCATCACACCGAAATAGACCGGTGATCCGGCAATGATTCCGCCGGATTCAACAAAATCTTCCTTGCCGACTTCATCGGTGGAACGCAGCCGGCAGCGAACACCTTCGACCGATTCGACACCCTGGCCTACAGCCTCGGCCAGTTTGCGGGTATTGCCGCCCCGGGAATAATAAAGCACCAGAATTTGCATGGGTATCGCCCTCCTTAATTATTTTTTTAAGAGTATAGCATTGATGAAGCTGCCAATACAAAGGCAAATTATCGACAGCCTTTTTAGCCCGAATTTTTCGTAAAGAATTTATCAGCCTTTAAAATACTCCAAAAATATAGTATGGATACAGTCTATTATAATGCTGCCATCTTATTTTGAGAGCCAAACAGCCATGCGCTATGCAATTATCACCAACCCTGTCTCCGGCAAAATGAGCGCTGTTCAGAAACGCCGGGCACTGGCACCGGCCGCAGAAATCCTGGATGCCGACATTTACGGGCTCGATACGGTTAGTGCAGCGGAATTTGTCCAATGCGCACGGGAAGTTGCCACCCGTTGCGACGTGCTGGTTGCCGCCGGAGGAGACGGGACGTTTTCGGACATCATCAATGCGGTCGATACGGCTCATATGTCTGTTGCCTACCTTCCATTGGGCACCGGTAACGCCATGCAGTGGGCATTGAAATACAAAGGTAATCTGGCCCGAATTGCAATGCGGATTAAAAACGGCAGGATTCATGCATACGATCTGGTTGACTGCGACACCAAAGCCCGGGCGTTTATGGTATCGGTGGGAATTGAAGGCACGGTAATCCGGCTCCGGGACGCTTATGCCGCCCGGGGCGGTACCGGCTTTGAAACGTATTTTAGAGCCGTTGTTGCTTCGTATTTCAAAGCTTATCGGCGCGCCAATGCTGCAATTACCATTGATGACGCAACGATTGAGGTTAACAACCTGCTGAGCCTGATGGTCGTCAAGCAGCCCTATTACGGGTTTGGGATGAATGTTGTGCCCAAGGCACGGTTCGACGATGGAAAGCTGCATATCTGTTGCATCAATTCGGGATTGTTTCAATCTGTTACCGGCGGGATCACCGCATTTGCCAGCGGCAATCGCATCGGGCAATACCACACCGGCCGCCGGTTGGTTGTAAAACTCGATCGACCGATATTACTGCAAATTGACGGGAATGCGGGTTGGGAGGCGACGGCATTTACATTCACGGTTCTTCCAAAGGCGCTGAAGATCAAGTGCTAGCCCGGATATTTTCTATGAAAAAGGCTTTTGAGTCTAACGGTCTTAATTTAAGTCAATAAAGTTGGCTGAACAGTGCTTGACCTTTGGTGATTGGCGGTGTAAGTCAATTTCAAACAAACCCATGGAAGGTGTTGAATGCTGAGCGAATGGATCCTTTTTGAAGACGCAAGCTATCTGGTAGAACGGGCCTTTATCGTGGCTCCGGACAATACCGCGGTCGCCCTGGAGCAAGCTCTAATCACGATCAATACCGGCAAGAAGGGCAAAAAGCATTTATCCGGAAGCGGCCTGGTGCGCAACGAGTTGCTGGTGGAACTTTTAGAAGAGAGCGATGAACTGGATCTGATTCTGGATTTAGGGGGTGAGTTCAAGTACCGGCTGAAAACGCCGAAGATTAGCGCCGGTAAAGTCTTTTCCCCGAAGGTGAAATCCACACTTCAATTTGCGCCCACCAGCCCCTGGGATCAAATCCCGGAGTCCGAGTTCGAAAAGCTCCTGAGTCGATTGAAATTTTTGTAGGACAATCAATGGCGACAAAAATAGTGTTCCAATCGGAACATATTATTGAAAACTGCTATAAGATATTGACATAGATAGTCTTTTAAACGTGATTACGCAACTTAAGGGCGACCGGATGCGGATTCAGATAGACCTGCTGCTTCAAATACGGCTGCCGGTATTTGTGTGCATAATGGTTGAGCAGCGTAATCGGAACGATCAGGGGGACATACTCTTTTCTATATTGATCGATAATCTCAAGCAGCTCCTGTTTTTCATCCAAAGACAGTTGATTTTTAAAATATCCCATGATGTGCTGCACGACATTGATATTTTTTTTCAAGGTGGTTTTCAACCTCAAGGCCTTTAGCAACAGGGTTTCATAGCGTTGAAACAAATCTTCGATCGCAAGGGATTTCCCTGCGGCAACGAGCTTGCCCATCGAGCGCAAATGGCCGGGACTGTGGGACAGGATCAGCAGTTTATGGCGGGTGTGGAAATCCACCAGGTTGGCCATATTTTTTCGTTCGGCCAAAGTTTCGCGCCAGCGTTTCAGGGTAAATATTTGTTCGATGAACATTTCTCTGAGTTTGGGGTCATGCAGCCGGCCCTCTTCTTCTACCGGAAGCAGAGGAAAGTGTTCTGAAAATATCCGAGCGAAAATGCCGCTTCCTTTTTTCTGGGGCATTCCCTTGAAATTTTTAACGGGAACATTGAACAATCCGCTGCTGGGTGAGTTTTTTTTGAAAACAAACCCGCACAGATCTTCCTTTTCCAGCTCCTTGGCCCGTTTTCGGGCCCATTGAGTCATTTGGTCGGTGTGGTCAATATTTGTTTTGGAAGTGACCAGGCGGGGATTGTCTGAGTGGCCCACAAGACGCAAGGTTTCTCTGGGAACCCCCAGTCCGCACTCCACTTCGGGGCAGACCGGGACATAGTCCACGTAAAGCCCCAGGGTATCGGTCAGATACCGGTCCCTGGCGTGCCCTCCGTTCCAGCGAACATTTTGGCCCAGCAGGCAGGCGCTGATCCCGATCTTGATCCTATTTTCCATAAGCGTACATCCTCTATCCGTTTTTGCCATTTGTTAAGGATAGTTTGGCAAAAGGCAGTCCGGCATTCATTGCGTCGATGTATTCCTGTTCCAGGCGGTTGATTTCATCGATGTGTCGCTGCATCATCAGTTGCAACCGCTGATCGTAAAACTTGTGCAGGCTGAAACCGGGAACAACCTCAAAGCCGCGCCGCAGCTTGTGGGCAGATCCGACCCCTGGGTCAAAGCGCTGAATGCCATGGGCAATGCCCCATTCGATCGGGCTGTAATAGCAGGCATTAAAATGGAGGCTGTCGATGTCGCTGACACTGCCCCAATACCGCCCGAACAATAGATCCCCCTTGGTTAAAAACAAAGACAGGCCAACGGGAGATTCCTGATTCTCTTTCCGACAGGCGGCCATCAACAAAAGCCGGTGACGGTAGCGATCATAAAGGCCCTCGAAAAAATTTTTGGTGAGGTATTTGCAGTTCCAGATACCATACTGATCGTTGGTGCGGACATAAAATTGATACATCCGTGACAAAAATGAGCGGGGGATATCGCTGCCTTTAAACGGTTCCAATGTGAGGCCTTGATTCCGGATCTTTTTGCGCTCGCGCTTGATGTTTCGCCGCTGATTGGAGTTAAACACCGCCAGAAAATCCTCAAAGCTTTGGTAACCCCGGTTTTGCCAGGCATTAACAGGGTGCAGCCAGCTGTTGAAATCATAGTCCAGCATCTGGAGCCGCCAATCCGGATCTACATAAAAAAAGCTGCATTCTGATATTCGGTTGCCAAGGCAGAACCGATCAATTTCGGCGACCATGAGTTGGATCAAACGCCCCTCGTCCTCTTGCGGATCGACCAGGAAACGATAGCCGACTACCGGCGTAACCGGGCTCATCCCTACAAGTTTGGGATAATATCCGATACCCAGCAGGCCGGCCAGGTCCGCCCAGGTATGGTCATACACAAATTCGCCGGCGCTGTGGTTCTTAAGATACAGCGGCGCAGCCGCTACCAGCCTTTTTTCGGACCATACCGTTAGATGCTGCGGCGTCCAGCCCGTTGCCGGCGCGATGCTCCCGGAAACCTCCATCTGGTGAAGCCATTCCCATTCAAAAAACGGTGTTTTCAGGGGCACGGCCAGGGCGTCCCAGGCTGCCTGGTCCACTTTAGAAAGATTCTCCATCCAGAGGATCGAGTAGCTGGATTTGCAGTATTTTGACATGATATACGTTTACTTTTCCGGCGGCATCATCTCGGGCGGCATTCGAACGGTTACAACTTCTCCGCGGGCGCAAAAACACAGACGCTGCCTTCACCATCCCAGTAGCTTTTGATGTGCAGGCCGTGCTCATTTAAACGCCCGCAGCCGAAGCAGTGGCTCAGAGCGTCCGGGTAGTAGTCCTGAAAAGCTTTCATCTTTATCCATCGAGGCCTTTATGAATCCGGGTTTTGACGTTGAAGCTCAATAAAGTCTTTGATCTCATTTAAGACAAAATAACGGGTCAGTGCCCGGGCAATTTCGTCCTGGGTCGCCTCATGGCCGGTAACCGCTTTAATAAAATCATGGATGGTACCGATAGCTTCTAAAATACTCTCATGAACCTTTTCAACCTTAGTCATATCCTCTGCCTTTGCTAAGTGTTTTGTTTTTCATAAAACTTTCTGATCTTGAGCGATACGGGGTCCAAGTTGGTCAGGCCGTACGCGTCGGCCCAGCGCATGGCCTCCAGGTATTCCTGTACGTTGATCCGGCGCCAAATTTCCGGATAGTCAAAGGCTTCGTAGTCCGGAGCATATTGATGCATGATGTTGATATAGGTTGTTTTTGGAAGGTTTTCAGCCACCCATCGGATGAATTTTTCGGTACCGGCGACCCGGTTGGGCATGACCAGGTGTCGAATCATCAATCCGCGGACGGCAATTCCCCGGCTGTCGGCCTGGTGCAGCCCGACCTGCCGGTGCATTTCGATAACCGCTTTCTGTGACACCTTGGGATAATCGGAAGCCTTGCCCAAATATTTTTCGGACTGATCGGCGTCCATAAATTTCATATCCGGCAGATAAATATCCACGATGCCGTCCAAAATGTTCAAGATCTCAAAGCGCTCGTAACCGCTGGTGTTGTACACCAAAGGAAGACGGAGCCCTTTCTTAAAGGCGATTCCAGTAGCATTGAGAATGTTCGGCATGACATGGGTGGGTGTAACCAGGTTGATATTGTGACATCCGATCTTTTGAAGATGCAGCATTATATCCGCCAGGGCTTCATCGGTCACTTCTTTGCCGTAACCTTTATGGGAAATAGGCCAATTCTGGCAGAAGACACAGCGCAGATTGCAATTGGAAAAAAAGATCGTGCCGGATCCTTCTTTGCCCACCAGCGATAGTTCTTCACCAAAATGGGGGTGTGAGGAATAGAGCATCGGTTTGGCGGTTGCCCGGCAAAAACCTTGCTCGCCATTGAGTCGATTTGTTCCGCACCGCCGGGGGCAAAGTTCGCATTCCTCGAAAATAGCGTAAGCCTGCTGGATTCTCTGAGCCAGCTTGCCTTCGCTTTCCAGTTTCCCGTAGGCCGGAAACCATGGGAGCCCTTTGTTATTAGAAGTGTAAAATGCCGCATTGGGAGCAAATAGAGAGCCGCCCAGTAAAAGCGATGATTTTATAAATTCGCGTCGCGTCAGTTCCATAAGCGTCACCCCCTTTCTGAAACGTCTCACATGCTGACGCTTTAACCCTCGTATAGAATATTTGATACCGCTTTTTGTTTCTTTGTCAAGTTGGGAAATGCGACCGGTTGGCTTTTATTCCCGGTATATTCTTATGAGAAACTCGGGTCATCTTTTTTCTGATTATTTAATGGGGGGTAAACAATGCTGCGGCCAGTTCTTCGATGAGGGTGTCGATCATGGTCTCGGCCAGGCGAAGCTGGTTAGCGCTATGGAACGTCGACACCATATTTTTGATCAGCTCGGGTACCCGGCTGCAGGAAGGACAAAAATATGCCCGGCAGGCCAGACCTCCGAAACAAAATTTTTGATTACATAATAAATTCTATTCCATCCAAGTCAAGGATTATCAAACCTCAATTGTGGTCCAAGTCCTGATCTTTGAAACCGTCTTTTTTCTTAGGAGCCCTTAATTTCAGCCGGAATATCAATGCAAAACAAATGACAATGAGTATCAAAAGTCCAAACCGGCTGACTGCCTTCAGGGCTTTGGCATTCGTGGTGTAGTTTTTTAAGAAAAGGGGGACATGTAAGGGGGGATAATCCTGGGCATAGGGGTCCAGCTCGACAAAGCTCCGATAAGCAGCGGCATATTGCTCATCTTGATCCCCTTGCTGGTAAATCTGGGCCAGGACATCATAGGCCTTGGCAATGCTTTTTTGATCTCCTTGCAACTGGAGCGCCCTGGTGGCGTCAAGGATAGCTTCCTTGAACTTTCTGTTGAAACAGTATGCCTGGGCCCGGTAACTGTAAGCATTTGCGTTTTGCGGTTCCAGTTCGATAGCACGGCTGAAGTTGTCGATCGCCCTTTCAAGCGAATTCCTGTTTTCCGGCACCCCCGGATGGCGGCGGCGATGTACCAGGCGCTTGATTTCCGCCATCATTCCCTCGCCGTGTCCCTTTTTTAGGTACGCCATCCCCCGCATCCGATAGGCATCCGCCGCCTGAGGCTTCAGCTTGATCACCTTGGTGTAATCTTCGATGGCGTTGTCCAACCGTCCTTGGAAGTAGTAGTGGACGGCCCGCTTCTCATAGGCGTCCGCCAGGCCGGGATCAAGTTGCAGCGCTTTGGTGAAGTATTCGATCTTTTTACAGGCCAGAGTGCTTTCAATGCCGCGCTTGTAAAACTCCCCGGCATCCTGACACCAGGCGGAGGTGATGGCCAAATACCAAAATACTATTGTTAAAACAGCTACTTTTTTCACGGCGCTTTCTCCTTTTAAATGCTTGAAGGAGATCTAAACCGGATATACCTGCGAACCTTCGGCAGAAACACAATTCATGCTTAAGTCCTTTTCAGCCCTGCTCTACATGAAATCTCCGGGCCCGGGTAACCTTTACAGACCCAAGGTCTGGCAGGATAAATCTTACAAACAGCTTTATCATTGACATATTTTAAAAACGGACAGGGTGTTACGCCGAATTCCGGGTGTTCGATTTCTCCGGAATATTCATTAACGATATAACCATACAAAGCAAGAAAATCGGCAACGGCCATCTTCAGATGATCAGCGGCAAGCCGATACTCCAGTTCCGACCAGGGGATTCCGATTTCTCTGCAGCATCGGCCGCATCTTTGACAGTTAAAGCTCATGAGCCGACCTTAGCCCGAATATTTCATGAAATCTTTTCATCGATAATTAAAAAATAAATGATTCCATATGCTTTGGATGAAAAATGGTCAAAAATCGAAGGTAACAAACCGTACTCCAATCGGAAATACTCAAAAGCTGAAAAGATTTCACCTTACAGGCGCTCCCTGAGGTGTCCATTTCCCCGTTTTCAACGGGATCTTCGAGCTGCGTTACGTGTCCCGCCGAAGCGCAGCGAAGGCGGATTAAGGACTTGCAGTAGAATACTACGGCTGCGTCCTTAAATGCCTTGCAAATGAACACCTCAGGGGCGTGAAATATCCGGGTTAGTAACAAGGTATTTTAAGTCTGTAAAAATTAGTTTCAGCAGTTTTCCCAAAGCACTTTTAAAGAATATGGACAAACGGTTTTTTTTGTCAATGAAAAAGCCGCAGGCCATACTTTGAGTTAAAAAATCAGGATTGCGATTTGTGGATTTTTAATATAACTTCGCGGCTAAACAGATATTTTGGACAAGAATGATATTAGATAAAATATTGTGAATAAGGTATCGCAATGAAAACAAAAACGATTCTTTTAGATCACGGCGGCGGCGGCAAAATGTCGCACCGTCTGATTACCGATCTTTTGCTGCCTGTTTTCGACAATCGGATTCTCTCACGACTCCATGACGGTGCCGTTTTTGATATCAATGGACAGCGCCTGGCCTTTTCAACCGATACCTTTGTGGTGGATCCCGTTTTTTTCCCCGGAGGAAGTATCGGGGATCTGGCTGTGAACGGAACCGTCAACGATCTTGCAATGTGCGGTGCAGTTCCCCAATACCTCAGTGCGGGATTGATACTTGAAGAAGGTTTTCCCATGAAGGACCTTGAAAGGATATTAAACGATATGCGTGTCGCTACTCAACGGGCGGGTGTTATCATAGTGACCGGAGACACCAAGGTCGTTCCCAAAGGTGCGGTGGACAAGATCTTTATTAATACGTCCGGTGTGGGACAAATACCTGATGGTGTGGATATTTCGGGCCACAACGCCCGGCCCGGAGATAAGGTCATCCTCAGCGGCACCATTGCCGATCACGGCATGACCATATTGACCCAGCGCGAAGGGCTGATGTTTGATTCACCGGTCAAAAGCGATACCGCGCCGCTGAATCATGTGGTGGCAAGTATGCTGGCCGTATGCAAGGATATCCATGTGCTGCGGGACCCGACCCGCGGCGGCGTCGGTACCGCTTTAAACGAAATTGCCGGCAGCTCCGGCGTCGGAATCAAGATCCATGAAGAAAAGATCCCCATAAAAAAGGAGACCGCCGGAATCTGTGAGCTTTTGGGCTTTGATCCCCTTTACGTTGCCAACGAAGGCAAACTGATTGCCTTTGTTGCTCCCAAGTATGCCGAAAAGGTCCTTGCAGCTATACGGCAGGATAGTGTCGGCCGGGACGCCTGTATCATCGGAGAGGCGGTTTCCGACAATATCGGCAGGGTAATCATGCAAACCCGCATCGGCGGATTTAGGATCGTGGATATGCTGACCGGGGAGCAGCTTCCGCGCATATGTTAGGGAAAATGTTATAGGTTTTTTATGGAAAATAATTCGACCTGCTTTAATTCATCTTCAAAGTCCATCAAGTTGTTTTTTTTGTTCTTTTTTACATGCTTGCTTTACGGCTGCACCTTGAAGAAAGAAATTCAGCTTTCCGGCAAAACCATGGGAACCACCTACCATATAACGGTGGTTGCCGGATATTTTTTTGACCCGGCAAGCTTTAAAGCCAAGATTGACCATCGGCTCGAAGAGATTAACCAGAGCATGTCCACCTATCGAAAAGACAGCGAAATCAGCCGGTTCAACGACTTTTCGGATGCCGGAGAAAAATTTGCCGTATCCGACGATTTCTGGCAGGTCATGACCGTTGCGGCCAAGATCTACAAATTATCCGAAGGCGCCTGGGACGGCACCGTAAAACCGCTGGTATATCTGTGGGGCTTTGGTGGTTCAGGCAAATATAGAGTTCCGGAAGAAGCGGAAATTCAGGCGCAACTGGCCGCTGTCGGATTCAATCAGATTGAAATGTCAGCCGACCGCTGTCTGATCAAACGCAAGGCGTCCATAACCCTTGACCTGGCCTCCATCGCCAAAGGGTATGGCGTCGATCAAGTCGCAGCGCTGATCCGCAAAAGCGGCCTCGAAAACTTTCTGGTGGAAATCGGCGGCGAGGTTTTTGCCGCCGGCTTTAGAAAAGACGGCAAACCCTGGAAAGTCGGTATCAACCGGCCCCAGGAAAGCGCTTCATATGATCAAGTTTACAAGGTGGTGAACTTGCACGACAAAGCTTTTGCCACCAGCGGTGACTATAGAAATTATTTCGAGCTGAACGGAAAGCGCTATGCTCACATACTCAATCCGCAAAGCGGATATCCGGTATCCAACGGGGTTGTGGGTGTTTCAATCGTAGCTGACACCTGTACCTTTGCAGACGGACTGGCGACCGCCGTTATGGTTCTGGGCCCTCAAAAAGGCCTTGAACTGGTAAACAGGCTCGACAACGTGGAGGGTTTGATTGTCGTCCGGCAGCAGGACGGCACGCTGACGGATTACTATTCGAAAGGTTTTGTTGCCGAGTAAAAAAACAATGCATGCGTAACCCCTCTGCTTTTTAAAAAATCAACCACGTCCGAGGGGTTAAAGTACATCCTGAGCTTCCAGGCATTTTTGCTTGTTGTGCCAAATACGCTGTCGTCGAGTCCTTCCATAAAACCGATAATTGTTTCCACTTCTTCATCGGTAAAATCGGTCTTTGTTTTGCTATGACCGTTTGCTGTCCGGGTGTCTTCGTCCAGCTTGCCGGCGATGGTTTTCAGAGAGCTTAGATAAAGCGCTCCTCTTTGGATTTCCATAAATTTCGGTATGTTCAGGCTATAGTTGCTTATTTCGCGCATGTCGGGCAGATTTCCGACGTGTTCAACCGTTAGGCCGAGTTTTTCGCGGCAAAGCAAGATAAGGTTTTTAACAAGAACGTGCTGCCCCCCTTCAGGCTGCCTGTTAACAACCAGAGCGGGCCTGAAGTCTTTTTCTAGCTCCTGAATCACCGGGAGCATGTCGGGATCAAGCTGTTTTATCTGTTCGGTAAGCCATTCGAGCGTAAAGTTCGTATCTTCTGTTGTCCTTTTGGTTTCCGCTTCGATAATAGGACCGATTTGGGCATGTTTTTTAAACACGTGTTGCAATTTCCTGAAAAATGCCCCTTTAATGAAACTGTATGCATTCATGATCGCAGCGGGTTCCGCTTCGGTTACTACGATGCCTCGGTTGGACATGTCGAAAAAATCCAGGGTATTGAAATGCACCCCGGCCCCAAGATCAACGATGATGACGTCGGCCGGCAGCGATCGAACATGCCGCATTATTTTCAACTTCATCCAGTGGGCAGGATTGGCCATGCCCGGCACAAACTTCGCTCCGCTGATAAGCTTAAGATTTTTCTGCGATGTTTCCAGCAGAATTTCTTCCAGAGCGGACACTTTTCTCAAGATAAAATCGGCAATGGTGGGAGTTTCTCTGATGATGCCCAAGTAGGTATGCAAATTGGCCGCTCCAAGATCAAGATCAACCAGTACGACACGGTGTCCCTCCTTGGCAAACAGACAACCCAAAGCAACCGAAAAAATGCTTTTGCCGACCCCGCCTTTCCCGCCTCCGGCTGCAAAGATCATTTTCTGTTGGTTTGATTTCATCGCATCTGCCCGCAAGTTGCATTTCAGATGATAACTTGAACAAAACCTAAATAGAGGGTTTCAAATAGTGACGATTTCTTACTTGAACGATCTGCCCAACAGGTAAGGTTTCTTAACAAGGTGAGTGTATCCATCTGTTTTAAATGGTTATCTTTTTAATGTTCTGTCACTACTTTAAACGCTCAGTTTAGATAAAAGTATCAGAGACAATTTCGGTTGTCAACTGCCGACTTTCTTGCAACATATCAAAATTATGGCCATTTTAGGCATATAGCGTTTGTTTGTCTTGGAGTCGGGATATTTTATTTTGTCCTGAAAAAATCTAAGCATTTGGCTTTGCCGGAAAAGAATCATTATGAAATATAAAATTCATAAATCCCAAATTACAAACACCAAATAAATATAATCAAGTTGCATTAGATTGCAATTATATGCAACCAGGGCCGAGTTTGGATCTGTCTGACCATTAGCGGGTTTATGTCCGATGCCTAATCCGCATGGACCATTTGAGCCATTTATGAACCATTTTTTCTCAATTTCTTCAGGTGGCGAGTTTATTCGTGATTCTCCAACCCTGTCACTCTTATGACCGTAAAGCGGCCCAATTCATAACCGGCTTTATAAAGCAAAAGAAGCGTCAGGAGTCTGGCCATGCGGCCGTTTCCATCCAGAAAAGGTTGCATTGCATTTGAATATTATCCTTGCTACAGAGTATCCTTGCCAGAGATTTCAACGAGAAGATCGCTGCCCCGTTCTCCCATGCTGCGCAACATCTCTTCGATCTTCTGCATGGCCAGAGGCAACGGCCTGGCACGACCATTTTCCCAACGGTTGATGGTGGGGAAGGTCACGCCGAGTTTGGCCGCGAATTTTTCCTGGGTTAGGCCCGTTCGCTCACGAAGCTCACGTACTAATCGGGGTATGTCGGTTTGGGCATTCAACGTCGTTCTCCTTTCAGATCCGATCATATCCGACAGGGATCTGATCGAATCACTTCATATCAAGTAGCCGATCAGATGATATATCATACGATAAAATACCGCATTGCCAAACGGTTTTTCGAGTATCAATCAGGATAACAATTAGTCTTTGAAATTAAAGGATTTAACCTGAGATATGCATGCAATCAGACATATCCGAGGTTTTGGAACAAGCTGATATCCTGCAGGTCTGAAAGGATATATGGGGAGATCAGTTCCTGATAAATATATTCCATGTGACATAATTTACTTACATGGCTGAACTATAACGCTAAAAATATATCTTGACTATCAACAAAAATATATAATATATGTAATTATTCACGTAATAAATGAACAAAGTCGTCTTGGATATACCATGAAAACACTGGCAGGTATAGGAAAAACTGACCGGGAAAGAATGGCTGCGATTATTCGTGGCACAAAAGGCACGGTATCTGTTGGGGATGCAGCAAGAATTTTAGATGTTGCCTCCACGGATGCGGCCAAAATGCTTTCCAGATGGTCAAAAAAGGGATGGATGTCCCGGATTCGACGGGGGCTTTATGTTTCTGTGCCTTTGGAATCCAGAACTGCTGATGTGCCGATTGAAGATCCCTGGCTGATTGCCGATCGTCTTTTTTCACCTTGTTATATCGGGGGATGGAGCGCTGCTGAATATTTTGATCTTACGGAGCAGATTTTCAGCACCGTTATGGTAATGACAGTTCAAAAGCCAAGGAAACGCAGACCTGATATTAAAGGCACAGCGTTTATGCTGCGTACGATTTCTGAGAAAGCAATGTTTGGCCTTAAGCCTGTATGGAGAGGGCAGGTAAAAATATCCGTATCTGATCCAACGCGCACAATACTTGATATGCTGGTAGCCCCTGCTTTTGGCGGTGGGATACGTTCTGTAAAAGATATGCTGGGAAATTATTTAAGATCAGAAAATAAGAACCTGGAACAGTTGATTGAATATGGAGAGCGGTTGGGGAACGGTGCATTCTTCAAACGGCTTGGCTTTTTACTTGAAAAAATAGCCACTGATGAAACCAAAGCAATAGAAGAATGCTATAAACGGCTTACAGCAGGAAATGCGAAGCTTGATCCCAAATTAAACAACATCAAGCTGATAACCCGATGGCGGCTGTGGGTTCCGGAAAAATGGAAAAGGATGGAACCGGTTGATTGACAAGTCTGAAATAATGGAGTTCTCAAGGGAATTCGGACTTAGAGCAAATGTTATTGAAAAAGACTATGTGCTCGGCTGGGTATTGGCTGGCATATTCAATCATCCTGTCATCGGATCAAGTTGGCTTTTTAAGGGCGGTACCTGTTTGAAAAAATGTTTTTTTGAAACCTACCGCTTTTCCGAAGATTTGGACTTTACCCTTTCCGAATCCAATCACCTGGATCAGGAATTTTTCGTATCATGCTTCAAGGAAATCGCACAATGGGTCTATAATGAGACAGGTATTGAGATCCCACAGGATCTCATCCGCTTTGATGTGTATCAAAACAAGCGCGGTTTCATGTCTGCTCAAGGAAGGATTGGATATCGTGGCCCCATGCAGCCCAGGGGTGATCTTCCCCGGATCAAGCTCGACCTGACCACCGATGAAATTGTGGTCCTGGATCCAGTTATTAGAGAAGTCCATCATCCCTATTCTGATTTGCCTAGTGATGGCATCCGAATCAAAAGCTACTGCTTTGAAGAAGTTTTTGCAGAAAAAATCAGAGCTCTGGCTGAACGTGAGCGCCCCAAAGATCTCTATGATGTGGTTCACTTGTATCGTCATGATGAACTCGATCCGGATCAGCCACTTATCCTTAACACCCTGGAGAAAAAATGCGCCTTTAAGCAAATACCGGTTCCGACCATGGATACCTTCAGGAACCGCTCTGAACATGACGAGTTAGAGACGGAATGGGAAAACATGCTGGCCCATCAACTGCCGGCGCTACCGCCTTTTAACCAATTCTGGCAGGCTCTTCCCGAAGTGATAGAATGGCTGCACGGTTTGGTGGCTAAAACAGTTAAAGTTGCCATACCGATTGGGAGGCAGGCGATTGACGCAACCTGGCGTCCGCCTGCCATGGCCCAAGCATGGCATGTGGCCACCCCTCTTGAAAGAATACGTTTTGCAGCGGCCAACCGGCTCTGTGTCAACTTGCACTATCAAAACAAATACCGTTTAGTTGAACCCTATTCACTGCGTCGCACGCAGGAAGGGAATATTCTGCTGTATGCTTTAAGGCATGAAACAAATAAATGGCGAGCATATCGAGTGGATCGAATCCAGGGTGCAGAAATTACGCAAACGCCTTTTGTTCCCAAACATGCAGTTGAACTGACGCCAGCCTCTATATCTATACCGGTGTTAACCCGACGTTCAGGCGGATATGATGTGTTTAAGTCAGCCATCCCTCGTTCAAGCTTTAAAAGGCAGAGCTTCGGGCCAAAGTATGTTATTGAATGCCCGTATTGTGGCAAAAAATTTAGTCGTAAAAAAATGAATACCCGTTTAAATCCACACAAAGACAAATACGGATATCCATGTTCTGGTAGAAATGGATATCTTGTTGATACAAAGATTTAAAATTTCATAAGTCAGACTTATCACAGGTTTTTCGGTCAGCTAATATCCTGGGAACTCTACAAGCTATCTCAATGCGACCTGGTTAAAAATCTATAGCATGGTACTTTTTCTTTCAGCTGCACTTAATCATTCAATTCTCTCAACTCCGTCCCGTAGAACAGACGTCCCAGCTTCCAAGCCTCCAAGCATAAAGGCTGATCTTTTTGCGACAACCGATAAGCGCATGACGTTTCACCTTAGGCCGTTTGCATTAGACCGTTAAATTAGTAATGGTTATCAGCAATATAACGCTTTGTTTTTTTATGGTTTTTCATTGACAAAGTAGTCGCATATTTATATTGAATTTAGACACCACGTAAAATTCAGATGCTGTTTTCATTCAAGCACACCTATAACCGAAACCACAGGTGGTTTTTTGAACAAAAAAACAGAACATCATTTACAAAGCTACTCGCTATTTAGTCCAACCGTTCGAACTTACAAGTACGTCTCAAATAACAAGGAAAGCATCCAATGTTTTATATTTGAATTCCATAGTAAGTGAGAGTTGTTAACTATTTACGGGCTTCCCAAATACCGCTAAGGAGGAATCTAAGTGTGGAAATTAAATCTTTGATTTCAAGGGCCGAGCTGTCATACTATAAGCTTATCATTGTGGTCGGCAAATCAGGATCGGGGAAAACCACTTTACTGCGCCGGATATCTGAAGAATTACATTTCCCACTGATAAATCTTGGTTTGGAACTGAGCCGCAGGCTGCTCAGTTTGACGAATAAGCAACGGAAATTAATGGCTGCTGAAATAATAGAAGAAATCTTGGATGAGCAGGATGTCCCGATACTGGTGATCGATAATACCGAGGTTGTTTTTGATCCTAATCTTAAACTCAATCCATCAGGGTTGTTGAAAAATATTTCACGAAACCGATTGCTTATCTGGTCGTGGAATGGAGAGCAGGACGGAGATCAGCTCATCTATTCATATGCTGGGCATCCGGAATATCATCGAACTCCATCCAATGAGTTTATGACGATTACAACTTGATCCCTAAAAAGGTGACTTGATGCACTACAAAGAACTCATATCCTTTCAACCAATCGAAAGCATTATCCAGCTCCGCGACGCAAACAAAGATTCCAATGCCCGCGAGCATGTTAAATCGTATGTGATTTCCAAGGAAATGGCCCAGCGGCTAAGTGAAGTGGTCGTACCACAGCTTCAGTATGATAAGCCCCAGGACAATAAGGGAATTCTTATTGTTGGCAACTATGGAACCGGCAAATCTCATTTATTGTCTGTCGTATCAAGCGTAGCGGAAAATGCCGAGATGCAGGGGCTCATTACCAATGAAAAAGTCAGGAAAGCGATAGTCGATATTGCAGGCAGGTTTAAGGTCATCCGGCTTGAAATCGGTGCAACAGAAATGGGGCTTAGGGAAATAATAACTTCAGCACTGGAAAATAGCTTGGAACAATGGGGCATTTCATATCGATTTCCTTCTGCAGCCGAACGTTTTGAAAACAAAACATCTTTAGAGGAAATGATGGGGCTCTTTCATAAAAAGTTTTCCAGTCTCGGCCTGATGGTGGTTGTTGATGAATTACTGGATTATTTGCGTTCACGCAAAGATCAGCCGCTGATTTTAGATCTTGGTTTTCTTCGAGAAATCGGCGAGGTCTGCAAGGACCTTAAATTCCGGTTTGTTGCGGGTGTGCAGGAAGCGATTTTCGACAGCGGCCGTTTTGCCCATGTGGCAGACAGCCTGGGGCGGGTTAAGGATCGATTCCAGCAGGTCAAAATTGCCAGTACCGATGTAAAGTTTGTCGTCGCCAACCGGTTATTGACAAAATCAAGCGACCAGAAATCAAAAATCAGAGAATATCTTCAACCTTTTTCAAAATTTTACAGCAATATGAATGAACGGATGGAAGATTTTGCAGAACTGTTTCCCATCCACCCTGACTACATCGAAACCTTTGAACGGATTCCAATTGTTGAAAAGCGCGGTGTTCTCCAGATTATTTCAGATACCATCAAGGACCTGATCGGCCAAAAAGTACCCGAAGATTACCCGGGTATTCGGGCATATGATAGTTACTGGAAAGCGCTTATCGAAAATCCCGCCAATATGGCCATTCCTGAAGTTTCAGCCATCGTCGAATGCAGTGGCGTTTTAGATGCTAAAATTAAAAACGCCTTTACCCGTCCACAGTACCAAGCGATGGCATTTCGGATTGTGGATGCGCTTTCTGTTCATAGGCTGACCACCAGTGACCTGTATGCACCCATTGGTCTTACGCCGGAAGAATTGCGGGACGGCCTTTGCCTGTATCACAAGGTGGTCGGCGCCCTTGGCGGAGATCCGGCCGAAGAGCTGTTGACTTTAGTGGAAACGGTCTTGCGTGAAATTCATAAAACCGTCAGCGGCCAGTTTATATCCTCCAACAAGGACAATCGCCAATACTATCTCGATTTAAAAAAAGTGGATGATTATGATGCACTGATTGAAAAGCGCTCCGAATCGCTGACCACAGGTGCACTCGACCGTTATTACTATGATGCCCTGAAACAGCTTCTGGAATGTACAGATGTCCCTGCCCATGTTACTGGTTACCAGATCTGGCAACACGAACTTGAATGGAAAGAACGCCGGGCACCGCGTTTGGGATACCTCTTTTTCGGCGCCCCCAATGAACGTTCTACCGCTATTCCGCAGAGGGATTTTTATCTGTATTTCATCCAGCCATTTGATCCGCCGCGTTATAAAGACAACAAACTCCCGGATGAGGTTTTCTTTCGACTGTCCCAAAAAGATGCTGAGTTTGAAGGCCATCTAAAACTTTATGCGGCGGCTCTTGAACTGTCCGCCACATCATCAGGCAATAAAAAAGACACCTATCGTAAAAAAGCAACGGAGAACCTTTCCGAATTAACAAAATGGCTGCGAAGTAATCTTTTGACTGCCATGGATGTCACCTATCAGGGGCAAAATAAAAAACTGTTGCAGTGGATTAAAGGATCTGCCGGCAGTGGCGGTTCAATCAATATTCGAGATACGATCAATGCGCTGGGATCTTCCTGTCTTTCAGAACATTTTGCCAATCTCTCGCCCAATTATCCCTATTTTTCAATCCTGCTGACAACGGCAAGTATTCCTCAAGCAGCGCAGGATGCTATCCGGGGGATTGCCCAGCCGGGTTATCGCACAAAACAGGCAACGGCTGTACTCGATGCATTAGAGCTTTTGGATGGAGCTAAACTGGATCCCTATAAGTCACAATATACAAAGCATATTATTGATATGTTGAAGGCAAAAGGACATGGCCAAGTATTAAATCGCCAGGAACTGATTCAATCCATTGATGCGGTGCCCTATCTTTTACCGGAAAAATTTCGCATAGAACTCGAATGGGCTGTTGTTCTGTTGACTGCTCTGGTTTATGCCGGTGAGGCGGTTCTTTCGATCCCTGGAGCCAAGTTCGATGCAACAGGCCTGTCAACGTTAGCCACCACGGACATATCCGATCTGACCGGATTTAAACACCTTCAAAGACCGAAAGAATGGAATCTGCCCGCAATCAAGGCCTTGTTCGAATTGATGGATTTAGTTCCGGGCTTGGCCGTTTCTGTCACACAGGGCGATTCGGATCCGGTGAAACAGCTTCAAACTACAATATTGGGCAAAATCGAAAAACTGGTAAAGACCCGCCATAAACTGCAGGGGGGCCTTTCGTTCTGGGGGCAGAATCTTTATGCGGAAAAAGATGTCGAGCAAAGTTCGCAAGCTTTGGAGAAGACCAAAGTTTTTATTGAAAGCCTGCAAGCCTACAACATGCCGGGCAAACTTAAAAATTTGAAATATGAAGCCAATGAGATCCTTATCCATAAAGAAGGATTAAAAAAACAAACGGAAATAGAGGAACTTGAGTCCTTTGTTCTCGAAATCAACCATATAGCTCAATATCTTTCCATGGCGGAAGGATATTTGCCCGAAAACGATCCCTGGATCAAAAACAACCAGAGTTTGCGAGAAAAAATCCTAAAAGATATCAGGGACCCTGAGAAACGAAAATTCGCCAAGTTTAAAACGGCTGTAATAAATCAGCTGAAAGATCTGAAGAAAGACTATATCAAAACCTATATGGCTCTGCACAAAAAAGCCCGGCTGACACACGGGCAGGACAAAGCCAAAAGTGATCTGACAAAAGATTACCGCATCGGCCAGTTACAAAAACTTACGTCAATCGATTTGCTGAACCGGCAACAACTTATTGATTTCCAGGAGGATCTTGGCAAGCTGAAAACCTGTTTTGCCTTAACGGAAAAGGATCTTGAAAATGATCCTAAATGCCCCCATTGCGGTTTCTGGCCCAGCATGGAAGTTCCCAAATATTCAGCCGATGCCACACTTCAAAGGCTTAAATCGGAATTGGAAAAAATTCAGCAGAGCTGGAAACAATCCCTGTTAAACAACCTGGATGATCCGATTGTTCAAAATAATTTCAGCCTCTTAAAAGCAAAACAACAAAAGCTATTAAACGAATTTATTGATAAAAAGGAATTGCCGGACGAAATCAACGGTGAATTTGTTCAGACAATTCAGGAGGCTTTGGCTGGATTATCCAAAGTTCAGGTCAAAACAAATGATTTGAAAGCCGCGCTGTTTCCAGATGGCAGCCCGGCAACACCCGCTGAGTTTAAAGAACGGTTCGATCAATTTGTAAAAGATCTGTTAAAAGGCAAAGACGCCGGCAAAGTTCGCATTGTGATAGATTGAAAGGTAGCAAGGGATAGTACCCAGCTTGGTCATTTTCTAACTGACCAAGCTTCACTTATATAGGCCCAGCTTGGTCACTGACCAAGTTGCCTTAAACAAGTAAACTTGTGCAGTGCACAAGTAGGTTGAATTCGACCGATCTTGTTGTGTACAAGTTGGTTTGATCCAACAAAACGACGATTTGCATCATTTCCGTAAGGATTGGAGATTGTTTAATGAACAGACATGAACTGATTGAGCGTTTAAAGGGATTCGAATGGAATGATGTGGAATTTAAGGAGGCATTGAATGCCTGCCCCAAAAGTGCATACGAAACAGTCTCCGCCTTTGCTAACACTTCCGGCGGATGGCTGGTTTTTGGGGTAAAAGAACAGGATGACAAATTTGAAATTATCGGTGTTAAAAAGGTAACCAAAGTTGAAACGGAATTTTTATCGACTCTTCATCAACAAGGAAAAATTAGCTGCCCTCTTGATGTCGAACCCTCATTTGTAGAATACAACTCTGCAATTGCACTTGTATTTTTTATTCCCGAAGTACGTCGTGAGGATAAACCGGTATATCTTAATGGCAATATCAGAAGTTCTTACATCCGCAGGGGAAGCGGAGACCACAAATGTACAGAAGAGGAAATAAAAACCTTTCTACGAGAGGCATCGGTAAAAACCTATGACACAGAGCTTATCGATATTGATTATAGAAGCTGTTTTGAAGAAGACTCGATCCGTTGGTATCGAAATACCTGGCAGAGACGTAACCCAAACAGGCTTGAAGCAGCCTCAGATACTGAATTTTTGCAGCATTTTGGATTATTAATGGATACCGGAGAAAAAACATTGCCGACGAGAGCCGCACTTTTATTATTCGGTAAGGAATCGACCATCATGCAAATTTCTCCAAGGCCGATAATTGATTTCAGAAGACTTAATTCAGGATATGATGAGGTTCTTCCTGAGCAGAGATATGATGATCGTGATTTAATGGAATGCAACCTCATCGTTGCTTGGCGAAGAATCCTTGAGCTTTACCAGAAGACTGCAGAAATTCCATTTAAGTTCGACTCCGAAACGCTTGAACGTGACGATAAACCTGTTGATTATACAGCTTTCAGAGAAGCAACCATTAATTTGCTGACCCATCAGGATTTTGGCGATCACACCCGCAAAGCATCAATTCAGATGTTCAAGGATCGATTAATCTTCTGGAATCCCGGCGCATCATTTGTTTCAAAAGACGAAATGTTTCAACCCGGCGAAAAGCCATTCCGGAACCCACAAGTTGCAGGCATGTTCAGGCGTATTGGTTTTGGAGAACAGGCTGGAACAGGCATCAACGCCATCTATTCAAACTGGAGAATATTAAAACGTGTCCCTCCAGTAATTGAAAATAACAAATCATACCACAGTTTCTGTTTGACACTACTGAAAGAAGAACTGGTATCTGATGAGCAGATTCTATTCCAAGCAAAATTGGGCGTTAATTTAAGTGAGGAAGAATCGGCAGTCTTTGCCCAAGTGTGGCGAACCGGACAAATCCGGCTGCTTGAAGCAAGAGCGATTAGCGGATTTTCTATTGCAAATACAAAAAAGCTGTTGAATCGACTGACTGTTCAGAACCTCATTGAGCCAAAAGAGGGACAGAAGCAGACGCACTATATTCTTGCAGAGCATTTGCGGGAAATTAAAACAGAAATTCTTAAAGATGATGTGTCTGAAAAAAAGATGCTCACTTTATCTTCTGCTCAGGTCAAACCGCTCAAGGGAATCTCCGATATTCAGCGAAAGATTATAGACTTTAGTGATTCTCCCCATCCGATTACTCAAATCATGACACATGTGGGTGTCAAAAACCGTACGTTTTTCCGAAAAAATCATCTGGATCCGCTTTTAGAAAACGGAATTTTAAAGATGAGTTATCCGGATAAACCAAAGCACCCAAAGCAGGCGTATGTTTTAACTGAAATCGGTTTTGAATTGAAATCCCGGTTCACCAAAAAAGATAAAGGTAATAAAGAATGACCAAACTATCAGAACAGAAAAATTTTGGCTTTGATAATAGAAAAAAAATCGGCCCCGTCGAATGCTTGGGAATGACTTTTGAAGATGATGAAGCCCGGCGGGCATATTTCACCGAAAAGCTGAGGGAAAAGCTGAAGGATCCTGAATTTAGAAAAATTGAAGGCTTCCCAATTGGTGAAGATGAAGATATTTTAGCGTTGTCTGATCCTCCTTACTATACGGCATGCCCGAATCCTTTTATTCAAGGTTTTGTGAAATATCACGGAAAAAAATTCCACGAAAAAGAGAAATATCATAGAGAGCCTTTAGGTTGTGATATAGAAGAATCTAGAAATAATCCTTATGTAAATGCACACTCATATCCGACCAAGACCCCGCATCAAGCTATTATGAGGTTAATTCTCAATTTTACAAATCCTGGAGACATCGTTTTAGACGCCTTTGCTGGCACAGGAATGACCGCTGTTGCAGCACAACTTTGCGGTAACCCCGAAATTAAATTTAAAATTAAATTAAGCAATGAAAACAAAAATATTATTTGGGGGGATCGCCATGCTATTATAGGTGATTTGGACCCTGCGGCAACTTATATAGCTCGCAATTTTAATCTCAATGACGATTGGGATCTTTTTGATAAAGAAGTTGATAAAATTTCAAAAGAAATTAGATTAAAATTTGGATGGCTTTATAAAACTCACCATAAGAATGGAAACTATGGCGAAATTAAATGTGTCTTATGGTCAGATGTTTATCTTTGTCCTGATTGTAATGCTGAAATCATATTTTGGGATGTAGCTGTTAATATGGAAAAATCTCGAGTTGAAGGCAATATTAGGTGTAAATCATGCAATAGTATAAACAAAAAAAGTCAACTAGATAAATTTTGGATACACCATTTCGATTCTTATATAAATGAAACCGTAAAGAAGATTAAGTCTATTCCTGTTCTAATAATTTATGCGTTTGGAGGCAAAAATTATGAAAAAAAACCTGATAATGAGGACTTTGATCTCATCAATAAGATCGAGGAAGTAGAGATACAAGACTGGTTTCCAACCAACAAAATGCCAAAGGGATTTAATACGGAGCAGCCAAAAAAATCACACGGCCTCACCCATGTTCATCATTTTTTTACTAAACGCAATTTAATAGGCTTAGCTTTTGCATGGAATAAAGCTAAGCTCACTAGAACGAAGTTTCTTCTGACATCTTTAATGTACAAATCGAGTGTTCTTTGCGCACCGTTAATGTCTAATTATTTCGCGGCCAAAAAAGGAAAAACTAGGGGCGGATGGGTTGGCAAAGAAAGAACTGGTACATTATATTGCCCCTCCATACACAGTGAAGTTCCTATTCTTCCACAAATTAAGACTCGCAAAAAAGCCGTCAAGATTACTGCAGCTGGATCTTCATTGCCATGTATTGCGACTTTTTCTGCAACTTCACTGCAAATTCCCGACAACTCAATTGATTATGTCTTTACCGATCCGCCATTTGGAGCTAATCGGATGTATTCAGAGATTAATTTTCTATGGGAAGCATGGCTCAAAGTTAAGACTGATAATAAGAAAGAAGCCATCGAAAACAGTTATCAGAATAAGGGCCTATCAGAATATCGGAAACTAATGCTTCAGGCTTTTAATGAATATCACCGAGTTTTAAAACCAGGCCGATGGATTTCTGTTGAATTCTCAAATACTAGATCTTTAGTTTGGAATACTCTTCAAGCAATAGTTTCTGAAGCAGGGTTTGTTGTTGCCGATGTTAGACCGTTAAATAAAAAGCAAGGGTCGATTGAAGCATACACATCTCCAACTGCTGTAAAGCAAGATCTTGTCATATCCGCCTACAAACCCAATGGTGGTCTTGAAAAACGTTTTTTGAAAAAGGCTGATACGGAAGAAGGAGTTTGGGATTTTATAAAAACACATTTAAATAACTTGCCTATTGTAAAACCTAAAGGGGGGAAACTCGAATTCATTACCGAACGTGATCCCCGCATTTTGTACGACCGTACTGTAGCCTTTTATATCCGACATGGTATTCCAGTCCCATTGTCATCACCTGAATTTCAAGCTGGATTAGCTGACAGATTTCCTGAACGAGACGGAATGTATTTCCTGCCGGATCAGGCTGCTGAGTATGATAAAAAGCGTATCAAAATGGAAGGTTTAGGCCAGATGGTCATCTGGGTGGAAGATGAGCGCAGTGCAGCGGACTGGCTTCGTAATTTCTTAAAAAACAAACCATCCAAGTATCAAGAAATGATGCCTGAGTTTTTCGAAAAACTTAACGAGGCCTGGAAAAAATGGGAAACAAGGCCGGAACTCCGGGCATTGCTTGACCAGTATTTCCTCTGCTACGACGGGCAGGAAAATGTTCCACCCCAAATCCATAGCTACTTATCAACCAACTTCAAAGAGCTGCGCAAGCTTCCTGCCGATGATCCCTCGTTGCGGTTAAAAGCCAAGGACCGCTGGTATGTGCCCGATCCACGTAAAAACGCCGATGTTGAAAAGCTCAGGGAAAAGAGGCTGCTCGATGAATTCTGGACATATCTGCCTTTAGGATATGATCTCGAAGCGGTTAAAAGACGTGTGCAAAGTGGCCAGGAAACAGTCCCCGGTATGGAATCACCACCGCCTAAAATTCCGAAAGGCAAGCGCCTTAAGCTTGTGCGAACCGAAGCGGTTCGTGTGGGTTTCAAACAATGTTATCAGATTAGGGATTACCAGACCATCATTGCGGTAGCCCATTATATACCGGAAGATGTCGTTAATGGGGACGATCAGCTTCAGATGATATACGACTCGGCGGTAACCCGTTCCGGTTTGGAAATTTAGCACATTCGATGAAATGGAAAAAACCGAATCAAAAATAATGCAATCCCCCTGGTCCTGGTCAAAGTCTTATCAAGAACAGGTAAAAGTTATTGAACGGATTGAACTTTGGGGCGCTTCGAATTGCCGGATTTGGCTCCCAGGTCAGGATGCCGTGGCGTTGGTTCCATCTTCCGATATAGTCGACAGTGGATCAGTTTACTTTAAAGAAAAAGAAAATCAAACCGAGGTTGCTTACATCAAATTTTTGCTTATGGCGGCCAAATTGGCCAACCTCTTGACCGAAGATGTCCTGCTGGCTCCGATCGATTCCAACGTTATCCCGCTACCCCACCAAATCAAGGCACTGCGAAAAGCCATTTCAAGAGAGCGGGTCCGTTTTTTACTGGCCGATGAAGTCGGACTGGGTAAAACCATTGAGGCCGGTCTGATCATGAGAGAGATGAAGCTGCGGGGATTGATTAAGCGAATCCTGGTGGTTTCGCCAAAAGGGTTAATCCTGCAGTGGATTGCCGAAATGAAGACCCACTTCGACGAAGAATTCCGCTATTATGCACCAGCCGATTTTACATCCTACCGTCGTATTGCCGGAAAAGACAATATCTGGGAAACATCCGACCAGATTATATGCTCTTTAGACTCGGTCAAACCGGTTGAAGCCAGAAAGGGATGGACCGATGATAAACTTATCCAATTTAATAAAGACCGATTCCAGGACCTGGTCAGTGCTGGGTGGGATATGATCATTGTGGATGAATCCCACCGGCTGGGAGGCAGCTCAGATCAGGTTGCCAGGCATCAGCTCGGCAAAGGACTTGCAGCGGCCGCTCCTTACCTGTTGCTGCTTTCGGCAACTCCTCATCAGGGCAAATCCGACGCCTTTCATCGATTGTTGACGCTTATTGATAAAACAGCCTTCCCCGATCCTTCAAGCATTACCAAAGAACGGGTGCTTCCCTATGTTATTCGAACGGAAAAGCGCCAGGCGATCGATGCAGATGGCAAACCATTGTTCAAACCTCGAAGAACCAAGCTGATGGGAATTCCCTGGAAATCTGAACACCTGATGCAGCGGCAGTTATATGACGCAGTAACAGAATATGTTCGAAAAGGTTATAACCAGGCCATTAAAGACAAAAAAGGATATATCGGTTTTTTAATGATTTTGATGCAGCGCCTGGTAACTTCCAGCACCCGGGCAATATCGACGACCCTTGAGCGCCGGTTGGAAGTTTTGCATCAACCCCAGGAACAGATGAGTCTTTTTCCGTCAATATTGGAAAATGAGTGGGCCGATTTGGACGGACAGGATCAGCTTGAATCTGTTTTGAGTGTCCGTTTAAAAGCGCAGAAAAATGAAAGGGCCGAGGTCAAGCTGTTGCTTGATGCCGCCAGACAGGTAGAAGCTCGTGGACCGGATGCCAAGGCTGAAGTTCTATTGGAGTGGATCTACAAATTACAGCAAGAAGAAACAGAACCTGAGCTGAAATTGCTCATTTTCACTGAGTTTGTGTCTACCCAACAGATGCTGGATGAATTTCTGACAGCCCGTGGCTTTTCCGTCGTTTGCTTAAATGGCAGCATGGACATGGAGCAGCGGAAACGTGTGCAGTCTCTTTTTTCCAAAAACGTCCGAATACTCATATCTACCGATGCCGGCGGAGAAGGCTTGAATCTTCAGTTTTGCCATGTGGTCATCAATTACGATATCCCATGGAATCCCATGCGGCTGGAGCAGCGTATTGGACGCGTGGACCGGATCGGCCAGGATAAAATCGTACGGGCAATTAATTTTATCATCGAAGATACCATCGAGTATCGCGTACGTGAGGTTTTAGAGGAAAAACTTGCAACTATTTTGAATGAGTTTGGTGTCGATAAAACCAGTGATGTTCTGGATTCTGCAGAAACTGATCATCTTTTTGAAAATCTTTATATTGAAACGTTGATGAATCCGGAATCGCTTGATGCTAAAACACAGCAACTGATTGATACGATCAGAGAAGAAGCAAATCAGGCTAAAAACAAAAACACTCTTTTTCATGATAATCTCGAACTTAAGCCGGATGACGCCCAACAGGTTCGCAATTACCCCTTGGCCAACTGGATAGAATACATGACCGTAAATTATCTGGATGCTTTTGGCGGTTCTTTGAGACAAAAAGATGAGTGTTTTGAAATTAAATGGCCCAACGAAAGTGAAAGCCGGTTGGTGGTTTTTCCGGGCAATTTACCTCAGGCACCTGAAGATGCCGAAATTTTGCACTTTGAGCACCCCCGAATCCGGAAAATGATGTCAAATTGGCGACGATTTGCCGCCGGCCGCCCGATCCAAGAAGTTAAGGCAAAAGACATCATAGAAACGATTCATGGTTACTGGTCATTATGGCAGATTCAAATGAATACCATGGACAGACAGTATCAAAGGATAATGCCTCTTTTTTTGCATGATGATGGACGCAACCTTCAGCCAACAGCAAAATATATTTGGGACCATATGAATTCGGGACACTGGCAATTAAATGGTGAAACTTCTGAAGATGAATCGGTTCAAATCTATCAGAGATGCAAAATGATCGCAGTTGAACAGGGCGGCGCCATTTACCATTAAATGCGCCAAAAACATTTGAATCAGCTTCAACTGGATCAGGAGAAAGCAGAACACAGCTTCAAATCCCGAAGATTACTGTTGGATAAGGTCGGTCTTGATCAAGTCAAGGCCTATCGGCTCAGACAGCTCAGGAAAGAAGAGGAAAATTGGAGATCAGCAAATAAAATGCAGCAACAGGTTATGCCGGAACTATTTGCACTGATTATTCTAAGAGTAAATTAACATCATGACGAACTGGCGCGAAGAGATACTAAAGCATTTTGTCAGCGGTATCGCCCGAAAGACGGTCGTTGCCGACCCCGATGAACTTTTCCGAGATGAGGGCCTTTATACGGAAATCAGCCGCCGTGGTTTTTCACTGCTTCATTTTGAAGACTCCGTTTCTTTTCGGTTTACTTACGAGTCAGAATTCAGAGAAGCCTGGGATAATGGTGAGAATAAAGAACTGGTTGTTATTGTTAAGCCGGATAATACCGAATTCGACATGCTGCCCGCTGATTTGCTCCAAAATGCTCAAAAACTCACTTTTTATCTAAAAGATATTTTTCAGAATTTGTCATACAATGTTATCGCCAAGCTGGATAAGAGCTACTTTGATCCACTTTATCAGGCATACAATAAGTATGCGAATCAGGTAATGGGCCAGTCTTTAACTATCGAATTTATTCTTAAACATGTTTTTGGAATTGTTCCCGAAGTCATTAAAAAGAAAAGTGACCTGTTGCGGATGCTGCTCAAGCGTCATTACAACAAATTAAGAATACCGGGGATACTGGACCAGCAGCTTCTTTCTGTAATAGAAAATACGGGTATCTTTGAGGACTGGCCATTAAATTATATTTTATCGGATCGCACAGCCTTCTGGGATTTTTTGCAGGAAAGGTGGCAGATTTTTGTTGCCGGCCGATCAGGCGCGAAGATGAATATGGTCGCTGATAGAAAGGACCTAAAGTACCATGGCGAAACAGACATTCCCTTTGATCACGATGACCTTCGTGGCCATATCGAGAAATTGTTTGAAGAAGGCATCCTACTGCCCATCGAAGGAAACTCAAAAACCAGCTTATCGATTCCTTGGGTAAAGGTGGGGTTAAAAGGTAAAACACCAGACCAGATTAAAAGTCAATTTCATGATATTTTAACCAGCCTTCAAAATGATATCCCAGGACTGGGTGTTGCAAGCCATTTAGATTGGTTCAAATTTGCGATGCGTTATGCGCAGTTTCGACACATGTGGTTTCAAAATATTCATGACTTAAAGGCTGATCATACCGAAGATTTCAATCAAATTTCAGACACGCTGAATATTTGCTTTCAGTCGTGGGCAAGTGAAAACTATCAGGGGCTATACAACTATCCTTCGGCAAATCC
>Ga0180009_10001518_pt1 | contig 28323 bp, 26 predicted proteins | sample OS_PC_MetaG_FD_123537 | JGI IMG/M metagenome (GOLD analysis project Ga0180009, IMG submission 123537) | Groundwater microbial communities from the Aspo Hard Rock Laboratory (HRL) deep subsurface site, Sweden - OS_PC_MetaG | ecosystem: Environmental > Aquatic > Deep subsurface > Groundwater... | reverse complement strand
CGACGACGCCGAGGGCGAGGTGGTCGCAACCTCCGCTGTGCGGCCGTCAAGGGCCGAGGTCGAGGCGGTGCTGCCGCGTTTCACCGGCATTGTCGTGCAGAAGCCCCCCGCTTTCTCCGCCATCAAGATCAGGGGCGAGCGCGCCTACGATCTGGCCCGTGCCGGTGAGATTGTCGACATGCCCGAGCGCGAGGTCGAGATCGACAGCTTCGCGCTTGTCAACCATGGCGCGGACCTGTCCGAATTCGTGGTGACCTGCGCCAAGGGCACTTATGTCAGGGCGCTGGCCCGCGACATTGCCGAGATGCTGGGCACGAAGGGCCATGTCGCCCGCCTGCACCGCTCCGCCGTCGGCGGCTTCAGCGATGCGGACGCGGTGCAGCTGGCCGATATCGAGGCCGCCGAACCCGAAGGACGCACGCGCTTTCTCTTGCCCGTGGCGGCGGGGCTTGTCGGCGTGCCCGAGATCCGCGTCGACATGCGCCAGGCCTCGCTCATCCGGCTCGGCAATCCGGTGCTTTTGACCGGCGCCGGCGCGCCGATCGCGATGGAGGAATGCTGGGCCTCGCTCAAGGGCGAAGCGGTGGCGGTCGGCTGTGTCGAGCAGGGCCAGTTCAAGCCGAGGCGGGTGATCCTGCCGGGCGGATGACGGGTCAGCGTTCCGACGGCACAAGCCTCAGCCAGACGGTTCCCGACTCATCGGCTGCGCCGTCATGCCGCTTGCGGTCGAGAATAGACCAGACCAGAAGCGCACCGATGATGACGATGGTTACGAAGAAGACGAAATCCATGCCAGGGAAATAGGTGCCGGCGCTGGCCATGCCGACGGCGCCGCCAACGCAATGGCCGAGTGCGACCAGACCGAGGCTGCGGGTAATGAGATAAAGCAGCATGTCGGCGACAAAGATGGCGAAAAGCGCGATCAGCCACGGCAACTGGGTGCCGGTCGGGAAGAAATAGTATTGCGTTAGGTGGTAGAGCGCGAACAGCAGTGCCGCGATGCCGATGGCAGCCGGCAGGCCGAGCCAGCGTTCGCTGGTCCTGAAAATCAGGATGGCGAACAGAGGATAATAGGGCACATGAAACAGCATGGCCGAAACGAAGTGAATGGAGAAGCGCGTCACGTCGAACGGGCCGCTCCACAGCGCTTGCAGCGCATAGAAATTCGCGATGAAGACATAGGCGCCGACCCAGACGATCGCGGTCAGCCACGACCTTGCGGAATCCGGCCACCAAGCATAGGCCAACTGCCAACGCCGAGCCAGCCACAGCGGAATGGCGATGGAAAAAACCGGAATGGCGACGAAGGCCAGAAGACTGCCGCTGATCGCCATATAGGGCGAGGTGTCATCTCCTCCGGAAAGCGAGGCGAACCAGTTGGCGACGAGGATGAGCAGGCAATAGCTGGCGAAAACGCCCAGTCCGATCAGCGTCTGATTGCGGGGGCTGGGCATCGCTTGGCGCTCCATCCAGGATCCTAGGTTCAGATGGAAAAACCTGACGACGATAGCCAGAAGCCGCATTGATCTGGCGCAGTCACGCAAGTGACACAAATCTTGCTGGCAGGGCGGTCGAAACTGGACGAGCTTTTTCAAGCTTTCCGGATGATGACCTATTGCGGTCCGGGATCCATCAGCGCGTGGATGCGGTCGGCCCCGAGCCGGGTCAGGCGCAGCATCAGTGCCTTGCGCCGCGCTCCGGCCAGGGGATCGTTCGCCGCTTGCCTGATGATGTCGGCTCCGTGCCCGTCGGCAACGATCAGCCCCTCGCTTTCGGGAAAGATCGCGGCATCGAGTTCCGGCGGCTTGGCGAAAAAGAACCGGTCGCAGAAATCGCGATAGAACTGCCACTTGGCGTCGACACGGAGATCGGCAAGGCACGATTTGATTTCGACGATCCAGATTTCGCCTTTCGGTCCGACGCCGAGAATATCGGCGCGGCGTCCGTTGGCGAGCGGCACTTCGGCAAAGCAGCTCAGATCGAACTGTCCGCGCAAGAGCCGCATGGTGCCACGCTGCACCATCAGCGCCGTCGGCGACTGCCGGGCGTCGCTGATGAGCGGCAGGTCAGGCATTGGCCTTGGCCTTTTCGGCAATACCGGCCCGCGGCCGCAAGGCGCCGATCGTCAGGAAAGACAGGATGACAAGCGGAATGCCGATACCGAACGAATGGCGGATCGAGATGTGTTCGGCGACAAAACCGAGCATGGGCGGCGCGACAAGGAAGGTGATGAACGAGATCTGCGCCAGCGCCGCGACATTGACGGCGGCCGGTCGGTCGGTGCGCTGCGCTGCCGCCGACACTGCCAGCGGGAAGATGGCGCTGGTGCCGATGCCCATCAGGGCGAAACCGAGCAGGGCAACGGCCGGATGCGTCGAGAAGGTGACGGCACACACACCGACCCCGAGCGTGGTCAGCAGGATGCGCGCCACCCTGACCGGCCCGAACCGTTCGATGAAGCCGTCGGCGAAGAACCGGGTGATCGCCTGGAAGAAGGCGCCGAAGACAAAGGCGGTGGCATTGATGAAGGGGGTGGTGTCGAAGGTGTCGCGCATGAAGATCACCGACCAGTCGGATCCGGCCCCTTCGAGAAGCATGGCCGACAGGGTGAAGGCGACCAGGACGAGAATCGCGCCGGTGGGACGGACGAAACGCGGCCGCTCGCCTTCCTCGACGACGCGCTTGGGCGCCGGCTTGAAGTCCCAGTTCACCAGCGTCGACAAAATGATGATGACGAGGGCCATGCCGAACAGATGCAGGCGAAAATCGACGTCGAGCGCCTTGGCCACGGCGCTGACGGCGCCGGCGGCGAAAAAGCCGAAGCTCCAGAAGGCGTGCGAGCGGTTCATCACCCGCTTGCCGATCTGGTATTCGACCCGGTCGGCCTCGACATTGAGAACGATCTCGACGCAGCCGATGGCCAGGCCGGCCAGGAACATGGCGAGAAACATCATGTAGGGGTTGGGGGCCAGCGACACCGAGGCGATCATCAGCGCCACCATCGGAATCCCGAGCAAAAGGCTCCTGCGCTCGCCGAGTTTTTCGAGAAGCCGGCCGGCGAACATCAGCGACACCTGGGTGCCGATGGCGCCCCCGATCAGCGCCAGGCCGAGCGTCGCCTCGCCAATGCCCATGGACAGCTGGATGTCGCCGAGGCGCGGATTGATGCCGCCCAGACCGAACGAATACAGGAAAAACGCAGCAAAGACGCGGCGCTGGGGTGCGCGGTCGAGCCCGAAAACCATCTTGATTCTCCCGCCGTCAAATCGGCGCGGCTGGTGTTTTACTAAAGCCAAACGCGCTGACAAGCACAAGCGACGCGGGCAGCATTCTATTTATCCACGTTGCGGACTAAATGTCACTATGCCGGCTGCGACACGGGCGCGCGCTCCGAACGCGCCCGGCCTGAGGTAGAACGGCAGCACCAAGCGGGGATCCGAGGATGGACTGGACCGAATACTACATGGGCTTTGCCCTGCATGCCGCCAAAAAGAGCAAGGATTCGACCAAGGTCGGCGCCGTTCTGGTCGGACCCGAGGGCGAAATCCGGCTGACCGGCTATAACGGTCCGCCGCGCGGCGTCAGCGATCTGCCCGAACGCCGCGAGCGGCCGCAAAAATACCTGTTTGCCTCGCATGCCGAGGCCAATCTCATCGCCTTCGCGGCGCGCGAGGGCATCCGCACCAGCGGCTGCACCGTCTATGTCACCCACATGTGCTGCTCGGCCTGCACGCGCATCCTGATCCAGGCGGGGGTGCGGGCAATCGTTTTCGGCGCCGGCACCACCTCGATGCCGAAAGAGGAATTCGCGGCGGCGCGCGACATGTTCGAGGAGGCCGGAGTGGCGCTGACGCCTTACGAGTCCGCAGACTGAACGCCGGCGGCGGCCGGACCGCGATTCGCCCGGTCGCGTCGGCCGGCGAGCGTCCCGATCTCCGGGGCGAGACCTTGTGTCACACCCGTTCGAAGCAGATTTCAGCGGTTCCGGCATGGCGAAAGCCGAGCCGGTCCGCCGCGGCCCGCGACAGGTCGAGCACGCGCCTGTTGATGAACGGGCCGCGATCATTGATCGTCACCACGACCGAGCGGCCGTTGCCGTGATTGGTTACCCTGATGCGGGTGCCGAAGGGCAGGGTGCGATGGGCCGCCGTCATGGCGGCGGGATTCATCATCTCGCCCGACGCGGTGCGCGACCGCAGCGCATACCAGGATGCGGCACCGCATTGCTGGGGCTCCTCGGACAGACCGGAGGTGGGACCGGCCAGACCGACGAAAACAGCCAAGAGGGCCGCGACGCCGAGGCGAACGCGTGTTGTGGACAATGGAAACTCTACCCCGGGACACGATGACGACAGACGGGGCGGCTACGGGTTCGATGTGGCCAGAATGTGATGGGACGGCAAGAAACGCGTCCTACCGGCACGGTCATGACGCGGACCGGACGGGTTCGGGGGTGCCGCGCCGGCTCCGCGATTGGCTGTGGCGCCATTGTTTTTGACCAATTGATAAAAATTTATCCCTGCGCTAGCATTCCTTCCAATCCAGTGTCTATGGAGCGGGAGAAGGCCCATGTCCGGCGAACAGGTGAGAAGCGGAATAGCATCGGGTCGACTGGAGCCGGCGCAATACGCAGCCAATTTCGCCGACCTGCATCCCGTGCTGTCTTCGCACGAGGCGCGGGTCGAAGCGGATCGTTGCTATTTCTGCCACGACGCGCCGTGCATGACGGCCTGCCCGACCCATATCGACATCCCGATGTTCATCCGGCAGATCGCCTCGTCCAATCCGCTCGGCGCCGCCGAGACGATCTTTTCGGAAAACATCTTCGGCGGCATGTGCGCCCGCGTCTGCCCGACCGAGACGCTGTGCGAAGAGGTCTGCGTGCGCGAAATCGCCGAGGGCAAGCCGGTCAAGATCGGCCAGTTGCAGCGCTTTGCCACCGACGCCGCCATGGCGGCCAACAAGCAGTTCTTTGCCCGCGCCGCGGCGACCGGCAGGAAAATCGCCGTGGTCGGCGCCGGTCCGGCCGGCCTTTCCTGTGGCCATCGTCTCGCCATGCTCGGCCATCTGGTGACGGTCTACGAGAAAAAGGACAAGCCCGGCGGTCTCAACGAATTCGGCATTGCCGCTTACAAGGCGGTCGACAATTTCGCCCAGGCGGAGGTCGAGTGGCTGTTGCAGATCGGCGGCATATCGATCGAATACGGCAAGGCGCTCGGCCGCGATGTCGCGCTCGACCGATTGAGAGCCGAGTATGACGCGGTCTTTGTCGCCATCGGCCTCGGCGCGGCGCGGGCCCTCGACATTCCCGGCGCCGAGCTCGATGGCGTCGACTCCGCCCTCGACTTCATTTCCCGCCTGCGTCAGGCCGGCGACCTGTCCGCTCTGCCGGTCGGCCGCGAGGTCGTCGTCATCGGCGGCGGCATGACCGCCATCGACGCCGCCGTCCAGGCGAAGCTGCTTGGCGCCCGCAGCGTCACGCTCGTCTACCGCCGCGATCGCTCCCGCATGCCGGCTTCGGTCTTCGAGCAGGATCTGGCCGCCGCCCATGGCGTGCACCTCATCTTCAACGCCAATCCCGTCGCCGTGACCGGCGCCGGAAGCACCGAGGCGGTGACCTTCGAATACACAAGCCAGGATGGCGAAAGGCTGGTGGCGACCGGCGAGACCTTCTCGGTGGCCGCCGACCAGGTTCTCGTCGCCATCGGCCAGGTCATGGAGGCCGGTCCGGCCGATCTCGCCGTCGCGGATGGCGCCTTTGTCCGTTCCGAGCACAACAGGTCCTCGCTCGCCGGGGTCTGGGTCGGCGGCGACTGCGCCAGGAGCGGCGACGACCTGACCGTTTCGGCGGTGCAGGACGGCAAGGTGGCGGCACTATCCATTCACGAAAGCCTCATGGGCTAGCGCGGGAGGCGAACATGGCAGACCTTTCAAGCACTTTTGTCGGAATCAAATCGCCCAACCCGTTCTGGCTCGCCTCGGCGCCGCCCACCGATAAGGCCTATAACGTCACCCGTGCCTTCAGGGCCGGCTGGGGCGGGGTCGTGTGGAAGACGCTTGGCGAGGACGGCCCGCCCGTCGTCAATGTCAACGGTCCGCGCTATGGCGCCATCTGGTCCGGCGACCGCCGCCTGATCGGGCTCAACAACATCGAGCTGATCACCGACCGGCCGCTCGAACTCAACCTTCGGGAGATAAAGCAGGTCAAGCGCGACTGGCCCGACCGTGCCGTCGTCGTCTCGCTGATGGTGCCCTGTCTCGAGGAAGCCTGGAAGGCGATCCTCGGCCGGGTCGAGGAGACCGGCGCCGACGGGGTCGAACTCAATTTCGGCTGCCCGCACGGCATGTCGGAGCGCGGCATGGGCTCGGCGGTCGGCCAGGTGCCCGAATATGTTGAAATGGTCACGCGCTGGTGCAAGGCCAACACGCGCATGCCGGTCATCGTCAAGCTGACGCCCAACATTTCCGATATCCGCAACCCGGCCCGCGCCGCCAAGAACGGCGGTGCCGACGCGGTGTCGCTCATCAACACCATCAATTCGATCACCGCCGTCGATCTCGACAGCTTCGCGCCCGAACCGACCATCGACGGCAAGGGCAGCCATGGCGGCTACTGCGGTCCGGCGGTCAAGCCGATCGCCCTCAACATGGTCGCCGAACTGGCCCGCGATCCCGAGATGGAACACCTGCCGATCTCCGGCATCGGCGGGGTCACCACCTGGCGCGACGCAGCCGAGTTCCTGGCGCTCGGCGCCACCAATGTCCAGGTCTGCACGGCGGTGATGACCTACGGCTTCCGCATCGTCGAGGAGATGATCAGCGGCCTGTCCAACTGGATGGACGAAAAGGGCCACAAAACGCTCGACGACGTCATCGGCCGCGCCGTGCCCAACGTCACCAAATGGGAATATTTGAACCTCAACTACGTCACCAAGGCGCATATCGACCAGGAGCTCTGCATCAAGTGCGGCCGCTGCCACATCGCCTGCGAGGACACCTCGCACCAGGCGATCATGGCGCAAAAGCAGGGCGTCAGGCATTTCGAGGTGATGGACGACGAATGCGTCGGCTGCAACCTCTGCGTCAATGTCTGCCCGGTCGAGGACTGCATCACCATGGTGCCCATGGCGCCCGGCAGCATGGATCCGCGCACCAAAAAGCCGGTCGCACCCGGCTACGCCAACTGGACGACGCATCCGAACAATCCCGGCGCCGTCGAGGCGGCGGATTAGGCGCCGTCGCGGCGCAAGCCCCGGGCAATTGCCGGCAAGGCGCGTCAGCCGGCGCGCTTGAGCGCGGCGTCCGCCACGGGCGACACCCTGATGGCGGTACCCTCGCCCTGTTCCTCGGCCAGCCGATAGCGGTTGAGCGTCTTGCGCAGCCTGCCCTTGGCGAGACTGGCCGCCAGCGCCGGGTCTTCGTGCCTAAGCACCAGACCGAGGCGCGACAACAGCACCGAACCGGCCTTTTCATCGCGCGACAGCCGGGCAACGAGCGCCCGGAGCGCGTTCTGCTGCTTCGGGGTCAAGAGCGGCTGGAGCGCGGGCTGTTGCGTTTCGACGCGCGGTACGGCCGGCGCCGGCTTCGGTTCCGCCTGGCGGTGCGGCAACACCGCGTAACGGTCGAAGGCGCTCCGCAATTCGGCACTGGCCGAGGCGTAGCCGATGCCGACGGCGATGCGGCCGGCATTGGTGATGCGGTGGGCGAGCGGCGCAAAATCGCGGTCGCTCGACACGATGACGAACATGTCGGCGGCGCCGGCGATCAGGGTCTCGACGGCGGCGACCGCCAGGGCGATGTCGGCGCCGTTCTTGCCGCCCGAGCCGGGGATCATGACGGCGGTGCCGGCATTGTCGCGACAGACCGCGAGCCAGCCGGCATGAGACGGATTGGTGAAATCGCCGAAACAAGTGAGCGTCATGGCGCCGCCCAGGCCGGCAAAGACCGCGCCGATCAACGGCCAATTGTCGGCGCTGATGTTCTCGGCGTCGACGAAAACGGCGATCTGCGCTCCGGTGCTGCGGTCGGATAGGTGCATGCGGCCAGTATGGCGACGAGCCGTCAAGAGAGCGTTCACCAGGCGCAAAGACGCGATTTAGAGTTACCCGAGGGTAAACGCCGCGGGCGGGCGTTGCCTCCGGACGCTATTTGGCCAGCTCGCCATGTCGGGCATTCTTCGGGGCGAGGCCGGTCAGAAAGAGCTGGTCCAAGAGCCGCGCCGCGTCGTCGAACCGGCCCTCGCCGGAAAAGTCGGGGCCGAGCACGGCGCGGACCTGCACGTCGAAATCGGCATAGTGCTGGGTGGTCGCCCAGATGGCGAAGATGAGGTGCCGCGGGTCGACGCGGGCCAGCCGGCCCTGATCCATCCAGCGCCTGAGAATGACGCTTTTTTCGTCGACCAGATCCTTCAATTCGCCTTCGAGCAGATCCATGATGCGCGGGGCGCCCTGAAGGATCTCGTTGGCGAACAGGCGGCTTTCACGCGGATAGTCGCGCGCCATCTCGAGCTTCCTGCGGATATAGGCGCGGATTTCGCTCAAGGGGTCGCCGTTGGGGTCGATGGCGCGCAAGGGGTCGAGCCAGGTGTCGAGCAGCCGCCCGATCAACGCCTTGTGAATGTCGTCCTTGCGGCCGAAATAGTACAGGAGGTTGGGCTTGGACATGCCGGCGGCCTCGGCGATCTGGTCGATCGTGGCGCCCCGGAATCCATTCGCCGAAAACACATCGAGCGCCGCCTCGAGAATCTGCTCGCGCTTCTCGCGCTGGATGCGCGTCACGGGCCGCGCGGTTTTACCTTTTGCCACACCCCCTCCTCGCTCGGCGGCGGCAATTAGTCCTTGATTGCCGTGTGCGTGATGCTAACATTTTTCCAACTGGTCAAAAAACTGGATACCAGTTTCGCCGGACTTGTCCAGCCCGGCTGACCTGAGACCGAACTCTTCTGTGAGGAAATGGGCTGTGTCGGAACGAAATCCTGTCGTCCCAAATGATCTTAATGCGTTCTGGATGCCGTTTACGGCCAATCGCCAGTTCAAGAAGGCGCCGCGCATGTTCGTGGCCGCCAAGGACATGCACTACACCACTTCGGACGGCCGCGAGGTCATGGACGGCACGGCCGGCCTGTGGTGCGTCAATGCCGGCCACACGCGCCCGAGGATCACCGAGGCGATCCAGAAGCAGGTGGCCGAGCTCGACTACGCGCCGGCTTTCCAGATGGGCCATCCGCTGGCCTTCGAACTGGCCAACAGGCTGGTCGACATCGCCCCCGACGCCATGCAGCATGTGTTCTTCACCAATTCCGGCTCGGAAAGCGTCGACACGGCACTAAAGATCGCGCTGGCGTATCAGCGCGTCATCGGCCAGGGCGCCCGCACACGGCTGATCGGCCGCGAGCGCGCCTATCACGGCGTCAATTTCGGCGGCATCTCGGTTGGCGGCATCGTCGGCAACAGGAAGCTCTACGGCACGCTTCTGGCCGGCGTCGACCACATGCCCCACACCCATCTGCCGGCAAGGAACGCCTTCACGCGCGGCGTGCCCGAACACGGCGCCGAACTCGCCGACGAGCTCGAACGCATCGTCGCCCTGCACGACGCCTCGACCATCGCCGCCGTCATCGTCGAGCCGGTGGCCGGCTCGACCGGCGTCCTGATCCCGCCCAGGAACTATCTCAAGAAGCTCCGCGAGATCACCAAAAAGCACGGCATCCTGTTGATCTTCGACGAGGTCATCACCGGCTATGGCCGTCTCGGCACGCCGTTCGGCGCCGATTATTTCGACGTGGTGCCCGACATCATGGTCACGGCCAAGGGCCTGACCAACGGCGTCATCCCCATGGGCGCGGTCTTCACCAGCGCCGAAATCCACGACGCCTTCATGACCGGGCCCGAGCATCTGATCGAGCTGCCGCATGGCTATACCTATTCGGGCAATCCGATCGCCGCGGCCGCGGGCCTTGCCACCCTCGAAACCTATCGCGAGGAGGGTCTTCTGACCCGCGGCGCTGAACTCGGTCCCTATTGGCAGGAGGCGCTGCATTCGCTCAGGGACGCGCCGCACGTCATCGACATCCGCAATATCGGCCTTGTCGGCGCCATCGAGCTCGAGCCGATCGCCGGCGAGCCGACCAAGCGGGCGTTCTCCGCCTTCCTGTCAGCTTTCGAAAAGGGCCTTCTGATCCGCACCACGGGCGATATCATTGCGCTATCGCCGCCGCTCATCATCGAAAAAGCCCAGATCGACCAGATCGTCGACATCGTCCGAGCCGCCCTGAACGAGGCCGATTAATGTATGTTCTAGACAATGCGATCGGCGGCAAGCGCGCGCCCTCCGCTTCCGCCCGCACTGCCCCTGTGTTCAATCCGGCGACCGGCGAGGAAATCGGCGCGGTGCCGCTTTCCGCGATCGCCGAGATCGACGCGGCGGTCGAGAACGCCAAACAGGCGCAGCCCGCCTGGGGCAACCTGACTCCGGCCAAGCGCGCCTCGGTGTTCTTCAAGTTCGCCGAGAAGCTTCACAAGCATGGCGACGAGATCGCCCGCGAAATCTCGCGCGAGCACGGCAAGACCCATGCCGATGCCCTGGCCGAGGTGGCGCGTGGCGTCGAGATCGTCGAATTCGCCTGCGGCATTCCGCATCTCCTGAAAGGCGAATATTCGCGCAATGTCGGCCCTTCGATCGATTCCTATTCCGACCGCCAGCCGCTCGGCGTCGTTGCCGGCATCACCCCGTTCAACTTCCCGGCCATGGTGCCGATGTGGATGTATCCGCTGGCCATCGCCTCGGGCAACGCTTTCGTTCTCAAGCCCTCCGAGCGCGACCCGTCGGCCTCGCTGATGTGCTGGGAGCTGTTCATGGAGGCCGGCTTGCCGCCGGGCATTCTCAACATCGTCCAGGGCGACAAGGTGGCGGTCGACGCCATCCTCGACCACAAGGACATCAAGGCGGTGAGCTTTGTCGGCTCGACGCCGGTTGCCCAACACATCTATGAACGCGGCTCAAAGGCCGGCAAGCGCGTGCAGGCGCTCGGCGGCGCCAAGAACCACATGATCGTCATGCCCGATGCCGATCTCGACATGGCCGCCAACGCCCTGATGGGGGCGGGCTACGGTTCGGCCGGCGAGCGCTGCATGGCGATCACCGTGGCCGTGCCGGTCGGCGAAAAGACCGCCGACGCGCTCATCGCCCGGATGAAGCCGATGGTCGAGCAGCTAAAGATCGGCCCCTCGAGCGACAGGGAAGCCGAGATGGGCCCGCTCATCACCCGCGCGGCACAGGAGAAGGTGAAGTCCTATATCGACAGCGGCGTGGCCGAGGGCGCCGAACTGGTCGTCGACGGACGCAACTTCTCGCTTCAGGGCTACGAGGACGGCTTTTTCGTCGGCGGCACGCTGTTCGACCGTGTCACGCCCGACATGAAGATCTATCAGGACGAAATCTTCGGGCCGGTGCTGTCGACCGTTCGCGCCTCTTCCTACGAGGAAGCGGTCCAGCTCATCCACAATCACCAATACGGCAACGGCACCGCCATCTTCACCCGCGACGGCGACACGGCGCGCGCCTTCGCCAGTGATATCGAGGTCGGCATGGTCGGGGTCAATGTCCCGATCCCTGTGCCGGTCGCCTATCATTCGTTCGGCGGCTGGAAACAGTCGCTGTTCGGCGACCATTCGATCTACGGGCCGGAAGGCGTGCATTTCTACACACGATTGAAGACCGTCACCTCCCGCTGGCCGAGCGGGGTCAAGGAGGGCGCGGTCTTCACCTTCCCGAGTATGAAATAGTGAGCAAACCTGATGGACTATGTGCTCAACGCAATCACAGGCCTAGGTCCAAGTTTAATCATTGCCGGTATCGCGGCGTATCTTGCAGTTTGGCAATTCCGACGTCAAAAGCACTGGGAGCATCGCTTTAGCGCTTACATGGCAATACTGAATGCTCTGTACATGATGACGGAGTATTCGAGTGTTTTTTTTGAAGCAGAACAAAATAGCATGCCGTTCCCGGATGATCAGAAGAAGATTCTAGCGAAAAGGTATCGGGAAGGGCAGGATGAACTGTGGAAGCAAGTAGCCATAGGCGGTCTAGTGTTACCAAGAGGAACGATAAAGTCCATACAAGAATTACTAAATGCGGCTCGAAGCGCACAAAATACTATGGATCTTTTGAAGGCCAATGCCGACGAGAGTGATGTTCTTTTCAGGGGAATTGAAACGCTCGTAGCAGCTGCTCGCAAGGATCTTGGGTTGCGCGATCTCTATTTGCTACCGATGCTTCCGAGAAGGGAACAGAGCAAATGACAAATCTCAGAGGCGGTTTGATCCAGATGGCGCTCAAAGGCGACACGGCGATGTCGCCGCAAGAGATCAAGCAAAAAATGATTGAGGCGCACCTGCCCCTGATCGCGGAGGCCGGCAAGCAGGGGGTGCAGGTGTTGTGCTTCCAGGAAGTGTTCAACCAGCCCTATTTCTGCCCGAGCCAGGACGCCAAATGGTACGGCGCCGCCGAGAAGGTGCCGGACGGACCGACCACGAGGCTGATGCAGGAGCTGGCGAAAAAGCACGCGATGGTGATCGTCGTGCCGATCTACGAGGAAGACATCACCGGGGTCTATTACAATTGCGCCGCCGTCATCGATGCCGACGGCAAATTTCTTGGCAAATACCGCAAGACCCATATCCCGCATGTCGGGGGGTTCTGGGAGAAGTTCTTCTTCAAGCCCGGTTCGTCCGGCTGGCCGGTCTTTGAGACCGCCTATGTCAAGCTCGGCGTCTATATCTGCTATGACCGCCACTTCCCCGAGGGCTGGCGGGCGCTGGCATTGAATGGCGCCGAATACATCGTCAATCCGTCCGCGACGGTGGCAGGGCTTTCCGAATATCTGTGGAAGCTCGAGCAGCCGGCCAGCGCGGTGGCCAACGGCGTCTATATCGGCGCCATCAACCGCGTCGGCACCGAGGCGCCGTGGAACATCGGCGAGTTCTACGGCCAGTCCTATTTCGTCAACCCGCGCGGCCAGATCGAAAAGACCGCTTCCCGCGACAAGGACGAACTGATCGTCCACGACATGGACATGGACATGGTCCGCACCGTCCGGAACACCTGGCAGTTCTTCCGCGACCGGCGGCCCGAGACCTACGCCGTTTTGACCGACATCTGAGACAAGGAAGCGCGAATCGATGGCAGCCCCCGGACAGAACCTCAAGATCAACGCCGAAAGGCTCTGGGAGACGATTCACGAACTAGCCGAAATCGGACCCGGGATTGCCGGCGGCAACAACCGCCAGACCCTGACCAATGCCGACAACGAAGGCCGGCACCTGTTCAAGCGCTGGTGCGATGCGGCGGGGCTCGAAATGGGTGTCGACCGGATGGGCACCATGTTCATGACCCGTCCCGGCACCGATCCCGATGCCCTGCCGGTCTATGTGGGATCCCATCTCGATACCCAGCCGACCGGCGGCCGCTACGATGGCGTGCTCGGCGTGCTCTCCGCCCTCGAACTCGTCCGCACCCTCAACGATCTCGACATCAGGACCAGGCACCCGATCGTTGTCACCAACTGGACCAACGAGGAGGGGGCACGTTTTGCGCCGGCCATGTTGGCATCCGGCGTTTTCGCCGGCATGCATGACCTCGATTACGCCTATGGCCGCACCGATCCGGATGGCAAGAGGTTCGGCGACGAATTGAAGCGCATCGGCTGGGTCGGCGACGAGGACGTCGGCGCCCGCAAGATGCACGCCTATTTCGAATACCATATCGAGCAGGGCCCGATCCTTGAGGCCGAGGACAAGCTCATCGGCGTCGTCACCCACGGCCAGGGCCTGTGGTGGCTCGAATTCACCCTCAGCGGCAAAGAGGCGCATACCGGCTCGACGCCGATGACCATGCGCGTCAATGCCGGCCTCGCCATGGCCCGCATCCTCGAAATGGTGCAAAAGGTGGCGATGGACAGCCAGCCCAACGCCGTCGGCGGCGTCGGCCAGTGCTTTTTCTCGCCCAATTCGCGCAACGTGCTGCCCGGCAAGGTCGTCTTCACCGTCGACATCCGCACCGTCGACCAGCAAAAGCTCGACGCCATGCGGGCGCGGGTCGAGAAGGAAGCCGCCGAAATCTGCGCGGCGCTCGGCGTCGGCTGCTCGGTCGAGCCGGTCGGGCATTTCGACCCGGTCGCCTTCGATCCCGAACTGGTCGGCCGCGTCAGGAAAGCCGCCGAGGATCTCGGCTATTCGCATATGGACATCGTTTCCGGCGCCGGCCACGACGCCTGCTGGATGAACCGAGTGGCGCCCTCGACCATGATCATGTGCCCCTGCGTCGGCGGGCTCTCTCACAACGAGGCCGAGGATATTTCCAGGGAATGGGCCGCGGCGGGGGCCGATGTGCTCTTGAGGGCGGTGCTGGAGACGGCGGAGGTGGTTGAGTGAGCGAGTCCGCAAAGGCCCCCTCACCTGGCCTTCGCAAAGCGAAGTCCGACCTCTCCCCCGAAGGGAGAGGTAAGGGGCGTTGCGGTCGGCGGCTTGAGATTGTTTGCCTCTCCCCTCGGGAGAGAGGTCGGCGCGTAGCGCCGGGTGAGGGGGCCTGATGGCGACACCGAAGACCAGCTTTGCCGCCAGCAGTGCCAAAAGGCTTCGTACGAGCATGACCGATGCGGAAAGAAAGCTCTGGTTCCGTATCCGCAATCGGCAATTGCTGGGCTTCAAGTTCGTCCGCCAGCTCCCCATCGGCCGATACGTCGCCGATTTTGTCTGCCGAGAGGCCGCACTGATCGTCGAAATCGATGGGGGCCAACACAACGGTTCCGAGCGCGACATCGAACGAACCGGGTTTCTCAACCACGAGGGCTATTCCGTCCTGCGCTTCTGGAACAATGAGGTTCTGGGCAATACGGACGGTGTTCTCGAAACGATCATGACCGTGCTTGGCGGCCACCCCTCACCCGACCTTCGCTATGCGAAGGCCGACCTCTCCCCCGAGGGGAGAGGTGCGAAGGGGACAAACGCCGCGACGGCGAGGCGGCGGGCGCGACTGCCGCAGTCGACTTCAGTTAGGGCGGATTCGCGCCTCACCTCTCCCCTCAGGGGAGAGGTCGATCCGAAGGATCGGGTGAGGGGCGAGTTCCCAATCGGTACATAGAACGGGGAGAAACCAATGACCAAAGTCATCCGCAACGGCACCGTGGTCACCGCCGACCGCAGCTACAAGGCCGACGTCATGATGCGCGACGGGCTCATCGAGGCGATCGGGCCGAACCTTCACGGCGATCACGAGTTCGACGCCACCGGCTGCTATGTCATGCCCGGCGGCATCGACCCGCATGTCCATCTCGAAATGCCCTTCATGGGCACCTATTCGAGCGACGATTTCGAATCCGGCACGCGGGCCGGCCTCGCTGGCGGTACGACCATGGTCGTTGATTTCTGCCTGCCCAACCCGGACCAGTCGCTCTTGGAGGCGCTGCAGCGCTGGGACAACAAGACCTCCCGCGCCAATGCCGACTATTCGTTCCACATGGCCATCACCTGGTGGGGCGAGAAGGTCTTTAGCGAAATGGAGGACGTGGTCAAGCGCGGCATCAACTCGTTCAAGCACTTCATGGCCTACAAGGGCGCCCTGATGGTCAATGACGACGAGATGTACGCGAGCTTCAAACGCTGCGCCGCCCTCGGCGCCCTGCCGCTCGTCCATGCCGAAAACGGCGACGTTGTCGCCGACCTGCAGCAATCGCTCTTGGCCGAAGGCAATAACGGGCCGGAGGCGCATGCCTATTCGCGACCGCCCCAGGTCGAGGGCGAGGCCACCAACCGCGCCATCATGATCGCCGACATGGCCGGCGTCCCGCTCTATGTCGTCCACACCTCCTGCGAGGACGCCCACGAAGCCATCCGCCGCGCTCGCCAGAATGGCAAGCGCGTTTATGGCGAGCCGCTGATCCAGCATCTTCTGCTCGACGAGAGCGAATACAGGAACCCCGATTGGGACCATGCCGCCCGCCGCGTCATGTCGCCGCCCTTCAGGGACAAGCGCAACCAGGATTCGCTCTGGGCGGGCCTGGCCGCCGGCTCGCTGCAGGTGGTCGCCACCGACCATTGCGCCTTCACCACGGCGCAAAAGCGCTCCGGCGTCGGTGATTTCACCAAGATTCCCAACGGCACCGGCGGTCTCGAGGACCGCATGCCGCTCTTGTGGACCCATGGCGTCGCCACCGGAAGGCTGACGATGAACGAATTCGTCGCGGTCACCTCGACCAATTCGGCCAAAATCCTCAACATGTATCCCAAAAAAGGCGCCATCGTCCGCGGCGCCGACGCCGACTTGGTCGTCTGGGATCCGGAGCGCGAAAAGACCATCTCGGCTAAAACCCAGCAATCCTCGATCGACTACAACGTTTTCGAGGGCATGAAGGTCAAGGGCTTGCCGCGCTATACCTTCAGCCGCGGCGAAATGGTGATCAAGGAAAACGAGATCCATACCCGCGAGGGCCACGGCCGGTTCGTCGCCCGCGAGCCGTTCCAGGCGGTCAACAAGGCGCTTTCGACCTGGAAGGAGCTGACCGCGCCGCGCAAGGTCGAGCGCTCCGGCATTCCGGCGAGCGGGGTGTGATCGGCGATCCACCCGCACCGGCTCCGAATTCGAAAACCCCGGCCGCGCGCCGGGGTTTTCATATCGGCTCGCGTCGCGTCCGGTCGGAACGGCATCTGATGTTGCGCCAAATGCCTATCGAATAGTCACGATTTGACCAGATGGTCAAATTGACGGCAATCCTATGCCCAGCCTGGTGGCGGCCCGCCCGGCGCCAGATCTTTCTGCTTCCAGACGTCCGCATTTCCGGCGTTTTTCCCCTTTGTTTCGCGTCATATTGTCGCATTTCGTCTGGCCGAACCGGCATCGATCTTGCATGATCCGGCGATGGGTCCAGCGCGGCAGATTGGCTGGGGCCGGAAGCGCATGAAGTGGGGTTCGCCCGAATGACCGCCGTTGTTTCCGCCAGCAAGCTCTCCTTGACCTTCAAGACCAAGGACGGGCCGGTCGAGGCCTTGTCCGACGTCAATCTCGAGATCGAGCGCGGCGAGTTCGTCTCCTTCATCGGACCGTCCGGCTGCGGCAAGACGACCTTCCTGCGCGTGCTCGCCGATCTCGAAACCCCGACAGCCGGCATCGTCAGCATCAATGGCGAGACCCCGGCCAATGCCCGCTCCGACCGCGCCTATGGCTATGTGTTCCAGGCACCGGCCCTTTTGCCCTGGCGTAATGTCGCCGACAACATCGCCCTGCCGCTCGAGATCATGGGCTACACCAAGGCCGAGCAGCAAAAGCGCGTCAAGCGCACGCTCGACCTGGTCAACCTGACCGGCTTCGAGAAGAAATTCCCCTATCAGCTCTCCGGCGGCATGCAGCAGCGCGCCTCGATCGCCAGGGCCCTGGCCTTTGACGCCGACATCCTTTTAATGGACGAGCCTTTCGGCGCCCTCGACGAGATCGTCCGTGACCACCTCAATGAACAGCTTCTAAAGCTCTGGGAAGACACCAGGAAAACCATCTGCTTTGTCACTCATTCCATTCCCGAGGCGGTCTATTTGTCGACCAAGATCGTCGTCATGTCGCCCCGCCCCGGTCGCGTCACCGACATCATCGAAAGCCCCTTGCCGAAACAGCGCCCGCTCGAAATCCGCGACACGCCGGAATTCCTCAAGATCGCCCACCGCGTCCGCGAGGGCCTGAGGGCCGGGCATTCCTACGAGGAAGACGCGTGATGAGCGCGGCGGACATTTCCGCGCCGCGCGGCGCCGCCGGCATGCGCGCGTTTCTCGCTGGCCTCTGGCGCGGTTCGGCCCTGCCGGTCATCATCGTCGTCCTTGCCATTCTTTCCTTCTGGTACGTGATGGCCGTCCAGATGAACGCGCCCTGGCAGGTCAAGCTCAACGAGCGGGCCGGCGAGACGGTATCGGCCTTCGCGTTCATCGAACAGACCTGGAACCAGACCAAGCCGGTCCTGCCGACGCCGCACCAGATCGTCGCCGAAATCTGGGAGGCCACCATTGCCACCGATTTCAGTTCGCGGCGGTCGCTCGCCTATCACGCCTGGGTGACGCTGTCGGCGACGCTTCTGGGCTTTGTCTTCGGTACGGCCCTCGGCGTCGGCCTGGCCATCATCATCATCCACAACGACGCGTCCAACCGCTCGCTGATGCCGTGGATCATCGCCTCCCAGACCGTGCCGATCCTTGCCATCGCCCCGATGGTCGTGGTCGGCCTCGGCGCGGTCGGGGTCACCGGCATGGTGCCCAAGGCGCTGATCTCGATGTATCTGAGCTTTTTTCCGGTGGTGGTCGGCATGGTCAAGGGGTTGCGCTCGCCCGAGGCGCTCCAGCTCGATCTGATGCACACCTATTACGCCCGCCCCGGACAGGTCTTCACCCTGTTGCGCTGGCCTTCGGCGGTGCCGTACCTGTTCGCCTCCATGCGGGTCGGCATCGCCATTTCGCTGATCGGCGCCGTGGTCGGCGAATTGTCGAACGCCGCCGGCGGCGGCCTCGGCGTGCGCCTGCTGACCGGTTCCTACAACGGCCAGACCATCCAGATCTGGGCGGCCCTGCTGCTCGCGGCGGCGCTGGCGGCGGTGCTTGTCTATCTCGTCGAGCTCAGCGAACGCCTGGTCAATACCATGATGGGGGTCAGGCCATGAATCTGACCGACCTGCAGCGCGCCATCGCCATCTTCGCCGGCGTCGCCGGCGGCGCCGGACTCGCCGCCGCCCTGGCCGATGCCGCCAGCCCGATCTATCTCGGATTCTTCCTTGCTGGCCTTCTGACGCTGCTGCGCTTCCGCGTCGCGATGAGCCTCTGGGTCGACGGCGCGCTCGCGCTTGCCGGCGCGGCGATCCTCGTGGTCAGCCTGCCCGGCTTCGAGGAGACCGCCCCGCTCCACGTCTGGCTGGCGCTTGTCGCCGTCTGGATGTTCTCCTGGCTGTTCATCGAGGAACTGTCATTCTCGATCACCGGCGGGCGCTTGCCCGAGCGGCCGCTCGGCCTCGTCATCCCGCTGGTTTTCGGCCTGATGCTGGTCTTTGTCTGGGAAGTGGTGACCCGAGGCGCCCAGATCCCGCAGGTGCTGCTGCCGCCACCGAGCACAATCTGGATGCGCATCCTTGATTCGGTGCCCATTCTTTTCGCCGACTTCATCCAGACCTTCGTCAAGGCGGTGCTTTCCGGCTATGCCATGGGGTGCGGCGCCGGCTTCGTCGTGGCCATCCTCGTTGACCGTTCGCCATTCCTCAAACGCGGCCTGCTACCCATCGGCAATTTCGTCTCGGCCCTGCCGATCATCGGCATCGCCCCGATTATGGTCATGTGGTTCGGCTTCGACTGGCCGTCCAAGGCCGCCGTCGTCGTCGCGGTGACGTTTTTCCCCATGCTGGTCAACACCGTCGCCGGCCTCAACGAATCCGGGCACATCGAGCGCGACCTGATGCGCACCTATGCCGCAAACTACTGGCAGACCCTTTTGCGCCTGAGGCTGCCCATGGCCATGCCCTTCATCTTCAATGCCCTCAAGATCAATTCGACCCTGGCGCTGATCGGCGCCATCGTCGCCGAATTCTTCGGCACCCCCATCGTCGGCATGGGCTTCCGGATATCGACCGAGGTCGGCAAGCTCAACATCGATCTGGTGTGGGCGGAAATCGCCGTGGCGGCGGTGAGCGGTTCCGTCTTCTACGCCGTGATCGCCCTCATCGAGCGGGCGGTCACGTTCTGGCATCCGTCCATCCGAACCGGGCGGACGTGACAACCCGGGCCATGCCGCCGTGACCAGCGGTCCGGCGGCACCACGGCCCCCAACGAGGAAAGTGCACACATGAACAAACTGATGACCGGACTGCTTGCAGGTGCGATGGCGATGACTGGCTTTGCCGCCGAGGCTGCGGACGATATCACCCTGCAGCTCAAGTGGGTGACCCAGGCCCAGTTCGCCGGCTATATCGTGGCCAAGGCCAAGGGTCTTTACGACGAGGCCGATCTGAACGTCACCATTCTGCCCGGCGGTCCCAATATCGCGCCCGAGCAGGTGATCGCCGGCGGCGGCGCCGACATCATCGTCGACTGGATGGGTGGCGCCGTGGCGGCCCGCGAAAAGGGCGTACCGCTCGTCAACATCGCCCAGCCGTTCAAGCGCTCGGGCCTGATGATGATCTGCCCCACCGAAACCGGCATCACATCCGAGGCCGATTTCCCCGGCCACACGCTTGGCGTCTGGTTCTATGGCAACGAGTATCCGTTCTTTGCCTGGATGAACAAGCTCGGCTACGCCACCGACGGTTCCGCCGGCGGCGTCACGGTTCTGCAGCAGAGCTTCGACATCCAGCCGATGATCCAGGGCCAGGCCGACTGCATCTCGGTCATGACCTATAACGAATACGGCCAGGCGCTCGACGCCGGATACGGCCCGGACAACCTGACCATCTTCAACTACACCGAAATGGGCAACGACCTGCTCGAGGATGGCCTCTACGTCATGGAGGACGATCTGTCCGATCCGGCCAGGACCGACGCCTATGTGCGCTTTGTCGCTGCCTCGATGAAGGGCTGGGCCTATGCGCTCGACAACCCCGAGGAAGCGGCCCAGATCGTCGTCGACAGCGACGAAACCGGTGCGGCCGAATACGATCACCAGTTCTACATGGTCGGCGAGGTTTCAAAGCTCGTCGATGCCAGCGATCCGGCACTCGACCTGACCACCTACGAACGCACGGTCAAGGCGCTTCTGGATCAGGGCATCATCGAGAAGACGCCGGAAGGCGCCTACACGACCGCCATCACCGACACGGTCGGCATGTAGTCGGACGATCTGCCAAAAAGCGGCGAGATCGGCGCGGGGGGCGGCAATGAGCCGCCCCCCGATCGCGTTCTGGGCCGCGTGCCGACTTGACGCATCGGCCGCAAGCGGCCAGCATCGCCGTGGTCGCCGGGCCTTCGCTTCGCTCCGAAGGCGCCTTCTGTCGGATTTGCGACAAGTTAAGGACTTGCGGTCGATCCAATTCTATTGGAAACGGGTGTGCCCAAGCGCCTGGCGCGACAAGGCCGGCACCTGAGAACCAGAACAAACGCCAAGGCCCGCGAAAAAAGGCGCGATTGCACAAGAGCCACACCGCCCCCCGGTACACAAAACAGGTCGTTGCATGTCCTCCCGCATCCTCACCATCACCCTCAATCCCACGGTCGACGTCTCGGGCGAGACCGAATTGCTGCGCCCGGTCCACAAGGTCCGCACCACGCCGCTCACCTATGAGCCGGGCGGCGGCGGCATCAATGTGGCCGGTGTCATCTCCAATCTCGGCGGCGACGTCGAATCGCTCTATGTCGGCGGCGGCGCCACCGGCACGCTTCTGGCCGAGCTTTTGATCAACCAGCCCTACAAGTCGATCTATATTCCCAACACCGCCCCGGTACGCCTGTGCTTCAACATGTATGAGCGCTCCTCGGGATTCGAATACCGTTTCGTGCCCGAAGGCGAGCCGATCTCGAGCGATGCCATCGACGCCTGTCTCGACAAGGTCGACGAATTTCGCGGGCAATACGTTGTCGCCAGCGGCTCGATACCGCTCGGCGCGCCTGACGACCTCCTGGTCAAGATCGCCAACATGGCCAAGAAGAACGGCGCCAGGTTCGTGCTCGACAGCTCCGGCCATGCCTTGGAATACACGCTCGAAAATGCCGACGTCTACCTCGCCAAGCCGAGCCTTTCGGAACTGCGGCATCTGGCTGGCGACACGCTCAACGAAGCTTCGGCGCGTGAAGCGGCGATGACGGTGATCGGCCGCGGCAGGACCACCTTGCTGGCCATCACGCTCGGCGCGGAAGGCGCCATGCTGGCCTACGAGAACGAGCTCATTCGCCTGCCGGCCCTGCATGTGCCGACCAAGTCAACGGTCGGTGCCGGCGACAGCTTCCTCGGCGCCATGGTCTGGGCATTGAGCGAGGGCTGGGACCGCCTCAAGGCCTTCAAGCTCGGCATCGCCGCCGGCGCCGCCGCGGCCATGACGCCGGGCACGCAATTGTGCAAGCGCGACGACGTCATGCGTCTGTTCGAGACCGTCGGCTGACCCGGCCCGGGCATCCGGGCCGCCGGAACGGCTGACATGCGGATGCTGGTCATCGAGGGCATGGGCGCGCGCGGCGAGGCGGTGGCGGAAACCGGCGCCGGGCGCGTCTTCGTGCCCTACGCCCTGCCGGGCGAAAGCGTGCGGGCGTTTGTCGACGGCCAGCGGGCCGAGATCGATGAAATCGTGACGCCGAGCCTCGACAGGATCGCGCCGTTCTGCCCGCATTTCGGGCGCTGCGGCGGCTGTCAGCTACAGCACTGGGCTGAAGCGCCCTATCGCGACTGGAAACGTGGCCTCGTCGTTTCGGCTCTCGAACGCGCCGGCATCGCCGTGCCCGTCGGTGCGCTCATCGACGCTCATGGCGCGGGCAGGCGCCGCGTCACCTTGCGGGCGACGCCGCAGGGCGCCGGCTTCACCGCCTGGAAAAGCCACGAACTTGAGATATTCGAGACCTGCCCGATCCTCGCGCCGGACCTGCGCGCCGCGCCGGAGATCGCCCACGCCGCCAGCCGCCAGCTCGGCTCCAATGCCGAGGCGCTGCTGACGGCGAGCGCCACCGGCATCGATCTCGCCCTTGTGGCCAAGACCGGGCACAAGCCCGATTTCGCCGCGCTGGCCCAAAGGTTCGATCTCGCCCGCGTCGCGCTCAACGGCGAGGTGCTGATCCTGAGGCGCCAGCCCGTCGTCACGATTGGCGCCGCAAGGCTCGACCTGCCGGTCGCGCCCTTCCTGCAGCCGACCCTTGCCGGCGAAGAGGCGCTCTCGGCTTTGGTCAGCGAGGCGCTCGAACCGGCGAGGCGTGTCGCGGATCTGTTTGCCGGCGCCGGCACATTCGCGTTGCGCCTGGCCTCGGCCTCGCAGGTCTATGCCGTCGATTCGGACGCCCGCGCCATCGCCGCATGCGACAGGGCCTTGCAGGCGACGCCCGGTCTCAGGCGCATCGGCACCGAGGTCCGCGACCTCTTCCGTGATCCGCTGACGGCACGGGAACTGGAACGTTTCGACGGACTGGTCTTCGACCCGCCGCGCGCCGGCGCCGAGGCCCAGGTCCGCGAGATCGCCAAATCGAAAATCAGGCGTGTCGTCGCCGTGTCCTGCGATCCTGTCACCTTCGCCCGCGACGCCGAGATTCTCGTCGGCGCCGGCTACCGGTTGCACGCGGCAACCCCGGTCGACCAGTTCCGCTTCACCGCGCATGTCGAATGCGTCGGGGTGTTCAGGCGCTAGCCGAGCGCCTCAGGCGTCCGGGTGCTTGAAGATCAGCGTGGCGTTGGTGCCGCCGAAGCCGAAGGAATTGGACATCACGACACCGAGATCGACATTGTCGCGCCGCTCGCGGACGATGGGCATGTCGGCAAAGGCCGGATCGAGTTCGAAGATGTTGGCGCTGGCGGCGATGAACCTTTCGTTCATCATCTGGATCGAAAAGATCGATTCCCAGACCCCGGCGGCGCCGAGCGCGTGACCGGTCAGCCCCTTGGTCGCCCCGATCGGCGGCGTTTTGTCGCCGCCGCCGAACACCTTGCGGATGGCATCGATCTCGGGGCCGTCGCCGGCCGGAGTCGCGGTGGCGTGCGGATTGATGTAGTCGACCGGCATGCCGGCCATGTCCATGGCCATCCTCATGCAACGCGCGCCGCCCTCGCCCGAGGGCGCCACCATGTCGTGGCCGTCCGATGTGGCGCCATAGCCGATGACCTCGGCAAGGATGCGCGCCCCGCGCGCCTTGGCGTGTTCGCGTTCCTCGAGCACCAGAACCCCGGCCCCGCCGGCGATGACGAAGCCGTCGCGGTCCTTGTCATAGGGGCGCGAGGCCACTTCCGGAGTATCGTTGTACTTGGTCGACATGGCGCCCATGGCGTCGAACATGTTGGTCATCGACCAGTGCAGGTCCTCGTGGCCGCCGGCAAAGACGATGTCCTGCTTGCCGAGCTGGATCTGCTCGAAGCCGTTGCCGATGCAATGCTTGGACGTGGCGCAGGCCGAGGAGATCGAATAGTTGACGCCGTGGATCTGGAAGGCGGTGGCCAGCGTCGCCGAGGCGGTCGAGCTCATCGCCTTGGGGACGGCGGTCGGCCCGATGCGGCGCGGACCCTTGTCGCGCGTGATGTCGGCGGCCTCGACCAGCGTCATGGTCGATGGTCCGCCCGAGCCCATGACGATGCCGGTGCGCGGGTTTTGGCGCACGTCCTTGTCCTCGAGCCCGGAATGGGCGATCGCCTCGGTCATGGCGATATAGTTCCAGGCGGCACCCTTGCCCATGAAACGGGCGGTGCGGCGGTCCAGAACCGCGAACGGATCGAGCTTGGGCTCGCCGTGCACCTGGCAGCGGAAATTGAGGCGCCGGTAGTCTTCCGAGAAGACGATTCCGCCGCGCCCCTCGCGCAGGCTTTCGGTGACCTCGACAAGGTTATTGCCGATCGAGGAGACGATGCCCATGCCGGTGACGACAACGCGTTTCATCTTGCGGTCCTTGATTGACGTAAGGTGACATGACGAAATTATCCCTGCACAAATAGGGCTATTTGGTGCCCCCCGATACCGGAATCAGCCCAACGCGCAGGTTTTCGGCAACATAAATCACCTCGCCGTCGGCCGTGACGGTGCCGCTGGCGAGGCCGAACGGCAGCGGCGAACGCATCTGCCGCCTGATGTCGACCTGGTATTGAAGCAGCTTCTTGTCCGCCGTCGCCTGACCGGTGAACTTGATCTCGCCGCCGAGCGCCCGTCCCTTGCCCGGCGACCCGGACCAGGACAGGAAAAACCCGATCATCTGCCACAGGGCGTCGAGGCCGAGGCAGCCGGGCATGACCGGATCGCCGATGAAATGGCACTGGTAGAACCACAGGTCCGGATGAAGATCGAGTTCGGCTGTGACCACGCCGCGCGAATAGGCGCCGCCGGTCGAATCGATATGGGTGATACGATCGAACATCAGCATGGGCGGGGCCGGAAGCCTGGCGTCGCCCTGGCCGGGCAACGTGCCGCGCCCATGGGCAAGAAGCTCCTCGTAGGAAAAGGAATTGGCGCTCAATGTCATGCGCGGACGCAGGCCTCCGTGGCGGGAATGGTCTGGTTGTCGTCAATAGAGACCGCGCCGCAAAGGGTCAATACTGGCAAGGCCCGGTTTGCTGCGTGCTTTTGCGCAGCGACCCCGGCGGCGGGAGGCTAAAGGTCGCAAACCCGAACGTCTTGCTCTTGTTGAGGCCGGCGGTGTAAATTCCGGCGCAACAGACGCAAACCCGTACGGTCTAATGCTCGACAACGCCCTTGCCAATCGACTGCTCGACCCCCGCCGCTGGCCGGCATCGCGCCGCCCATGCCTCATGGCGGTTCTGCGCATGGCCGGCCTCAGGCCGACGCGCCAGCGCGTGGCGCTTGCCGAACTGCTGTTCGCCGGCAAGCATCGCCATGTCAGCGCCGAGGAACTGCATGCCGAGGCCGAGAAGTCCGGCACCAAGGTGTCGCTCGCCACGATCTACAACACGTTGCACCAGTTCCGCGAGGCGGGTCTGTTGCGCGAAGTGACGGTCGATGCCTCGCGTTCCTATTTCGACACCGACACCTCGGACCATTATCATTTCTATATCGAGGACGAGCGTCGCATCATCGACATTCCCGCCGACGCGGTCAAAGTCGCCAGCCTGCCCGAGCCGCCTGCCGGCATGACCATCACCCATGTCGACGTGGTGGTACGGGTCAGAAAGATCGAGGGTTAGGCGCCGCGCCTCCGGAAGCGCTCCGCTATTCGATGCGCTCGTCGGGATAACCACCCCACAATTCGATCTCGGCGATCTCGCCGCCGACGGCGGGAGTGCCGTTGCCGGCCTCCGCCGAAACGCGGCACCAGCCGTTGTCGCATGCCTCGACCGAGACCAGGAAACCGGCGCCGAGCCAGGCCCTGAGAGGCGCATCGACCTCAGGCCGCGTGCGCAGCGCCGCGCGTCCGGCGCCGCCGAAGGGCTGGACCAGCGCGGTTCGCCGTCCGATCAAGAGGCTCTGGTGAATCCAGCCCTCGTCGCCGTCGACATAGCGGATCTTGCGCCAGGTGTCGTATTCCTGGACGATCTCGACCGGCAGGCCGGGCTGCTTGAAGATCCAGGCGATGTCATAGCGCGTGCCGGGACCGACGCGGACATTGATCGGCGCCGAGCGCGTCGAGACGAATCGCGGCAGGGTCAGGCCGGAGGCGCCGATGGTCTCCTGCGCCGCCGCGGGCAAGGGCGCGAACCCCGTCGCGACAAGGGCGACGGCGGCGGCAAAAAGGCCGGCAAGGATCATGGGACGGACTGGTGGCATCGCCGGACGAGAATGACCGAATAGGCTTAACACCGGCTAAAAAAACACATCGCCGCCGGACCCTCTCGGACCCGGCGGCGGCACGATTCCGAGCGTTTTGTGCTCATCGATTCATGTCGCGGTCACGCTCAGGGCGTCCGCAGCAGCGTACACTACCTGGTGTTCGGCGGATTTGGAGATGTTCTCCCAAGTGACACCGTGTTGCCCAATTGTACGCATTGAGAACAAGGGCTTGGTTGGGCAGATGTAGACGATGAGCTGTCCATTGCCGGCATCTCGAAACAACACAATTCGATCCCTTTTGTGCCAATCGGCGCCGCCAAACGCGCCTCCATCGCGCTTGGGCGTGCTAATCATTGCTCCTTTGGAGTGGGTGTAGGCAGCAAAATGGCAAACACCCCATTTGCCCCACCTGACCGTTCGGCGATCCAGGACTTCCACTTCAGGCTCAAGCTTGGCAAGAGCGGAAAGAGCGCGTTCCTTGTTCTCGGCTTGGTGCCCGTTTCCGAGCTCAAGAAAGCGGATATTCGGATAGTCCGTTTCGACCTGATCATCCTGGTCGATGGAAAGCTCACTCAGAATGCTCACAAGCTCGGGATCGATAACCGGTAGCCTCGGCGGCGGCTTGGGCCCGGATTTCAGATGATCGAGCAGCTGATCGGCCAGTTCCTCGGTTCGATTGACCCATCTGTGCAGCCGCACGCGTTCTGCCGAAGATGTCGAAGGCTTGTTCATGCTCTATCCTTTCGTTACAAAACACCGCGACGCATTCGATAGCATGCCCTACTCGCTTGAACAATCACTTGTAACGAATGGATAGAGTTTTTAACCTGAAAAGAAAGCCCGGTCGGATGACCGGGCTTTCCCATGTTCACGCAGGCCAGAGTCTTGCAGTCCAGGTCAGGCCTCTTCGTCCTCGCCCTGCTTGACCTCTTCGCCGGTGTCCTGGTTGACGACCTTCATCGACAGCCGGACCTTGCCGCGTTCGTCGAAGCCGAGGAGCTTGACCCAGACCTTGTCGCCTTCCTTGACGACGTCGGTGGTCTTGCCGACGCGCTGGCTGGCGAGCTGGGAGATATGGACGAGCCCGTCGCGCGAACCGAAGAAATTGACGAAGGCGCCGAAATCGGCGGTCTTGACCACGGTGCCCTGATAGACGACGCCGACTTCCGGTTCGTCGGTGATCGACTTGATCCACTTGATGGCGGCTTCGATCTGCTTGCCGTCGGCGGAGGCGACCTTGACGGTGCCGTCGTCCTCGATGTTGATCTTGGCGCCGGTCTTTTCGACGATCTCGCGGATGACCTTGCCGCCGGTACCGATGACTTCGCGGATCTTGTCGGTCGGGATCTTCAGGGTCTCGATGCGCGGGGCGAATTCGCCGACCTCGTCGCGCGAATGATCGAGCGCCTTGGCCATTTCCCCGAGGATGTGGGTGCGGCCGCCCTTGGCCTGGTCGAGGGCGATCTTCATGATCTGCTCGGTGATGCCGGCGATCTTGATGTCCATCTGCAGCGAGGTGACGCCTTCGGTGGTGCCGGCGACCTTGAAGTCCATGTCCCCGAGATGGTCCTCGTCGCCGAGAATGTCACTGAGGACGGCGAACTTTTCGCCTTCGAGAATGAGGCCCATGGCGATGCCGGCGACGGCGCGCTTCATCGGCACGCCGGCATCCATCAGCGCCAGCGACGCGCCGCAAACGGTCGCCATGGAGGACGAGCCGTTCGATTCGGTGATCTCGGAGACGAGGCGGATCGTATAGGGGAATTCCTCAAGCGAGGGGCGCATCGGGTTGACGGCGCGCCAGGCCAGCTTGCCGTGGCCGATTTCGCGGCGGCCCGGCGACAACATGCGGCCCGCTTCGCCGACCGAATAGGGCGGGAAGTTGTAGTGCAGCATGAAGTTCTGCTTGTAGGTGCCCT
>Ga0180009_10001517_pt1 | contig 28329 bp, 24 predicted proteins | sample OS_PC_MetaG_FD_123537 | JGI IMG/M metagenome (GOLD analysis project Ga0180009, IMG submission 123537) | Groundwater microbial communities from the Aspo Hard Rock Laboratory (HRL) deep subsurface site, Sweden - OS_PC_MetaG | ecosystem: Environmental > Aquatic > Deep subsurface > Groundwater... | reverse complement strand
GTCCCTCAGTCCCGACGCGCGCTCCGAGCACGCCATGACTTATGACGCCTCCAGAAATGTGGTGGTGATGTTCGGCGGTTGGGACTCCACCAACATCTACCGAAACGATCTCTGGGAGTACGCCGGCGGCGATTGGGTGGAGCGCAGTCCGCCGTCCCCGCCGCCGAGGCGGGCGTTTCATGCCATGGTTTACGACAGCCGGCGCGGCGTGCACGTGCTCTTCGGCGGCTACCACCCCACCAACTACGACCTCGCTGACACCTGGGAGTACGACGGCACAAGCTGGTCCGTGAAATTTCCGTCCCAGTCGCCGTCGGCCCGCAGCGGCCACGCCATGGCCTACGACGCCGAGCGGGAGCGCGTGGTGCTTTTTGGTGGTGACAACACGGGGAACGGCGAGTTCGGAGACACCTGGGAGTACGACGGCATCACCTGGGTGCAGCGCTCCCCCTCCAACTTTCCCAGCTCCCGGGGCTACGCCGCGATGGGCTACCACGCCGCGCGGGGTCAGGTCGTGCTCTTTGGCGGCTTTGACGAAGACGGCGCCGCCTACCCGCCGGACACCTGGGAATGGTCAGGCATCAATTGGGTAGAGAACCCCCTGTCCGTCTTCCCGCCGGCTCGTGCGGCCTACGCAATGACCTACGACTCGAGTCGCCGTCGACTGCTCATTTTCGGAGGCTTTTATTACGGCTCGGGTGACGTCTTCCGCCACGACACCTGGGAATACTACCTACAGAGTCTGTGGCCCGACGAAAACTGTGCCAACGGCCTGGACGACGATTCTGATCAACTCGTGGACTGCGACGACCCCGACTGCATCGGCGCACCGGGCTGCTGACCACGCCCCTCTGCTCGCCCCCGCGGCACTCGAGGCGGTAGCGTGTTCCGGGGAGCGAGCGCGTCCGGTACCGGTGGTGCCGCCAGACGAAGGATCCGCTGCCCCGGGCAGGGGCGGCAGAGATCAGCGCCGACCACGGGGCGCGCCGCGAGACGGCTCGGGCGCACCTGAGGCCGTGGCGGCCGGCCCCCCTTCCTGGCGGACCTTCCACTCCTCCCAGAGGTTGAGCAGCAGCGTGATGGTGCCCACGTCCACGTCGGTCTGGATGTGTGGGAACTCCTGGTTCAGCGCGGCGCGGAAGACCCCATAGCGATCCGGCGCGAAGTAGCGCAGGAGCTGCTCCCGCCCCTCGGCGTCCACCTCCTCGAACTCGATGCCCATCCCCGAAGGGAGCTCCTGGTCCTCAAGCTCCACCCGGTGGGCCACCCGGCAGCGGGTCACAAAGGGGCCCTCGGGCAGGGTCAGCTCCAGCCAGATGTGGGTGTCGGGCTTGAGCAGAAAGGTGGAGCTCACATAGACCCCGCCCGGACACAGATTCTGGGAGTGGGCGAAGGCCTCGAATCGCAGCGAATCGGGATCTTCATCTGGCAAAAAGAGGCGCACGTTCAACTCCACGTCGATGCGCTCGTAGTGCCGCTTGTAGGATTGTCGTTTGACGCTCATGACCCCCGGAAATATCACGTGAGAGTACCCGAGGGGAATGACGGAATTTTGATCAACTTCCCGGCCCCCTGGCAGAGGCGGCGCAACCACCCCAGAGTAGACGCCCTGGGGCCACCGTCTTGCACATTGATTGCGTTGCCGACCCCGAGCGGTCACAATTCGCTCATGAGTGACCTCACACCGCACCTGGCGGCAAACGACATCATCGAGGCCGAACATCCGCAAATCCGGGCCCTGGTGGCGCCCCTCATGGACGAAGCAACAGACCCCGCGGACCTCGCCCGCCGGGTCTTCGAGCTCGCCCGGGATGCGGTGGGGTACAGCCCCTATGTGCCCTTCGATGACCGCGTCCACTACCGCGCCACGGCCACCCTGGATCGCGGGCGGGGCTACTGCGTGCAAAAGGCCGTAGTCCTGGTCACCCTCGCCCGGGCGGCGGGGATCCCGGCCCGGCTTGTCTTCGTGGACATGCGCAACCACCGCGCCCCCCGACACCTCATCGAGGTCCTCGGCAGCAATCTGTTCACCTGGCACTGCTACGGCCGCCTGTACGTGGACGGGCAGTGGCTCGACGCCACCCCGGCCTTTGACCGCGACATCTGCGCCGAGCACGACCTGCCCCTGGTGGAGTTCGATGGGCGCACCAGCGCCATCTTTCCCGCGGTAGACGCCGCTGGACGGCGCTATGTGGAGTATCTGGCCGAACGCGGCGTATACGACGACGTCCCCTTGGAATCCATGCTGGCCGCCTGGGAGACGGCCTACGGGGCCGAGAGGGTGGCGCGCTGGCGGGTGACCCTCGCGGCCGGCGGGAGGATGCAGTAAGTCATGTCCAGGCTCACCGTCGAGCTGGGCACGGCCGCCGAACCCTACCCCTGCAAGTGCTGCGGCGAGACCACCCACATGGTGTACGGTCTCGTCTACCACGATGGCTCGGCCCACGCGGTGTACTTCGCCGGCTGGTCCGAGGGCCACCGGGAGCAAGGCGTGCGCATGGCCGTGTCCATCGGGGACTGGAGCGATGACGCCGCGGCCAACGACCGCGTCGCCGTGGGCCTGTCGGCGCGGCTGGAGCGTCCACAAGTGCTGTTCGACGTGATGGCGCCCGCCGACTCCCCCTGGGGCAAATACGACTTTATCGGCGAGATGATGGCAGCCGACGAAGCCCGCGGTCACCCGTACCTGGACGCCTACCTGGAGGTGGCCAAGGCCACCGTGCGCGACGATCCCCGTGTCCGCGAATTCCTCGAGAGCGTGACCCGACAGTAGCCGTTCTGGGGGGCTGCGACCTTTGTGGTTGACTTCCGGTGTGCCCGGAATACATAATTGATTATGTGTTTTCATGTAACAGTAGCCATCTATGGCAAAAAACAATGAAAATCTCGGAAGTATCGGACAAAACGGGAGTGTCCAGAGAGCTGATCCACCACTACCTGCGCCAGGGCCTGCTGCCCAGGTCGACCTCCCGCGCGCAATATTCGGAGCAGCAGATCCGCCTGCTGCAACAGATCAAAACCCTGCGGGATGACCACCATCTGCCCTTGGACGTCATCCGCGGCGTCTTCGACTATTTCGGCTTCGAGCCGGGACACATCGAGGCCCTCACCGAGGCCGACTCCTTGTCCCGACGCATGACCCGGCTGGCCAACGCGGAGGACGTCTTATCCAACCGCATCGTCACTACCGAGCAGCTGTTGCGACAGGTACAGATCACCGCCGAACGTCTCGACGAGTACGTTGAAGCGCGGCTGGTTTCTCCCGTACGCTCGGACAACACCGACCGGTATTCGGCGTACGACGCCAAGGTGATCTCCCTGTGCGAGCACGGCATCCGACTGGGCATGCCCTTTGAGTCCCTGCGCACCGTGGCGTCCTACGTGCGCGTGGCCTACGAGCTGGAGCACCCGGACCTGCTGTACCTGGCGCCGGACCCCGACGCGGACCCGGACCGCCTCATGGGCGAGGTGATCGCGCGGCTGGAGGTGATCACCAGCTTCATCCAATCCCTGCTCCAGTCCCTCCTATCGCGCCACGTGCTCGACTTCCACAACCCGCCGGGACGCCAGGAGTCCGCCGACGGAGTCATCTATCGACCCAGCCCGAGCTTTCTGCGGCGCCATCGGCTCGACCGCCACCAGGAGGACGCCGCGCAGCACCTCAGTGACTCGCCCGGTGAGGCCGCGGGCTGGCTGTCCACGGCGCGGCTCCTGGTGCATGCGGGCCGCTACAACGAGGCCGTGTTCTTCCTGGAAAAGGGACTCGAGCGGTTGGCCGACGCGTCGGCCCTGCGACCGCTCTATGGCCAGGCCCTGCTCCTGGCCGGGCACCGCGACCGGGCAGCCACCCAGCTCGTGCGTTGTAGTGACGACCCCCTGTGCGCCGTGTTCCGCGTGCTGCTGCGCTACGCCGGAGACAGCACCGCCGGGACGCGAGCGGTGAACCTGCCGGACGCGGCCCACTGCGTGCGCTTGCTGAACGAAGCCCTCGCCGGGATTCAGGACCGCCCCGCGGATCAGCGCTACGAGGTGCGGCTGTTGTCGGGCTGGCTGTTCACGGCGCTGCCCAAGGCATTCCGTGACGCCGACCGCGGCATCGCCCTGCTCACCGAGACCCTGGCCGCCCTGCAGGCCGACGACACCGCCGGTTCGGAGCTGCCCGGCCTCCGGGAGCGTTACCTCATCAACACCGCCTTCTTGCTGTTCGACGCCCAGACCCATCACCCCCCCGCCGCCGGCGCCGACCCTGTCGATCGCGCCTCCGCAGAAGACCTACGCACCCTCGTGTGCCGCCTGGATCCCGGCTGCGCCTTCGCCGACGCGATCTATCTGCAACCCGACACCGGCCCCCAGGAGTCGCCATGACCGTCACCCCCCTGGCGAAAAAATTCGCCGCGCTGCCCATGGCCAAGGTCGCCTATCTGGAGGTCGGCACGCCCGCGCGGCCACCGGTGCTCTTTGTGCACGGCATCCCCACCTCGGGCTACCTGTGGCGCCACGTGCTGCGGTTTTTGCAGAATGACTTCCACTGCTATGCGCCGGACCTCATGGGGCTCGGCGACACCGAAGTGGATCCGGACACCGGGCGGTTCCACATGGAGGCCCAGGCCGAGATGCTGCTCGAGCTCATGTCCCACCTGGGTCACGAGCGTTTTTTCCTGGTGTGTCACGACCAGGGCGGTGCCGCGGCGCAGCTCATGGTGGCGCGACAGCCCGACCGCATCCGGGCTTTCATCCTCACCGACTGCGTCTGCTACGACAACTGGCCCGTGCCGGTCATCGCGGCCTACCAGCGTCTGGGCCAGATCCCGGGGTTGCTGGCGGTAGCCGGCCGCCTCGGCTTTTTGCAGTGGCTGGAGTCACGCACCCCGCTATCGGCCTTCCGAAACGGCGTGTACGACCGCGAGAAGATGACCGACGCGGCCATTCACGAATATCTGCGCCCCATGTTGGAGCCCCGGTCACGGCAGCGGTTTCGACAGTTCCTCATGGCGGGCAGCCCCCGGTATACGCTGCAAGCCGTCGCTGGGCTCAAGCGTTACCAAGGGCCGACACAGATCCTCTGGGCCGCGGACGACCACTACATCTCACCCTCCTGGGGGCGCAAGCTCTACGAGGACATCCCCGGGGCCGAGCAGTTCGAGCTGATCCCGTTCTGCGGACACTTTTGGCAGGAGGAACGTCCGGCGGAGTTCGCGTCGCGCATGGGCACCTTCCTGGCCGCACAGCCTGATCCCCAAAAGGAGGTCTGACCATGTTGGAGAACAGGATCCTGCTGACTACGCCGACGTTTCCGTACCCCACGCTGCCGGCCAACGACTCGTTGACCGACGCCACCGGACAGCGGTTCACCCACGGCGACGACATGTTCACGATCATCTCCCACACCCACTGCTTCGCGAACCACATTCTGGCCCAGTCCATCGAAGCGGACGCCGTGTTGCTGGAGTACCCGCAGTGGGAGGATTTCACCGCCGAAGTGGACCGGGGCTACCCGGTGCTGGGCATCAGCGCGCTGCCCGTGCACCTGGACCTGGTGCTGAAGATGTGCGAGTACGTGCGGCAACGCTCACCGGCCACGAAGATCCTCCTGGGATCCTACGCCGGACAGGCCTTCCGGGCGAAATACGATCAGGAGACACAGAAGCGCTACGTGGATCACGTGGTGCACGGTGAGGGCGTCAAGTTCCTCCGCCGGTTGCTGGGGGAGCCCGAGGACGGCCCCATCCGGCAGGAGCTCATGCCCAAGGCCGGCGGCTCGCCCATGTTCCTCACCAAGTACCCCAAGGGCGCGATCTCCTTCCTGGTATCAGGGCTGGGCTGCCCCGGGGGCTGCGACTTCTGCGCCACCACGGCCATGTTTGACAAAAAGCGCATCCAGATGCTGTCGCCCCAGGAGCTCGTGGACCACATCGAGCACATCCACAAGCACTTCCCCCAGGTGTCCCAGGTGTTCGTCATTGAGGAGGATCACTTCCGCTTCCCCCATTACCTGGAGAAGCTGGGCGACTACTGGGGCAAAAACCCGAGCGTGGTGGAGAACCTGGACTGGCACGCCTTCGGCTCCATCGACCACATCGGGGCCTTCGCCACGGAGCACGGCTGGGACGCCATCGCCGAGCTGGGCATCGGCGCCATCTTCATCGGCGTGGAGTCCAAATTCGCCGGCGAGCACGGCTATGACAAACGCGACGACGTGGACGCCCGGATGGTATTCGACAAGCTGCACTCCATGGGCATCCGCACCCTGGGGGCCTGGATCTGCGGCTGGGATTTTCACGACCACTCGAACATCATGGAGGACCTGAACTACTTCGTCTCCCTGCAGCCCACCTACCAGCAGCTCACCCGGCTGTCGCCCTTCCCGGGCACCCAGCTCTGGGAGAAGCTCAGCGAGGAGGGGCGCGTACGGGACGTGCCCTGGGAGGACGTGCATTTTTGGAGCGGCGCCCAACGCAACGTCAACCTGGAGGAGCACGAGACGCTCAACCTCACCGAATACGGCTACGACCTGCTGTACAAAACCTGGGGGCCTTCACTACTCCGACGCCTGAGTGTGCAGCTCAACGGATACGACTACTGCCTGAAATCATCCAGCCCCAGCATGCGACGCCACAAGTCCCTCTTTTTCAAAAAGCAGTGCGGCGTCATCTGGACCCTGCTGGGCGCACTGGATCGCTTCGCGCCCAACGGCGTGGTGCGACGCCGGGTGCGCAAGGCCGACGAGCGATTCCGGGAGCTCATCGGAGAGCCCACACCCGTGCAACGCGCGCTGGGCAAAGCCATCGAAAGCCTCGCAACCATGCACAAGGTCCGGGATTTCTTTGACCCCATGAACCGCCATCCAAAGCAGGAGCCCTACAAGCGGTACATCTATGAAAAAAACGGCCACGGCAACGGGCGGAGCGCCGTGCCCTACCGCACGGAGTTCCCCGGCGGAGTTTCCCTGACCACCCGACTGGCCCTGGCCGCCGAGTCGGTGAAGTACGACGTCCTGGCCGCGGCCTTGAAGACCGTGCGGTTCAGCCAAGCCTCCAAATCCGACCCCGACATCGACGACCACATCGTTAACCTCATTGCCACCAAGTCCTTCGGATTCGGTTTCTGAGGGAGTCGTCGCATGTCAGGATCGCATACCGTGCTGCCCTTTGCTGCCCTCGTGGGCCAACCCCGGCTCAAGCGTGCCCTGATGATGCTGGCGGTGAACCCGCGCCTGGGAGGGTTGCTGATCCGCGGCGCAAAAGGCACGGCCAAGTCCACCGCGGCCCGCGGCCTGGCCGAGCTGCTGCCGCCCATTGGGGTGAACGCCGGGTGCGCCTACGGCTGCGATCCGGAGCGACCGGGCGCCTGGTGTGACGAGTGCGCGGCGGGCAACGCGCCAGAGACGACGACGCGCCCCGCGCCCTTTTGCACGCTGCCCCTGGGCGTCACCGAGGATCGGCTCCTGGGCACGTTTGATCTCGAGCACGCCCTCAAACAGGGCGAGCGCCGCTTCGAGCCCGGCCTGCTGGCGCGGGTGAACCAGGGGGTGCTCTACGTCGACGAGGTGAACCTGCTCGACGACACCATCGTGGACCTGCTGTTGGACGCCGCGGCCTCTGGAATCAACGTGGTGGCCCGGGAGGGCGTGTCGCTGTCCCATCCCGCCCGCTTCGGGCTCGTGGGCACCATGAACCCCGAGGAGGGAGAGCTGCGGCCCCAGCTCCTGGATCGATTTGGCCTCTGCGCCGAGGTGGAAGACATCGTCGACACCGCCGCGCGCGCGAACATCGTGGAGCACACCCTGGCCTTCGAAGCGGACCCGACCGCCTTCCGGGAGCGCTTCGCGTCCGAGGCCAAAATTATTACCGCCGCCATCCAGCGGGCCCGCGCCCTGCTGCCGACCACAGTGCCCGCACGGTCCTGGATCGAGCAGGTGGCCGAGCTCTCGGTGTTCCTGGGCGTGGCCGGGCACCGCGCGGACATCCTGATGATCAAAGCCGGCGCGACCCTCGCCGCGCTCGCGGGGCGCGACACGCTCACCGCCGACGACCTCGCCGAGGCCGCGGCAGTGGTGTATCCCCACCGGCTCAAACGCCAGCCCTTCGAGGACACCCCGCCTGACGCTTCGGCCCTCGAACAACAGGCACGCACCTTCCTCGGCGATAGGACCGCGCCCGCCCCGAAAAAAAAAAATCTGACGTCGTTCGGCTGAAGGCTCCCGCCGACGACGCCGACGCCTCGCCGGACTGCGAACGCCACCCTCGGGCCAACGAGACCCCGGCCGACCGTCCCGTGGCAATCCGGGAAGCTGACGCCCCCCCCTCAGGCCGGCGGGGCCTGTTTACCATGGGGCTCTTCGGCCACCAGCACGCCGACGAGCCCGGCACGTCGCCGCCGCCACTCGAAGCACCGCAAGACGTCGAGCCCGACACCGGTGACAAAACGCCCGGCCCATGCGCCGCGGCCCAGGGCCCGCTCCCACTCCCACACGCAACCCCGCACCAGGCCCGGGCTCCCCGACGCCGCCGGGTCCCCTCCACGCGACCCTTTCGGGGTTCCTACGTAAGATCCGTGCCCGCCAGGCAGGATGCGCAAGACCTCGCCTGGGCCGCGACCCTCCGCCGGGTGGCTCCCGCGCAGCGCGCCCGCACGGGTCCCCTGGCCCTGCACGTGCGGCCCGACGAGCTGCTGCGGAAGCTGCGGATGCATCGGCCCCGTCGCCTGCTGCTGCTGGTGGTGGACGCCTCGGGCTCCATGGGCGGAGCACTCATGGACCTGGCGCGACGCACCGCCGTGGGGCTGCTGGACCAGGCCTACCTGGACCGGGACAGGGTGGCCCCTATCGCCTTCCGTCATCGCACCGCCGAGCTCCTGCTGCCCCCCACAAGCCACCCCGAGCAGGTGCAGCGGGCCCTGGTGGACCTGCAGTGCGGCGGCACAACACCCTTGGCGGCGGGACTCGATCTGGCCCACCACACCCTGCGGGATGCGGCCCGTCGCTCAAACGCGGCCGAGTCGACACTCCTGCTCATCTCCGACGGCCGCGCCAACGTGGGCCGCCGGCCGGGCCTGCTGGCCTTGGAACGCGAGGTGGATCACTCCGCGCGGGCGTTGACTCGCACCAAGCACCTTCGGCTCCACTTCCTGGACACCACGCCCCCCGGCAAACACGACGGTCCGGCGCGCCGTCTGGCCGCGCAGCTCGCCGCCGAGCATCACCTGCTGTGGCAACTCGAGCGCGCGGGGCCCGATCCCGTGCAGGTATTGATCACGGCACTGCGGTGAGATCGTCTTCCGGAGTCGACTCCGCCCGACCGCGCGGGGCGATGCGCTCGAAGGTGTCGCGCAAGGAGCTGACATCCACGGGCTTGGTGAGAAATCCGTCCATGCCGGCGTCGAGACACCGCTGACGATCCTCGGACATGGCTGCGGCGGTGAGCGCCAACAGATAGGGGGCGTCGCCCAGGCGTTCCCGCAAGGTGCGCGCCAACTCGGTGCCCATCATATCGGGCATGTGCAGATCGATGACGTACACGTCGTAACCGTGAGCACCTGCAGACTCCAGGGCGGAGGTGCCGTCCGCCGCCACGTCCACCTCATGGCCGAGGCGCCGGATCAGGGACTGGGCAATCTTGCGGGAGACGACGTCGTCGTCCACCACCAGCACGCGCAGCGGCCGAGCGGTGACGACGGCGACCGGGGGCTGCCCCGGGACCAGCTCCGCGAGAGCCCGGTCGATGCGTCGCAGCGTCACGGGTTTGGTGGTCACGATGTCGAACCGGCCCGCGACGCTCCACGAACGGGCGGTCCCAAGATCCAGGGGCCGTACCGCCAGCACCCGCGGCGCTGCGTCCCCCAAGGCTGCGGCCAGTTGCACTCCCCAAGGCGTCGGGTCACCGTCGGCATCCACCACCAGCGGATCCACCCCGCCCGCAGCCCGCCACAGCGCCACGCCCTCGGCGACGTTCGCGGCCGTGGCCACGCGCACACCATGGAAAGCGCCCGCGGCGGTCACGGCGCGGCGGGTGGACTCCCACGCGCTCACCAGAACCACGCCGTCGACCGAGAGATGGCCGCCGCCCTCGATCCCCCCCCCGTCGATCACCGTCGTGGGCAGGTGGACCGTAAAGATACTGCCGTGGTCCACCTCGCTCTCGACCCGGATGTCGCCCCCCATGGCCTCGACGATCCGCCGGGAGATGGCCAGGCCGAGGCCGGAGCCGCCAAAACGTCGCTCGATGTCCGGATCGCCCTGGTCGTAGGGCTCAAACACCGTCTCCAGTCGCGCGGCATGAATTCCCCGGCCGGTGTCCCGGATCCGCAGCGACAGCGTCGGCCCGCCGTCTGGGTCGAGATATTGCACTTCCAGGCGCACCTCGCCCCGCGCGGTGAACTTGACGCCGTTGCCCACCAGGTTGATCAACACCTGCTCGAGCCGATCGCCGTCCAGTTGCAGCCGGGGCGGCACGCCCTCGGCCACGATGCCGACGACCTCCACACCCTTGGCGTAGGCGGACACGGCGCAAACATCCACGACCCGCTCGACCACTTCGCGCACGTCCACCGGCCCGGACCGCAGCTCCAACTGGCCAGACTCGATGCGCTCAAGGTCGAGCACTTCGTCCACCAGGGTGCGCAACACCCGACCGCTGGTCCGCATCATCTCCAGCAGGGCCCGCTGATCGGCCTGCAGTGTCGACTCATCGAAGGCGGCCGCGGCACCCAGCACACCGCCCAGGGGAGTGCGCAGCTCATGACTCATGCGGGCCAGAAACACGGACTTGGCGCGGTTGGCCTCCTCGGCCGCCTGCTTGGCCACCGACAGCTGCTCCTCCCGAAGGGATCGCTTCCGCACTTCTCGCTCGAGCTGCGCGTTGGCCAATACCAGCCGTTGGGTGGACAAAGACTCGCGGAGCTGCATCTGTTCCATGAATCGCACGGCGAGGGGAGCGAGCAAACACGCAAAAAGCTGTCCGGGCAGCACAGTGTAAAAATCGGTGAGCTGCGAGTAGCCGGCGTAGACATGCTGGTGCACGGCAACCGCGGCCCAGGCGGACCAGCCGAGAAGCCCACCGATCAATTTGCTTTGCACCCGCCCTGGCAAAAAGAGACACCACAGCACGAAGATCACCAACTGCGAGGCGCCCTGGATGCCCGCCGCCGTAGGCTTGAGCACCGGCAGGGCCGCTTGCAGGGCCGACAGGCCGCCAAACGCCGCCAGCGACGCGAGATCGATGTACGGCGAGCGCGTCGATCTCCTCGCCAGCACCAGCAGCGGAACAAAGGCCACCACGGACACCAGCCTCAGCACTGTGAGGAACCCAAGGGTCGGACCCACGCCCACCATCCGCCAGTCCACGGCAATGCCGATGACTGCGAGGCCCATGGCCAACCAGGTGGCGCGGCGCGCGAGCCGAGCCTCCGCCGGCCAACGCTGCTCCCAAAACATAGCCTTGAGCTGGGCAGTCTCCATCAAAACACGAGAGCTCATTTGTGCGCATCATATCGACGCGCCAAACGAACCGCAATTCCCTGATTGGGGGAGGCGCTGACCGGAGGCCAGCTCACGCACCGGCCCGTCGCGGGCGCCGCGATCCCGGTCCCGCGTTCAGAGGCTTCTACTTGTGCTTCTCACACCACTCGCTCAGCAGCTTCTCGAAGGTGGGCCAGTATTTTTTCACTTCCCCGATGATGATCTTCTCGACCTTGCCGCCCACGAGCGGGATCTTCACATTGACGCTGAACTCTTCGTCGAGCGCCGTGCCCGCGCCGTCGGCTCGAACCCGCGAGCTGCCCCAGACCTTAGCCAGCTTGCCGTGGGTGCTGGGGTTGGTGTAGGTCCACTCTCCCGCGCGCGTGCCTACCTTCCACACGTAGAGCGTGTGGGTCTTCTGGGTCTTGCTGCGATCCACCCCGCCCATGCCCTTGGCATACTCGGTAACGTCACAGTCGATGAGCAGCTCGTCGTCCGTCCGACTCCGCTCGGTCACCTTGACGTCAGGATTGTCCTGCTTTCTGAAGTTGGCCTCCAGAAAGGCGGGATCCGTCAGCGCCGCAAACACCACGTCGGGTGGGTAGGGCAGCGAGAAAGTGTTCTTGGCTGTCTGGGACATGTGATCCTCCGGCTTGAATCCGACCATCACCGTCCCACCGTGGATAGCCGATCCTGCCCCCCCTTGGCCAGCGTTTCTTGGCCCGGTCCCCTCACCCGCGTACCCAAGGCGTGGACTCCGCTGGCGCCAGCTATGGCTGGTCACACCCCGGTACTCATGATAAGCCCCGAATTTGGACCCGATGGCAAAACCCAAACCGGTCTCCGGGAGGCCACACGGACATCGATGGATAGGCTGTTCGCCGCCTCCCTGCACCTGGCCTTTGTAGACTGGCTCATCGTGGTGGGCTACCTGGTGCTTGCACTGGTCATCGGGCTGCTGCTCCGGCGGCGGGCCAGCGGGTCGGTGGACGACTTCTTCCTCGCCGGACGCAACCTGCCCTGGTGGCTGGCGGGCACCTCCATGGTGGCCACCACCTTTGCCGCCGACACCCCCCTGGCGGTCACCGAATATGTCCGCGCCGACGGCATCTGGCGCAACTGGTTCTGGTGGTCCATGGCATTGTTCCATGTGCTGGGCGTGTTCCTTTTCGCGCGGCTGTGGCGGCGGGCCGAGGTGCTCACCGACGCCGAGCTGTGCGAGCTGCGGTACGACGGCCGGGCCGCCTCGGTCCTGCGGACCCTCAAAGCCTTTATCTTCGCGGTGCCGTACAACGCGCTGGTTATGGGTTGGGTCATCGCGGCCATGGCCAGCGTGGCCGAGCAGATGTTGGGCATCAACGCGGTCGTCTCGGTGACGGTGCTGTGCGGCGTGGCGCTGATCTACTCCAGCGTTTCGGGGCTGTGGGGGGTGGTGGTCACCGACCTGCTGCAGCTCGTGCTCGCCCTGGGCGGCACCATCGCCTTTGCCGCCCTGGCCGTGGCCGACGCCGGCGGTCTGGTGTCCCTGGCTGATCAGGTGCGCGCCGCGGACCCTACGGGCAATGTGCTGCGGATGATCCCCCACTCCGGCGCCGGAGGCCCGGCGCACCTGCCCACGCCGCACTGGCTCTACGACGCCCGCACCCAGTTTCTGGTGTTCGTTTCGGTGATGTGGTGGGCCAACCACAACGCCGACGGCGGCGGTGCCCTCATGCAGCGCTCGGCCGCGGCCAAGGACGAGCGCCACGCCCTCTGGGCGGCCTTCTGGTTCTCCCTGGTACACTACTCCCTTCGCGCCTGGCCGTGGATCCTCGTGGCCCTCTGCTCGGTGATCATGCTCGCCCCCGGGGACGTCGCCTCCCCCAAGGACGCCTACCCACGCATGATGGCCGAGCTGCTTCCCGTGGGCCTGCGCGGGGTGCTTGTGGCGGCCTTCCTCGCGGCCTTCATGTCCACCGTGGACACGCACCTGAACTGGGGCGCCTCCTATTTGGTGAACGACCTCTACCGCCGGCTCTGGCGCCCCGACCGCTCCACGGCCCACTACATCGGGGTGGCCCGGCTGGCCACCGTAGCGCTCATGGGGCTGGCCGCGCTGACCGCCCTTTCCATCACCTCCATCTCCGCGGCCTGGGAGCTCGTCTGGTCCCTGGGCGCGGGGCTGGGGCCGGTGCTGATCCTGCGCTGGTTCTGGTGGCGCATCAACGCCTGGTCCGAGCTGTCAGCGCTGGCTTCCTCGCTGGCCTTCGCGCTGGTGCTCGGCCTCTTTGATCAGCCCACGCATGTGAAGGCGCTGATTCTGGTGCCGGGCACGCTGACCTGTTGGATCACCGTCACCCTGCTCACACGACCAGTGGACCGGGCGCACCTGCAAACGTTCCACGACCGCGTACGGCCCGGCGGATTCTGGCGCCCGGTGACCATGGCCCGCCCGGCGGACCGCATCCTCACCCGCACCACGGGGCTCGATTTCGCCGCGGGCCTGGCCGTCATCTACGGCATCGGCTTTTCCATCGGCAACTTCCTGGTGGGGGATCCCCGCTGGGGCGCCGCTCTGCTCAGCCTGGCCGCGGCGGGCGCGGCGATCCTGTACTGGCGCTACGGCCGCCCCGCCCCCAAACTTCACCAGGGGCGCCAGCCATAGCGGGTGCGCTCGGTGAGCCGCACGGTGATGCGCTCGTGAAAAGAGCGCGCGTGCCCCAGGAACAGGTACTCCAGGCCGTAGACGGGAAGGTAGAGCCAGGTGAGCCAGAGGCCCGTGTATAGGTGGCAGAACTCGTGGGTCAGGATCGAGGACCGGTCGGCAAGGACGACCAGGCCGAGGGAAATTCCCGAAGACGCCAGCGGACGGCCCCGCACCACCAGAAAGACAAACGGGCCAAAGAAGTACAGGCCGAGCCGCTCGCCGCGCAGTCGTTTGACCAGCGCATACCCCAGACCAGCCAGGGTCTGCGGCAAGGTCCACAGGGCCAACGCCGGGGCCAATAGCAGCACCAGGGGTCTGGGCCAGGGGGCCCGACCGGCCGGACCCTCCTCCCAGGACATCGTCTCGCTCCGGGTCGGATCCCGGTTTCGGCCCGCGCTCATCAGTCCCGGGAACCCGTGCGCGACAGCGGCCCGAGGCCGAAGGCTCCGGCCCTGATTTTGGAGCCGCCACCCGCCGAGGGTAGATGGTAGACCACCATGGTACCGCTGATCAGATCGTGCCAGGCGCGCTTGTGGCCTCGGATCCCCGCCCACACCAGGCCGATGGCGTGCACCAGCAAGATGAGGCCAGCCAGCACGCCCAACAATTTGGCCAGCGGGGGTGGATCCGAAAAGCCCGGGCCGCCGTCACCCACGCCCCAGACCCCGAAGATCGAGTGGTTGATCACCGAGATCACGCCGACCAGCAACAGGCCCCAGCTCAAGGCCACGGCCCGGACGAAACAGCGCCAGAGGGCCACCGACCGATTCTCCACCGTGCGCACGCGCAGCCGAAAGAGCCACTTGCCCACGGTCTGGCCAAAACGCCACCAGCCCAGCACAAAATAGAGGGCCGCGACGACCAAAACCCACTCGTCCAGAAAAATCGCGAGCAACGCCATCAGGAGCACGTCGACACCCAGCGCCATCACGCGCACGAAAAATCCCGCCGGCGCTACGGCGTCCGGCCGGGCGGCGCGCACGGCGGCCATCAGCGTCTCGTAGTCGCCAAAGCGGTCCGCCGGATCCTTGGCCAGCATGCGCTCCACCAGGCGCGCCACGCCCTCGGGCAGCCCCGGCAGCGCCTTGCGCAACCGCGGCACCGGCGCGGACATGTGCTTGGCGATGACCCCCACCGGGGACTTCGCCTCAAAGGGCGGGCGGCCGGTCAACAGGTGGTAAAAAGTGGCGCCCAGGGAGTAGATATCTGACCGGTAATCCACGGCGTCGCCCTGCCCCTGCTCGGGAGACATGTACAGGGGGCTGCCCAGCACCGTACCCTGCTGGGTGAGCTGTACATCCACTTCTTCGTTGACGTCCGTGGACTTCGCCAACCCGAAGTCGGCCACTTTCACCAACCCCGACGGGTCCACCAGCAGGTTCGACGGCTTGACATCCCGGTGCACTAGACCCCGCTCATGGGCCAGGCGCAGCGCATCCGCCACGTCGTGCAGCAATTCCAGAGCCCGGGGCCATTCGAGCCGCTCCCCGCGGGCGAGCAACCCATCGAGGGCCTCCCCCTCCACGAGCTCCATGGCAAAGAACAGCAGCCCCTCTTCTTCGCCAATATAGTAGATGGGCACCACGTTGGGATGGCTGAGCCGCGCCTGGGACCGCGCCTCCCGGATGAACCGCTCCCGCTGGGCCGTGGCCTGGACCTTCTCCGACCGGATCACCTTCAAGGCCACGGTGCGATCCAGCGACAGATCGTGCGCCCGATAGACGCTCCCCATGCCGCCGACGCCGATGCGCTCCAACACTTTGTAGTGCTGCAACGTGCGGCCGCACAGATCGTCGGTGACAGCGGGATCCACGGCGCCTGCGCCGGGGCCAGGCGCGGTGGGGAGGATCCGCGCCGAGGGGTCCGAAGAGGCGATCCGCACGGTGGCATCCACTGCCGGATTGGACGGGCCCAGCACCTCTCCGGTAACCGGCAGGGTGGCGTCCAGCCCCGAGGTCTCGCCGATGGCCACCGTGGCCGCCGAAGCCGCGCCGTCGGCGCTTGTCTTGTCGCTCTCGCTCATGTCGCAGTACAGAGCCACCGGGCTCCGCCACGCAGTATACGGCACATAAAGGGGACGGCTTTCGAATTTTCGAATTCTCCGTGACAATTCGTGAGCGCCAATTGTCACGGAGAATTCGAAAATTCGAAAGCCGTCTCCAATGCCCTACCCAATGCCCTAGAGCTCAAATCTCAGCATGCCCTTGTGGTGTTGGGACCACCATCGGAAGAGATCTTCCGGCTCGGTCTGGGACGGAAGCGCCACAAACAGCTCGTCTCCGAGCTCGCGGTTCGTGTCCACATCGAGGACCTTCCACCGCTCTCCGGTCCACTCGGCGCAGTACCCATCGCCGCCCGTCCAAGACCCCGTATTGACGTACAGCCCTCGCGCCGTTCTTATGATCCCGGGGAAGTGTGAGTGCCCGCAGACAACCGTGTTGAATCGCTTGCCGAGCACCGTCCGGTCGGTGGCGCCAAAGAGATCGGCCGGATCGCCCAGGACAGAGCGGGTGAAGTAGCGGACGCTCGCCTCGAGCTCAAGGGCGCGCGGGATTCTGCCGACCGCACGGAGCCCTCCAGCTCTGGCCAGAAGCACGCGACTCCAGTGCACTCCGGCGGAGATCACCAGTCGGTTGGCCCAGGAGTCGTAGCGCTCGAGGGGCGGGACGAGTCGACACCCGGTCAGCCGCTCCCCCAAGCTGTGGAGGTAGGTCTGGAACCTGCCGACCCCCCGGGCCGGGTTCATGAACAGGTCGACCTGGTGGCCGTGCCAGGCGAGGGTCGACTCACCGAGCTGCACCTCCGCACAGCAGGCCGCCCCGGGGAAATGGACCGCGTAATCGACCCACCAGTCGTGGTTGCCCCGGGCGAAGACAACGCGGTGGGTCTGGACGAGCTCTTCGAGCCGGGTCCAGACAGCGCGGTGCGCCGCGCGGATCCGCCTCACGGACCAGGCTTGTGGAAGGTCCAGAATGTCGCCGAGGAACACTAAGACGCCGACGTCGCCACACCAGCGGTCGAGGAATGATATCAGCGCGCGGTCCCGCCCGCCGAACAGGTCCGAACGGGACCCGTCGCCGAGATGGAGGTCGGACAGAAAGAGTACCGATTCATCACCCCCGAGGGTGATCGACGTGTATTCAAGAGGTGTCGTCTTATTTCCCGTACGCAGAAAAGAGCTCCACGGTTCCGCCGGTTGATCGCTGACTCATTCCCGCACATTTGACAAGTGAGGTCAACGACCGCGCGCTCAGACGCTCGTCATCGCTCTGACCACTGCGCCCAAAGTCGTGCGCAAATGCCTCCTCCGCCGCCACTACCTGGGCGGACACCTGTTATCCGGCACGAATGGTCTTAAGCGTTGGAAATCTGCGCGCGGGGCTCGGCGGCTCAGGCGTCGGCTTCGAGCCGCTCGGCCAGGGCGTGCAGGCAGAGTCCGTGCATCTCCTGGATGCGGGCGGTGCGGTCGTGGGGCACCGCCAACAGGACATCGGCCAGGGCGGCGAGATCCCCGCCGCCTCGGCCGGTGAGGGCCACGACGCCGATCTCCCGGGCGCGGGCCTCGCGTGCGGCGGCTAACACGTTGGGTGAGCAGCCGCTGGTCGACAGCGCCAGCAGGACGTCACCGGCCCGGCCCAGGGCGGACACCTGTCGGGCGAAGATCTGCTCATAGCTGTCGTCGTTGGCCACGGCCGTGAGGGTGGTGCTATCGGTGGTGAGCGCCAGCGCCGCCAGCCCGGGGCGATCACGCTCGAATCGGCAGACCAGCTCGCCCACGAAGTGCTGAGCGTCGGCGGCGGAGCCTCCATTGCCGCAGATGAGCAGCTTGGCCCCGGCAGCCAGCGCCTCTGCACAACGCGCGACGGCGGCCCGAAAGGGCTCGGCGAGGGCGGGCAATGCGACGTCTAAACACTGGCGGTGCTCGGCGCCGATCTCTTCCAGGGTTCTCATGGTCGGCAACTCCTTCGGTTTCGCAGATGGGTGCTCAGGGAGCGGTGCCCAGCATAGCATCGGCGACGGCCATCAGGTCGTCGAAGACGCGCACGCGGCGGGGGTCAATCTCGGGCAGCGCTCCCAGGGCCAGATCGCGCTCCGTGGCGCCCCCCTTGCCCGTCCGTACGAGCCACGCGGACACCCCGGCGGTTTGTGCTGCCTGGAGATCGCGGGCCGCGTCACCGACGAGCAGCGTGGCGGCCGGATCGATGCCGCTGGCAACCACGGCCTGTTCGATCAAGCCGGGCCGGGGCTTGCGGCAGTCACAGCCGGTCTCCGGAGCATGGGGGCAGACAAAGACGGCGTGGATGACCGCGTCGTCGCCCGCGCCATCGCCCACGGCAGCGGCGGCTTGGGTGAGCATCTGCTGATGCACCCGCTCAAGCTCCTCGGGGCCGATGATCCCTCGGCCCACACAGCTTTGATTAGTGGCCACCGACAGCCGCAGGCCCGCGGCGCGGAAGCGGGCCAGCGCGGCGAGCACTCCCGGCAGCCAGCGCCACTCGGCCGGTGAGCGCACGTAGCCCCCGGGGGCCTCGTGGTTGAGCGTTCCGTCGCGATCGAGGATCAGGTGCCCAATGGCCGCCATGGGGTTCGCCGCGTCACACCGCAGGGGTCGCGGCCGGCGCGTCTCGCGCTCCCTGCGCGTCGAGCCAGCGCAGGTACTCGGCCACACCCTCATCCACGGGCCGAAACGCCTGCGGACAGCCGGCCGTCTCGCGCAGAGCAGTCAGGTCGGCCTCGGTGAAGCTCTGGTAGTGGCGGCGCAGCTCGTCCGGGAAGGGAATGTACTCGACGCGCCCCCGCCCACGGTGCGCGAGCACAGCCTGGGCCACCTCATTGAAGGTCTGGCTGCGGCCCGTGCCCACGTTGAAGATGCCTGAGATCTCGGGGTGGGACAGGAACCACAGCGTCGCGGCGGCCGCATCGACGACGTAGACGAAGTCACGGCGTTGCTCGCCATCGGCAAAGCCGCCGCTGCCGGCAAAGAGCCGCACTACGTCGCCCGCTTCCAGCTGACCGTTGAAATGCCAGGCCACCGAGGCCATGGCTCCCTTGTGGTCCTCCCGGGGGCCGTAGACGTTGAAGTAGCGCAAGCCCACGACCTGGCTCGTGGCCGCGGTCAAGGTCCGCCGCACGCGTTGATCAAAAAGCAGTTTGGAGTAGCCGTATACGTTCAGGGGTCGCTCGCAGTCCGGATGCTCGCGGAACTCGGAGCTGCCGCCATAGACCGCCGCCGAGGAGGCGTAGATCAGGGGCACTCCGCGCTCCTGACAGAGCTCCAACAGGGCCTTGGAGTACTCATAGTTGTTCTGCATCATGAAGCGCCCGTCCCACTCCGTCGTGCAAGAGCAGGCACCCATGTGCAGCACCGCCTCGGCCTCGGCGAGGCGGGCGTCGCACCGCTGTACCAGGGACCGGAAGTCATCCTTGTCGAGGTAGTCGGCGATGCGCAGGTCCGCCAGGTTGCGGAACTTGATGCCCTGCTCGAGATCGTCCACCACCCACAGGTCCTCCCGCCCCTGCTCGTTCAGGGCCCGCACGAGATTGCTGCCGATGAAGCCCGCGCCGCCGGTGATGATGATCATACGGCAGCGTAGCCCCGGGGCTGGGAGGATCAAGTAAAATCCGAATCCGCGCGTCGCCGGCTTATCGTTTCCTTGCCGACTGATCCGGACTACAGTGGCCCCCTCGGCCCGGGGCGCCCGTTTTTTTCTCCCCCCCCGGGTCTTTGGGCCAGGCGCGACATGCAGCAGAGCTACGGCTACATCTTCGGCATCCTGAAACGGAACAAGAGACTGCTTCTGCTCTCGGGCGCCATTGCGGCCGCCGGGTCCGGCCTGCAGGTCCTGTATCCCTGGCTCTCGCGCCTTCAGGTCGAGGCCCTGGAGGGCCGGGCGAGTCTCACGTCCTTGCTGCAAAGCCCGGGCGCGATCTTCATGGCCGTGGTGGTGATGATCCTGATCGTGCAGCTCGTCACCACCCTGGTGTCGGGGCTGGGGCGACTGGCCGAGACCTACGTGCGCGAGCGCATGGAGGTGGACACCGATCGCGTGCTCTATGAAAAGATGGAGCAACTCGACGCCGGCTTCCTCGAGAGCCCCAGAAACCGCCGCCTGATCTACCTGTTCTTCGACGTCTCGAGCCTGCCCCACGCCCTGGTGACCTTCGGGGGCTCGGTGCTAAAGACAGCCATCGCCCTGCTGGCCATCATCCCCATCCTGGCGATGACGGATCTCACGGTCTGTCTGGTCATCGCCGGCTTTGGCCTGGTCCAGCTGTGGCTGCTGCGGATCCGCATGCGCCGGGAGAACGCCTACCGGCTCTACAAGGAGCGCGCCATGGCGGGGATCAACGAGCTGATCTTCCTGCTTCGGCATCGCTTCCACCAGCTCCTCCGGGCCTCCGGTGAAGACCGCATCATGCCCAAGTTCTGGGACAAGCGCCGCGAGGCCGTGGCCCTCGAGGTGCGCCAGACCAAAATCTCCATCACCTTCAGCATCCTCAATCGTGTCATCGAGAACCTCTCGCTGTTCGCCGCGGCCGTGGTCATCGGCCAGCGGGTGCTGGCCGGGGAGCTGAGCATCGGCGCCTTTGTGATGGTGACCATGTACACCGCCCAGCTCCAAACCAGCCTGTCGGACATCAATGCCAACATCGGTGAGTGGTACCGACTCCGGGCCACCTTCTTGCAGCTCGGCTTCTTTTTGACCATGCGCCCCCGGGTGAATGTGGAGACCAGTGAGACGCCCGACGAATCCATCGCCGGGGACGTGGTGCTCGACGACGTGCACTTCCGCTACCCCACCCTCCAACAGGAGGAGCAGGACTACATCGGCTACCTGGTGCAACAGCTCGACCTGGACAACAAAAGGCGCGAGGTCTGGCCCGGGGACTACGACCTTGTGCGGGAGTGGGAGCAGCTGGCCAGCGACAACCGCGAGCCCTTCGAGAAGGTGTTGCGGGGCGTAAACGCGCGCTTCCCCCGCGGCGCCATCACGGCCCTGGTGGGACGCAACGGCTCGGGCAAGACCACCCTGATGAAGCTGCTGCTGCGGACCTACGATCCCGAGCAGGGCGCCATCGAATTGCACGATCGCCCCCTGGGGAGGCTGATGCCCCGCTACCTGCGCCACCTGTTTTCCATGGTGACCCAGGAGCCGTTTTTGCTCGAGTCCTTCTCCATTCGCGACAACGCGATGTTGGGCTGTGACCCGGATCTAAAGGATGACGAGATCTGGGAAGTGTTCGAGCGCCTCGGCCTGACCGCCGCCGTGCGCGCCTTCCCCCGGGGCCTGGACAGTCTCCTGGGCGACGAGGTGGGCCTCTCCGGCGGCCAGTCCCAGCTGCTGGTCATCGCCCGCACCCTGCTGCAGCGGCGACCCTATGTGATCCTGGACGAGGGCACCAATCAGCTCGACGCCGAGCGCGAGCTGGCCATCCTCGAGATTCTGCAGGAGATCAAACGTGAGGCCACGGTGATCATCATCACCCATCGGATGACCACGGCCCGCAAGGCCGATCAGATCCTGGTCCTGGACGAGGGCCGCATCTCCGAGCAAGGCACCCACGCGGAGCTGGTGGCCCACACCGACGGCCTGTACCGCCACTTCTGGGACATCCAGGTGGTAAAGTAGGAGGAGCCCCATGAGCCTGCCCGGCCCCCGCATCGTGGTCATCGGTGACCTGCTACTGGACACCTACCTGGAGGGTAGCTGCGCGCGCATCTCGCCCGAGGCGCCGGTGCCCGTGGTGGCCGTGTCCGGGCGGGAGGGACGGCTGGGCGGCGCCGGAAACGTCGCCGGTAACTTGAGAGCCCTGGGCTGCGAGGTACGACTGCTTTCGGTGGTGGGCGCGGATGCGGCGGCGGGGCGGTTGCGTGAGCTGCTGGCTGCCGACGGCATCGCCAGCGACGGCTTGCTGGAGGACAGCAGCCGCCCCAGCCCGGAGAAAACCCGGGTGGTGGCAGCCCATCAGCAGGTGCTACGTTTCGACCACGAGAGCACCCAACCGCTGTCCCCGGCGCTGGAGGACGCGCTGTTGGCCCAGCTCCGGGGCGCGCCCGACGACTGCGCGGCGCTGATTCTGTCCGACTACGGCAAAGGCGTGCTCACGGATCGCATGTGCGCCGAGGCCATTGCGTGGGGGCGGGGGCGCGGAATTCCCGTGCTCTGCGACCCCAAGGGCGCCGATTTCTCGCGCTATCGGAACGCCACGGCCATCACGCCCAACCGGCAGGAGGCCGGCGCCGCGGCGGGGCACGAGCTGTCTGACGACGCCGACCTGGTCGCGGCCGGCCGCGGGTTGCAGCGCGCCTTTGGGCTGGACTTCCTCCTGATCACCCTGGGCCCGGACGGCCTGGCGCTCTTCTGGGGAGACGACGTGCAGCGCATGGCCACGGTGGCCCGGGAGGTCTTCGACGTCTCCGGAGCGGGAGACACGGTGATCGCCGCCCTGGCCTGGGGGCTCGCCACCGGGCAACCCCTGGTCGAAGCCTGCGCCCTGGCCAACGCCGCGGCGGGCGTCGTGGTGGGAAAGCTCGGCACGGCCCGGGCCACCCCGGCGGAGATCGATGGTCTCCGGTGTCCGGCCGTCACCCGGGAGAGCGGCCGCTCGGTGCTCGACGCCGAGACCCTGGTCGAGCGGGTCCGACGCCGTCAACGGGCCGGCCGCCGGGTGGTGTTCACAAACGGCTGCTTTGACCTGATCCACGCCGGGCACGTGAAGTTCCTCGAGGACGCCGCCGCGCTGGGCGACCTGCTGGTCGTGGGGCTCAACAGTGACGACTCGGTGCGGCGCCTCAAAGGGGACCGCCGCCCCATCCAGGACAGCCGGGACCGGGCGGCCCTGCTCGCGGGCTTCGGCGCCGTGGACTACGTAGTGATCTTCGAAGAGGACACCCCGCTGGAGCTCATCGGACGGCTCCGGCCTGACGTTCTGGTCAAGGGCCAGGACTACACCGTGGAAACGGTTGTCGGCGCCGAGTTGGTCCAGGGCTACGGCGGCGAGGTGCGGCTGCTGCCCCTCATGCAGGGGCGCTCCACCTCCACCCTCATCCAGAAGATCCTAGCAGGCGGTTGAGCTGGGCGCCGACCGCGGTGAGGAGATCAGGGTGGTTGCACTCCCACTCTTCACACTCCTCGGCGTAGCAGGGTCGGCAGTCCAGGGGCGGGCCCACGACGTGAACCGCCGGCGGCTCGTACGGGAACCACTCGACGGGGTTGGACGCCAGAAATATCCCGATGGTCGGCACGCCCAGGGCGGCGGCCAGGTGCATGATGGCGTGGTCGTTGCAGACCGCCAATCGCGCCCCGGCGACAACGCCCTTGGCCAAATCCAGCCCGAGGCTCTCGGCGATGAGCGCCGTGGGGTGCAGAGCGCGCAACTCGGCCTCCATGCCGGCCTCCCGGGGCCCCAGGAAAAAGACCGTCTGTCCGCCCTCCCGCTCCTCGAAGGCGGCGGCCACCTGACGATAGTTCGCCAGCGGCCAGCGCTTCAGCTCATTGCCGCCTCCCACGCCGAGCACCAGGAGCGGGCCGGGCGCAGCGCCCTGATCCGCGAGCCATTGGCGGCCCGCCGCGCGGGTGGACGAAGCGGCGTGAAGCCGGGGGGGCATCGGCGCGGCGGGCTGACCGACGGCGACCAGGAAATCGAGGTAGTCCTGGCTGGCCTGCTGCAAGCTTTCGCCCGGCGGGGGCACGGCGATGGTGGGACCCGGGCCCCCCGAATCGCTGGTCCAGCCCACCCGGTGCGCGACGCCGGCCCGCACCAGGGCCGCCTCGCTCTCGGGCGTCGACAGAAAATCGAAGACGAGCTGCGTCGGGGGACCGGTCTGCAACCTCTGCAGGAGCTGCGGGCCAAGGCCGTCTGTCGTGAGCAGCTCCAGCCCGGCGGCCACCGGCTCGTCGCGCAGCAGCTCGGCGCAGCGCGCAAAACCGAAGAGCCGGAGGCTGGCCGAGGGATAGGCCGCGGCGATGGCCTGCACGGCGGGCATGGCGCAAATGGTGGTGCCGATCATGTCCGGGAGCACGATGGCCACCCGGTGGATCGTCGCCGGATTCGGCAGGGGCGCAGGGGTCTCGCGCGTCACAGCTTCACTCCTAGAGCCCGTAGCGCGCCAGGAAGGCCTTGGCGTTGTGATACAGGATGCGCCGAGCCGTCTCGGCGGGCAGCAGCTCGTGATAGTGCTCGGCGATCTCGGTGTAGCTGCGGGCGCGCCCCACGGCCTCGAGATGATCGGGCAGGGGGAACTCGTACGGGAAGTCGGTTCCGAAGAGGATCTTCTCCGTCGCCACACTATCCAGCGCGATCTTGACCGGCGCCAGGTTTTCCCACTTCCGCTCCACCCAGGAGGTCTCCAAAAAGACGTTGGCAAAGCACTTGGCCAGATAGATGCTGACGATGGGATCGTCCATGTGCACCAGCACCACATCCACCTCGGGGAAGTCCACGATCAGCTCGGTGAGCTTGTCCGGCGAGCTCCTGAAGGTGTCGGTGTGCACACAAATGAAGCGAGGCGTGCGCCGGCAATGCTCCCACACCGGGCGCAGAAAGGCCGTCTCCACCTCGTACATGTCGGCCGTGGGGTGGAGCTTGATACCTGCCAAGGGCAGCCTGGCGTGCAGGGCCTCCAGATCGGCGGCCCAGGCCGTGCGGTAGGGGTTGACCCAGTAGATGGGCAGGACCTTTTTGTCGGCCGCCAACGCCAGCAGCTCCGCCTCTCCCCGGGACCGGGAAAACGTCGTGGACAGCGAGCTGATCACGATCCGCTCCACGGGCTGGTCGGCCAAAAAGGCACTGATCTGCCCGGGGGCATAGCAAGTGTTGTGCTGCACGCCGCAGTGGCCGTGAAAATCGATCAGGGGTTCCATGCTGAGAACCTCCGTCAGTTGTAGTGAGGGACCCGGGCATCGGGTGATGTCGGGCGAGCGGGAACCGGCCTCTGCTGCAAGACGGCCTTCGGACAGGGAATCTGGCGGAGCGTGTTAGCGCTTGTGAACTTTGCGGCCACAGCTGGAGCTATAGGAACCACAGGCGGTGTTGGTGCGCTTGTGCACCTGCCGGCCACAGCTGCTACTATAGTCGCCACAACCGCCACGGGCGCCGCGCTTGTGAACCGAACCGCCACAGCTGCTGCTGTAGGAGCCGCAGGCACCGGCGAATACAGGCTCTTCGCGAATCTCTTCCACACTAGGCTTCACATACGTCATTCTTTTCTCCCTCTTCATCTCGGTTTTTCTATTCCGAACGAATCGTAGCACTATAGCGGCATCCGTCCAGCGACTCAATCTTTTATCGTACCCCGCTCGACCATCAGCTCTCTGCGTATTTTGGCCTGCCGTTTGTCGGCCTTTCCGCAGGCCGTGATATCCAGAAAATCCTGATAGCCGTGCCCGTGGCAGCGATAACACCCGTCTCGCACCGGGCAGCGCTGGCACCCGGGCAGATCCTCCAGGCTCAAGTTCGCCACGCGCTCGAGCTCGGGGTTGTCGATCAGGAGATCGGCGAGGCGATGCTCCCGCAGGTTCCCCAGGGGCTTGCGCAAGCCGGGACAGGGGTAGAGGTTCAGCGAGGCATCGATACTCGGATCATCCCCGGCGTTGCAGACCGGCTGGCCGGGCACCACGTTGACCTCCAGCACGTCGGCGGTCTGCTGGGCGGCGGTGACCTCCTTGGCCTGCTCATAGGTCAGCTGTAGCTCTTCGTAGGTGTTGCTTCGATCCCGAAGGGGCTGAATGGTCGGATCCAGATTCCGCTCGATCTCCAACCCGTCGGCAAAGGCCGCCACGTCGAGGTAGGTCGCGGCGTTGTGCGTCATGACCGGCGTGTTGATATAGAGCCGCGCGCCCAACTCATGGAGCCTGAGCACGGCAGCCTTCGTCTTGGCGAAAGAGCCATCGATGGTGGTGATCCGGTCGTGCACCGCGGGATCCATGGAGTAGATACTGATGCGGACCTGCTCGGGCTCGAAGGCCGCCAGTCGCTGCAGCTCCTCATCCGAGAGCCGAACGGCGTTGGTGAACACCGTGAAAAAAAAACCCAGGTCCCGACAATACTCCAGCAGCTCCCAGAACCGGGGATGCAACGTGGGCTCCCCCCCGGAGAACGACATGGAAACAAAGCCCAGCGCGGCGGCCTGGTCCACCACGTCCTTGATGTCCTCGAAGCTCGCCGTGAGGTGGTCCCGGGGCACGAGGCAGTGCACACACACTTCGTTGCACTTGTGCGTGATATCCATGTGGATCGACGCTCGAATGTCCTCGGCTACGACGTGCAAACAGCCCCGATCGTCGTCCACCGGCTCCGAGCTCAGCTCCACCACACCCTTGGTCTGCAAATCATCCAGGAGCTCCACAAAATCGTTCTGGATCATCTCTGGGTCGAGCTCGTGCTCGGCGGCGATATCCGTGGCAATCTCCGCTACGCTTCGCGTCCCGGTCATCGCCCGAAGAAAGAGCCACGAGCTGCCATGCAGGGCAATGACATGCTTGATATTTTCCAGTCGAACAATGGCAGACGACTGGCGCCCCAGCCGCACCGCCAATCGATCCCTCAGGTGTGGGTACGCTTGTAAATCCATCTGCTTCTTATCGCCCAAAGATATACGTAGGGCAAAGCCCAAATATTCTCCCCTGATTTCCACTTGGCAAATGTGGCGCGTAGACACCGGGTGTCCATCGAACCGGAGCACCGCCTCGGCCCTCCCGGGGCCACGGGATGCGTTGCTATGGCGCGTCTGGGATTCGCACGGCACAGAAGGTGCCGGTGATGGAGTAGGAGGCTGGGCCGGGACCGCCCATGTTGTACGCTGTGCCCGAGAAGGTTCCAGTGATCTCGGTGCCCACCGCGGTCCAATCGTCGATGTGAGCGGCGCCATCCATGGCGTTGTTCTCAAACCAGGTGCCGGCGTTGTCCCAGTACTCCACCATGGGGTTGACGTAGTCCCCCGCGCCCGTGGCCTGGTAAATGGCGAAGAGCATCGCGTCCTGGTGATACTGGGTCTTGTCGAGACCGGCGTGCAGGGTGATCGAATTGGGCCCGAGCTGGATGTTCGGTGTGTCAGTGGGCGTCCCCGTGGTCACCGGCCCCGCGCAGAACACCAGGTCCGAGGTGCCGATCCCCTGCATCACCACGCAACAGTCGCCGGTCGAAATTTCGGCGCAGTTTGCGTCGCAGTTGGCGTTCGCGCCGCCGTTGACGGCGTCGCAGCCGGCCGGCAGATTGCCCGGGTCGCCGCCGCAGTCACAGGCTTCGCCAACGTCGGTGACGCCATTGCCGCATAGGGTGCAGCCCGAGGCGTCGAGCTGACACTGGGTTGTGCACAACAACGCACCCACGCTGCCCGGTAGCTGGCTCTCGCAGGTTTCACCGCCGAGCTGCTGGCCTTCGCAGGCCTCGCCCACTTCGATCACCCCATTGCCACACTGGGGCGAAGTGTTGCTGTTGTTGTTGTTCTGGTTGCCCTGGTTGTTGTTGTTGCCCTGGTCGCCACCGCCATCGCAGCCCGCAGCGCCCACCAGCGCCAGGCAAAAGGTGATCACACCGGCTCGCTTCAAAAGAGTCATCCGTTCGGCCTCCTCTCGAGTGGCGCCAACCCAGCCTCCGGGTCCGTGCGCCGCACACGCAGTCGTTCCAAGCATTGTTAAGGATCGAGGAAGCACAGGCTAGCACGTCGTGTGCCAATCCCGGGGACTGTTATTTCCGGAGGTTAGCACCGAGACGTTCAGATTTCTGAGGCGATCCCCGGAGAAGCTGGCGCCGCAGTCGCGAATTAATGTCTCGAGATCGCACGCCTCGCCAACGCCTCGCGCAAGCGGTCTTCGTGCCGGACGGTGATCTTGTCACCCATGGCGTAGATTCGGTACAGTGCCCAGCACAGGCATTCGGACGAGGACATCATGACGACCGCTCTCCGCACGGGAACGTGCTGCTTATTTATCGGGCTGCTGACCCTGGGGGGCGGGGGCTGCTCGGACCGCGAGACGCAGCCGCTGGTGCACAAGCCACTGCCCATGGGGCCCGGAGGGACCGTGGCCGTGGTGGCGCTGACGCACCCGGCCCTGGGCGTGCCCCCCGCCGCGGCCGGGCCGGCCACCCGGGCGCCCGCGCCGGTGCCGGCGCCCGGGGCGACCACACCCGGCGCGTGGCCCTTTGCCGACCCGCGGTCCGACGACGCCGCTGCGGCGCGGAGGCG
>Ga0180009_10001516_pt1 | contig 28330 bp, 23 predicted proteins | sample OS_PC_MetaG_FD_123537 | JGI IMG/M metagenome (GOLD analysis project Ga0180009, IMG submission 123537) | Groundwater microbial communities from the Aspo Hard Rock Laboratory (HRL) deep subsurface site, Sweden - OS_PC_MetaG | ecosystem: Environmental > Aquatic > Deep subsurface > Groundwater... | reverse complement strand
CCACGGTGTTCAAGAAGCAGATTGATGCCGAATTTATAAAGGGTTCGTTTCCCCCTATGGATCCGGTGTTTTCCCAGCATCAAGAAGTCGCGGTATTAAAAACCCACCGGCAATATCTGCCTCTGAAAGAAAGGTTCCTATTATGGCACGAAAGCTTGAATGTGTAGTACTTCCTGAAAGTATTACTTAACCATCTTGAAATGAGTTTGTATATTTCAACCCAGAATCCAGCATTCGAGTCGTCTTATACAGTCTGTATAAACCGGGACCTTTGCCCCGGCGATAGCAGATATTCCATTGAAATAAAAAGCTTTTCGAGCATGAACGCAAAAATACTCAATTGTCTTATACAGACAGAAACAGTCTGCCTTTGCGGTTTTATACAGACTGTATAATCCTTGTTCGGCTTGGAGAGGAATATGGCGAAGAGCGACTGGCCAGACTGGGAGGTTTACGTAAGAGACCGTTGCGTGTGTGTCTACTGTGGTTTCGACGGCCGTCAACTTCAGGCATGGTATCAGCTCGACATTGACCACTTGGTCCCACGGTCGGCGAATGGACTGGACACACCTGACAACAAGGTCGTTTCGTGCATCAGCTGCAACAAGGCGAAAGGCCAAGTAGATCCGCGGAGACACATTTCCGAGGAGATGCAGTTTCCGCTCTCCGATTCTGCACGAGCGACGCTGATCGCTGCCGCGAAGTCATACCTTGGTTCCAAGATCGGGCACGGTGACCCGGCGGACTTTGAACTGATGATGGAAGAGATTCGTGAAAGGCAGCGGGCCGAACAAAAGAATCCAGCCGACGCCAAAAGACGGCACGGCTGATTCCCGGCGTTACGCTCGCTTTCAACCAGTAATCCTTGATTGCTTAGTCTTATCGAAGCTGTACCTTTGTAGGTGAAGCCCTCATTTCAAAAAGTGAACATCGCCGCTATTTATACACTATTTTCCATATTTTGAAAAAAATTCGATATTCGGATGTTATCCGCTAAATTTCCTTTTAAAAATGAGTTCTGGGGCTGAGGTCGTAAGGGTCATTATAGTGGAGATCAGGCTTTCCTCACGCGGCAGAGAGTAATCTTGGTGTTCGCTTGGTCGGAGACGGGATCTCGTTGGTCATCGGGAAGCAGCCAGTTGACGCTCTTCCACTGCGAATAGGGAGATCTTTCTCCCCAGCCGATGGGAATGTATACGGCGCTCTCCCGGATTCCGGGATGAATCCAAGCCACGGCCTCGATTCTTCCCCGCTGATTTTCTACGATGACCCTATCGCCTGTCTGTACGCCGATGGACCGCGCTTTGGCCGGATGCAGGTGCACGAAAAGATCGGGCCACATCTCCCAGGCCTGCCAGAAAAAATTGCCCCAGGAGTGAAAGTGGGGAACGGGTGGACAGGCGGTTATCAATTCGGTATCGAAATCTTCTCTTGGGGGTTTGGGCTCTTTTGAAATTTTAACCACAGGCGCATAGCAGGAGTAATTCCAGAATGGGGAAGGTCGCCGGTCTGGGTCAGCCGAATCTTGGCTTAAATAAGGCAGGTCAATCAACTGCTCGGGTTCCGAATAAAATTCCGGCAAGGCCGTCAGACCGAGTTCATTGAATTTCTTTTCCAGCTCTTCGGTCCAAAGTTCCAGCTTGCCCGACGGAGTGGGAATCCTTCTCCCCTGCTTATCGCCGGGATAAATCGAGCCTTCCAGGTAAAGGGTATCAATTTCCTCTGATCTTTCATCCAGCAGAGGCATGCGCAAAAATCCCTTCTCGCTTTCCGTCATCCTTTTTACCGTTACCCCTTTGACCAAAAAGCTGGCCCTCATCTCGGCATCGAAAAAAACCGACGAATCCTTGTATCCCTCCTTCAGAATTTCCGGCAGCCCCAATCTTTTTCCGAGCTCAATCCAGAAATAGAGATCCGGTCGGGCGTCCCCAGGCGGTTCGATCATCTGGCGAATCCAGAGGGCTCGGCGGTCCTCCGTGCTGCGATTGATTTCTCCATACTCCACACCATGAGCCGATGGAAAAACATAATCGGAAACATAGGACGTATCGTTTCTCCAGATTTCCAGGTGGGCGATGAGTTCGACATTCTTCAATCCTTCTTTTAGCCGCGATAATCCCGGCCATAACCCAAAAGGGTTCCCGGCCCAGATGATGGTTTTGATCGGATAGGGCTTCCCAGTGCCAATAGACTCCATCCAGCCGATGGGCGACTTGCTCAGCCCTGGCTTGATCTTTCCCAGATCCGCCTCGGAAAGGCTGGTCCCCAACATCTTTCCGCTTGAAGACATCTGGAAAGTGACCCCTTTTTTTCCCCAGTGGCCGGTTATGGCTGAAAGGATCATAAAGGCCCTTATGGTCTGCACCCCGTTAGAATGCTGGGCCAATCCTCTGCTGGCAAAAATGGTAGCTCTTTCCGCCCGGGCGAATTCCTCGGCCAATTTTTTGATTTTTTCGGCGGGAATATCGGTTATAGGTTCGGCCCACTCCGGAGTGTATTTCTTTGCGAGGATGAAATCCCTGACTTGGGCAAACCCTTCCACCCATTTTTCAATGAAGCCTTTATTAATCAGATCTCTTGAAATGATATGGTAAGCCATGGCCAAGGCCAGGGCCATATCCGTGCCCGGCCTTATGGGCAACCATTCATCGGCTTTGGCGGCGGTTACGGTCTGCCGCGGATCAATCACCACCATCCTGGCGCCGTTTTTCAGCCGGCAGTCATTGATCAACCCAAAATTCACCGGCCTGGTTTCGGCCATGTTTTCGCCGACTATGAGATAAAAGGTTGTCGAACCGAGATCGTCTTCCAAATAGGAATTGCCTGATCTGCCGCCCTGAAAAATGGAAAAGGCGATGTCCAGGGCCGTGTCGCAAAGGGGAGCGGATCCGGCAAAGTTGGGCGTGCCGAATGCTTGGGCAAAGAACGGGGCCATTCCCCTTTGTTGCAGATAGCCTGAGCGGGTGGGAGTGTAAATCCCCAAACTTTCCGGTCCATAATGATCTCGAATCTTCTTCAACTTGCCCGCGAATTCTGCCATGGCTTCATCATAGTTGATTTCGACGTACTTCCCACCTCCCCTATTTCCGATTCTCTTCAGCGCTTTGGTCAAACGATGGCGGCTGTTATACATGAGGACGTGGTTAAGTCCTTTCGAACACAGCCTCCCCCGGGTTGTGGGATCGTTGGGATTGCCGGTGATGTTGATCACTTTCCCGTCTTTAATATAAAAAAGGGCGGAGCAGGCGTTGAAGCACATGCTGCAACCCCCCAAGAGCACTTCATCGGCCCCAAAAGGAGGAACCTCTTGGTTGAAGGGATAATCCTCCAGCCCTTGGTTAGGCATGAGACTATCCTTGAAAGCGAAGCTGAGTTCTGATGTCAACATGGAAACCCAGCTCTTCGACAGGCGGGGATAAGGAATAACCTCCATCTTCCCCTTTTGGCTATTGGCCTTAAGAGGTTCCAGGTAGATCAACGAAGGGTTCTGCCCGGCATGATCCAAATTTCTCACCTTGCGGCCACCCTTGCGGGCTTGCTCCTGTAGTTCTTCCTTAACGCCGCAGGTAAGGGCAAAACCGACGCAATGGCGTACGCAGTTTGGACCCATTTCAGGGAATTCAACGCACAAATCACATTTGTCCGCCACGTTTCTCCGGTAGTCAAAACCCATGACCCCATAAGGGCAAGCTTTTACACAACTCTGACATCCCGTACAGGTTGCTTTATCGACGACGACGATTCCATCCATCTCTCGCTTGGCAAGCGCCTTGGGATTTGTCCCGCAGGCCCGGACGCAAGCCGGCCGCTCACATTGTTGGCAGACTTTATGGGTAAATTCCAATTTCCCCGAGCCCCCATTATAAGCCCAGAAGATGTGATTTCGATTCTGGCGCCATTTTAACCGGTGGATTAACTTGCAGGCAGTCACGCAGGTTAAACAGCCCGTGCACCGTTCGGAATCGAACATTAAAGATAGTTGTTTCATAAAGGAATCTCTGCCACAGAGTTCACCGAGAACACCGAGTTAAAAATAAGGTACATAATAAACAGATTAAAACTTTTTTCCTTTGACTTTATTTGTTTTAATTTTGCCATGCTAATCTCTGTGACCTCTGTGTGCTCTGTGGCTAAAAAACCAAAAATGGGCAAGATTGGATGAGATGGAAAAGGAAGCCAATTACCGCCCCTATTCCCAATAAAATGTGCAGGTAGCGCCCCCAGCCCAGACTGAATCCCAGGTATCCGGGAGAATTCCCGCAAGCTTCTCTAACCCCTTTTTTTTCTTCCCGGTTCAGCCGCCAATAACGACCTGCCTTCCCTGGACTGGACACCCAATCTTTAAAACCCAACCTAAAAGTTCCTTCATAGGCTTGGGAATTGATCTTCTTAAGTAAGGCTTTCTTAGCCTCAAGAATAGACTCCAGTTTAATAGTTGTTGGCGGAGATTGAAAAAAAAGGTGGGGCCTGGATGCAAAATTCCGATGGATTTGCCGGCTGGAGAAGAAGCGCAGGTTAAGACCCAGGAGAAAGAGCAAGGTGAGGGCAATAGTCAAAAGACCTGGGAAACTTAAAAAAACTCCGCCGGAATGGACTACAATCAAGCCCACCCCTGCCGAGCCCAGGAGAATATGAAGATCGGCCAGCAAGCCTTTGGAAATGGAAAAAATCCCGAAGCGCCTGAAGATAAAATAAAGAAAGGCGGCCAGCAGTAAGATGGCTCCTGCCAGGCCGGTAAAAACATCTCCCGGACCTCCATTCAGGCCTCTTATTGCTGTCCAGATTAGAAGAACTAATAAAATTATTCCGGCTGAAAAATTTAAAGCTCCTAATCCCATTAAGAAAATTTCGCCTTACCCCAGGAGAGTTCCGGCTCGATTGGCTCTTAAATATTTCAGGCAGTAATCATCCCTCCCGGCCAGGGTTTCCGCCACCAGAATGTTCGTCATCATTTTCTGGTCCAGAGGATCCACGATGGCCCCGGTAAGCCCGGCTCCGATGCAAAGGACCAGGAAGAGTCTATTCACTAAAAACCGATTGGGTAGCCCGAAAGAAACGTTGGAAAGGCCGCAGATCGTCCGTATCCCCGGAAACTCCCGGTGCAGGCTGCGGATGGTTTCCACGGCCAAAATTCCATTGTCTTTGTTCACGCCAACCGGCTGGATCATCGGGTCGAGGTGTATTCTCTCGAGGGGCATTCCCAGTTGGGTCAAACCTTGCACCAGCAAGGAGGCATTGCGCAAAGCCTCATCCACGGTTTTGGGGATGCCCCGGTCATCCAAACAGAGGGCCACAATATCACACTCCCTCTCGTGAACGACTGCCTTCATAGCCTCAAATCGGTTTGACTCCGCCGTCGTGGAGTTAATCATCGGCCTTTTCTTTACCTGGGGGGCCACGGCCTGCAGGATTTTTGGGTCGGGACTGTCCAGGGCGAGGGGAACATCCACTGCTGCTTCAATGATCTCGACCAGCCATTTCATATCTTCCATCTCGCTGGCAATCCGGGACCCGGCGTTGACATCAATATAATCTGCGCCGGCTTTGACCTGCATCTGGACATCTGCCGCTATGAAAGCCGCGTCGCGTTTTCCCACCGCTTCATTGACCGCTTTCCGACTGGTGTTTATCCTCTCCCCAACAATTAGCATCTACTGCTCCTTTTAACCCCTAAATGCTTTCTCTTCTGCCTTTTCAATTGCCCCCATGATCGTCCTGATGAAATCCGCGGGGGTGGCGCCGGCAACCTGAACCTGAGGTTTCTGGAAAAAAGAATGCACCACTTTCCCTATTTCCTTTTCATCCCCTGGCATCCCTTTGAGCGCAACTTCCATTTCTTCCACAATTACGACCGGAAGGCAATGGATGGATCCGCTCAATAAAAGATTGAAAATCTTATTGCCGGCCATCAAAACCACCGCGCGAATCAAGGGCCCCTGGGGAACCTTAACCGCATATTCGCCTCTCTTAACCTCTTCAGGCACAGGCCCAAATTTTCTCTTTTCGCTCATGGCCATGATCCACTCTTCGGAAAAATCTTTTCTCTCCCTTTCCGCCATCATGGCTCTTTCTTCCTCGCTTAACTCGCTGGGTCGGAAAATCACTCTCAATCGTTCCTCCAGACCAGCAATATAGGTTTGTTTTACTTCTTCCCAAGAGGGGGGATAACCCAGGAGGTCTTCCAGGCTGGTCACCCGCGCTTCTATGGTCTTGGCCTCTTTGTCCGCAAATTTCTCGGGCAAAGGCTTTAAAGCCTTACTCATTAGATCCATTCTTGGTCGGAGAATCTGCGGACCCGCTCCCCAGCGGCAGGTTTTTCCCTGGAAGGTCAAGGTATGTCCGGCGATTTTCCTCCCTTGGACCTCAAGATCGTTCAGAGGCCGGAAAACGGCCGGAATGGAAAATCTGCGGGATAGAGAACCGGCGGAGGCTTCGATTATAAAACGGTATGCTTCCGGGAGCGTTTCCGGGAAGCCGGGAACATCCTGCTGGTTGAAACATAAGACCAACATTAAAGTTCCGGGGTCCATCCAGTAAGGAGCCCCACCTGTATCCCGGCGAGCCACCTCGATGCCCTGATCCCGACAGAAAGGCAGATCGATCTCCCGGTCAGGATCGTTATAATAGAAAAGACAGGCGGCGGGTTTCTCGAAGCTGATGGCGGCAAGAGTATTGGGAATTTTCCCTCTTTCCCTGAGGGTTAATACCGTCGGCATGTACAGAGAGGCTCGGGCATAGCTGGATAGCTTCAAATCCAGAAATCTCCATTCTTGCCGCATCATAAAACCTCCGTGGCCTAAGAGGAAGCTGGGTAATGAATATCTGTTCCGGAAGGCCGAGTAATGAGTGATATTTAATGTGATCAAATTTTTTTGTCAAGAAAAATATCAGAGGGTTGACAGTTGGGAGGAAACAAGATAATTATTACCTGGCCTATCCAGGCTTTTTCAAAAGGGTTTCCAGAAGAAAAAAGGTAGTACTTAACCTGGGGGTGAAGGATGAAAGATATCGTTGTCTATACGGTGATACCCAGCCTGCCAGAACGTCTGCGCCCGCTGATGGACCTGGCAAATAATCTCTGGTTCAGTTGGAACCTGGGAGCCATCGACCTCTTTCGGTCCCTTGACCAGACTCTTTGGGATGAAACCAATCACAACCCTTTGGCCGTCCTCGGTCGCCTGGGGAAAGACCGCCTTCAAGAGCTGCTAACGGATGAAGGATTTTTATCGGAGATGGACCGCATCTCCACTGAGTTCAGCCGCTACCTGGAAAAAGGCAAAGCGTACCACTTTGGCCTGGAAACTCCTTTTGATTTTACGGTGGCTTATTTTTCGGCCGAATATGGCCTGACCGATTGCTTGCCTATCTACTCCGGAGGGCTGGGAGTCCTGGCGGGAGATCACTTAAAATCGGCCAGTGACCTGCGTGTCCCCCTCGTGGGGGTGGGGCTGTTCTACCAAAAGGGTTATTTCCGCCAGTACCTGAATGTCGACGGTTGGCAGCAAGAAACCTACCCCGATAATGATTTCCACCTCCTCCCGGCAACCCTGCAACATGACGAAAAAGGAACTCCCAAAACCATTGAAGTGCCCATCAAAGATCACCAAGTAAAGGTCCGCGTATGGCGGGTCGACGTCGGGCGGGTTCCACTTTTCATGCTGGATACCAACACTGTGGAAAATACCGAGGAAGACCGGGATATCACCTCTGCCCTATACGGTGGTGACCGGGAAATGAGATTGAAGCAGGAAATCGTTCTGGGAATCGGCGGGGTCAGGGTTTTGGACAAGATGGGTTATCGTCCGGCCGTTTTTCACATGAACGAAGGACATTCGGCCTTAGCCATTTTGGAAAGAATTCGCCTGCTGATGGAAAGGCATCAACTTTCCTTTGCTGAGGCCCGGCAGGCAGTGTATGCCAGCAACATTTTTACCACTCATACTCCCATTCCGGCGGGCATCGACATATTTGATCGATCGCTCATGGCTTCATACCTGGGAAGCTATATTCGTACCTGGGGAATTTCCATGGAAACTTTTTTGAAGCTGGGAGCCCAGGAAGCAAATCCGAACGAACCTTTTAACCTGGCCGTAATGGCGCTGAAGAATTCCACCCTGACCAATGGTGTGAGCGAGTTGCATAAGAACGTTTCCCGGCGCATGTGGCGGCGGATTTGGCCAACCCTTCCCGAATTGGACATTCCTATCGGGCGGGTGACCAATGGGATTCATATTCCTTCCTATATCTCCGATGACATGTCTCGCCTATTCAATCGCTACCTGGGCCGAAAATGGGCCGAAGACCCGGATAATGTCAAGGTCTGGGAGGGGGTCAACCGCATTCCTGATTCCGAATTGTGGCGGGCCCATGAGCGCCGGCGGGAAAGGCTGGTGGCCTTTACCCGCCAAAGACTCCAGGATCAACTCCTGCGCCGCGGAGCCCAGAAAATAGATATCCAGGCTGCCAGTGAAGTCTTAAACCCGGAAGCTTTGACCATTGGATTTGCCAGGCGTTTTGCCCTTTATAAACGGGGCGATCTCATTTTAAAAGACCCGGCCCGATTGGCCAAAATCCTGAATGATCCCCAAAAACCTGTACAAATTATTTTTGCCGGAAAAGCGCACCCCCAGGATTCCGAGGGCAAGATGGTTATCAAAAATATCATTCATTTAGCCCATCAGCCGGAGTTCCGCCACCGGCTAGCTTTCATCGAAGATTATGACCTGAATGTGGCTCGATATCTGGTCCAGGGATCCGACGTCTGGCTGAACAATCCGCGCCGGCCACTGGAGGCATGCGGAACGAGTGGTATGAAGGCGACGGCTAACGGGGCATTGAACATGAGTATATTGGACGGGTGGTGGGCAGAAGGATATCACCCTGACCTGGGATGGGCCATAGGGTCCGGTGAGGAATATGAAGATTATGAGTACCAGAACCAGGTAGAGAGCCAGGCCATCTATGACCTTTTAGAAAGGCATATCGTTCCTCTCTTTTACGACCGGGGCCGGGACAACATGCCCCGGGGGTGGCTCAGAATCATGAAGAAATCTATGTCAACCCTCGTAACTCGTTTTTGCGCTCACCGCATGTTGCAGGATTACATCCATCAATTTTATTTACCTTTAGCCCTCAACAGGGAGCGAATCGAAGCCAATAATTTTAGGGAAATTCGAACTCTTTCCGCCTGGGCCCAACAACTGCGAGAAAACTGGTCGCAGATAAAAATCTTGGGAAAAAAGGTTGCCGTCAAAAGGGTCATTCCCTTGGGTGAAACTCTCAAGGTCGAGGTTGCCACGCAGTTAGGGCAAGTTGCTCCCCGGGACATTTCCGTGAGCATTTATTACGGACTCATTGATTCCAAGGCTGATTTCATGGACCGGGATACTGTTACCCTGCAGGATTTTGCCCAGGAAGGGCAACAAACGATTTTTCGGGGAGAGATCCCCTGTCTGAAAGTGGGGCGGTTTGGTTTTCGGGTGCGCCTCCTCCCCTCTCATCCTTTACTGGGGAATCCCTATTCCCTTGAATTAATATTGTGGGGATGAAAAAAACCGAAAGTTGCGGGTTACGAGTTTCGCGTTGCCGATGGAGAGAAGTCGCTTTTTTTACCGGCAACCCGAAACCGGAAACTATTAGCTCGAAAATCAACCATGAAATCTTTAATCCGAAGCTCACCACCAACAATTCTTCTTATAATCAGTCTCCTTTCGCCCCTGGCTTTCCCCGGTGACGCTTCCAGCCAAGAAAAGAACTTATTCCGTAAATCCCGAGTGATCATGGGAACGTCGGTGGAAATTGTTGTCTCCCGGACCCGGGCGGTAAAAGCTGAGGAAGCAATGGAAGCTGCGTTTCGGGAAGTGCAGCATATTGACTTCCTTATGAGCAATTACCGGGAAGACAGCGAAATTTCTCGGGTCAACCGGAATGCCGGGAAAAAAGAAACAAAAGTTTCTCCGGAAATATTAAGGGTAATCCAGCAGGTTCTCGACATTTCCTCCCTTTCCGCGGGAGCTTTGGACATCACCATCGGCCCTGTTTTTCGACTCTGGAATTTTCGGGAGGGAAAGTTTCCGGAAGAAAAAGATCTACGGGAAAATTTGAAGAAAGTAGACTATCGCCAAATCAAAATTGACCGCATCCGGTCTTCTATCTTTTTCCAAGAGCAGGGGATGGAAATAGACCTGGGAGCCATTGGCAAAGGATATGCCGTAGACCGGGCCTCTGACGTCCTGCAGAAAAAAGGAATTGATAATTTCCTCGTCAATGCCTGAGGAGACCTAAAAGTCAATGGTTCAAAGGAAAAAGGGTTACCCTGGACGGTCGGAATCCAGCATCCCCGTCTCTCCTCCACAATGATCGCCAAGCTCAGTCCCCGGCAGGCGGGAGTGGCCACATCGGGGGATTATGAGAGATTTTTTATGAAAGAGGGAGAACGCTACCATCATCTCTTAAATCCTTCCACGGGGACTCCGGCAAGGGAATGTCAGAGCGTCACGGTCATGGCCCCCTCAGCGATGGCTGCGGATGCCCTGGCCACGGCTGTATTTGTCCTGGGGCCCCCCAAAGGCCTAGCGCTGCTCAAACGAATGAACGACGTCCACGCGATCATCGTCGATCGAGGAGGCAGCGTTCTGGTTTCTCCCCATTGGCCCAAAGGAATTTTGCTTCCACCGTAGAAGGGTTCGAGGGTTCAAAGCCCCAAAAGGTCAAGGGGAAATTTTTTTTCTTGACAAGAATTTTAGCCGCTGATAGGATTCTGCCCCTCTATCGAATCAAGATAAAAATTAGCCGTTGACTATGCGAATGTACGCCAGACCTTTGGCCAGCCTCTGTCTTCTCGCCAAGCCATTCAATGGATGATCGCCGATTCCGCAGTGGAACTCTATGCGGCCCGCCTGTTGGTGTATTCCTGTGCCTGGAAGATGGAGAATAAGGTCGGGGGCGATTTGCGGATGGAAGTCTCTATGGTCAAGCTTTTTGCTACCGAGATGGTGGGAAGGGTAGTCGATCGGGCCATACAGGTGCATGGGGGGATGGGAGTCACCAAAGAGTTGCCCCTGGAGAGATGGTATCGGGAATCGCGGATCAAGAGGATCGGGGAAGGGACTTCAGAGATTCACCGGCAAGTGATCTCCCGCGGGATTCTCCGGGGTTTTTACCCTTACAACCCATTTGAGAAGGTTGGTTAAGGAAGGAGAAAAAATTAAAAGGAGGAGGATAGAATATGAAGCTGATATACGAAGTGAAAGACAAGGTGGCCTATATTACCATCAACCGGCCTGAGGTAATGAATGCCATGGATGCTGAGGTTTATGCCGAGTTATCCAAAGCCTGGATCGATGTTCGCGACAACCCGGACGTTTGGGTAGCCATTATTACCGGAGCAGGAGAGAAGGCCTTTACTGCGGGGGCGGACCTCAAGGCTTTTATTCCCCGGACGCCCGAAAAAGCTGATTTTTGGCTTACTCAGAAGAACATGATCCTGAATCGGGGATTAGAGGTGTGGAAGCCCGTGATTGCCGCGGTCAACGGGTACTGCCTGGCCGGAGGGGTGACCTTGCTTTTTGCCACGGACATCCGCATCGCCGCCGAACACGCCGGGTTTGAAATTTCTGAGGTAAAAAGAGGCATTTTGCCAGGAAACGGCGGGACGCAAAGAGCCTTACGACAGATCCCCTATGCCATAGCCATGGAGATGCTGCTTCTCGGAAGACGTTTGACCGCCCAAGAAGCCCTCGCTTACGGCCTGATCAATAAGATCGTCCCTCTAAAGGAATTGATGCCGACCGCGGAGCAGTGTGCCAGACAGCTTTGTGCCAACGGTCCGTTAGCTTTGCGCGCTATTAAAGAGCTGGCCATAAGGAGTCAAAGTTTACCCCTGGAACATGGCCTCCGTTTGGAAGAATCTTTTCAAGAATTTCTCCGCACAACCGAGGATGCCAAGGAGGGCCCCCGGGCTTTTGCCGAAAAGAGAAAACCAATATACCAAGCCCGCTAAATAGAGCGTTTTCCCATCTACGCTACTGTTTTAGTATACCCTTTAGGGGAAAGGAGAAGGAAGCATGAAACCCTATCGTTCCACGTTATTCGTTCCTGGCAACCGGCCAGCCTGGATGGAAAAGGCGATAAATTATGGGGCGGATTGTCTGATTTTAGACCTCGAGGATTCGGTCCCGGATCAAGAAAAGGCAGCTGCCCGCCCCTTGGTAAAGACCGGGATTAAGGCTCTTAAGGCCAAGGGGCAAGCCGTTAACGTACGGATTAATGGTTTGGCCACGGGATTGACCTTTAACGACCTCGAGGGAGTTTTATGCCCGGAGCTTGATGGGGTTACGCTGCCAAAAGTGGAGACGGTGGCCGACATGAAAGAGCTGGATGCTTTATTGACCCATCTGGAAAAGCGCATGGGGATAACCGTGGGAGCGATCGAAACTCCATTAGGGTGCGAGACGGCTAAGGGGATGCGCAATATCTATGAGATTGCCACTTCCTGTCCGCGAGTGAAGCGAGTTACCTTGGCGGCTGGCCCCGGAGGAGACGCCGCCCGGGCCATTGGCTATATTTGGTCGAAGGAGGGTATGGAGACTCTCTTTCTTCGCTCCAAAGCAGTTCTGGATTGCCGGGCGGCAGGTATTCAGTATCCTACAATCAGCTCCTGGTGGAACATAAAGGATTTGGAGGGATTGGAACGGGATGCCAATTGGAACCGGCGGCTTGGGTTTCGGGGGGAGACGGTCATGCATCCGACCCACGTTCCGATTGTCAATAAAGTGTTTACTCCGTCTGGGGAAGAGATTGACTTTTATAAGGGACTGATTCAGGCCATGGAGGAAGCAGAGAAGAAGGGGATCGCCGCAGTGACTTATAAGGGAGACATGGTAGATGAAGCCATGGTGAAAACTGCCCGGGAGATGCTCGAATTTGTTAAATCCATTGGCTTAGAAACCTACGGAATTTAATTTGAGATAGGGAATGAAGAATCCGCGTTCCATTAAGATGATTCTAATCCTGATCAAGTTGGAGGATCGTCATTTGGACGCTATCCGCTCGGCAGCACCAGGGGCCCAAATTATTGTTCTTTCCGACCCCCGGGAAGAAGCGGGCAAAATTGGGGCCTTCATTCCCGACGTTATGGAGATGTTGCCTCAGGCTGACTGGGTGGTCATCACTGTTCCGCTAACCCATGAAACAAAAGGGATGATCGGAGAAAGAGAGCTTAAGGCTCTGAAAAGATCCACCTATATTATCAACATCTCCCGTGGTCCCATTATCCAAGAACAGGCCTTGATTAAGGCGTTGCCGGAGGAATGGATTGCAGGAGCGGGAGCGGCGCTACGGGGAGGCTCGGAGTGAATAGGCTATTGAGGCAAATCTCTGTTTTGGACATGACCGAGGGCGTCGCAGGGCCTTGCGCAGCAAGCCTTCTGGGCGACATGGGAGCATCCGTTATTAAAGTTGAGAGACCGGAGGGAGACTGGGGAAGGGGTTCTGAGGACCCGTTGCGACCCTACTTTGTGGCCAATAATAAAAACAAGAGATGTTCAGGAGTAACTCCCTGCGGGTAAAGAACCGAGCTGCTCTGAATGAGATCCTGGTCCCGGTTTTCCTGGGGAAAACCCGCGAGGAGTGGATTCAGACTTTTAAGGAGGCCGATATTCTTTGCTCCCCCATCAATACCTTTGCGGATGTTGTGGATGACTCACCCCTTGTTGAATCGATTTCCCTATGGAAGTTTAAACTCATGGATAAAGAAATACGTACGATGGGGAACCCCATTGAAATTGACGGGGAGTATCTCACTTTGGAACTCCCTCCCCCTCTCAAAGGTGAACATACCATCGCCATATTGGACGAACTCGGATATAGCCACTCTGAGATCCAAGTCATGCTTTCGCAAGGGGTCGTTTATAGCCTGTCAACCCTTTAGAGCTTTTCCCAAAAACTCTGCGGCAGCATACGGGCTAGGGGCCCCCAAAGGGGGAATGGGTAAAAGTCCTGAAAAAAACCCGGCGGAGGTTTCCGAGAGGAATTAGCATGGATCGATTAAAACCTTTATAAAGGCCGGTAAAAAGCCCTCGGCCTCGAGGAAGGCCGTTATGCCTGTTAAGTTCAGTTCGGCCCCGATGCGGTCTTGAAGGGTGGCCAAAAAGCCTTTCCATACTTTGGGGAAAAAAACAAATATGGTATACTTCTTTCATCACTCTTCAGGAGGGAAAACAGATGGATCCACTACCACGGATATTTAAGATTCACCAGAAGATTTCAACCCCACGGCTGGCTGACGTACAAAAGGAGATGAATGTCCTCCTCGACCGCTGCGGCTTGCCTGGGAAAGTAAAGCCTGGAGAGCACATCGCCCTCACGGCCGGCAGCAGGGGCATCCGTGATAAAGCGAAAGTATTGAAGGTCATCGCCACCCGTTTAAAAGATCTGGGCGCCAAACCTTTTCTTGTACCCTGCATGGGCTCCCACGGCGGAGCCACTGCCGCAGGCCAGGTGAAGATGCTTAAACACCTGGGCATCACCGAGGAGTTTGTCGGCGCCCCCATTGCTTCTTCCATGGAGGTAAAAGAAATCGGGCGGACGAAATTCGGAACGCCCGTGCTCATCGATGCCAATATCTGTGCGCAGGCGGATAAAATCATTGTGGTCAATCGCATCAAGCCTCATACGGATTTTGACTTTGCCATCGAAAGCGGTCTTAACAAAATGATGGTTATTGGCATGGGCAAGCATAAAGGCGCGCTCATGGCCCATCGCCTGACCATTAAACATGGATATTCCACAATGCTCTCCGAAGTCCAGCCGATTATCCTCAAGGCCCTTCCCTTCTTCTTCGGCGTGGGTATCGTCGAAAATCAATATGACCAGACTGTTTCCCTCCATCTTCTGGAGCCCCAGAACTTCTGGGAAGGAGAAAAACCCCTGCTGAAAAAGGCTAAAGAAATCATGCCCCGCCTGCCTTTCCAGCAGATGGATATTTTGGTCGTGGATGAGATCGGCAAGAATATCAGCGGCGCCGGTATGGACCCCAATGTAACCGGGCGACTCTACTTCATAGGCAGCCCCCCCCTCCAAGAACCCAAGATAACCCGCATCTTCGTCCGAGATCTTACCCCCGAGACGGAAGGCAACGCCATCGGCATTGGCTTCGCTGAGTACACGACTACTCGTTTGGTGAAGAAAATTGATCCAGTTCCCACGGCGATCAACTCCATTACCGGCATGGGGCCGGAATGCGGCCGGATTCCCATTGCTTTCGATCAGGACCGCGAAGCTCTGCAGGCTGCTTTTGACAATTCCGGTGTGTTAGACGCCAAAGATCTGCGCCTGGTCTGGATCAAGAACACCCTGGAAATGGAATACCTCTGGGCTTCCGAGCCAATGCTCAAGGAAGCCAAGGCCAATTCGAGTCTGGAAGTGATTTCAGGATTGCCAGATGTCCCCTTTGACGCCGCCGGGAATATGGTGATGGCATGGCCGCCCCGCTGGGCGGATTGAGGGGAAAGGGTTACCGCAAAGAACGAAGAGAGCGCCGCGAATATTTAAAAAACATAAATCAAAACTAAATTAAAAACTATAGTGAGCGGCTTAAATAAGTTGACCGAAGATAAGAAAGTCAGGTTAACCAGCGTTTTCTCCGCTTGTAGTGCTTCACATTGCGATAGCTTTTCTTTCCTATCTCGGTCAGGCCCAGATAAAATTCCCTCACGTCCTCATTGTCGCGCAGCGTATCAGAATCACCGTCCAAAACCAGGCGACCATTCTCCATGATATAGCCGTATCGGGCAACCTGGAGGGCCATAGCCGCGTTCTGCTCTGCCAGGAGGATGGCCATTTTCTCTTCTTGATTGAGTCGGACGACGATGTTAAAAATCTCTTCGACCAGCAAAGGAGCCAGTCCCATGGAGGGTTCGTCCAAAAGCATCAGCTTGGGACGAGCCATCAGGGCTCTGCCGATGACCACCATCTGTTGTTCCCCTCCAGAGATATAGCCCGTTTTCACATTGCGTCGCTCCGCCAGCCTGGGGAAATAGCCATAAACCAGATCCATATCCTTTTTAACAAGATGGGTATCCTTCCTGCTATAGGCACCGGTGAGGAGGTCATCCTCCACGGTCAGATGCTCGAATTTGCGCCTCCCTTCCATTACCTGGACGATGCCTCTTCGCACCACCTCCGCAGCATCCTGGCGATCGATGCGCTCTCCCAGGAATTCGATGACCCCCTTGGTGACTTCGCCCCGCTCTGCCCGCAAAAGATTGGAGATGGCTTTGAGGGTTGTGCTTTTGCCAGCCCCGTTGGCCCCGAGGAGGGCTACCAGGCCCCCCTCGGGCACTTCCAGGGAAACCCCTTTCAGGACGAGGATGACATGCTCATAGACAACCTCAATGTTGTTGACCCTGAGCAAAGGATTCTGATTCATGGCGTAGGCTCACTTTAGCTTGATATACTTACTTTAAAGCTTCACTCGTTCTGGGTGTTATCCCCTTCTCCTGGGCATATTTAGCCGCTGACTTCTCGACTCTTTCCCGGACGAATTCCCTCATCGGAGCTACCCAGCTACCGACCGGAACCCACTTCTGGCCATCCCACTGCTGGAACCGGACCCAGCCGCCGCCCTCATGGTCTTTCCAGGAGGTCTTGATCGGCGGCATCAATCCCTCGGCCCCTATTTCTTTAATCCTCTCCTCGGTGATGTTAAGATTCTCCAGGGCCCACTGCATTTCTTCCCCGGTCACCGGATGTACCCCAAACTTTTTGTGGGCCGTGCGAATGGCTTCATCCATGGCTATTCCGGTAACGACTCCCCGGTTATAGAAGACGGTACCAACACGGGTAAATGAGATGTTGCCCTTCATGGCGCCATAGACCTTGTCAATGATCTCCTGGATGATGGGGAAATCCCGGCCAACGCCGTTGAAGTTGGTTGAGTAATAACCCGCAGCGGCCGGTCCCGCAGGCATGACGTCCTCTTCAGACCCGCACCACCACACCCCAAGGATGCGGTTTCTGGGAAAGCCGAGCCTGGCCGCCTCTTTGAGGGGGACGGTGCAAGAGACGCCCCAGTTACGATTGATGACCCAGTCAGCTTTAAAGCGCCGGACAATATCCATCCACTGGGCTTTTTGATCTATCCCGGGCCAAGGCACGGGGAAGTGTTTCACCTCGAAACCGTACATCTTGGCCATTTCATCCAAGAGAGGTTTGGTTTCCTGCCCGTAAGGGATATCGATATGGAGGTTGGCGATTTTTAATCCTTTGAGTTTGTCCATTCCTCCCATCTGCTGCCCGATGAACTTTATTTTAGCCGTGTTTTGGGACCAGTAGTTGGTCGGAAAGGTAAAGGCCCAAGGAAAAACCCGGCCGTCGGAGGCATCGGCGCGGCCATAACCCATAAAAATCAGAGGTATCTTATCCCGGGCGGTGCGGTCAAGCAGGGCATAAGAGATCCCTGTGGAAAAAGGGTGCATATAGGCAGGATTCTTGGATTTAACCCGTTCATAACACTCCACCCCCCTGGCAGTGTCATAGGCCGTCTCGCACTCCTCATATTTGTATTTGATCCCGTTGACCCCTCCTTTCATATTGACAAGTTCCATGAAATCCTCCCACCCACTACCAGTCCCGCTACCGCCTGGCGCAAATGGGCCGGTTCGATAAATAAGACAAGGGACATATTGTGTCGGAGCTTCCTTCTGCTGGGCTTGCACCAGGTTTGGCAGGGACATAAGGCCGAATACCAAAACGAATAACAAAAGTGATAATAAATTATTCCAAAAACGTCTCATGGTAAATCCCTCCTTTCTTGATCTTTTCCCTTCTTTTAAATTAACTTCTGATCGATCAACCACGCGCATAAAATACTCACCCCCTTCCAGGCGCGTCATCATTATTTTTCTATCATCAGCCATGCATTGCCTTTTTTAATATGGAAAAGGCCACAACCTGAGTTTGTCCTTCAACGTCTGCCATAATCGAGCCAGACCATAAGGCTCAACGATAAGGAAAAAGATGATCAGCCCTCCGAAAATAATCAATTCAATGCAGGCCAGAAGGTCAGATTTGAGTACAGCCCCAAAAGATCTGGAAAACTGGTTGATAAAGATCGGCAGCAGGGTAATGAATCCTCCCCCGAAGAAGGAGCCGAGGACACTCCCCATGCCCCCGATAATGATCATTCCTAAAAGATGGAAGGAGACCATAAGGTTAAAGGCCTCGATGTTGGCCGCTCCATAATAAGTGAAGGCGATCAAGCCTCCAGCCACCCCGGCATAAAAGGAGCTCACGGCAAAAGCTAAAAGCTTGTGCCGGAACAGCGAAATGCCGATAATCTCCGCGGCCACGTCCATATCCCTGATGGCCATCCAGGCCCGGCCAAGTTGGCCCCGTACCAAATTCTTACCGAAGATGGTCAGTAAGACCACAAAACAAAGGACCAGGTAATACTTTTTCGCCGCTGTGTCGATAGGCCAGCCGAAGACTTCCATGGGGGGAGTATCAACAGTTCCGAATACCCCACCGCTGACCCATTTCCAGTGAGTTAAAACCCACTCGATGATGAACTGAGCTGCCAGGCTGGAAACGGCCAGATAAAACCCTTTGATTCGTAAGGAAGGGATGCCGAAAACAGCGCCGACCGCTGCGGCAACCAGACCACCGCCCAAGAGGCTCAGGAGGAGTGGAACATCATATCGCCCGTACAAGATCAGCGATGTATAGGCCCCCACGGCCATAAAGGCAGCATGTCCTAAAGAGAGCTGCCCGGCGTAGCCGGTGAGAAAATTCAGGCCTAAGGCGGCCAGCGAAAAGACTAAGAAAGGGATCAATATGCTGCTGAGCCAGTAGTCGCTGGCCAAAAATGGCATTCCTATAAAGGCCACAATTAGAATGAAGATAATGCCCCATCGGTCCAAGGGAATGGGGAAAATGGCCATATCTGCCCCGTAAGTGGCCTTGAACATGCCGCACTCTCGGTAAATCATGAATGAAGCTCTCCAGGTGAAAATTCTCGAATACGGAAGATCATATTCGGAAGTTTGCCCAGGGCAAAACGTTTAGACCCTCTCAATAATCTCTCGGCCAAACATTCCATAAGGCTTGAACCAAAGAACCAGCAGGGCCAAAAGATACGGAAAGAAGGTCTGGATTCCTCCCCCAACATAGGGTCCAACAAATACTTCCGCCAGGTTTTCAGAGGCTCCCACGACAAGGCCGGCGATGATTGCTCCCGGAATGCTGTCAATACCACCCAGGATCAGAACCGGCAGAGCTTTCAAGGCAATCAGCGATAGACTAAACTGCACTCCGAGGCGGCTGCCCCACATGATGCCGGCAACCAAGGCAACCACTCCTGAGATTGCCCAGGTAATGGCCCAAGCTTTGTTAAGAGCAATGCCCACGGAGAGTGCTGCTTCATGGTCATCAGAAACTGCCCTGAGCGCGCGGCCCGTCCGGGACTTTTGAAAAAACCAAACTAAGCCGAAAACCAAGGCACCGGATAAAGCCGCCCCCACCAGATCAAATTGACTGACCATTAATCCCTTGACTTCAAATGGGATGTCAGAAATTCCAATATTAAGCCCCTTCGGGTCTGTGCCCCAAATCCCCTGGCCTATCCCTTGCAAAAGGAATCCCAGTCCTATCGTGGCCATAAAGAGAGCAAGGGGGGGGCGGGCTACCAGAGGACGAAGCACAATTGCCTCAATGGCGATGGCCAGCGCAATCATTAGGACCAGAGCGGCAAGAATGGCAAGCCATAAAGGAAAGATAGTGAGGAAACCCACCAAGGCCAAGGCGGCAAAGAGGGTCATATCTCCCTGAGCGAAGTTGAAGACACCGGAAGACTTGTAGATCAGGACAAACCCCAGGGCCACTAAAGAATACATCACGCCGACGAGAAGTCCACCAATGGCCACCTCTATTGCGAATATCACAACCTACCCTCCTTCTTACGCTTCCTTACTCTTCATTTTAACGCCGCGGTTCCGAGATAGGCTTTGATGACCTTTGCATTATTTCGAATCTCCCCCGGTGTGCCCTCCCCAATTTTGTCCCCGTAATCAAGAACCACCACCCGATCGGAGATGTCCATTACCACCCCCATATCGTGCTCGATCAGGGCAATTGTGGTCTCCAGCTCTTCGTTAGCATCCAGGATGAAGCGGGCAATATCTTCCTTTTCCTCCAGATTCATCCCGGCCATGGGTTCATCTAAGAGAAGAAGCTTGGGCTCGGCAGCTAAAGCCCGGCCCAGCTCGACCCTCTTCTGGAGTCCATAAGGAAGCATCCCTGCGGGTGTTTTACGAATGTGCTCGATCTCCAGCCAATCGATGACTCTTTCCACTACTTCCCGGTGCCGAATTTCTTCTCTCTGAGCAAACCCCCAGTAAATTCCTTGGGCAAAGAAATTGGAGCGCATTTTCAGATTTCTGCCTACCATGATGTTATCCAGAACGGTCATTCCCTTAAAAAGAGCTACGTTTTGAAAGGTTCGAGCAATTCCCAAGGCGGCAATGTTGTGGTGAGGCATTATTGTTAGGTCTTTGTCCTCAAAAAAAATATGGCCCTGCGCTGGACTATATACCCCGTTAATAACGTTAACCAAGGAAGTTTTACCTGCCCCATTGGGGCCGATAATGGCCAGAATCTCCCCCTTATGGATCTCCAGGCTCACCCCATTAAGTGCCTTTAAAACACCAAAGCTAATGTGGATATCTTCGACTTGGAGCATGGGATTGCCATTTTTTTTATTCATCTTTCCTGACCCCTCAGCTCATTGAGTCACTTGAAAAATCTCCACCTCTCGAATCTTTAAAGAGGCACGGATGTTTGTCGTTCGCCCATCTTCATAAGTGATCTTGGTCTCTACCTCCACATCCTTTTTATCGGAATAAAGAGCATCGATGAGCTCAGCGTATTTCTTGGCGATGAAACCTCTGCGAATCTTGCGGGTTCTGGTAACTTCAGCATCGTCTGGATCTAATTCCTTGTGCAGGATCAGGTATCGTTTAATCTGGGCACCCCTGAGTTGTTCCTCATTGTATAGGCTGGCATTGACCTCTTTTACCTCATTAAAGATCAGGTCATAGACTTCTGGCTTTTGGGATAAATCTGCATAAGAGGTATACCCGATATTTTTTCTTTCTGCCCAGTTGCCAACGCTCTGCATGTCGATATTGACCATGGCAGTTACATACTCTTTGCCTTGACCCAGGGTTATAGCTTCCTTGATATAAGGGCTGAACTTTAACTTATTCTCTATGAACTGGGGGGCAAATATGGTTCCGTTGGCCAAGGTGCTCACATCCTTGGCCCGGTCGATGATGATCAGGTGGTTGTCTTTATCGATGATACCGGCATCTCCAGTGTATAAAAAACCGTCCTTTAGAGCTTCGGAAGTCGCCTCTGGATTTTTATAATACCCCTGGAATACCCCCGGGCTTTTGATGAGAACTTCTCCCCCCTCGCCGATCTTGATTTCTATCGCGGGGAGAGGTATCCCCACAGTCTCCAACTTGACCTCATCGTCGGGCTGGTAAGTGCACATTGCGCTGGTCTCGGTCAGCCCATAGACTTGCTTTAAATTAATTCCGATGGACCTGTAAAATTGAAACACTTCCGGACCCAGGGCGGCACCGGCTGTATAGGCATAGCGAATTTTTCTCATCCCCAGGTTGTCCCGAAGAGGACCATAAACGAAGAACTCTCCCAAAGCATAAAGAAGACGAAGCCTCAGGGAGACCCTCTGACGTCGCAATTGATTGCTGGACACTTGCTGGGCCACATTGATGAAGAAAGCATACATTTTTTGCTTGATCCAAGCAGCATCTTCCATCTTGACCCGGATTGTGGTCAGGATGTTCTCCCAAATCCGGGGCGGGCAAAAGATGACGGTGGGGCCGACCTCCCGCATATCCCGCATGACCGTTGTGGCCGCTTCCGGACAGTTGATGGTAAACCCAATATCTAAAAGCATGGCTAATGAATAGATGGAATCCCCGATCCAGGCCATGGGAAGGTAGGCCATGACCTGATCCGAATCCCAATATTCCTCGGCCTTAGAAATGAGCCTGACATTAGTAAGGAGATTGGAGTGAGTCAAGACCACTCCCTTTGGATTCCCTGTGGTGCCCGAGGTATAGGCAATAAGAACGGTATCTTCCGCCTTTCCTTTCTGCACCTCTTGTTCGAAAAAGCCAGGATGGTCCTCCTCGAATTTTAGGCCCAAAGCCTGAACTTCCGAAAAACTTTTTATAAATGGCTGGTTGTAGTGCCGCATTCCTCGGGGGTCATCGTAGATGATCATCTCCATGCTGGGAACCTTCTCTTTGAGGGCCAGCATTTTATCCACCTGTTCCTGGTCTTCGGCGACGATGAATTTAGCCTCAGAATGTTCGATGATGTATTCCAGTTCTTTTTCGATAGCATCCTGATAAAGAGGAACCGGGATGCCTCCGAGGCATAAAGCGGCTACCTGGGCCCAGTAGAGTTGGGGCCGGTTGTCCCCGATAACACTCAGTCTATCCCCCCTTTTGAAACCCAAAGAAGCCAGCCCCAGGGCAAATTTCTTGGTGTTTCCATAATAGTCTGCCCAGGAGTAAGATTGCCAGATGCCCTGGTCCTTTTCCCGAATGGCGACCTTGTCTTGGCGGTATTTCCTGACATTATCCAGCAAGATCTGAGGCAGTGTGCTGTGGGTATTTCCCATGATCAATTTCCCTGCAAAATGCCTACTTTTTTTCCATAAGCCTTTGACAACCCGCTTTAAAAAACATCCAGACCAATAAGCGGTTCGGGGAAAAGCCCCATTTGAATTTTGCTAATTGGAATCCAAAATTGGGAATCAAGCCATATGATAAGGCTTATCGGTCGATATGGAAAAGGAAGAATTCCCCTTATTTGAAACGCAAATCCTTCCGCTTATCTCATGATGGGCAGGATAACACCTTACTCTTTATCTACATAGCCGTAGGGCCCCCACAATGAAGGCTGGGCCCGATTCTAAAAGGGTCAATCAGGAAAGGAAGGCTACGAACGCCAATGGTGAATAATATAAAAGCACCCCTAAAAATTGTCAAGAGGAAAATGGTTCTGAGCCCACCACCAAAAGCTTTTCAACCTTTTCTTTATCGGGTTTGACCAAGGCTGTTTTCTGCTGGGAATAAGTTACGAACCCGGGCTTGGCCCCTTTGGGCTTACGTAAGTTTTTAACCTCCGTATAATCCACGGCCAGGCGCGTCGAGTTTTTTCCCCGGCTATAATAAGCTGCAATCGTAGCTGCTTCCAGGATTGAATCGAATCCTGGTTCCTTGGCGCCAACTTTCAGGAGAACGTGAGAACCGGGCATTCCCTGGGCATGAAACCAGAGGTCATTCCCCCGGGCAATCCTGCGCAGAATATATTCATTTCCTTCGTTGTGTTTTCCACAGAAAATTTCCAGGCCTGCTGCCGACCGGAATCGACGTACGGGAGAGGAGGCTTCTTTTTTCTCTTTGGTCATCCTTTGCTTTCTGGACACACTCAATATCCTTGCCTCTTCCAGTTCTTCTCGAACCGCCCCCAATTCTTCAGCATCTTCTGCCTCCTCCACCTGGAATAAGACGGAGTCCAGGTAGGCGATATTCCGTTCGGTCTCTCCCATCCGCTCGCGGATAAATTCCAATCCGCGTTTGGCCTTTTTATATTTTTTAAAATATCGCTGTACGTTTCCGGCCGGATCCAAGGCCTCGTCCAGGGGGATAAGAGTCGAACGGGGCGGGTCCTGCCGAAAATCCAGGGCTTCAATTTGGCGCATCCCTTTTTTAAGTTTAGGGTAATTGGCTACCAGGATTTCCCCGTATTCTTTGAGGACGAGATCCTTTTCGCAATTTTCCCGGTCCAGCGCCAAGTTTTCCCGTCTTCTCTGCAGGCGGGATAGAAGCTGGCGCAGCTTCCTGGCCATAGCCTGCTTCTGGTCGGCCATCTGCCGGCGGATGGTGATTTCGAAGTAATAAGCATCGGCCGCTTTGTTCATTGAGGCCATAGGTTCTTCCGCGGCCGGGCCCAGGCTCTGCATGGGCCAGGGACATAAAACTTTTTTTTCTCCCAGCAGCCTGATGATCCGGGGCTCGAAAGCGCACCGGTCATAACGGTCGAATAAAAAACGAAATTTTTCCCACGTAGCGGAGGCTGTCCCGTCACTCCAGAATTCAATTTCGCGGGCCAGGAGGGGGCTGATTCCAGAAATTTTCTGGACCATGGCCTTCCAGCGCTCTCCCTGGGGAAAAGCAATGATCTCCTCCATCTTCTCTAAGGTTACTGCGGCGGGGGACCAACGACCAGAAGAACCCGGCGGGGCATAGGTCAAGCCGGGGACGGCAGGCCGGACAATCCCTTCCTCGCTTCTGCGGAAGTGGAGACAATCCAGAATTTTTTCTCCTTCGATCAGTAAAACATTACTCCCCTTGCCCATTAGCTCGGCGATTAAAACCAATTCGCGAACCATTCCGGCGTCCATCCTTTTCGTTAAACCTAGGCGAACGATCCGCTCATAAGGATCCTGGGATATGCTTGCCAATCTGGCCCCCATGATATGCTTGCGGAGATAAGTGCAGAAACGGGGAGGAATCATGGGGTTGGCATATTTCTTCTCGGTCAGGTGCAGACGATGAAAGTCGGGGTGGGTGGATACAAGAATTTGTTTTTCTTCTCCCTGGCGGCGCAGCCGGAAAAGAAGATCGGTCCGGTTCATCTGGTAGATTTTGGTGACGAACGCATCGACGATTTCCTGGCGTAACTCCTCCACGATGCCGTGGATGACAAAAAGATCCATTTCCCCCTCGTTTTTCCGACTTCCTGGAATTATTAAAACACAATTCGCCTGATTCGACAATCTCCGGCCAATTTAATTTTCCATGGCTTCCATCCATAGCGGCATAAAATAATGCCCATAAATCGTCATTCCCGCGCCAGCGGGAATCCAGTTTTAAGATCTCCTTGCTATGTCTCTTTCTTTACGATAGCATCGGATTAAAAATGGTTTCAGGGACCGAGTTTCGAGTTTCTTATTGTGGGGTGTGAGTGATCTCGTGGAACAAAAAGACCATAAACAAAAATTATTTTACGGTTGGGTTATCACCGGCTTGGTATCTTTAAATCTGGCTATGGCCTATGGGGCGCAGTATTCTTTCGGCGTTCTCTTCCCTTCCATGATTGAAGAATTTAAATGGAACCGTCAGGGTCTCTCCGGCGCCTTCTCTCTATGCCTTCCTGTACAGCATCCTGGGCGTGATCCTGGGAAGGTGGACCGACCGCTTCGGGCCGCGAATCATCTTGATTTTGGGCAGCGCCTTTCTGGGAGTGGGCATCGGATTGATCAGCCATGTGAACGCCCCGTGGCAGCTCTACGTTGTTTATGGCCTTCTGGCTTCCTGGGGAATGAGTGCTACTTATATCACGGCCAACCCGATCATTGTGAAATGGTTTATCGCCCAACGGGGTTTGGCTTTAGGCGTGGCCCAATCCGGGCTGGGAATGAGGGGGCAATCGTCAAGCACGGCTCATTCAGAAGAGATCTATGAAGCAATCTACCAAGAGGTCAACTGGTCGGCAGCGGAAGCAATACATACTAAATCATTCTGGATTTTAACTGCCCTTTTTTTCTGTACCTGGCTTTTCGTTTTCCTTCTCCTCGTCCACTTGGTAATCTTCGCCATGGACATGGGCCTTTCCCGGGAATCCGCTCTGATCGCCCTGAGTATCCTGGGGGGTTCTTCCACCCTCGGCCGGTTGATCATGGGGACCATCTCGGATCGCATCGGGAGAAAGAAGGCTCTAACTGTGACCCTCTGTTTGCAGGTCCTTTCCTGGTTTTGGATCATGGGCACAACGACCAGCTGGATGCTCCTAATTTTCTCCGCTCTTTTCGGATTTTCTTATGGGGGGGTCAGTGCCGTCTTCCCAGCTATAATTGGAGATTATTTCGGCCGGCTTAAAGCGGCTTCGGTCATCGGGGCGATTTTTACCCTGGCGGGGTCCGCGGCAGCCATCGGCCCCTTAGTTGCGGGTAGCATTCATGACCTAACCCGGAGCTACCAATTAGCTTTCCTCCTGGGAGCACTTACCAACTTGCTAGCGTTAGCCCTTTTATTTATTTCTAAGCCGCCGAGAAGAACGGAAGTAAGGGGGGAATTGAAAGTTGAAGGGAATATGGTATCTTGAGACGAGTGGAGGGAATTTATTTTCTTAGGAGGATTCTCCGTGGCGAACGATTTTTCTGTCCTTTTTCAGCCGCTGACCATCGGGAGGGGAATGCCCAAATTGACCCTGAAAAACAGAATGGTCATGGCTCCCATGGTAACTTGTTTTGCAGATAGCCAAGGCGAAGTCACCCAGCGCTTGGTAGACTACCACGTCGAGAGAGCCAAGGGAGGGGTGGGGACCATCGTAGTTGAGGCAATGGATGTGGATGATCAGATGCTTTTCCATCGGCTGGGCATTTTCCATGACCGCTTTATTACGGAGCTTGAATACCTTGCCACCAGCATCAAAGAAAATGGTGCTGCGGCCATCGGCCAGATTAATCAAACCGGACTCCGGGGGAATCTGCCCGGTCCAGACAATCTAACGAAAGCAAAGACTGGGAAATTGGTGGAAGCATTTGCGAAGGCTGCGGACCGGGTGAAGAGAGCCGGATTTGACGGCGTTATGATCCATGGAGCCCATGGGTATTTGATCAGCTCTTTTCTTTCGCCTTTGACCAATCACCGGAGAGATAGATACGGAGGGACCCGGGAAAAGAGAGCCAACCTGTCTGTCGAGGTCATCCAATCCGTTCGGAGTGCCGTCGGAGAAGACTTCCCCATTTTTTTTCGTATGAATGGGGATGATTTTCTCCCGGGGGGAATTACGGTCGAGGATGCCCTGGTAACCGCTTCTTTGGCTGAACAAGCCGGGGCCGATGTGATCTCCGTTGCCGGAGGAGTGGGCATCATGGCCCATGATCTCTCTCTCGGGGATAATAAATCTTACTTTCAGATGATCATGCCCATGTACGTTCCCAGGGGCTGCCGGGTTGAACTCGGCGCCCAGATCAAGAAAAAAATCAAGGTTCCCTTGAGCATTGTGGGCCGGATCAACAATCCCTATTTGGCCCGAGACATCATCGCCGGCCAGAAAGCCGACCTAGTCGATCTGGGACGGCAGTTGCTCGCCGATCCTTTTTTCCCCGGAAAAATCGCCTCCGGGCAGATTTCGGACATCCGTCAATGTATTGCCTGCAATTATTGCCATGGGAAACGCATGCGGGCCATCAAACATGTCCATTGCGCGATCAATCCCGAAGCGGGGCGGGAAGCAGAAAGCAAAGGCATCCGTCCTGCAGTGGAGCCTCAAAAAGTCATGGTTATCGGAGGAGGAGTTGCGGGCCTGGAAGCGGCTATATGGCTGGCCAAGCGAGGCCATCACGTCTCCCTGTATGAGAAGGGCAACCGGTTGGGCGGGCAAACATTATTGGCCGGCTTGCCGCCGAATAAGGAGGAGATTCTCACTTTTCCCGAATTTTTAACCCGGCAAGTGGAAAAGCTGGGGGTAGAAATCTACCTCCATCACGAGGTTACCCCAGAGTTCGCGATCCAGCAAAAGCCGGATGTGGTCATCGTGGCCGCCGGAGGCCGGCAAATCCAATCAGCGTCTATCCCCATCGATCCTCAAATCTCCTCCATCCCGGCCTGGAAGATCCTTTCCGGAGGGATTGATAAATTCCCCCAGCCAGTCGTTGTCCTGGGGGGAGGATTTGTGGCGGCAGAAATAACGGAATACCTTTGCGAGAAAGGGCTGGCCGAAGATATCACCATCGTGGAGATGCGGCAGGCCATTGCCTTCGATATGGAACCAAGCTTCCGGCAAATGCTCATCGAAAAGTTGAAGAATTTGGGGGTGAAAATGATCACCCATTTTATGATCAGGGAAGTGACCGCCACTGAGGTGGTCGGGGAGGATTTACGAAATAAGCGCCCTATGAGGTTGCTGGCGGGTACTGTGGTGATCGCCCTGGGAACGGAATCAGTGCCTTTCCCTGTAGAACCCATTCAAAAAGCCGGCATAAAGGTTTTTCTCATCGGAGACGCCAAGGAACCCCGGGGAATTGCCGAGGCTGTGCGGGATGGATTCCTGGCTGGAATTTCTGTTTAGGCAGACGGACATTCCTTTCCTAACCTTCAAAGTATCAGCAATATTTCAGTCCTAATTAGATGGACTCTTTCCTCTTAAATTTACATGAATCTGAAGCAAATCCTATGGTTATTCAGCCAAGGTATCCTTGGATCAAGCCCCTTTTTCAAAAGTT
>Ga0180009_10001515_pt1 | contig 28360 bp, 25 predicted proteins | sample OS_PC_MetaG_FD_123537 | JGI IMG/M metagenome (GOLD analysis project Ga0180009, IMG submission 123537) | Groundwater microbial communities from the Aspo Hard Rock Laboratory (HRL) deep subsurface site, Sweden - OS_PC_MetaG | ecosystem: Environmental > Aquatic > Deep subsurface > Groundwater... | reverse complement strand
AAAGCATTTTAAGTGACGAGCAAAAGAACAAGTTTGAAAAAATGTTTAAGGGAAAAGATTCACAGCATAAAATGCACGAAGGCCCGAAAAAACACGATTTTTAAAAACCCTTGTAAAATTTGTTAAAAATTCAAAAAGACAGCTTTTTAAAAAGCTGTCTTTTTTTATTGTAAGGTTTTTCGAATTTTTGCGTTATTTTAGGTATCGATTTATCAGCCAATTCAACACAATGATAAAGGAGGAGTATGAAAAACATTTTTAAATTTTTTATTGGTTGCCTTTTTTTAATTATGCCAATGATAGTGTCAGCGCAGCAGGCTCAGTTGCCCAGGACAAAAGTTGACGGTTATGTACAGCTACAGTATGATGTATTTCCGGATGCGGTTCCGGATATTATTCTGAAAATGGCAGAAAATCAACATTGAGAAGGAAGTTTGGCGCAGAAACAAGATATGATTTCGGTTCGGGTGTAACAAGCGGCTTTGTTCAAGCAGAATACATCAAGGCGACGGAACAGGCTGTTGATAAGGACGGATATTATACAAGCAAAGGAGCTCTAATAGAAGCTTTGTCAGACAAAAATGTCCAGAATGCTATTGCTCTCAGCGCGTACACAACTACTATTGCTACCGTAATCGCATTATTATTTGCAATACCTACCGGATATGCATTAGCCAGATGGAATTTCAGGGGCTCGTGGTTAATAGATGCTTTGTTGATAGTGCCGGTGATCATGGCGCCTATGTCTCTTGGGGTTGCTCTTTTATTGATGTTTCGCACAGGGCAGGCCAATGGATTGAAAATAACGTCATGCGTTTTGTTTTTGAATTGCCCGGCATGATTTTGGCGCAATTCTTTTTGGCGTATGCTCTGGCTGTGTTGGTTATAAAAACAACTTTCGCCGGTATTGATATCCGGTTAGAACAGGTGGCGCGATTTTTAGGGTGTACGCCGTGGAAAGTTTTCTGGCATGTATCTTTACCCCTGGCGAGAAACGGTATAATAGCGGCATTTATACTTGCCTGGGCGCGTGCCGTAGGCGATTTCGGTTCAACTTCAACTATTGCCGGGGCTGTAAGAGGTAAAACTGAAACTATGCCTATCAGTATTTACCTGAACCTGGCAACTGTCAGCCTTGACAGGGCTGTCGTTTTAAGCGTTATATTAACATTGATGACTATTGCCGCGCTTGTAACTATCTGCTTATTATTAGAAAAACGTTCATGATAGAAGTATACAATCTTGTTGCCAAGTATGGTAATTTCACTTTAAAAGAAATCAATCTTTCTATCGGAAATAGTGAGTGTTTTGTCCTTATCGGGCCGACAGGCGCAGGAAAAACATTGTTTCTTGAGACATTGCTGGGTATCAAGCCCCTGTTTAAAGGCCGGATTTTTTCCAACGGTAAGGATATTACAAAAATCCCTCCTGAAGAGCGCAGTTTTTCTTATCTTCCTCAAGACCTCGCTTTGTTTCCTCATTTGGATGTAAAGGATAACATAGGTTTCGGCCTGAAAATAAAGGGGTTACCTCCCCGCGAGATCAGCGATAAAATTTCATCAATTGCAAAAATGCTTAAGATCGGGTATTTGCTTGATAGAAAAAATGTACGCAGTTTAAGCGGCGGCGAGAAACAACGTGTTGCGCTTGCAAGAGCCATAGTTATTGATTCCAAAACCCTTTTTCTTGACGAACCGTTCGGCGCGCTGGATACAGCGGCCCGGTATGAATTGCTTACGGAATTCAAAGCTCTTCAAGAACGTCTAGGTATTACTGTTATCCTTGTGACTCATGATTTAAACGAAGCGACTTTCCTGGCTGACAAAATGGCCGTTATCATGAACGGCGAGATAAAACAGTACGGTATACCTGAAGAAGTTTATGCACAACCTGAAAGTGACGAAGTTGCAAAATTCTTAATGGTTGGAAAATTATTCCCAAATAAAACTGATTTGAACCCGTTATTATGGAAAAAACCGAGAAAAATAAAAATGGATTGACCGGCAAGATTATGATAACCGCTATCGTTGTATTTTTAATCTTAGCGTCTATAATTTTATTTAACCGGCCACACAACCGCCAACGGAAACATCTCCGGGTAATGGCAGCGGTTATATTAAAAAATAGTTTTAGTGCTATCGCAAAAGAATTTGAGGAAAAGTATCCTGATGTAGAAGTGCTATTGGAAACCCAGCCGAGTGTAGTTATCACCAGGCTGGCGCCCTTGCGTAATTGTGACGTTTTGGCAGTTGTTGACAGCCGCCTTATCGAAAAAATGCTTGCACCCAAGAAAGCTTCGTGGGCAGTGAAATTTGCATGCACGGAAATGGTCTTAGTTTATAGCGGCAAGAGTAAATATAAAGATAAAATTAGCGCAGACAATTGGTACGATATTATCCTGCAAAAAGATGTTAAATACGGTTATTCAGACCCAACACTTAATCCCGCCGGTTATTTTACGCTGTTATGCTGGAAAATGGCCGAGGATTACTATTTCAAAAATAAAAACCGTAAACTTTACAATGAGCTTGTAAATAATTGCCCTAAAAACAATGTTATCTATGACCCTCCAACTTTGTTATCCGTATTGCAGACGCCCGGCGCCCTGGATTATGCTTTTGTGCCAAGGCCCCACGCAGAAGATTTGAGTTTACCCTATATAAAGCTCCCTAAAGAGATTAATTGCGGCTATCCTCCATTAGAAAAACATTATAACAAGTATCAAATCGATGTTCCGAATTATCGCGGCGGGACTGAGACAATAAACGGTTCTTATATGGATATTTCCATTACCATACCAAACGAAGCTGTAAATAAAGATATTTCAGAACTGTTTGTTAAGTTTGTTTTGTCCAAGAAAGTGGAAAAAATACTATCAGATTCGGGTTTTCATATAATAAAACCGCCGGTTATTCCGAACTGGTGCACAGAAGTTCCTGATTTTTTTAAATCCTAAAGAGGCGAGGTAAAACATTCATGAAAAGTAAAATCTTATTTTTGGTACTTTTTGGAGTTGTTAGTTTTTTTGTCAGTGCTTGTTTTGTTTTTGCGGAAGAAAAAGTTGGCATTGCCCAAGATGGTTCTGTAAATATGGTAATTACAGCAACCCGCAGGCCGCACATACTCAAGGATACGCCTGTAACAACAAATTTAATCACAAACAAGGAAATACAATCATCCGGAGTCACCAATGCCGCTGACGCCCTCAGGCTTGTACCGGGCCTTGATGCATCGGGAGGCGCCCCTTTTGGCGCCGCATTAAGGACTGTAGGGCAATTGCGGGGTTTGCCATCTCAATATACGCTTATTTTGATTGACGGCAAAAAAGCAAAAAGCGAACACATGAACACGGGCACAAATATTGCGATCATTCCGGCAAGTTTAATAGAAAGGGTTGAAATTGTTAAAGGCGCCGGTTCAGCCATGTACGGAAGCGACGCTTTTGGCGGTGTTGTAAATATAATAACAAAACTCGCGCCGGATAAACTGTTATTGGAATCACGGTTAGCTTGCGGGAGCCTGGAAACAAAAAATATTAATATAAATATAGGAAATACTTTGAATAAATTCGGATACGTAACCGGCGTTAATGCAACTGAAAGCAATGGAATTTGCTTTTAAATTGACTTAAATCCTCCAAAAGTATATAATTCCTTTTGTGAAACGGATAAAATTCGGACAGAATTATTTAGTTGATAAAAAAATTGCGGAAAATATTGTTGATTGCGCTCAATTAACGCCTGAAGATACCGTAATTGAAATAGGCCCCGGCCAGGGCGTGCTTACAGAACTTATTGCACCCAAGGTAAGCAAACTTATCTGTGTTGAAATAGACCCTGAACTTGTTGTAAAACTAAAAAACAGTTTTAAAAATCAAAAAAATACTGAAATTGTACATGCCGATTTCTTAAACTGGACTCTTCCGGGCTCAGCTGCCAAAGTCTCAAAGTACAAATTAATATCAAACCTCCCCTATTACATAACTTCACCCATATTGAGGAAGACATTGGCGGCTGAGGGCTGGTCCTGGGCCGTTTTTATGGTCCAAAAAGAGGTCGGAGAGAGAATCCTGGCTGATTTGGGCACCAGGCATTACGGGGTTCTTACGTTGATCGTCAAATATTACTCTGCCATAGAAAAGGGGTTTGATGTTGACAAGTCCTGCTTTAAACCGGTTCCGGAAGTAGATTCAACCGTACTAAAATTCACCCGGAAAACCCTTAACCAAAACCAACTGTTGATTTCGGAAAAACTCTTTTTCAGGGTAATCAAAGCGGCTTTCTCGCAACGCAGAAAAACTGTGCTCAATTCAATGAGCGCAGGCCTAAACCTCCCAAAAGAGGTTATAACTGAAATCCTTTCAAAAAACGGGATAGACCCTTCAATCAGGCCTGAACGTATTTGCCTGGACAAATTTATTTCTTTGGCTATTGACTTAAAAAGCATTATTTGATAGAATGGTGTCCGACCCGCATAATATAGTAAAACTTGGTAAAATAATACCAAAATATAGCATTAATCAAGCATCTGGGCAACTTATCCACACCTGTTGATAACTATGTGGATAAGTTTGGCAAAAAACAGGGAAATCGATGGAAATCAATCTAATTTGGGAAAAAATCACGGAATTTCTTAAAAAACAGCTAAGCCAGGAATCCTATGATTTGTGGATAAAACCGTTATCTCCTATTTCACTTGAAGAAAACAAGTTCACAATTCAGGTTCCAAACAAGTTCTTTTCAAACTGGATTAAACTGCACCATAAAGAAAATATAGAAAATATGATTGCAGAACTTTCGGGTATTAAAAAAATTGACCTGGCATTTAAACACATGCATGACCTGGATTTGCTTTTGAAAAAAACTGAAAAAGAAGAACCCCAGCAGGAATCCCAGGATGCTGACGAACTGCTGGAAACATCTTTCAACCCGAAATATTCCTTCGAGAATTTCATAGAAGGCCCTTCAAACCGCTTCGCGAAAGCCGCCTGCTTTGCAGCAGCCAATAATCCGGGCAAAGAATACAACCCGATCTTTCTTTACGGCGGCGTGGGACTGGGAAAAACTCATTTACTGCATTCCATCGGAAATAAGATCTTAAAAAACAACAATAAAGCAAAAGTTTTATATATAACCGCGGAAAAATTCATAAATGAATTCATAGAATCCCTGACTTACCAGAAACCCGCAAGTTTCAGGAACAAATTCCGCAACCTGGACTGCCTGCTTATCGACGATATCCAGTTTTTAACGGAAAAACAGCGCTCCCAGGAAGAGTTTTTTAATACTTTCAACGCGCTTTATGATTTCAGGAAACAAATACTGATTACCAGCGACCGGCCTCCGAAAGAATTGCAGAATCTTGAAGAACGTTTAATCAGCAGGTTCGAATGGGGCGTAATTGCGGATGTAAAACCGCCGGATTTGGAAACAAGAATCGCCATTTTGCGTAAAAAAGCCGAAGGCGAAAAAATTTATGTGCCTGATGACGTCATTTTATTCCTGGCAAGCCAGATAAAATCAAATATCCGCAAACTTGAAGGTTCCCTTATAAGAATAGTTGCATTTTCATCCCTTACCGGCACACCCTTAACGGTAGATACCGCAAAAGAAATATTGAGCGATATTATAAGGCGCGAAGAAATACAAAAAACGGTAACTATAGAAAAAATACAGAAAGTTGTTGCAAGGCATTATCACCTGGACCTTAAAGATATGCGTTCTAAAAAGCGCACTGATGAAGTAGCATTTCCAAGGCAAACAGCCATGTACCTGGCGCGTTCGTTAACAGAACGTTCAACAATAGAAATAGGCGAGGCTTTCGGCGGCAAGGATCATACAACCGTTTTGCATGCCTGGAATAAGATAAAAACATTGATAAATACGGATCCGTTCTTTGCGGCAAATATAAATAAACTTGTGGAAGATGTTAAAAGAGAGGAAGACTAATTTTTTGTTAGTAACATGTTAGTTACTTCCTTTGTATGTTAGCGTACTTGGTGGATTGGGTTTTGGGCTGATAACATCATAGGTTTATTAACTTGATATTAGACTTTAAGTTTTCGTTTATAATCACACTATATCGACGGTTTATAACGAAAACCATAATTTTTGCACAGAATTCACAGTACTATTACTAGGAGGACTAATACATATGTATATTAAAGTAAGCAAGGAAAACCTGTTAAGAGGCATTCAAATTGTGGAAACCGCTGTTTCTTCAAAAACTACATTGCCGGTTTTATCCAATTTTTTAGTTGAAGCAGTTCAAGATAAAAATTCAGATGATTCAGGTGAAATTAAACTTGTTTCAACTGACCTTGAAATAGCCGTAAGCTGTTATATCCAGGGGAAAATAAAGATCGCCGGTGGAATAACGATACCCGCAAAGAGGTTTGGAAATATTATCAGAGAATTACCTGAACAGGAAATAGAAATTAAAACAGACGACAAAAATCAGATAGATATAAAGGCCGGAAAATCACATTTTGTTTTATCCGGAACACAGAAAGAAGATTTTCCCGCATTGCCAGAATTTTCAGATGAAAAAGCGATGGTAATTGAAACAAAACTTTTAAAAGAAATTATTAAAAAAACTTCATTTGCTATTTCAACGGATGAAACCAGGTATGTTTTGACAGGCCTGTATTTTATTATCGAGCCCGGTGTTATCAGGACGGTAGCTACTGATGGGCGCAGATTGGCGTATATTTGTAGAAAAGGCATTACAAACAAAACTTCAATGAAAGCAATTATACCGAATAAAGCGATTAATGAAGTTTCACGCCTTTTTTCAATAGAAGAAGACGAAAATGTAAAAATAAGCATCACAGAAAACCAGGCATCGTTCAAGATAAAGGACATTACGTTAATTTCCCGCCTGGTGGACGGTGAATTCCCTAATTACGAACAGGTGATACCTAAAAAATATCAGCACAAAATACAGATTGAATCAAAAATACTTCTCAGCGCGACAAAACAGATTTCTCTTTTAACTCAGGAAAAAGGCGGAGCCGTGAAATTCGCTTACGGTAAAAATGCGCTCAGAATTTCCGCCCAGGTCCAGGGGCTGGGCAGCGGCGAAGTAGATATGGATATCGCTTATACGGGCCCCAGCATCGAAATAGCGTTTAACCCTTCTTACGTTATAGATATTTTAAAAAACATTAACGAAGATAAAGTAGAATTTCAGATAAACGGTCCGATCGATGCCTGCGTATTGAAGAGCATTAACGATGAAGATTACATCTGTGTAGTAATGCCTATGAGGGTCTAGGCCCAGGAGGTCTAGCGTGTTTACGCCTGCCAGCGAGATAGTAAAAAAATTACTGGAAAGCTACGGGATTAAAGAAGAAAATTACGCTCTTTACGACATCTGGAACAAAGAGCTGGGCAAACTTTCAAAGAAAATAAGAATGATCGGGATAAGCGGAGACACAATACTCGTTCAAACCGACCATCCGGCTTACAAGCAGGAAGTCCGCATAAGAAAAAAAGAGTTTATTAAAAAAATAAACGGCCATTTCGGGCATGAAATGGTAAAAGAAATCAAATTTATTTGAGGAGTTTATGGAAGAAAAAGACAAATATGATTCCAGTAAAATTCAGGTTCTGGAAGGGCTTGAAGCTGTAAGGCGCAGGCCTGCTATGTACATCGGTTCCACGGGGCTTCCGGGCCTGCATCACCTTGTCTACGAGGTTGTAGACAACTCGATAGACGAAGTTCTTGCAGGTTTCTGTAAAAATATCGACGTAATAATACACCAGGATAATTCAGTAACCGTTATTGACGACGGCCGCGGTATTCCCGTAGACCCGATGAAGGAAGTAAAAGACCCGAAGCTAAAAGGCAAATCAGCCCTTGAAGTGGTTCTTACGGTCCTGCACGCCGGCGGAAAATTCGACAGAAAAGCTTACACGGTCAGCGGCGGGCTTCATGGCGTGGGCGTATCGGTTGTAAACGCGCTCTCGGAATATCTTGAAGTTGAAGTTCAGCGCGACGGAAAAATACATACGCAAAAATACACCCGCGGAAAACCTGGCGCGCCCTTAAAAACGGGCGGCAGTACGGATGAAACCGGCACGAAAGTTACCTTCCTGGCGGACAGCGAAATATTTAAAGACTTGAATTTCAATTTTGATACGCTGTCCAACCGCCTGCGCGAGCTTGCTTATTTAAATCCAGGAACAAAAATTTCAATCACGGATGAACGCGACGATAAAGAGCATAATTTCAATTACGAAGGCGGCATTGCAAGTTTCGTAGAATTTTTAAATTCAAATAAGGACGTTTTGCACCCAAAACCGGTATTTTTTTCCAAGACCAAGGATGATATTAAAGCTGACGTAGCGATACAGTATAATGACGGTTACAGCGAACAGATTTACGCCTTTGCCAATAATATCAATACCATTGAGGGCGGAACGCATCTTTCGGGTTTTCGTTCTGCGCTGACCAGGGTTATAAATGATTATGCAAAAAATCACCAGCTGATAAAAAATGAAGCTTTTTCAATAACCGGCGACGATGTCCGCGAAGGCCTGACCTGCGTTATATCGATAAAAATTCCAAATCCCCAGTTTGAAGGCCAGACAAAAACAAAATTGGGAAATTCGGATGTTGAAGGCATAATGAAATCGCTTGTCGGCGATGCGCTGGGTTCATTTTTTGAGGAAAATCCTTCCGTCTCAAATAAAATAGTAGAAAAAGTTATCAATGCCGCGCAGGCGCGCGAAGCAGCGCGCAAGGCGCGCGAGCTAACCCGCAGAAAAGGAGCGCTGGACAGCGCGTCCCTGCCGGGGAAACTTGCCGATTGTTCGGAAAGAAACCCTGAAAAATCAGAAATATTTCTGGTAGAAGGCGATTCCGCAGGCGGTTCGGCAAAACAGGGCCGCAACAGGGTATTTCAGGCGATCCTGCCCTTAAAAGGCAAAATTATAAACGTTGAAAAAGCGCAGCTGGTGAAAGTATTATCCAACGACGAAATAAGAACTCTCATAACTGCCATTGGCGCCGGAATAGGAAAAGATGAATTTGATATAAACAAAGTCAGGTACCATAAGGTAATAATAATGACTGATGCCGATGTTGACGGCGCGCATATCCGCACACTGCTTTTAACGTTTTTCTACAGGCAGATGAAAGTATTGATAGACAACGGGTATATTTATATCGCCCAGCCGCCGCTCTACAAAATTAAAAAGGATAAAAAAGAACTCTATATTGATACCGAAGAACAATTGGAAAAAATCCTTCTGGAGCAGGTTGTAGACAAGGTCGTTTTATCGCAGGTTGCGGGCAAAAAAACCTGGGAAGAAAAAGAGCTGTTAGTGCTTTTCAAGGACCTGAACGAACTCGATATTTTGCTTAAAAAACTTAAAAAGAAAAAAATTCTCTGGGCCGATTACCTTGCTTTCAGGAAAAAAGATAAAATTCCCTTGTTCAGGGTTGAAACGGAAGAAGAAGTTGTTTTCATTTACAGCGACAAAGAATGGAAACAGTTCAAAGAAGATTACCTTGAAAAAAACAAGGGCCTTACGGAAGGCGACCTGGACAGAAAATTTAGGAATTTGTGGGAACTTACCCGCGCGGACGTGCTTATTAAAAAACTTGAAGCCTCCGGTTTTGAATTGAACAATTATGACACTCCTGCGGAAAAACCCGTTTACAGGATAAAGACGTCAGAAAAAGACTCTATTGACGTTTCAAATTTTCAGGCGGTTGTGGAGAAAATAAAAGAAATCGGCATGAGAGGCTTAACCATCCAAAGGTATAAAGGTTTGGGAGAAATGAATCCTGAACAATTATGGGAAACAACGATGGATCCGTTAAGAAGAAAACTTCTCCAGGTAAAACTTGAAGATATAGCGGAAGCGGAAACGATATTTACAACCCTCATGGGAGATAAAGTTGAGCCGCGCAGGCAATTTATTGAAACCCATGCATTGGATGTAAAAAATCTGGACATATAAGGCGGTGAAAAGAGATGATTTTATGGATAATTAGAGCACTCGTAGTTTTGTTAGGCCCCGTTATTGGTTATTTTCAAATATCGCGGGATTTTAAAGGCGCCCTTATCGGGTTTGTAATTTTTGCCGTAATAATAGGCATAGAACTGCTTGTCGGGAAAGTGCCTTTGGATACGCTGGTTGCCTCCGGTATAGGAATAATCCTCGGGTTCGTAGTGGGTTATTTAATTGAATATGGATTGATTTCACTCGGCAATGAAAGGCTGATTGAGCTGATGAGCAAATATTCGCTGATTGTAAAGTCATCATTTGTTGTTTTAGGGTTTCTGATAGCAATCAGGAAAAAAGAAGAAGTGGACCTGCTTGACAAAAACATATTAAAAACCGGCGCAAAAACGAGCGGTGAAAAAGTTAAAATTCTTGATACCAGCGCGATTATCGACGGCAGAATAGCCGATGTTAGTGAAACCAGGTTCCTGGAAGGGCCGATGATTATACCGAATTTCGTCCTGGCTGAACTGCATAAACTTGCTGATTCGTCCGATTCAAACAAGCGCGTGCGCGCCCGCAGGGGATTGGAAATTATGCGCAAGCTTCAGGATGAACCTAACATGTCTGTTAAAGTTTACGACAAAGATTACCCGGAAATTAAAGAAGTTGATACCAAGCTTGTTATTTTGGCAAAAGAAATCGGCGGTACAATTCTTACGACAGATTTCAACCTGAACAAGATTGCGTCACTGCAGGGTGTAATTGTTTTAAATATCAATGACCTGGCAAATTCGCTTAAACCGATTTACCTGCCCGGCGAAACCATGAATATGTTTGTTGTCAAAGAGGGTAAAGAGCACGACCAAGGCATAGGATACCTTGACGACGGCACCATGATAGTTGTTGAAGACGGCAGAAAACACATAGGCAAAAAAGTTGATGTTATCGTTACATCTGCATTGCAGACCTCTGCCGGCAGAATGATATTTACAAAACCGAGATAATGTTTATTTCAACTATAATTGTCGCCGGAGGAAGCGGTAAACGCTTCGGAAGCAAAAAGCAGTATCACAAGCTTTGCGGCAAGCCGGTTGTTCTTTGGGCTGTAGAAAAGTTTATGCAGGTTTCAGATGAAGTAATCCTGATACTGCCGCGGGAAGATATAACTTTTTTCCAAAATAAATGGAAAAAGAAATATCCTTCTTTAAAAATATTCCCGGGCGGCAGGCAGCGCTGGCAGTCTGTGGAAAACGGCCTTAAAAATTTATTGCCGAAGGCGTGCCTGGTAGCTATTCATGACGGAGCCAGGCCTTTAATAAACAAGGCCGACATACAAAACTGCATAAAAGCGGCAAGTAAATTCGGCGCCGCGATTTGCGCCGCGCAGGCATCCGATACAGTAAAAATGTCAGACGGCAAAGATAATATCGATCGGACGCTCAACAGAAAAATAATATTTTTGGCGCAAACGCCGCAGATCTTTAAAAAAGAAATAATTTTGAAAGCGTTTGAACGCTTTCGAGCTTTTGGAAGAAAAAAGCTTTCAAACGCGACAGATGACGCACAAATGGTTGAAGCAATTGGGCAAAAAGTAAAACTCGTTCCCACGACTTCATCCAACATAAAAATAACAACAAAAACCGATATTTTAATTGCAGAGAAACTTTTAAACAAGGGAGTTTTTAGATGGTAAAAGAAAAGGATAACGACAAAGAAAAACTAAAACAGGACCAGCCGAATCTTCTTGAACGCATTGCACCGCGTAACATTGAAGATGAAATGAAAACATCTTACCTGGATTACGCCATGAGCGTAATCGTAGGCAGGGCTCTGCCGGATGTGCGCGACGGGTTTAAACCCGTGCATAGAAGAATTCTTTACGCCATGAAAGAAATGGGATTGAAACATAACCAGGCGTTTAAGAAGAGCGCAAGAGTAGTCGGCGAGGTTTTAGGTAAATACCACCCGCACGGCGATGTAGCTATTTATGATTCCATGGTCCGCATGGCGCAGGAATTCTCTTTGCGTTATCCTCTTGTTGACGGGCAGGGAAACTTCGGTTCAGTCGACGGAGACTCGCCGGCTGCAATGAGATATACGGAAGTCAGGATCAAAAAAGTCGCGGACGAGATGCTGAATGACCTGGATAAAAACACCGTAGATTTCGGCCCGAATTATGACGGCTCTTTAACCGAGCCTCTTTTGCTTCCCGCCAAACTTCCCAATCTGCTGGTAAACGGTTCCAGCGGTATTGCCGTAGGCATGGCTACAAATATTCCTCCGCACAATTTAACGGAAGTTGTTGACGGTATTGTTGCTTATATTGCCAATCCTGAAATAGAAGTTTCCGAGTTGATGAAAATAATAAAGGGCCCGGATTTCCCGACCTGGGGCATTATTTGCGGCAAAGAGGGAATAAAGGATTACTTTGAAACCGGCCGCGGTTCATTTACAATACGCGCAAAAGCGGAAATAGAAGAAATAAAAGGCGGCAGGCAGGCAATTATTGTAAACGAACTGCCCTATCAGGTAAACAAAGCCCAGTTGCTTGAAACAATTGCAGACCTGGTGAAAGATAAAAAAATTGAAGACATTTCCGATATACGCGACGAAAGCGACCGCGACGGCGTGCGCGTCGTTATAGAAGTTAAAAGAGACGGAAACGCAAGCATTGTATTAAACCAGCTTTTTAAGAAAACCCAGCTGGAAACTTCTTTCGGTGTTATCATGCTTTCTATTGTCGGCGGCCAGCCGAAAGTACTGCCGATGAAACAAATGCTGCACTATTATGTTGAACACAGGCGTGAAATAATTGCGCGCCGAACCAGGTTTGAACTTGCGAAAGCCGAAGAGAGAGCCCACATATTGGAAGGTTTGCGCATAGCGATAGATAACCTGGACAGAATAATAAAAATCATCCGCGAGTCAAAGGATACCGAAACCGCCCGCATTGCGTTAATGGAAAAGTTTAAACTTTCAAAAGTGCAGGCCCAGGCGATTCTTGATATGAGGCTGCACCAGCTCACGGGACTGGAAAGAAAAAAACTTGAAGATGAATATCTTGAACTCATAAAAACCATCGAAAAATTGAAATCTATCCTGGCTGATACAAAAAAAGTTATGGCCATAATCCAGCAGGAGTTGAAGGAAATTAAAGAATCTTACGGCGATGAACGCCGCACAAAAATCCAGTCCAAGGTAGTAGAAATGGAAATAGAAGACCTGGTGCAGGAAGAAGACGTTGTTGTTACGCTTTCGCACGCCGGTTATGTAAAAAGAATGCCGGTTTCAGCCTACCGCTCGCAGCGCAGGGGCGGCCGCGGCGTGACCAGTATGACCACCAGGGAAGAGGATTTTGTCGAGGATATATTTATCACCAATACGCACGCTTTCATGCTTTTCTTCACTGATAGAGGAAAAGTCTATACGGTGCGCGTATTTGAAATACCGGAAGGAACAAAAATTGCCAAAGGCAAAGCAATTGTAAATTTGATACAAATAGGGCCTGCAGAAAAAGTGACGGCTGCTTTAACCATCAAATCATTTGAAGAAGAAAAACCATCTTACCTGCTTATGTGCACAAAATCCGGCCTGGTCAAGAAAACAGAATTGAGCGATTATTCCGATATACGCAAAACAGGAATTATCGGCATAAAACTTAATAACGGCGATACTTTAATTGATGTAAAACATATTGAAGTAAAGAGCGAAGCTGTTATAGCAACGAAAAAAGGCCTGGCTATCAGGTTTAAAGAATCCGATATCAGGCCTACGGCCCGCGCTACCCAGGGCGTGCGCGGTGTAAAACTAGGCAAGGACGATGAAGTAATCGGCATGGAAGATATAAACAAAACGGATATCCTGCTTACCGCTACTGAAAATGGGTTTGGAAAAAGGACCGATATATCCAAGTACCGCCTGCAATCGAGAGGCGGAAAAGGCGTAAAAAATATTAAGGCCAATGACCGTAACGGTTCCGTCGTCGGCATAAAGAAAGCAAATGAGGGAGATGATATAATGCTTATTACCTCAAAAGGCATAACCATCAGGCTTCCTGTTGACGGCATATTGGTAAAAAGCAGAAATATACAGGGTGTCAGGCTGGTCCGGCTGGAAGAAGGCGATAAACTTGCCAGCATAGCTCATATAGTAAAAGAAGAAAATGAGGACAGTGAGGACAGCGAGAACGGCGCTGCTGAATAAGCAAAAGCCATTACTAAACATCATTTTTGCAATTAATGCCTTAATCGTTTGCGTATCGGCATTGTTTTTATTTAGCGGTGCAAAATTCATAGCAAGTTACGCAAAGCGCACCCGTCAAGAAGGAAGAAAAACCGCCCGAGCCCCCGGCTGAGAAAAAACCCGCTTTTAAAATTAATTCAACAACTTACCTGCTGGATGATTTCAATTGAAGATTATGTTTAGCCTGAAGCAAAAATAAAAGAATCGCTGAAAGCGATGCCTGAAATTAAACCAAAAATGTAAATCGGAGACATGGGCGAACTTAAGAAAACAGTTTTTTACGATAAACATGCGGCGCTGAAAGCGAATATGGTTGAATTCGGCGGGTGGCGCATGCCTCTGCAGTACGAAAGCGGTATCGTTAATGAGCACCTGCTGACAAGAAAATCCGCCGGGCTTTTTGACGTATCGCACATGGGCAGGTTTGTATTTAAAGGTGCCGGCGCAGTGCCATTTTTACAGCATGTGTTGACTAATAACGCGGCAGCGCTTGAAGTCAGACAGGCCCAGTATACAATTATCCCGAATGAAACCGGCGGAGCAATTGATGACTCTTATCTTTACCGATTTACCGCCGGCGAATACCTTCTTGTAGTAAACGCTTCAAACCTGCAGAAGGACTGGGATTATTTCAAAGAGCAGCTGAAAAAATTCACCGATGTAGAAATGCTTAATAAGTCTGAAGATATTGCAATGATTTCCCTTCAGGGGCCGGAATCGGAAAATATATTGGCCGCTATTTTGGAAAGCGGGCAACTGCCCGGGACGCAAAGAAATTTGTTAAGCATAGTAAACATAAAGGGTTCTGAGATTTTGCTTGCAAGGACCGGTTATACCGGCGAACCGATTTGCTTTGAATTGTTTGTAAAAAGAAACGACGCATTAAAAATATGGGATTTGCTCCTTGAGAGAGGCGCCGCGCCCATCGGGCTGGGCGCCAGGGATACGCTCAGGCTTGAAGCCGGGCTGCCTCTTTACGGCCACGAATTCGGAATTGATATAGAAGGAAAAGAAATTCCCATACTCTCAAGCCCGTTGGTAAAATTTGCGGTAAGAAACGATCTTTTAAAACAAATAACCCCCCCAAGACTGACAAGGTGCATTACGCTGATTGATAAAGGCGTTGCAAGAGCCGGTTATAAAATATTTTTCTCAGGTAAACACGCAGGATATATAACCAGCGGGACCACCGTGCCGTATTATAAGGTTAAAAACAGCAGGCTGGTTGAAGAAAAAATGATGAGGTCTATCGGCCTGGCGCTTGTTGATAATACACTTCGCGAAGGCGATATTGTGGAAGTTGAAGTCCGTGATAAAAAAATAAAAGCAAAAATTGTGCCACGCCATCTGATAACCAATAAGCCGCCCTACGCAATTCCAGTAATATAATTTGAGCTTCAATATTATCTTGACAGCTCTATTGTTTTTAAGCTATAATATAACTATTACCACTAATACTAAGGGGTATAACATATAATATGTTAAATAAACAAGACTTAGAAAAAGCTCTGAATTTATTAGGAAAACGACTAGAACTCGAAAATACTGAACCCTTTGAAATTGTTGTATGTGGCGGATCAGCCCTTATTATCACAGGTTTAATAAACAGAGTATTTACAAAAGATGTTGATTTGATAGGATTTATTTCCAAAACGGATAACGGGGAATTTATTTTTGATGAATATAATAAACTGCCTGAAATTTTTGAAAAAACAGTAAAGCAGGTTGCCTTGGATTTAGGTCTGAGCAATGATTGGTTAAATACCGGGCCCAAAGATTTGGTTAAACAGGGCCTTCCGCAGGGACTGATAAGCAGGCTGCAGCCAAAACAATACGGCTCAAAGCTGACAGTTCATTTTATCAGCAGGATAGACCAGATATATTTTAAAGTTTATGCATCTGTTGATTCAGGGCCCGGCAGGCATGTTGACGATTTGCTTGAATTGAAACCAACAAGCGCAGAAATAGAGGGTGCGGCTAAATGGGCCCTTACCCAGGATCCAAGCGGCAATTTTAAACAAATATTAAAAGATATGCTGGAGAAATTAGGATATGGCCCGGTCGTTAAAAGAATTTAAAAGCTCGTATCTGGAATTAATAAATAACTTTTTGTGGAGACAGTGGTCGGCGCTTGGTGTTGCCGGTTACGCAGAATCCAGGGATAATTGGTTTATTGACCCGGAAGCATTGTTATTGTTTACTTGTTCTTTAGGGCGCTATGATGCCAGGCTTTTTGATGAAATGCTTGATTGGCTTGATGTTAATGGAACCCTGATTAATATACAGAGGCTGAGAAATATTCAGAAAAAAGAGCAGTTTAACAGTGAAAAAGTTTTAAAAGCAATAGCCAGTATTATGTCAAAACGCAGTAAATATTTTAAATGGAAAACATTGGCCTTGTTGAACCGGGAAGAATTAATTAATAAAGAAGAAAATCTTTTTCTAACTAAAGAGGGCAATACCATTGAAAGTTTCGGCACCCCCGATAAAGATTTTCAGGAATACGGTTTAATACGCGGTAAAATTGAATTCCGCGGGCATACTCAGCCGGTTCGTATACTTCAGAATACCGGGCTGCTTATAAAACTTCGCGCTTTATTGGGCGTAAATACCCGCTGCGAAATAATTTTGCATTTATTAACGCATAACAGCGCCCATCCGGCTTTAATTGCAAAGGAAACTTATTATGCTCAAAAAACAATCCAGGACTTATTGGTTGAAATGTCGCATTCGGGCCTGATAAATATCAGCCTGGTTGGGAAAGAAAAACACTATTGGCTGGACAGGGTTAAATGGTTTGATTTTTTAAAAATACAAAATGATTCATTACGGTGGGTAAAATGGCCTGAAATGTTTAAAGCATTGGAAGAAACATGGTTAAAGATAAATGATGATAAACTTTTAAATTATGATTCCTTGCTTTTGTCTTCTGAATTGCGGGTTTTAATGCAAAAAATTAAGCCTAAAATAGAATCAGCCGGATTTTTAGGGACGCTGTCTGATGAAAAACTATTTTTTGGCGAGAATTATACGGAAGTATTTTATAATGATTTAAAGAAACTTTTTGAGTAACTCAATATGAATCCAAACATCATGCAGTTTCCGGAAGTGCGGGTGCTGGAGGCCTCAGCAGGCTCCGGGAAAACCTATGCCCTTGCCAAAAGATATATCCAGCTCTTGCTCAACCCTGACATTAAGCTTGACGACATTCCTATCAGAAGCATCCTCGCCATAACCTTTACCAATAAAGCCACTTTTGAAATGAAGCAGAGAATCATTGAACTTCTTAAAAAAATAGCGCTGGATGATTTTAAAAGCGAAGGCGAAGCAAGGGACATATATTCTTCATTAAACATCGACAAAGAAACCGCAAAGAAAAAAGCCTACACAATAATCAACGATTACATTATTAAAAACTATAATTTCTTCCAGGTCCAGACTATAGACAGTTTTGTGCGGTCCATTATTTCCGGAAGCGCTTTCAAACTTAACCTCTCCTCGGGTTTTCAGATTGAAAAGGATTACGATTCCTATATCCAATACAGCCTGGACAGGTTTGTAGACAAGGCAGGCGAGGACAAAGCGATAAAAGAAGTATTCAGGAAGTTTTTAAAGCAATACCTGATTGTCGAAGAGAAAAGCAGCTGGTTTCCCAAAGACGACATTTATGAAATAGTTAAGTTTCTTTACTCCATAAATAATAAGTACGGCGCATCATTTGCGAGGACAAAAATTGAATCAGCTGACATTACCCCCAAGAAAAAAACAATTATTAAACTGGTAAATGAACTCCATAAAAAGGTTAAAGATACCAAAGGCGCGGATAAAAGATTCTGCACCAGCCTGGAAAAGTTTGTTGAAGAAAACAAAGAGTATTTTGATGTATCAAATATTTCCAGGTATTTTTTCAGGGCAGAAGTTCCTTTTACGAAAGGCAATGTTCCAGGCGAATCAATCGTAAAAACCTGGGATTCGCTCCATAAAAGCTTTGTCGAGCTTGCAGAAATGGAGGCGTATTCCATTTACAATTATTATATAGATATTTTCAGCCTGGTTTTGAAGGATTTTAAAACTGTTTCAAAAAATGACGATGTTGTTTTTCTGGAAGAGCTGAACAACCAGGCAAGATTTTTATTTGACGAAAAGTATATAAGCGTGCCCGAAATTTATTTCCGGCTGGCATCGCGGTTCCGGCACCTGCTTATAGACGAATTTCAGGATACCAGCCGCCTGCAGTGGAAGAATTTGTCCGCTATGGCAGAGGAAATACTCTCAAACGGCGGATCGCTTTTTTATGTCGGTGATAAGAAGCAGGCAATATACAGGTTCCGCGGGGGGGATGTTTCTCTTTTCAACGAAGTTGCGGAGCGGTTTAACATTTTCAACTTAAATAAAGGGACATTATTAAAAAATTACCGGAGCCAGAAAGCGATAGTTGAGTTCAACAATATTATATTTTCACAGGAAAACATTGAAGGGTTCATCCAGGGCCTTAAAGAAAACGAGAAGGATGATATAGAAAAATTTAAAGACAGCGACCTCGTTGATATTTTTAATGTTTTTTCTGATTCAAAGCAGGAATACAAGCAGGGAAATGAAAACGGCTACGTAAGAGTGGAGCAGGTCCCCGGGGGCAATGATAACGAAACAGCGCAAAAACCAGTAACGGGGCTTATTCAGGAATTAAAAAACAGGCAGTATGCTTACGGGGATTTGGCAATCCTTGTCAGGAAAAATTCGGATGTTGAAACCTACACTTCGCTTCTGCTTGAAGTAAATATACCTGTGGAATCGGAAAAAACCCTCAATATAAGAGAAAATTACCTTATTAAAGAACTTATTTCGTTTTTAAAGTTTCTGAAATCGCCTTCAGACAACCTTTTCTTCGCTTCATTTTTGCTTGGCGATATATTTTTAAAAAGCTCAGGGCTTAGAAAATACGATATCCAGGATTTTCTTTTCAGCGTGAGAACTTCAAAATCAAAAGATAAAATAACATACCTTTATAAGGAATTTCAGGGCAAATACAATAAAGTTTGGGATGAACTTATAAGCGAGTTTTTCAAAAATGCAGGGTTAGTGCCGCTTTATGAATTTGTGATAAGTATTTACAGCAAATTCAGTGTTTTGGATAATTTCAGCGAATACCAGGGATTCCTGATGAAATTTCTTGAGCTTATAAAATCATATGAAGAGGAAAGTTCCAGCGTTTCAGATTTTTTAGAGTATTTTGACGGTTTAACCGAAGAAAAAGACCTGTATGTAAACGTTACTAAGGGCGATTCAGTAAAGATTCTTACCATTCACAAAGCAAAAGGGCTGGAATTTCCCGTGGTTATCATCCCGGGCCTGAGCCTTTCTGTAAAAATTGACCCGCAAATCATAGATGCAAAGAAAGAAAAGTTAAACCTGCTCTATATCAAGCAGGCGCATACGGAATTTTCGCCGAAACTCAACGAAATTTACATTGAAGAATACAAAAAAGCGTTTATTGACGAGCTTAACAGCGTTTATGTTGCGCTGACCCGTGCCCAGCAGGAACTTTACATTTTTATTCCTGAAAAGGTGTCGGGAAAAAAGAATAAAGTGAAATATTTATTTTCTTTTGAAGAGCCGAACTTTGAAAAAGGCTCGCCCGCAAGAGCGGTCGAAGAGGTTAAATATGAACAAAAAAAGGACGCAAATAAAGAAGCTGCGAATAAGGAAGCAATTGTTGAAACTATGCCGGTTTCCAGGTATAGCGATTGGATTGAGCTTATAAAAGATGAGTTTGTAGAAGTTTCGCAGGTGACAAACAGGGAAAATATTGAGCGCGGAGAGGTTTTGCACAGTGTTCTTTCTTTTATTGAGAATATAAAAGGACAGAATTTAGAAGAAGTAATCAAGAATGCTCTCGAGAAGACAAAGATGAGGCATCCGGTAATAGATAACCTGCGGGAAATCGGGCAGAAGGTTAAAAAATTACTTGAAAATGAAAAATTCAAAGATTATTTTAACTTGAAAGAAGGAAATGTTTTCGTTGAAAAGGAAATTATTGATGCTTCCGGCAGGACCAGAAGAATAGACCGCCTGGTTGTGCTTGAAAAGCGGGTATATAGCATCGATTACAAAAGCTCAGAATCCCCCGAAACCACCGAGATATATAAGCAACAAATGGAAGAATACATCAGGCTGATAAAAGAAATCTATCCCAACAAAAAAGTAGAAGGGATAATTATTTATTTGGATACTTTAAAAAGCAAAGAAATAGAAATTCAGAATGAATAATCGGGATTGACGCAACTGACTATATTTAGTATAATACGGTCAGTAGACTGACTGTATTTAGTACACATCGACGAAACATCACTAGAGAGGTGCCCCATGTATATACCGCAATACCAATTAAAAAATGTCTCAAAATACCTTAAACCACAAAAAGCGCTTATAATCTACGGCCCAAGGCGTTGCGGCAAGACAACACTACTGAAGGAAATCAGCAAATCACTTAAAACATCCTATCTATTTGTTGATGGTGAAGATATAGGTGTTAAAAATTATCTTTCAAGCCAATCAATTGAAAAACTAAAAAGTTTCATAGGTAAAAACAAAACGCTTATTATTGATGAAGCGCAAAAAATAAAAAACATAGGGCTGAATATTAAATTAATGCTTGATAACATCGAAGATATTAAAGTGATAGCAAGCGGTTCCTCGTCTTTCGACCTGGCAAGAGATATCGGGGAACCTTTGACGGGCAGGAAATTTACTTTGAAACTTTTTCCTTTGGCGCAAATAGAACTTGAAAATGTTCAGACAAAAGCCCAGACAACGGCGCTTTTGGAAGACCGCCTTATTTTCGGTTCCTATCCTGAAGTGGTTATTAATAAAGATCACAGGGCTAATAAGGATTATTTAAGAGAAATTGTGAATTCTTATCTTTATAAGGACATTTTGGAACTTGATGGAGTAAAGCATTCCGAAAAATTAAGCAGGCTTCTCCAATTGCTGGCTTTCCAGATAGGTAAAGAGGTTTCATATACCGAACTCGGGTCAAATCTTTCGATGAGCAAAAATACAGCTGAGCGTTATCTTGATTTGCTGGAAAAATCGTTCGTGATATTCAAACTTTCCGGTTTCAGCAGAAATTTAAGAAAAGAGCTGGTAAAAAATCCGAGATATTACTTCTATGATAACGGAATACGCAATGCTTTGATTAACAATTACAATCCATTATCAATGAGAGATGATATCGGTATGTTGTGGGAAAACTATATAGTTGTCGAAATGATTAAAAAACAGGAATATAAAAGAACTTTTTCAAACAATTATTTCTGGCGGACCTATGATAAGAAAGAAATTGACTTAATTGAAGAAAGAAAAGGCAATTTGTACGGTTATGAAATTAAGTGGCGGGCAGAAAAAGTGAAAGCGCCTAAAGAATGGCTTCAGACTTATAAAAATGCAAAATTTGATGTAATAACGAAGAATAATTATCTGGATTTTATAATATGATAAATCAAAACAAAAGGGGTTAAGATGAAAAATGAATTCAAAGAAGTAAAACCCGGGGTAATAAAGGATAATACTTTTAAGCTCATAGGAAAGGACTGGATGCTGGTTACTGCGGGAAAGATTGATAAATATAATATGATGACTGCCAGCTGGGGCGCTTTAGGAGTTCTCTGGAACAAAAATGTTTGTTTTTGTTTCATACGGCCTACCAGGCATACCTATACATTCATGGAAAGTAATGATTATTTCACTATTTGCCTTTTTGACGAGAAGTACCGCGATATTTTAAATTTCTGCGGTTCAAAATCAGGCAAGGATATTAATAAAATGACAGCGACAAAATTAGCAGCAGTTAAAAGCGATTTGGGGAATGTTTATTTTAGCGAAGCGCGGATAGTAATAGAATGTAAGAAAATTTATTTTCAGGACCTCAACCCGAAACATTTTTTAGACCCCAAAATAGACAGCAATTACCCAAATAAAGACTACCACCGTATGTATGTAGGTGAAATAGTGAAGTGTTTAATTCGTTGAGATAAGGCGAACTCTCCCTACCCCTCTTTAACTAAAGAGAGGGGACAAGGAATAAATGATTATTGACAGGATTGAGGACTACAAAAAACACTGTTTGATGCACAGTCATTTTGAAAAGGTGTTTGAATATTTGAAAAATGGTGTATCTGCCGATACAAAAGATGGGAAATATGAAATTTTGGGCAAAGATGTTTTTGCTATCGTGCAAAGTTACGAAACAGTTGCGGCCGGTGAAAAATTATTTGAAGCGCACCGCATCTATATTGATATTCAGTATGTTGTGTCCGGTACAGAAACAATTCAGTGGCACCCGGTTAAGTTACTGGATTTAGCCACTGAATATAACTCAGAAAAAGATGCGGCATTCTATAAATTGGATAAAAATGCTTCCATTTTAAAGATGTCCCCAGGATTTTTTGCAGTATTTTTTCCGGAAGATGGGCATATACCCGGATGCTTACTGGATAAATCGTCTCTGGTTAAAAAAGTGGTTGTAAAGATAAGGGTTTAGAAGTCATAAGGTATCACGTTTTGTGATACCAAGATAAAAATGTAGAAGATTTAAAAGTCAAGGAACTTAAAATTGATGAATCTTAAATTTAATGCTGAATTAGCAAAAGAATACAAAAGCCCATCACAGCAGGCAAGAGTTTTGACTGAAGACTGGGTGAGACATAACATATATTGCCCAAACTGCGGTAACGACGAACTGAATAAATATTGCGACAATAAACCTGTTGCTGATTTTTATTGTTCAAAATGCAAAGAAGATTATGAGCTGAAAAGCAAAAAAGGTACCATTGGTAATATTGTGATGGATGGCGAATACAATAAAAAAATGGAAAGATTGAAGGAAGCGAATAATCCAAATCTTTTATTGTTGAATTATGATAAAAGCAGATATGAGGTTTTAAATTTTTATGTTATACCAAGATTTTATTTTGTACCGGATATAATTGTTAAACGAAAGCCTTTGTCTTCAAATGCCAAAAGAGCAGGCTGGATTGGTAGCAACATATTATTAAATAAAATCCCTGATTCTGGAAAAATTGCTTTAATTGAAAATAGTTCTATATTCCTAAAAAAGAAGGTTCTATTTAGTTGGGAAAAAGTATCTTTCTTAAAAGAGCAAAAAGAGCTAAAAACTAAGGGCTGGATTCTTGATATAATGAATTGTATTGATAAACTTGATAAAAAAGAATTCAGTCTTAATGAAATTTATTCTTTTGAAAGAAGCTTAATGCAAAAACACCCTGAAAATAAGCATATAAAAGATAAAATTCGCCAACAATTACAGGTCTTACGAGATAAAAATTACCTGAAATTTGTTGGGAACGGGGAATATAGGTTAATTTAATATATTTATTTGGGAGGCTTTATGAATAAAGAACAGCTTAGAGTACTGAAAGAACTTTTGGACTATATGAAAGTTGACGAGCAGAGACATTTTGGAGAATGTGGAAGGCCCAAAAAACATATATACAGAAATATTATGTACCTAGAAAAATATTTTAGAAGTAAGTCAGGGAATTATAAATTTATGAATAAATGAGAACATGAATAGAATTATTACCTACAATTTTGGGGAGAATTTAATTCAAAACCTGGCGGATTTTGTGGATAAGAACTATTTGCAGAAAACCAGGGATGTAAGCCGGCTGGCTTTTGTATTTGGCGGAAAAAGGCCTTCGCTTTTCCTTAAAAAAGAACTTAGCGTACGCTCAGGTAAAAGTTTCTTATCGCCGAAATTCTTTTCTATTAATGAGTTCATCCAATATATTGTCCAGAAAAAGGATAATTACACCGCCCCTTCCGACCTGGATATGAGTTACGCAATCTATAATATTGCCAAAAAAACCGTCCCTGAGATTTTAAAAGGCAAAGAGAAATTTTCGCAGTTTATGCCCTGGGCCCGCGAAATATTGGCGTTTATCGACAAGCTTGATGTTGAAAATATAAAATTAGAATCCTTAAAAAACATTCAGTTTAAGGCGGAAATCGGCTATGATGTGCCTGAAACTATCAACAAACTGCTTGAAAATATAATTACTATCCGGAATTTCTTTCACGCAACACTGAGTGAAAGAAAAACCTATTCAAACGGCATAATTTGTATGCTCGCTTCCCAGTATATAAAGGAAGCAAACTTTGACGAGTTTGATGATATCCTGTTTTGCGATCTCTTTTACCTTAACAAAACGGAACAAATTATTATAAAAGAGTTATACAATAAAGATAAAGCTATTCTTTTCTTCCAGGGAAGCCGGAAAGAGTGGCCGATTCTGGAAAATGCATCAAAAATATTTGGCTATGAGATCGGAGCCGGCGCTAAAACGCATGATTCCGATTCAATTTTGGTTCATTCAGGATTTGACGTGCATTCGCAGGTATGCCTGGTGCGCGAAATACTGCAGAATATTTTAAAACAAAGCGGTGATCCTGAAAAAACAGTAATTGTCCTGCCGGATTCAAACAACGCTGTTCCGTTGCTTTCAGAAATAAGCTCAATAGTCAAAGAATTTAATGTTTCACTGGGATATCCTCTGCGCAGGAGCTCGGTGTATTCGCTTTTTGAGCATATTTTTAGTTCACAAGCCACAAAAAACGCTGATGATTACTACACAAAAGACTATTTAAAAGCATTAAACCATCCTTTCACAAAAAATCTAAAGTTATTGGATGACTCCTCGGCAACTAGGGTAATTGTCCATAAAATCGAGGAGCTTCTGACCAGCTCAAAAGACAATTCTTTAAGCGGCCGACTGTTTGTTAAACTAAAAGATATTGAAAGTTCAAAAGAATTGTTTGGTTTAATCGCGGATAATCTTCAAAGTATGGGTGTAACGGTTAAAAAAGATGAAGTAGAAAATGTTATTGTTAAATTACATAATATTTTGTTTTATTCCTGGGAAAAAATAGATAATTTCAGGGAATTTTCTTTGAAACTTGGAGAATTCCTGGATAAACTGATGGATAGCGGCATGCTGGAGAAATATCCTCCGAATCTAAAAATCGTCGATAAACTCTTCTCAATCCGGGATGAATTGGGAAATTCGTCTTTTTGCAGTGAAATATTCGCCAAAGAAGATATATTTACAATTTTTAAAAGCAAAATAAGAAATGAAATAATTTCTTTTTCAGGTTCTCCGCTGAAGGGCCTGCAAATATTGGGGCTTTATGAAACCAGGGGCCTTAATTTTGAAAATGTAATCATAATGGATGTAAATGAATCTGTTTTACCGCGGCTCAGCGTTAATGAGCCCCTTATTCCGGGTGAAATTATGCTGAGTCTGGGTTATAACAGTTTGGAAAATGAGGAAGAGATACAGCATTATCATTTCAAGCGACTTATTTCAGCCGCGAAGCGTGTCCATCTGGTTTATAATGAAAATAAAAGCGATGATAAGGAAAAAAGCAGGTTTATCGAAGAACTGATATGGAACCGTCAGAAGGAAAAAGGCAAAATTGACGCCGTATCAATACAGAAAGCTGGTTTTAAAGCTGAAATCCAGCCAAGAAAAAAAGAAATAGAAAAAAACAGCAAAATAATAGACTTTCTGAAAGGCTATCCCTATTCGCCGACAAGTATTGACGCTTACCTTGAATGTCCGATGAAGTTTTATTACAAATATGCGCTTGGTTTGGAAGAAAAAGATGAACTGCTCGACGAACCTGAAAGCGCTGATGTGGGCAACTTTGTGCACAATTTGCTGGAAGAAACCTATAGAATGTTTGTGGGAAGCAAATTTTTAATTGATGATAAGTTTGAATCTTATTTCTTTAAAAGGTTTGACGAATATTTTGAAGAATTTTTCGGAAATAAAGTACGGGCGGGCGCTTTTTTACTGAAAGAAGTGCTGGAATACCGGTTAAAAAAGTATTTAAGGTATGAAAAGGAAGCCCGTCAGATTAAAATTGCCGGGTTAGGCGTTAACAAAATTCTAGCGCTTGAAAGAACTCTTAAAGAAACAATCAAATTGGATTGCGGTGATTTCAAATTCAATTTAAGAATAGACAGAATAGACCAATTGCAGGACGGCACCATCCTGATTGTGGATTATAAAACAGGCAGCGGCCTGAAAATACCCGCTAAAAAACTCTATGATGCGGGCCCGGAAGAGTTCCAAACGCGCGAAGACATCAGAAAAAAGATAAAATCGTTTCAATTGCCTTTATACGTGCATTTAGCGAAGGGAATTTATAAAACGGACTCAGTAAATGCAGGGCTTTATCTGCTGAAAGAAACCGGAATCAACTATTTGTTTGACGATAAAGCCGGCCCAAAGAGCCGTGAAATTTCAATGAAAATCTGCATGAGTTCACTCAATTTTATCTTATCAGAGATTTTAAACCCCGCAAAGCCATTTGCTATAAACGAAGAGGACACCCGAGCGTGCGAATACTGCCCCTTCACATACCTGTGCCGGTGAGGGAAGGATGCGCTTATCAGGGGCGCAAAAGGCATAGGGTTGCTGCGCACTGAATTTTTCTACATGGTATCAAAAGTTATGCCCACAATAGAAAATGAATACGAATTTTTAACTGTATATCCCACATGCCTTTCCTAGCAGGCAGAATGTGGGATTAATAAGGAAAAAATGAAAATAATTAAATTAATTCCGATTCTTGTAGCGCTCTTTCTTTTAAGTACGCCTGCTTTTTGCGGGTTGAACGCTTTTAAGCAGGATTTTGCAAAGATTTCAGATAACCAGCAGAAACAGGACGAAGACCAGAAGCCGGCAGCTGCAGCTGTTTCTGCAGCTCAAGCCGTGCAGACAGATTATGTCTCTCCGGCGCAGGTTATGCCGGTTATAATAGCACAGACAAATAACGACAGCCAGCTCAATAATTTTTACAACGATTTTAAATCCAACAAGAAAAAAGCGGGGGATTCGGAAAGTGACCAGCCGGCAGCTGTTGTCCCAAGCAACAATTCGTACAATAATTATTATTACACTCCTGATTATTACCGCTATAATTATCCCTATAATTACCCGTACTATAACTATTACCGCATGGATGACGTTGATATGTATCGGGACAGGAGAGGGGTAACCTACAAAGGGCATACTGTTATCAAGGGTATGGAAGAATCCGGGGCCGTAACGCCGGAAAGGCACACCTGGTACGATACTTCTCTTAGTTATCAAAGCATTTCAAAAGATTTAAGCGCCGTCGGGATGATGATGAGCGTAATATCTGCAGGAAAAATGGACGAACTTTCCTGGGGTTTCAAATTCGATTACGATCTGTATACTGAAAAACAGGAAACAGGCGACCATATTACACTTCCTATATCAAACATGGGGTTTATTTTTGGAAAACAGATGGGTAATGGAATGGCGGAATCCTTCATTGCCTACTGTAAAATGCAGGACCTGTCGGGGCTGTCGCTTAAATTATCAACGGACCAGTGGTTCCAGAAATACCTCTTTATCTCCGGAGGAATCGGCGTAAGCATAATTAATGATTCGCCGTTGACGGACCTTCATGCCGGTATTGGCGCAGGCAATTCCATGATACAATTTGTTGTGGGTTATAGGTCCACAAGTTCTGTAAATACCCAGCTAAACGGCCCTGAAATGAGACTTAAGGTCATTTTATAAAGAAATTATTTAAGAAAGAAACCTTCACCTGGTATAAGACCGAAAGAACCAGCTCCTAAAAAAAATGAGTAGCTTTAGCTACCCATTTTTTTTAAACGGAGAGGGTGGGATTTGAACCCACGGTGCCATTACTGGCACATACACTCTCCAGGCGTACGCCTTAAACCGCTCGGCCACCTCTCCATTTCCGTCTAAACTTCAACTACAAACCAACCTATCGTCGTAAAACTGCCTGTTTTTTATGATGACACAAGATGACAATAGTTGTCAAAAGTTGTCAATTTTTGACATCGCCTGCTAACAAATTGCTAACAAGCGCTCGTACGCGTAGGGAAAATCAGTCTTTTTGAGCTACTTTGGACTAAAAACAGGTTTAACTTTTTCAAACATCATTCACTTCAAATTTCGGTTCAAGAATTATACTAAATAACTCAAATCCCTTCAAATTTTAGTCTCTCTTACCAGCCCATTTACCCAAAAGGTAGGTGGGACACTAAGCTAATGATTAATAAAATCGTTAGTTTT
>Ga0180009_10001514_pt1 | contig 28375 bp, 30 predicted proteins | sample OS_PC_MetaG_FD_123537 | JGI IMG/M metagenome (GOLD analysis project Ga0180009, IMG submission 123537) | Groundwater microbial communities from the Aspo Hard Rock Laboratory (HRL) deep subsurface site, Sweden - OS_PC_MetaG | ecosystem: Environmental > Aquatic > Deep subsurface > Groundwater... | reverse complement strand
TTCAGAGTCAGTATCGCGGAATCGATGTCGCTGATGCCGCCATCATACAGCTCGGCAAGATCGAAGCCCATCAGCGATCGCCAGACTGTCGAAATATGAGCGGCAGACTTCCCAACAGAAAACGTGATCTGGCCACCCATGTTGTAGAATGCGCAATTCAGATCGGGGAATTCCGAATTGCAGCCGACCGATCCATAGATCGCGCCGTCAAATACTGTCGCGGTGTCATCAAGCACAAGCGAATCGGCGAACAGCGAGGTCGAACTGAGCGCAAAGAGAATCATCAATACGATTTGAGTCCTAAGTTTCTTCCGAGCCATTTGCATCCTCCAGCATTTCAAGCTCTTCCCTCCTGACATCCTCGATTAGATCGAGCAGCTTCTGCTTACTGTCGCCCGAGAGTTTCAATTTGTATTTCATCTCGAGTACCTTGAGGAAGTCTGCGACTTTCGGTTCGAAATCCTTTTCTCGAAGGCGCTCGTGGATTTTCTCGAGTATCTCTTCGAGCATTTCGGAATCGCTCGGCCGCTTCTTCTTCCTGCTTCTGGATTTTGTCCCGGACTCATTCGGCATGCCTAATCAATCAGCTCGATTGTGATGTCATCAGAGGTGTCGATGCCGACGTGACACACAGGACAGACACATCTGACGCCACCGGGGAGTTCAACATTGATCTGTCCGCATTCCGGGCAGACGATTACCGATACTTCTTTCTTCATGATCCCACCTCGAATATGAGCAGATCCACAAGTCCACTCGTCGATGTTTCAACTGTCTTCGCGATTGTGAATGTCGTATTCGATTCCCTGCCGACAACCGCAACATTCACACCATTCTTCGACAGGACGACGATCTTCGGCCGGGATATGATTGCCGGGAGCACGTTGCCGTTAATGTCGGTCAAATCGGCGAAGCTCGTCTGCTGCAGATCTCCACCGAGACTCACCTGCCAGAACAGAAGCCTCTTATCGCCGCCGAGCTCATCTGTCACAAGGAAATGTCCCGAGTAAGCGGACAGGCTTCCCCACACGACGAGGTTTTCGACCACCCAGAGTCTTCTGCCTCTCAGGTATGCGAGAGTTGAGTTCATAGTCTTACCTCCTATCGCGATGAACGAACCGGTCCGCTCAGTCTCGTAGCCGGTCTCAAGTATGGTCTGATCATATCTTCAAAGTCGTTTCTGTATCGTGACGACACTTCAAGAAATCGAGTCGAGACATTGCCTTTGTTCGCAGAAGAGAGCGAGGATGACTGCAGCACATCAAGAGCGCGAATCTGAGTCAGTATCGACACCGCCAGATATGTCTCAGCAATCGTGAGCACCGAGATAACACTCTCTGCGAGCGTCTCATCGATGCGCGAATCAAGCTGAGCCGAAGCCTCGACGACTGCGTTGGTGATCACATCGTCGGAGAAAAGCCCGCTCTCTATCTCGTAATCGATCCATAGCATCTGACCATCTTCGATGCTTCCTCCATCGACACGCGTTATTGTGCCATTCTGATATGAAATCAGATAGTCAATCCCTTTTTCGAATATCTTGTAGTGATAATACCAGACCGACACATCCTGGCCGCTCTGAATCAGCCCGGTTGGGATTCTCGTAATTCCACCGGACGTGTAATTTACGGTGTAGTCAATGTTCTCGGTGAAAATCTGAGTCAATGAACTGTCCGATGCTATCACAACACTTTCAGCGATCAGATCACCGCGACTCAACGATGAAGCCTCGCCTGCCAGAGAGATTGTCTCGCGTGCTGGAGCGATCTGCTCTTTACCTTTGACCTTCTCCGAGCCATCGACTATCCCGGCATGTGGAAGCTGCACTGCAGTCAATCCATCCGGTCTAATCAAGTGATTCTCGATCTGACCGGTAGACTGCTCCGACTCCTGCAGGTGCTTTCGCACGAGTTCTATGTTTGTATAAGGCATGGTCTATCCTACTCAGAGATTATGTATGACACATTCGGAACGCCGGTTATCTGTGAACCTATGGGAGCAACTGTGAATGCTGATGACACCGATGCCTTCACCCAGTAGCCGGCTTTACCATTGACGATGCAGGTCTGCCAATCGGACGGTATCTCTGATGTGTCATTCCAGAATGTGATTGTCGCGGGTGAGCTGTCGAAGTTATATGAGCCAGAGAATGGCGTGAAAATCTTCCAGTCAGAACCATCCCAGTAGTACCAGGAGATACCGCCTCCTTCACCATTCGTTGAAAGCGTCGCTGTGATCATAGAGAACCGCTCTTGCTGGCCAAGATACAGCGCGTCCCCGACAGATAGCAGCATCTTGCCCGTGGCGTCATGAAAGACATCAGCCGCAGTGCTGTCAGCCGCAGCGGCGGTTTTGTCATTGAATTTGACTGCTCCCGATGGATTGTAGCAGAACACTCTGTCGAGGGTGCTCATTTCGGGAGAGATCGGAGCCGCCTCCGAAAAAGCCTGCCCCTCGCGATACGAGTAATGTGGCTGATGCTGATCCGCTCCGACTTCCTTCGCAAACACGACGTATGGCACACTCTGCCTGAAGTACAGATTCGGATTGACTGAGAATGCCGAGTCGATGGTCTCGATACCGGACCACTGAGCACCATCGAACTCCTTGTAGAGCAAATCAGAATCATCGCAAAACGCAATACCCAATCGCAGATCAGCCGAGCATGCACCGCTGAAATTAGCAGAGAGTCCCGTGCCGGTGTAGAGACCCACCTCATCATCAAACAGAGCTGCAGTTATTTCCATCCTGCTGTATGCAAGCTTCGTACCGCCCTCTGTATAGATGCAGTAGACATGGTTCGGGCGGTACACAAGCTGACTATAGCATGAAGTCGCGCCGGAGGTCAGCGTTGTACCTTCATCGGACGGACCCGTGCCCCAGGTCGTGCCATCATCAGTCGAACGCTTGACATTGATGTAGTAGCTGCCGCTCGATTCTCTCGTGAAGCTAACCCAGAGCCTGTTCCACAGATCTTTGTATAGAGACGGGTAGAAACTTGCGTCGCCGCTGTAAATCACATTTTTCGACCCAGCGCTCCAGTTTCCATCCGAGTATACCAGCTTCTTCTCTGCCAGATCGAATGACGTCTGCACGGTGTAAGCGACATAGATGCTGCCGTCGTCATCCATGTACGCACAGGCTGGATAATTCGCGGAATCTGAGACTATCACGGTTTCCTCGGACCACGATGTGTATGGGGGATCGCTCCAGACAAACACAAGCTGGCTCTGCGTCTTCGGATATACGACGACAGTTCTTCCCTGATACGAACCGGACTTCACAACGAACAGTTTCTTCTGAATCGACAGCCCGCCGCCATAGTAGGCGCTTGAGATTGCTATATTCTTAATCATACCATATCCCCTAAGCCCGCCCCCACAGAGGCGGGCTCATAAGGTTGCTTTTCAATCTGCTATGCGAACACTGAATCGAGAATGAGCGATGCCTCCGGAATGATCTTGGCATACGCGACCGATTCTGAGATAACCGCTTCCTCAAATTTCTGTTCGATGATCTTGTCGAACTCAACCATCAGCGGCTGGCTGCGAACCTCCTCAATTCCGAATCTGTTGTCGAGACCGATGATGATGTCAGAGGGGCAATCATCGCATCGGACTATTGCGGCGCCCAGGGGCGATAGCAACTCGCCGTTGGTCTGGAACTTGAATCCGATCGTCGGATCCTTGTACTCTGTCAGGTTGAGCAGCGTACGCACCATCGTCTTGTTGCAGATAATCGTGTTCAGTTCATACGGAAAGAATTCGAGATAGAACTTCACCAGGTCATCATAATCGACTGATCCGGATGAGTCCGTGTTGATAACAGTCGCCGCATTACCGTTGCCATCTCCGTTCTGAATGACATCCACCACCAGCGACACTTTATCAGCCTGCAACTTGAATCCAATGTACCACAGAAGCACTTTGAATTGAGTAGTAGTTCGATGACGAAGCGCCTTATACGAGGCCTTCAGGGCGATACCGTAGTCGGGAACAGTCACAGTATTCTTCTGCTCCGTAACAACGATCTGCGGAACCTCCGCCCCCTCGCCCACCGGCCTCAGCGACAGATTGTCATCGGTAGCTGATGCGTCTATGTAGAGCGGCGTGTACCTGTTTGTTGCGATACTGCTCGATGAGGCCGGCAGCCTGCGATAATCACTCCGCATTGACATGCCGCGTTTGATTTCGCGCATCATGAATTCCGGCATCAGCATCGGAGCGTTTCTGTAGAACAGCTCGACGGTGGCAGGATTTCGACCGCTGCTCCTGATCCCTTTCAGCAGAAGCTGCCGCTCGAATGCATCAAGGGGTGAATCGGTCGGTGACGGATCGAACGGGTCCGATTCGAGAAGTTCAGTCAGAGAGATCCCCTGCGCCTGAGCTTCAAGGTAGTGATCACGCTCGACTTCAAGCTGCCTCGCACGAGAGAGATCTACCGTGCCCCCTGTCGGTTCGCTCTCCGCCAAAGAGATCAGATTATCCGGGATATCGCCATTGATTATGTCGTTGAAATTCACAGTCAGTTCCTTTCGTTACGGTAGGAAGATTGTGCAACTTGCAGTCCCGCTGACAGCCAGCACAGTTCCGCGTGCAATGTTGCCGCCCGCTGGGTCGCTGCCACCCAACGCAGGAGCCTTCTTGACAGTGCCGCCGGTTCCACCGACAACACGATCCCCTACGGCCGGATATGTGGTTGTGATTGGCAACGACACCACTCCACCGATCTGCACCGTTGCGTTCCTCTTCCCGACGTCCGCATCAGTTAGCGTCAAGGCTACGATCTTGCCCAGAACGGTCGAGTTATCATCTGCCGGACCCACCTCGAAATTGCCAGTCAACTTCACGGCTGAGCCAATGTCCGCGTCAGCAAGATCATCCAGTCCACCGGTCTGATGGATACCGAAAGTCGCGTACACAGCGGCAATTGTCTCAAGATTCTGATTTCTTACACTCATCTGTTTCTCCTTTCATCTATACTTATGGGAGCTTCAATCTCCCGCTCTCTGGGTGATCACACCCGCTCGTTTTCAAGTTTGTAATCAGCGAATGACTTCGGCGAGGCAGTATGCCCATACCTCCGCCGCGGTGCATCTTCCGATCTCTGAAGATGACTGAAACTGAGACGCACTCTCTTTCGAATAGCGAGCAGCTTCTCTGCATCGAGCGATGCGAGCTTGGCTGCCCAACTATCGGAGTCGATTCCAGGCTCTCCACTCTCAAGAGCTTGAGCAGCTCTGCTTAGGTTCACGATTTCAGATATTACGTCACTTCTGAAAAGCTTCTCGCCACACTCGTCGCGCTTCATCTCTTCGAGCGTGCGAAGAGTCTCCCCCAGACAGTCGCCAAGTGCATCAAGATCGATTTCCGTAAGACTGCCCTTTTGCAGAACCTCGCGGAACGCGCTTATTTCGTCGCACAATTTTGCTGATTCCATGTGCAATCCTCCGGTTTTTGTTGACTCTGATTCCTATTGCAATTAGTGTAGATTATGTTGAGGAGGTTATCGATGAATCGTTTTTCGGCAATTATCATGCTGCTTGTGGTTGTGGCTATTTCCGGCTGCAGCGATAAGAGCACGAACGATGACGAGAATCTTATCACGAATAATGCCGTTCGACTTCTCGGCCTGCAGGAAGATGTCGAATGCGAGTACATCAAATATGACACGATTATCTCCTACTATCCATCCTACTTCGTAACCATTGACACTTCACTCGTCGAGTTCGCCGCTCAGGCATCCGACTCGACTCGGTCACAGATCAATCTCTGGTTCGATTCTAAGAAAACTTCGGCACTGAAGATCACCTCAAACTCTGTGGTAAATCTGGGGTATTTCAGAACGGTCAATGACGCAGACTCTCTCTTCAAATTCTCAGAACCTCCTCAGATATTCCCACTCACTGTCCAGACCACTGATATTTGGGACTCATACTCCCCGCCCATCAGTCCTGATGGTTATCCGTGGATTGGTTCGAAGCTCTATTTCTCATATGGAATGGAAAATCGACGCAGCTTTGAACGGAGCGAATCGCTTCTGCTGCCGCTCGACAATTTCATTTGCTTCGTTTTCAAGAATGAGTACAGAATGCCAGGCACCGTTACGCCGTTCAGAACATCGTACGAATATTACTCACTCGATTTCGGACTCGTGAAGATGTACTCCACCGGCACGTTTGGTTCGAGTCATGTTTTCATGATCTCGCGAGAAGCCACTGAGGCGGCGCCTGCCCGATAGATCAAAGTTACTCTCTCATCCTTATGGATCGCATACCTCAGAATGTAATCGCCGCTTAGTTGCTGCCCATTGAGGCGAAGCTTCAAACCACTTGCCACCTTTTCCAACATCACGGCACTTCCAGAATCGAGCAGCTCGACAGCGCCGCTCGCTTCGGTCTCCTCCATATCGTATCCAACGAGAATCTTCCCGCTGTTGAGCTGCCTGATGGAGAATACCGGAAACTCGATCTGCCTTGATTCAGACTCTGATTCGAGTCGAAGCATGGCTGAGGCAGTACCGACAAGTCTGATAGAATAGTGAGCCGACGGTGACAGATTATCCGTGTGAGACGACCAAGGTCGGTCCGGCTCAAAGTAGCTTCCCAAATTATCGAGCACCCTGATGCGCCTCAGTGATATCCCGCCGCTCAGCTTGGCAACATCAGCCTCGACATAGAGAGTGTCACCCACGGATGCCGGTACGCGCGTCTCATAGGTCCGGAAGCATCCAAGCTTCGAATCACCGAACTGGAGATCGTAGCAGTGCTTCCCAGCCGCGGTGCAGGACACTCTGACCACCTCCAACAGGAAGCGATTACCATTCCTGACCACCATGCAGTTGTCCACATCTTTTTCGATCCGCAATCCTTCGTGCGGCGAGGATTCCACCGCCGAATCGAGTTGGTTTCTCCCGACCAATTTGCGCTCTGAAATCGCATCGACATGCCCCCTGGCAAGCCGATCCATTTCCGCTTCGGAAACCTGGTCTCGCAACGTCTGCGGTACGAATAGCTTGATTCGGCATCTGCCGGAGAGAGTCATCTCTCCTCTCTTGATACGCTCCATGAGGTACACTGGCAGCCGGGTCTTCCCGCGGTAGATTGCGACTACCCCACGCACCGATGATCCCGGTGGAAAAACGCCATCCAGCATCTCAATCGCTCTCTTCACAGGGGGAAACTCAGCCCAATCGACCGACAAAGATGTCTTGAATACTTCTCCGATTTGTGTCGCATTGAATGGAATGCCGTGGTACACGGGATAGGCAGTCACTCCTTCATCCGGCAAGTCTGCAAGTCTGGCATTGAGCAGTAGCCTACTTCGTGCCTGGCATGACTCTGAATCACCAATCAGTTCGATCTCCTCCCCAGCATTCGCATTCAGCACATGATCCGAAATCGCAGTTCCAGGTACGGCACCCCGGTAGACAAGTGATATCTCATTTACTCTTGAGACATTTCGATACCGAAAATGACAGTTCACACTATTGCCGGACTGCCCTCTGTATTCCCGCCCTGCAATGTGGCTGCACTTTCTGATGTCACCGGAACAAACAGAGCATTCAGGCAGACCGAAACTGAATCCGAGAGAGCACTCTGTGTAAATGCCGCCGTCGATATTCCTGCGCAGATCTTCTGAGCCCGATGTTGTCTTTATCCAATAGAACCACGCCTTGACCCATGCCTTTCCATCGTGCTCAACAAGCTCCGATCTGAAGCATCTCGCAATTGGAAGTTTCGATTTGTCATGACCGATCATGACCGGAGTACCGGGAATCATTTCGCAGAGACGCGGCAATTCGCTGGTGGGAAATCGCCCCCCCTGCGAGTTTACAGCATCAGACGTGACAAGCATCGTCCTCACGCAAACCTCATCGGGATCCAACGGCCTTACCGGAGACATCGTTTGGTTGATAATTTCGACAAACTCCCGCGACACCTCATTTCGGACGGCTCCCGATTCAATATGGCAGTCTTTCAGCAATGCATCCATAGTTCCTCCTTCAGATAAAGCTGACTGTCGGCAATCACCATTCAGCTGTTGTTAATAATGGATTCACACTGCTCTATTCAGAGCTTCGTTCCGGCACAATCATGCAATTTTCTGCACATATTACAATAATCCGGTCGGATGAACTCCGGTACTTCAGTAGTTAAACATCCGTTTCACATGAGGTTATGCCTGCCATCAAACAGCATGAATTTTGGCACCTGAATTGCTGATACAGTGGCCAATGATGCTTAAATCGACAGTGAGGTGTATATGAAGGACAAACTTTCTACAAGCAATCTCGGGCCGCTGACAGTGTCAGCTCTAGTAATCGTTCTACTCCTCTGCCTTACTTGGACGCCGGTTTACGGCTTCAACTTCTCGAGGATTGACAACGTTGCTGGAGGCACTGGAGGGAGCGACAACGGTAACGGGACCGGCACAAAGGGCAGTGATCTGGTGCTGACAACCGGCACAGGTATCAATCAGCCAGCCACAGGTCCTTCGCCTGGAACCGGCAATTCGTTTCTCTGGGGCAACGAGGCAGCTTATGACAATGCAGCTCCTGCATGTCCTCCCATTCCGGAACCGACTACTCTGATACTGATCGGTCTCGGACTTGCCGGCGGCAGTCTGTACAGGAAGATTAGAAGCTGAGCAAGAGTCTTCGCTGCTACTGAGATAGACATGAAAGCTTGGATATAGAACCCGGGTACTATGCCCGGGTTTCTCTATACCGATCCGGTCCGTGGATCCACCGATCTCTTGGAGAAATCGCGGTTCGCACACCCGACAATCCAGCATGACAAGGCAAGAGCCATCAGAAAGTCGCATTTGCCGTTCTCTGTCCAGGTAGCTTCTCGAAGTTCCTGGAGATTGGACCAGTACTCTTCCGCTCCAAGTTGCTCGAAATACGGATAAGCGATTTCATTACGCTCGTGCATTATTTGCAGATTTGTCAGCAGTTCTGCTTTAGCTTTCCCGCCGCCGAGTCCGAAATTGTATCCCTCTGCCCCGATGTCAGCGACCTGGCTCAGAACAACGTCGCCCAGACCGGTAGAGTCGACCAGCACCGGGCCACCATAGAGCCGATGCTTCTTCCTGATCGCTCCGAAGACATCGTCCCAGTCCCGACCCTGAAACCTCTCAATAGCGACTACCTGGTGCGGCTTCGTCGTGATATCGAGAGTGACTCCAACAGTATGTGTCACTTTTCTCGCAAGATCCCAACCATGACAATAACGATGTCCTTCAATCGGCCCGGACAAGCCCGTAGAATTGGCGAGCGCGGCCTGGATGAGATCCTCAGACACGATTTCATCACCGGCGTCAACGAACTCCCCCATGATGTTCTGACGAACTCTGGCTTCTGACAATGTCTGCATCTTTTTCTTCAGATATCTGCCGCTGATGAAGCCATTCTCAGTACTCGCTCCCTGTTGCACGTAACATCGATCAGGTCTCTTCGCAAGCTCCAGATAGCGTCGGTAGAACCAGTTTTTGCCTTTCGGCGTCGAAGTCAGATCGAGCATCCCTTCACGATCGGCAAGTCGCATTGCGATCACTTCGTCGACGACATACTCCGGGTGAAGTTCGAAGGCAACCTCATCGAAATTGAAGAAGTCGTAGTCGTAACCGAGGAGATGCTCGCCTCTGTTCTGAGTCGAACGGGCCGTAAACACAGCACCGTTTGCGAAATAGAGCTGCGGATACGGCGTCCACCGCACGCAATTGACCATCAGCTCGAGCAGTGGCTTCCCCTTTACCAGACGAAGTACATTCTGAAAAATGATCTTTGCCTGATCCATGGTAATCGACGCATTAACGGCAGTGTATCGCCCGGAAGCATCATATTTCATGTTTCTGATTCTAAATATGCAGCGATGTAGTATTTTCACGGATTGCACCAGAGATTTGCCCCATCTGTTTCCGGTGCAGAGCAGATTCTCAGGCTTCACGGAATTAGTCAGCCATTTGATCTGCCCTTCGTGCGGTTCAATCTCAATAAACTCTCTGGCAAACAGAACCGGATCGGTCACGGCTCTGCGCCACCTGTTCTGTTTTGCGAATCGAGTGATGTGGACGCTCCCACTTAGTTAGAATATGATCAGCTCTGACATCCGAGTTCCTTTTTCGCTATTTCAGTAGTGATAAGCCCTGCGTCTGCCTTCTTGATGACATTGTCGATATGAATGGCCTCTGCCTGCCTTTTTTCGAGCACACCCACGCTTATCGAGTCATCGAATGACCATCTGCATTCGACACTGATCCCCTTCAGCGCAAATTCGACCGAAGTTATCCATCGCAGAAACCTGACAGCTGCGGCCTGAATGGTGCGCAGCTGCCTCTGCAGCAACTCAAAATTGAACTCCGCCCAAGTGCGCGATGATCCATATGAGTATCCGAGCATGAACGGTGCAAGGTGCGTTCCCGCGCATATATCCTCTATCATGGCTTTGTGATTGATGTACCAGGAGGATGAGGATGATATTTTCGATGCCGGTCCTATATAGTCGATGTCAACATCATCCCAAGTGACCGGATTATCATCAGGTTCAATATCCTTCATCATTCCGAGGGTCTCATCGAAATACTGGTTGGCGCGCGCAACATACGCGTTCTGATCCTCCCCTGCCAATCGATCTGGCGGTTTGATCTTCACGTGCAGCCGATGATAGCCAGCGTTATGCATGCTACTGTGCATATCCCTGACAAGTGCCTGCTCGACTCGCGATGCAAACGGCACCGCTGACAGCAGAGAGCGCCCCCACGGTTCAATCGAGTTTGCATCGAGTCCGTAGAAGTATGTCGACGGCGCATGGAGACTAATTCTTCTATCATCAATCTGCTGAAACATCTGCCATTCGCCTGTTCGTTCAAGCTTGAATCGAATCGTAGCCGGATCAATGAAATAGAAGTTCTGCACTCCGGTGGCGGATGCATCTACCAGAAGTTCACCACATACTGAACCGGTCGTGAATAAGGTGTTGAAGAACTCAACGAGCAGAGCATCGATTCCCCCAAACTTCTGATATCGGTTATCATATAATCGCCGCGCAAGGCTGTCAACAACCGCTCGCACTTCGGCAGATTCAGTTTGCTCGCCGTTGCTGTCGAAAAGCATAAATTCGGGACGACCCGCAGCCATTCTGACCCATGTCCAAATAGCCGCGTTCAGCAATGGTACATGGTCGCGCAGAAACCGATAAAGACCAATCCTGACTTCGTGAGAATCCGCCCCGCATGGATAAGTCAACTGGAACTCATTTTGTCTCTGGAGACGTTTCGACCGAGGCTTTGCGTAGAACCCTCCAGCGCTCGCAAGATTGCCGCTATTGCCATTGGAAATTGCTGCCACGCTAATCCTCTCGAGGAACCGCTTTGCTCGACTTAGCATCCGTTCTCCTTACTGAATAGGTTCTTCTGACAATCAGAAACTCATCAGACACACCACTATATCTGTGGTTTTTCCGTAGATGTTAAAAGAGCAGAAAGCGTGATTTGGCATCGCAACATGTGCGGCAGCCTAACACAATGGATCACAACACATTCGTGCGAATCGGGAGTATTACACGCTCTGCAGTAGCGCAGGAAATGCGCCCCCGGCGTGAGCGCCACAATCCGTCAATATTGCATCTCATTGACTCACAATACGTTACTGCGACATGCTGACGTGTCGAAAGTTGGCATGAGTCTTGATACTATATCTGTTTGCGGATGGTTGCCTTTTTCATAGATAAGCAGGCTACTGTTCTGATTTGCACTCATACCCTCGTTGGTTAAAGAACAGTAGCCTGCTTCGATTAGCTTCCTTGGGCGGATAGTCAGTGAAGCTATCAGAGCCCGTCTTAAGGACGGGCTCTTTCTGACCGAAATCTCTATATGTCTGGTACGCCAGCCTACATATAAGTCCAACAGGGCGAAGCGAAGGTCGCAGGCCGCTTCGCCTTTTCTTATGCACTCGTGTCCTTCAACTTATGGCTGTATTGTGGCAGCTAGCGATGGACCGCCGTTATCCCTCTCTCGCTGTCCGCTAAATTCCCAGACCGCGGTGTTGCCCTCGATGCTTGTCGCATTCGACTTGACTATCTCACCTGAGAATGTCGCTGTGATTTTAATATGCGTTTTGTCTATCTCGGCCGGAAGTGAATTGAGCAGTGAGTCCCAAGCTTGAGCAGCCGAGTCTTTATCTTCCGGAAGTCTATTCTGCTCTTTCTTCGCGTCTTCTCCCTGCTGGTCGTAGACATCGTGAGAATCATCTTCGGTCGCTTCCTCAAAGCGATCTATCAACCCGGCCATTTCCTCATCAGCAGGAATCCCCATAGAATCCTCTTGGTGCATCTCTATCCCAGAGATGTCAGAGCTCTCCAAACCTCCTTCGCGATGAGTACCTAAGCTGTGCTGAAAGAGCCATGAGCCATCGGTCTGCTTGGTGAATGACCTCTTCATGTCAGCAAGTCCCCTTTCAGAGACCGACTCCTCATTGAGACTCCGCAGCAAGCCTTCGACACCTGAAATGTCCTTGAATGAGAACTCCATGCTCCAGACTCTCCATCGCCCCTCATCGTTTATGTCGTAGTCCATCAACTCAACGCAATGATTGCATTTCAGTGCCTTTTGTATCTGTTGTCGAGTCCAGATCTCATCGCTCTTGACCTCCGATTTTTCAGGCACATTGTCATCCTCAGCTTCCCAGCTTGCGAGCGCCTGCCGCATCAAATCCATATACTGGCTGTCGAGCGCATGGCGAATCTTGAGCGTCCCGGAACCGTCAGCGTTCAGAGATATTGTCTCTTGATAATCGATGCAGCCGCCAAAAACCGCTAGCGCTGCTGCGAGAGCAACCAATGCGAGTCTATGCATAAACTGCACCTCCTCCTGACATTGTTCATTGGACTCGATCTATCTCCCCTACGGCTGAACCTTTGCCGTCATCATCGGAATATCATCGTGTATCACAGCTTTTCCGCGAAATTCCCAGGTGGCGGTATTGCCGTCGACACTGGTGGCATTCGATTCTATGATCTTTCCGGGAAACTCCGCCGTGACCTTCACTCTGGCATTTTCCATGCCGGCAAACATCGATTCGAGACCAGAGTTCAGATTCTGCATAGCTTCCTCCATTTGCTCCTCCTGCTCCCCGGCTTCCGGGTTCGCATCGCCCCCCTCGGCATCCTCCTCATCGGAGTACTCCTGCATGGCCTCCTGCATCTGCTTCATCGCTTCCGCCAGCTCCTCAGCCGTTGGCATGTCCTCAGCATCACTGTCATCGGAGTCCATGTCGGACGTGTCGAACTGAGAAGATCCACCTTCTTCGCCCATTCCACCGCCAAAGTCATGTTGATAGAGCCAGGTGCCGTCATCCTGCCGCGTGTATGACCTGTCAATATCAGCCTGCTCGCCATCTTCGTCAGCTTCTGCATTAAGAGAGCGTGAGAGCATCTCAAAATCAGCCAAGTTATCGAATGAAAACTCAATCACCCAAATTTTCCATTCTTCGTCCTCACTTGCTTCATATCCAATCAACTCGACGCCGGTATCTTCCACCTTCAATGCTTCCTCGATCTCCTCACGAGTCCACATATCCTCATCAGCATTCTCCGGCTCTTCACTCTCCTCGCCGCCCATCTTTTCACCCATCTGTTCCATCTCATTGAGATACTGCTTATCGAGCGCGTATCGAATCTTCAATGTACCGGAACCATCCTCGTTGAATTTCAACGTTTCCTGGTAGTCAATACATCCTCCGACCATGATAAGCGCCACAACTAACGCCATCAGCAAACATCTGCTCACGAAACACCTCCTCCAATAGAGTGTGCCAATTGATGCAACTATATGAACACTCCGCTTGTGCGCGCCTGACGTTGTCCTGAAGTTCAAAGCAGACACGCAGCCTTAGCGGCAACTTTCTCAAGAAATCCCTCGTCTTCATCCGTGAATGGCGCGGTCTGATGGGAGTCTATGTCAAGCTCGCCGATTAGTTCGCCGCCCTTGAACATTGGAAGGACAATTTCCGATTTGACATCTATGCTGCAGGAGAGATAATTGGTCTGCTCGGAGATATCCTGAACAACAAATGTCTCACCTCTTTCTGCAGCCTGCCCACAAATGCCTTTGCCGAATGGTATTCTGACATGATCTGTAGGCTCCCCGGCGAAAGGTCCGAGCACAAGTTCTCTCTTGTTCTCCCCATCCACTAAGTAGAATCCTACCCAATCATAGTGGGGCACCACTTCCCTGAGCATATCGCAGATACCGAGAAGTTTCTCCGAGACGGGAATCGGTGACTCCACCAGCGCCTCGATCCGAGCAAATAATGTATCCAGAAGTTGAGTCTTGTTCACCATATAAACCACAAGTCCGAAATTAGATCGCTATTCACCTTTGCCACGTCTCAATTCAACCCATGCTTTGAATGCCCGCCTGATGTGAGGAATCGTTATCGAGCCACCAACCACGAGTCCTATGCTCATGGTCTCTTCGAACTCCTGATCGCTCACTCCCTTCTCGAAACATCTGAGAAGATGATACATTGTGCAATCATCGCACCTGAGCACAAGTGAGGAGACCAGTCCGAGCAGCTCTTTGGTCTTTGTCGATAACGCTCCGTCCGTATACGCCTGAGTGTCGAGATTGAAGAACCGCTTCATCGTGAGGCCGCTGTTGTCGAGCACAATCTTGTTCAGGAGCTCTCGCTGCTCTCTGAATTCCCTTGCTCTCTCGGACGCCGCCTCCGGATCGGCTTCAGACTCCCTATCATTCATAACAAACCCCGAACCCTAGTTCAGATCGCATACAGAGACAGCACCCCGTCACGAAGCGCCGTCTGTAATCCCGCATTTCGGACCAACCCACTCAATAGTCCTCGATATTAGAAAACTCCGCATCCTCAAGCCATGTCGACGGGCGGCTCATGAACTCAATCATGTGATCGAGAAGGTGCACATGACGCTTCTCTTCATCAGCTATCCGCAGAAGCAGTGCCTTCTGATCTTCCGAGTCCACCTCTTTCGACTTCTCTACGTAGAATTTCTCACTGCGCTCTTCGATCTCCAGCGCCTTCTGCAACGCATCTTTCTGAGCGATATCGAAATCGAAATCACTCTGACCGACCTGCATTTCCTGGAATATGTTTTTGGCATTCTTGAGCACTTCCGTCCCCTGCATGTCGGGTGTGCCGGACTTTATGTGTGAGAGTATGTTGTAGTGCTTCACCTCATCGTCTGCCATCATGAGTAGTATTTTCGCGACTCCCTCATCCGTGACCGTCTCAGCGAGATCACGATAATACTTCTCCCCATCTTTCTCCATCTGCATAGCGAATTCATAAATGTCCATCGAACTTAATCCTCCTGAAAAATACCAAGCATGGCTCGCAGCTATTTACCGCTACAACCACCTTATACTCCCGATTGTTCTCATCCAGAGCCACTCCGAATCATACCGAGAGCCACATTGGGCTGGGTGTGACTGACGAGTGCAGCGCTAAGCGACCGTAATCTCCCTACTGAGATAGACCGACTGAATTGCGTTCAGAAGTTCTACCCCATCCTTCATCGGCTTCTGGAATGACTTTCTTCCGCTGATCAACCCCATACCGCCGGCGCGCTTGTTGATTACTGCAGTCCGCACCGCCTGAGCAAGATCATTCTCACCGGACGATCCGCCAGAGTTGATCAGTCCGGCACGTCCCATGTAATTGTTGACAACCTGATAACGAGTCATTTCGATCGGGTGATCCTTGCAGATACCGTCGTACATCTTCTTGTTATACTTCCCGAACGACTCTCCGCCGGAATTCATAGCCGCATAGCCACGGTTGATTGTCGGCTGCTTCTGCTTGATAATATCAGCCTCTATAGTCACTCCGAGGTGATTCGCCTGCCCAGTGAGATCCGCGCTGCCGTGATAGTCTTTACCATCGACCTTGAAAGCATTGTTGCGGAGATAGCACCACAGAATAGTCGCTAGTCCCAGTTCATGCGCATACTCGAACGACTGTGTGATCTCCTGAATCTGACGGCTGCAACCTTCGGAACCGTAGTAGATCGTCGCGCCAATAGCGACGCAACCCATCTCCTTCGCCTGATCGACAGACGCAAACAGCACCTGGTCGTACTTGTTCGGATAGGTCAGCAGCTCATTATGATTGATCTTCAGAATGAACGGTATCTTGTGAGCATACTTGCGTGCGATACTACCGAGAACACCGAGCGTTGAAGCAACACCGTTGCAGCCACCTTCAATCGCCAGCTTGACAATATTCTCCGGATCGAAATAGATCGGGTTCGGCGCAAACGATGCTCCACCCGAATGCTCTATTCCCTGATCCACCGGCAGAATCGACAGGAAACCGGTTCCGGCGAGGTTACCGTGACCGAAAAGCGCATTCAGACTCCTCATCACCGGAATCGGGCGATCTGAATTGAGATGAATATCATCAAGCCAATTCGGTCCGGGAAGGTGCAGTTGGTCCTTAGAGATGCCTGTACAGGTGTAGTTCAGAAGCTCGTCGGCCTCAGCTGCAAGCAGTTTCTTGATTCCATTCAGGTCTATCATGGTTCTATCTCCTTATACTGAATATCTCGAATCCGTTCGCCATCAAGATGACGGTCTCCTATGCGTCCCCACGCCGATTAACATAATTAATTCACAGTTTAATCATAGTCAAAATGAGAGTCAATAACAAACGTGTGGTCCCGGAACCCACAGGGATGATCGATTGGCGAGAATAATACTTGACACATCAGTCCACACTATTCTATATTGATTCTATAGACCAGAACGATCCGGATCTTCTCCTCAGCTGTAAACTTCCTCCGAGTCTGCTGCCGAATCTCCTTCACCACAGCTTCTGGATTCTGACTCTGTTTCCCACTCATCGGGCACTCCTTTCGTTAAGATCAACATAGCAAAACCTATGTCTTAACCAAAAGCCCGTCCATGTCCGACTTTAGCTGAACCGACACAACTACATCTTTGCAGGCGGACCACCGCCAGAATTCTGTCCGGAATTGTGGTAGGAGATAAGTCTGATTTGACTACAAGAATCTAATGCAGGCAAGCAGTGTCGGAGGGCAGACTGATCATTTATTCTGCCCTTCTTATTATGAAGGGACGTCAAAAGCTCGTTCGATCAGATCCTGTTGCTCTGATTCATGGAGGCTCAGATACCCTGTCGCGGGGCTGCAGCTTTCGCGCCGCGCAATCAACCGAAGGCGGAATCTCGAGAACTTGCGGCTGATGAAAGGCCATGCTCCCATATTCGCAGGCTCTTCCTGAACCCAGCAAAGATCTTTAGCATTTGTATACTTGCGGGACAAATCAGTAACACGTTCAATCGGGATAGGATACAGTTCCTCGATTCGCACGATAGCAACGTCGTCACGCTTCTTCTCAATCTTCTCTGCGACTAGGTCATAGTATATTTTGCCTGAACAGAAAAGTACTCTTCGGATACGATCAGCATCAGCATTCGGATCGTCGATGACAGGCTCAAACCTCGCGCCTGTCAGGAAATCCTCGATAGGACTCTGACACAACGGATGCCTCAGTAGGCTCTTTGGTGTCAATATAACAAGTGGCCTTCTGAAGCTCCTGATGACTTGTCGTCTCAGTATGTGAAACAGGTTCGCTGGTGTCGTGCAATTCGCTATCTGCCAATTGTTTTCCGCAGAAAGCTCAAGGAATCGTTCAAGTCGCGCCGAGGAATGATTGGGGCCCTGACCTTCGAATCCATGCGGCAAATAAAGGACCAGACCGCTAAACCTGCGCCATTTTGCCTCTGCGCTCGATATCAATTCATCAATCACAATCTGTGCACCGTTTGCAAAGTCTCCGAACTGTGCCTCCCAAATAGTCAAACCATCCGGCATGACAAGCGAGTAGCCAAATTCGAAGCCGAGTGCTGCATATTCGGACAGAAGAGAGTTGTATATCCTGAAGTCAGCCTGGTCATCGCTCGCATGATCAAGCGGAATGTAAGTCTCCGCAGAATCCTCAAGAGTGATCACTGCATGCCTGTGCGAAAACGTCCCTCTGCGTGTATCTTGTCCCGCGATTCGGACCGGAGTTCCCTCTCTGAGAAGAGTCCCATATGCCAGCAGCTCCCCCATCGCCCAATCGAGCTTCCGCCTCTCGTGAACCATTTTCTTCCGCTCTGCGAGTAGTTTCTCGATCTTTCTGTAGAATTTCTTAGCAGGCGGAATTTCAACGATCCTGTCCGCAATGGAAACAAGAGTGTTCTCATCGACACCGGTCTCCGGCGACTGGTGAAAATCGGCGTATGTTGGAATGTGAATTCGGCTGAACTTACCTGTTGCCTCAGATTCGATTTGCTCTTTCCCAGTCTTCGCACTTTGTAGCTCGCTCTCGAGTTTTTCGACTGTCTTCAATTCCATTTCTTTCAGAGTTGCCGGTTCGACGACTCCCTGCTCAAGCAACTTGCGATTATAGATATCTCTCGGATCAGGATGCTGCTCAATCGCCTTGTAAAGCAGCGGCTGAGTGAATCTCGGCTCGTCACCTTCGTTGTGACCATACCTCCGATAACCGAGCAGGTCGATGAAAACATCTTTCTGAAATTCCTGTCGAAACTCGATAGCCAGCATTATGGCGTATGCCACCGCCTCGACATCATCAGCATTCACGTGAAATACCGGAGACAAAGTCACTTTTGCGACATCTGTGCAATACGTGCTCGATCTGCCATCCAGGTAACCCGTTGTGAATCCGACCTGGTTATTCAGCACGACATGAACCGTGCCGCCGGTCTTGTAAGCGTCAAGAGCCGACATCTGGATTACCTCGTAGACTACTCCCTGCGCTGCTATTGCTGCGTCCCCGTGGATAAGAATCGGAGCAATCTTCTTATAGTCTCCGTTGTAATCATGATCGGCTTTCGCTCTGACGATTCCCTCGACTACAGGATCGATAGCCTCGAGATGAGATGGATTAGCTTCAAGTCGTATTTTGACTTTCTTGCCGACGTGTGAGAACTTCTCAGCCGAATATCCGCGATGATATTTCACATCTCCATGATGAAACAGATCTCCTGCTGACTGGCCCTTAAACTCGCTGAATACTTTTGCAGAGCTTTTCTTAAGCACACTTGCGAGGACATTCAGACGCCCCCTGTGCGACATGCCGATGACGAACTCTTCGATACCCAGCTCTGCGCCTCGCTCGATAATAGCATCCATCGCCGGAATCAGAGTCTCAACTCCTTCGATAGAGAAGCGCTTCTGTCCGACGAACTTTCTGTGCATGAATTGTTCGAAGACTACCGCCTGATTGAGATGAAACAGCAAATGTTTCTTCTCTTCCGGCGAGAACTCCTTGCGATTTCTGCAACTCTCCATTCGCTCCTGTAACCACTGCAACTTCTTTGGCGCTCTGATATACCGAAACTCAGCTCCCACAGATTCGCAGTATGTCGCCTGAAGATGGTCGACTATCTCGCCGAGACTCGCCGGGCCAATCCCAATCTCAGAACCTGCCTGGAACACCGTTCCCAGATCAGACTGATCCAGCCCGAAATTCTCGATATCCAGCGTAGGCGAATATTGACGGCGGCGACGCACCGGGTTGGTCTTCGTAAAAAGATGGCCTCTGCTTCTGTAACTGTTTATCAGATTGATGACAGCGAACTCTTTCCTTACCGCCTCCGGCACACTCGCCGTGTTGCCGAATGATGCGCGGGCGAATTCGTAGCCCTCGAAGAATCTCTGCCACGACGGATCAAGCGAATCTGGGTCTTCTCGATACAGCTTGTACATCTCATCGAGAGACGTCACATCGGCATTGCTCATGTAGGAAAACTTGTCCATACTGTGTACTACGATCTAACAGGCATAGCAGTTTGTTTCATCGATTGTCTGGGGTGACATTCAGCAGCATCCTAACCGGATCTTCGAGCATCTCTTTGATTCGTTTCAGGAAACTGACCGACTCCATGCCGTCTATGATCCGATGATCATACGAAAGCGCCAGATACATCATAGGACGGATTACAACCTGACCATCAATGGCCACGGGTCGATCCTGTATCGTATGCATACCGAGAATCGCGCTCTGCGGCGGGTTCAATATGGGCGTCGACAGCATCGATCCAAACACACCACCGTTGGTTATTGTGAATGTGCCCCCGGTCAATTCGTCCATGGTCAATTTACTCTCACGAGCTTTGGTGGAAAGATCAATGATCGCCTTCTCGATCTCCGCGAACGTCATCCGATGAGCGTCTCTTATGATCGGTACCATCAGTCCCTTTTTGGCACTCACAGCAATTCCGATGTCGACATAATCATGAAAGATTATCTCGCCACCATCGATCATCGCATTGACCGCCGGGAAATCTCTGATCGCTTCACAGACGGCCTTCGCAAAGAATGACATGAACCCAAGCCTCACACCGTGCTGCTGCTCGAATCGCTCACGATACTCCGCCCTGATTCTTTTGACCCGGGTCATATCTACTTCATTAAAAGTCGTCAACATCGCCGTCCGGTTCTTGACGGCAACCAGCCTCTGAGAGACCTTCTGACGGAGCTGCGTCATCTTCTCGCGTCTGATAGGCCTGATATCCGCCGGTGTAGCTTCTGTGGGAGTAGTCGCGACAGGTCTGGCCATCCGGACTGGCTTCTCCTCATCGTCCGCCTTCACTTCGGGCTGAGACACCACCTGACTCTCGACCACTGGCTCTTTCGACACTGGCGCGCTTGATGGGTCAGGCTTCGCATCGGTGTCTATCGTACACGCAACCGTACCGACAGCAACAGTCGAGTTTGCTCCGACCAGGATTTTCAGTTTGCCGGATTCCTCCGCATGCAACGCGAGAGTCACTTTCTCGGATTCGATCTCGCACAGCAGCTCGTCCTTGTAGACATACTCGCCATCCGCCTTCATCCATTTGACGACTTCGACTTCCGTGATCGATTCACCCGGCGACGGTACCTTCAACTCAATTATCATTGTATTCGGTTCGTATTAGAATTTGTCTCTCTTTGTTTTCACAGCCCATCCCATACTTGGATCGGCGATAACATAACATCCTTTCATGTCCCAGTCAAGCCACATGGAGTCCTTTCTCCGATTCCTTCTGTTCTGCAACAATTACTTGATGGCATTGTTCAGAAGACCTGCTCTGCAACTTCGCGGACAAAACAAATTTCTCCGGTATCTTTTCGATCCAGCCTTTCACAGCATCCTCAGATGGTATCGAATAGTATGTCGAATCGATTTCGACCGTATCAAGTTCATTCGAATATTGCCTCAGAAAGTCCGACGCCGACGTCCCCGGTTTATAGAAAGGTCCAACCCAGTCTTTGGATGAGAATGAGGACGTGCCGAATCTAATCCGCGACAAGTCAACTATTCTGTCAATCTGCGAGTTCATAGTAGTATTATCAAACGACTCAGAGTCTGATCATGTTCCACGGAGACTGAAGTTCTCCGGACCAGACAGAGGCTCCGGTATCAGGCAGACAGACACACTAACTTCGCAGGCTATCGACAACACGCCTGAATGCCGAAATGTGCGCTGGAGTCGTTCCGCAGCAACCGCCGATTATCGACACCCCGGCATCTATCAGAAGCCTGCAATTCTCTGCCATGAATTCGGGGGATTCGCGATAAATGAGCTTTCCATCCTGCATCTCAGGCAGTCCGGCGTTCGATTGGATTATTAATGGAAGTTCTGTACGCCTGCGGTACTCCACAGCGATCTTCACCATGTTCTCTATGCCGTTGCCACAATTCGATCCGAGGATGTCTGCGCCGGCCTCGGTCAATCCATCCACCGCTTGTTGGATCGATACGCCCATGATTGTAAAGAATCCCTTTGGCGTCGAATCGAACGTCATGGTAGCTGCTATCGGAATCGAAGGTGCGATCCTCTTTGCCGCTTTGATAGCGAGAGTAGCCTCACCAAGATCAATCATAGTCTCGATACATATCATATCGACGCCCTCGGCAGTGATTGCTTCGAGTTGCCTCTCGAATCCCAGCAGTACATCGTCAGGCGCAGCATCGCCGTACGGCAGCAACAACATTCCACAGGGACCACAGGAGGCAGAAACATATGCCGCATGGCCAACCGCATTGCGCACTGCGCGCACCGCATTTCGGTTAATCTCTTCTGTTCGGGCATCCAGAGAATAGAGCGCAAGCTTCAATGGCGAACCGCCAAACGTATTAGTCTGGACGATGTCTGCGCCCGCCTTCAGATATGATTTCGCGATGTCTTCGAGAATATCGATCCGATCCAAATTCAGTCTTTCCGGGCACTGTCCGCTCTCGAGACCTCGCTCGAAGAGCATCGTTCCCATGGCGCCGTCAGTGATGAGGATTTCACCGCTGTCTATCCGCTGTAGCAAATCAGTCATGTCGACCAACACCCAAATGCTTTTTCACACAATCGACCGCACTCATGCCATCAAAACAGTAGGCATCGGCTCCGATCTCTCTGGCGTAATCGGCAGAGACCGGAGCTCCGCCGATGATGACTTTTAGCCTGTCGGACATTCCGCTCTCTTTCACGAGGTCGACCACTTTCTTCATAACAGGCATCGTAGTCGTCAGCAGCGCGGACAAACCGATGATCCTCGCGCCTTCTCTATCGGCCGATTCAATGAACTTCTCCGGCGAAACATCGTTGCCGAGATCGACCACCTCAAACCCAGCGCCCTTGAGCATTATGCTGACTATATTCTTGCCGATATCGTGAAGATCCCCCTGCACCGAACCCATGACTACCTTCCCGATCGTTGGCACGCCCTCCTTGATAAGCAACGGCTTCAACTTGTCCATTCCGGCGTACATCGCCCGTGCAGCGAGAAGCACATCGGGAAGGAATATTTCATGAACCCTGAACTTCTCCCCTATTACCGCCATGGCCGCTATCAGACCATCGTCGAGTATCGTCTGAGGAGCAAGCCCCTCGGCGATTGCGCGATCCGTCAACTCAGCGACATTTTCGGTTTCACCACGCTGCAAACTCTCGGAAAGTTGAGTCAAAGTTTCCATCTTGATATCTCCAACAAACTCTCTAATGTTCCATTACAGCTCTTATCCGCTCGGTACAGGAATGATCGCTGCACTCCGAACAGAATGGAAATGTATCTTCGAAATCGAATATCTCTTTCTTACCGGATATTATCACGCCCGAGATTGACTTCAACGGCTGCATGAGACAGCTCTCTGTCAAGCTAATGCCGATCGCTGCCGGGTCGAGATATCGAAAGAGCTTTTTCTGGGCGCTGACGTGCCATCCGCAATAGCCAGGGCTGAAACGCAGCACACCGATTGATTCATCACACTTGTCGACAGATGTCAGATAGTCAACGTAGTAGTTCTCAATCCATTGAGCAGCGTTCTCAGTGCCTTCCGACGCCGCAGAATCGAGCATCGAACCGAGTGCGAATTCGCGCTGATTGAACAGATCAGATATCCTATTCGTTATCTTCGATCCAATAGTTACAGCAAACAGACATAATGTGTCGGCAGATTTGAAAATGCTCTCCAGCGGTGTCACATCTTCGTTCAGACTTTCACCGACATAAATATTTTCACAATCCGACATGCTGATCCCCGCCAGAATTCCGGCAGGTTCAGCAAGTTGACGATAGATTGACACAGCATCGTCTGCCAGCCGCTGGACCCTCTTATCCGTCGATGCACCTTCCGGCACACCTTGAGCTGTAAGCACAGATTCAGCCGATGGAACGGTCTCATTGATGCCTATACTGACAACACGTCTCTTCATTCTACTGCAGGCAGCCTTTCCATCCCATAGCGGCGGGCTTCGGCTTCCATCAGTTTCGTCATCTCGTTCTTGATGTCATCGGGGAGTCGGATACCTGCCCACGAAGTGATGGCGCGCTCGACTTCTTGATGGGCTCGATCGCCGAGAGTAAGACTCCCCTCCTCTTGCCATCTCGACCTGTTAGCGCGGTCTATCGATGGTCCCGGAAAATAGACTTCATCTCTGAGATAGCGGCGAGTGTGATCGGAAATCAGCAAATGCCCCTCCTTGAGCATCTCCTCGAACCTCGGAATCGCCGGGAAGTCCTCCTTCGGTTCGATGCCTTTAGCCATCCGCAGAGTCATCCCACAGATTTCGTTGTCCAGAACGAGCTTCTCCAGACTGAAACAGCTTTCGAAATCGAGCATACCGGGACCGGAGACATTGTTGATTCCGGCCAGCGCCGCAAGAGTCGCACCCATCGAAGTCTCGAGGCCTGCCTGCGCATCCAGAAGTTTCGCGTCGCTCAGCCCGATGTATGCCTGGGTCGGCAGACCGAGATGCTTGCCTACCTCATTGTAGGCACAATCCATCATCATCGTGCCGACAGCTCCCATGGGAGTAGTCTCGTACCGTACATCAAAAATCGCCGGCGACCCACCATATAGAATCGGAGTCCCCGGTCGGGTTAATTGGCTGATTGCAATCCCGCTCAACGTCTCGGCCGTATGCTGAACAAGCGATCCGACAAGCGTCACCGGCGCCATGAAACCCGAAAGCGGCATGGAAATAAACTCGACCGGAATCGAATACTTTGCGCAGTCGACAACATTCTGCGATGTGACATTGCTCCATTTTAGCGGAGAAGTCGGACAGCATGAGAACAGCGTCAGAGGTTTAGCCGCAAGCGCCTCCTCAGATCCCCGCACAGCGAGCTGCAGGTTTTTCATTATCTCGAATGCCTCGATTGTGAATGCACCAGTCACAACAGGCTTCTCGCAGAACATTAGGCTCAGAAAGAGACGATAGCTGTCTGAGATCATTTCATGTACATCGCACGGAATCATAGCTGTCGCCTGGGACGCAATATGCTTCATCTGACACATTAACTTAGTAAATCTAACATAGTCCGCCGCAGTCGGTTTGCGAGCCGCGATTGAGTCATTGTCAAGAATGTTAATGGCTGCCGAACCGGGAGTGAAGTTCACATTGAAACCGGATAAATCAACCGCCTCGTCGCCGATTGAATCGTAGAGCTTGATCGAATCAGGAGCAGTCGCAAGAGACCTGTCGATGATCTCCTGAGTGTAATACACGCGACCTTTGTTCTTGTCGATTCTTGCACCATGATCTGCGAGCAGAGAGACCACGCTATCGTTATGTACTTCGACGCCGAGGTGACAGATCAGGTGTCGAGCCTCATCGATGATTTTTTCGATTAGTCTATCGGAGAGAAACCGGACAGTTGGCCTCACATCGATCTCCTTTCGATTAGCAGACACGCCATCACACAAACACACCAATGTCATCATCAGGAAATGATTTGTCAAGAAAGGAAATGGGGAGTGTATACAAAGAAACGCTGGTTATCGCCCTTTCTCACCTAGATGATTTAGACAGTTTTCATCATTTAGCATTTCGCACAATCGTCGCGTAACAAACAGCAATACATCAATGTATTCATCCACGGACTTAGGTTTCGGATCCGGCTTTGCAAACCAGTAATTGTTCTTGTCTTTCGCCTCTTCTTCGTCGACCCAAATGGTGGCTGATCTCTCGGGCGTCGAAATCGAGATTCTCATTTGCCCTCTATGACTCGGCATCTTACCTTCGCTCATGATACTTACTTCTGCCACCTTCTTCAACCGCGTAGGATCCCTGAAGATGTCCAGGATGCAAATTCTTAGGTATGTGCCAACCACAGTCAGATTGCCAGTTCTGGCCAGAGCCTTGTAGATATCTGATGAATCAGAAGCAACCTCTTGAACTACATCGGCTGAATTCCGACGCAACAGAGTATCATCATATGCACGGTTACTGCTGCGAAGACTGTCCTCAGCCGGAGCGTGATAAGTTTCGTATTGGGAATCAAGGATTTCCTGATCTGTTTTACTTGCTTTGGGAAGTTCGTTGCCTTGGCCCGACGATGATTGATCTCCTGCTCCGCCTGCTCCTCCCCCTTGCGGATGCAGGTCCCCTTGATCCCCTACCAACTCAGCAACCGATACTTCTATTGCCGTGTGCTCGGGAAGATACTCGGGAATATTAATTCTGATTGGTTCCCGAGGTTCTTGCGCGCTACTGGTTATTAGGAGGGCAGCGGGAATTGTGCCCAGCAGCACTGGCAGCATTAGCGACACGATTTTGGCGACCCAGTCTAGACCGCTCACCAAAGCAGTGTCGCCACTGTAATAGTCTGCCTTGTCTAATACCTCGACGACTGCGAGGTCAGTAAGGGGACTCCACTCCTCTTGACTGTCGAATGTCACTTCGTAGTATCTTCCTTGGAATTGAATGCAATAGTGAATGGTGCAAATAGTCCAGTGGTTCTTTCATTGACTCTTCTCGAACATCAGGAAACAACGATAGCCACTGTCTTTGCACGCGGCAATCACGGCAGCAACAAAGCCATAGATTGCGCCTGGTTCACTGCGGATTAGGACGCACACGGAATCCGCCGCTAGCCCAGATGAAACTCCAACCGACTTGCTCAGGGCATCAGCCATCTTCAATCGCAGGCTGTCAGTCCCTGCTTCCTGCACATCAAAAACCACTTCGTTTTTCGTCTCGTCTGAGTCCCACCTGTTCAAGGTCATACTCACGTGATTTCTCTCTGCTGAGCCAGCAGCGGGAATGTAGACATCAATTTTGCATGGAGTGTTTTCCATAAAATCAGATCGTGAATTCCATGATATGGTCGGAAGCCTTAGCGCGGATTCCTCATTGGGTTTACCACCTCCGACCATCATAAAATAGAACAGGAGGACAAACATAATATCAGATGCTCCCATTATGAAGTACTTCAATGTTGACTTACTTCCTCGTCTGCTCATACCGGCTACCGCTCCTGCTTTACCTTAATTTCTCCACCAAGGACTTGGCCAAGTTCTCCATTTCAGCAGCTTTTTTGTCAGTTAGAAAGCCGGTGAAATAGTCCAAGAGCACTGCTAACGTGAGATTCGCCAGTCCCCATAGACTAGTGACAATCGCGATCCTGAGGCCGACATTGAACGCAGCATCTCCACCCATGCTCCCATATTGCAACTGGCTAGAACTCGAGAAGATGTACAATAACCCCAAGAGCGTACCCGTGAAGCCAACAGCTGGGGACGCGGCTGCAACCGCATCATAAAGCCTCTGTGGTCCAATATCCATCATCAATCGATCTATCGCCCTTTTGGTGTAGGATAAGAGTACATCAGTGCGTTCGCCCGCCGATACGGTGCTAGATGAGATGCTTTCACCCATTATTCTCCATATATGAAGAGGTTGCGGATCTTTAGCCTGTTCGAACACTAGCTGCTGAAGATCTAACCATGTCAGCCCGTTGTCTTTCCCTTCAAGAAGACGCGACAGTTCGACATCCTTCGGATAGAACTTTGGCCTTCCAAGTGTATATCGCCCGACGAATAACCCAAACCGCAGAAACATCATGATAGTCATGAGCGCCAGCAGGAAATAGCCGATCGAAATAAGCAACTTGTAGCTGCTTTGGACAGTCGAAGACAAAAAGAAACTGCTCGGATCGATATGGACAGCTTCTTCATTTGCCTCAAGATCGGCCTTCATTTCGGCGTAATCGATCGCGGATACCGGCGTCGGGAAAGTTTCGTGTATCCTTTTGAGTTCCTCGAAACGCTCTCTCCCTTCATCGTGGAGGACACTTACCAAGGAATAAGACAATATTGCGGAGAGCACCCAGAGAGCCGCAACTCTCGGGAACTTGGTTCCTTTTGAATTGAAAAGATACGCCCTAATAAACCGCATGATTTTCCCTCTTATTCTTTTTGGACGGGTATCCTCCGCCATCCTTCTCCTCCCACACTCTCTCAAGCCCCCTGATCGATTATTCATGCATATGAAAACTGTAGGACTCTTTGCAGCCTTCCTCCTTTATGGTCGTGTGATTTGGGTCGACGGCGCATGCAACATCTGCGCGCTGAGTATGCCACAGGAGAAGCTTCTGGTTTGTACTTATCGTTCGGACGTGCGTGCGATTCACAACCCGCATCGTCGGCAAAGATGCTTCCCCGCTGGGCAATCAGCGACCGGAATCACAAACGAAATTCGAACCAAAGACCCTCAAGTGGTCTCTGACAACTACCCCTTCGTCAGATAAACTGACCGTACCCTTATTCCGAAACTCTTCGTATATTACTTTTTTCTTTGCAATATTATATCAGCATCCGTTCACAATGTCAAGTCATTTGTGCAATGACAAAATGGCGCAGGGCTTTCTTTCATCGCCGGATCAAACTCGATAATGCAGAATGGCTGCACTGGTTTATCCAGGACCGCTCGGCACAATGATCATTCGCGTCAGCGACACATCTGATGCAATCCCTCAATCTGCCAGCATATAATCAGACGATCCGTTCGACCTAATTACCTAATAGCGATCCGAACCTCCGGTCTTCGG